>Ga0062383_10000123_pt1 | contig 19560 bp, 14 predicted proteins | sample DOMMetBare3Fresh_FD_59508 | JGI IMG/M metagenome (GOLD analysis project Ga0062383, IMG submission 59508) | Wetland sediment microbial communities from St. Louis River estuary, USA, under dissolved organic matter induced mercury methylation -... | ecosystem: Environmental > Aquatic > Freshwater... | reverse complement strand
ACTGCCCGCACTCCGCGTTGCTGTGCGAGACAACTGAACTGAAGCGGCGCTGGTATTCCGACGTCGTGAACGAGCAGACCATCCCGCGATAGTTGCCCCGGTCGCCGGTATTGAGCACATTCAGCCAGAATTCATAGCCCTCCTGGTCCGGACCGCGGTGCCGGTAGCCAAGTATTCCACGGCTACGAAGGCCGCGTTGTAAGTAGCCTCGCGGACGGCTGAGGCTCCCGCTTACCGCGCGCAGGACCTACAAATGATAAGACGCCCTCAGCCCAGCGTTTGGCCCATTGGCGCGAGGCCCGATCGTGGTTGCAGAAGAGTAAGGAAATCCTGCAGGTTTTTCGTGACACCGGAAAACTAACCGGTGAAGATAGTGCCAGGCTCGATGGAGTAAATGAGGGACTCACGAAGTGCGAGGCAGCCATTGCCGGGTTGTCGGGAACCTGAGAAGTCAGGTCAGCAGGCATCACCCATGGCCGAGTAAACCTGGCGCCAGCGGTCGCCACTTCTCTTGAAGATCAAATAGCCGTAGGCATCAAAGCCGCCCTGGACGGCAAAGACCTCCCCCGTCCCGTCGCCGTCAAGATCGAGCTGGTCCACGAAGTCAATACTCGAAAGAAATCCTTCAGCCGGAGGTTGATAAGCCTGAAACTTCGCGAGGCCGGCCCGCATTCCCGCGCCCTGGGCTTCGGCAATCAAGAACAGATCACGCTCGGCTTTGGTTTTCAAGGCGAGCGCAAAGCTGCCGATCATTTCGTACCTGCCGTCTCCGTCCAGATCGGTGGCCGCCAGATTAGTCACCTTAAGTGACCGGTACTGCGAGCCACTTACGCCATGCAAGGTATATATTTTCTTGACCAGGTCCATGACGGCCGCCCGCTCGCTGTCTGAGGGTGCACGACGCGCACTGGTCCGCTTGCCAAGGGAGTCAGAGTTTGTAGCCAACGCTTTGACCTGGCCCCGAATTTTGGCGAAAGATTCAACGGCCACGCTTGCATGAATGTTGTTACAGCCGGTAGCAAATTTTTGCACAGTAGCGGTCCCGACCTCCCCTCCGCCGAACGTCAACCGGTACTTTCTGCCCGGCTTAAAGTATTCCCTGGCAAACTCCTGTTGCGCAGCCTCGCTGTTTTCGTCGAAGGGTGCCTTGAACTTGCCGGCCTCGATCATGACCACGGCATCCATATTCATCTCCCCCTCGCCTTCCCCCGAGACGACAGCAACAAGAACGGGACGCGGAGGTGGGTTCCTAGTCATGCTCGACCAGACGGGTGGGGTGATGTACCCAGCAAGTGCCAATAACAGACTGGAAAAGGAAAAAATAGCTTTAGCGCTGTTCATTCACAGTCTCCTTAAGGCTTAAGTGAATTGGCGGACAAACACCACAGCATCGCAACTTCCTTTCCGCCACAGGTTACTAAGATCTAAAGCTCAAGGAACCGACGGCAGCATTGTAGTAGGATTCGCCACTCCGAGGGGATCTCTTTGTGTGCTAGCCGGGTGTTTTATCTGCCTGCGTCAAAGTTGCATCTCGGTAACCCGATCCATATAATGCGCCCATCCTTGAGGGCTACTATTTTTCCTGATATAGCGATCAAGTGCCTTTATAGCGGCTGATTACTCTACTATGGCTACTCCAACTCGACGGAAGTTGCGCCGGAATGCGCCGCATTCTCAACCTCCGAGGCCCCTGCGAACGCTCGCGCTGAGTCTGGGCGAAGTCGCCCGGGCAGCCCTTGCCGAGCCGTTTATGTTGACAATCGAACGTCGCTCGATTTTCCTGCGACGCCTTCCAAGTGCCCTGGACGGACTGCGCATTGTTCAGCTTTCAGACCTGCACCACGGCCCGCTGACCACCGTGGCCCAGTTGCGCCGGGCCGTAGATACAGCTAACAGCCTGGAACCCGATATCATTGCCCTGACTGGCGATTACATTTCACACGAGCGGAAGTATGCCGCACCCTGCGCCGAAGTAGTGGGCCGCCTGCGCGCTCGCTGCGGTGTCTATGCTGTGCTCGGGAACCACGATCATTGGACCGATGCGGCCCTGATAACCGATCTGTTTCGCGCCGAAGGAATAAGAGTTCTCGTTAACGAGGGCATGCGCTTTGAGAAGGACGGCGCCTCGTTCTGGCTGGCCGGTGTTAATGACACCATGGTTGGTCTCGAGGACATATCGCTGGCTATGGCGGGAGCCACTGAGAACGAAATGAAGCTGCTGCTCGCGCACAATCCCATTATCCTGCGTCGCGCGGCCCGCGCAGGAATAGATTTGGTGCTTAGCGGACATACCCACGGCGGCCAGGTCGCGTTGCGAGCTGAGCGGAATGGAGCAGGCCGGACGCGGCGTCGCGTACTGAATGGATTGGGGCGTCATGGCGACACACAAATCTATGTAACGCGAGGCTTGGGCACCGTCATTCTTCCCATTCGCTACGGCTGTCCTCCAGAGGTTTCCCTGCTGGAACTACGCTCTGCCTGAAACCGAACGGGACGCCAACTGCTACCACGCTTTCACTTCAGTGATTCCAGCGAAAGATCCCAGATGTCGTCCAGAATTGTTACCCTGCCCAATGTGCTCACCATCTTCCGGATGGTGTTGATTCCAATATTTGTTTCCCTTCTTTTTTATCAAAGGTTTGTGCTTGCACTCGTGGTATTTGTTCTCGCCGGAATAACCGATGGGCTGGATGGGCTGTTGGCGCGTCGCTTCCACCAACAATCGCAACTGGGCACGATTCTCGATCCCATCGCCGACAAACTCATGTTGGTGACCGCATTTGTTGTTCTTTCCCTGCCGGCTGTTTTTCGTGCGCCGCTGCCTAAACACTTGCCGGTGCCATTTTGGGTGACGGTGGCAGTAATTAGCCGCGATGTTTTTATTATCGTCGGCGCCGCCGCGATCAATATCATGACCGGATTTCGCGGTTTCAAACCCTCCTGGCTGGGAAAATTGAACACCGCAGTGCAGATCCTCGCAGTTACGGCGATTATGTTCAGCGCCAGTGTGCCGGTGGCCTCCGGATACTACCTTCCGACTATTTACACGAGTGTTTTTACTCTCGCAATTTTGTCAGGTGTCCATTACGTTTTTTTTGTGTCCCGGCTCTTAAATGAAGAACGTCGCCACACTCCGCCCTCCCACTAAGCTGGCCCCCACTTTGCAGTCCGCGTAAACCACACTTAGCTCAAATCAGCCCCTTCAGCCCGGCCTGGGCTATAAAGCGTAGGAAAGCTCGCCCCTGGCCCGGCACAGTCTCGCCTCAGGTTTGCTCCGAAACTCGATCAAAATGGCAATACAATCGCGCTAAGAGAAAGTTGACAGTGAGGCACTCAGGTATTATATTAACTGCGCGTTCAACTCAAGTGCGGCGCAGGAAGCAGGCAATCTGAAGAACGGGAAAGAATTCAACGATTTCGGAGAATAAGAGCATGAGCAAAATTATTGGAATAGATTTGGGCACGACCAACTCAGTGGTCGCAGTTATGGAAGGCGGTGAGCCAACCGTAATTACTAACTCTGAAGGTGGCCGGACTACGCCGTCGGTGGTTGCGTTCACGAAGGACGGTAGCCGCCTGGTCGGCCAGGTCGCAAAACGCCAGGCGGTCACCAATCCAGAGAACACTGTTTATTCAATCAAACGATTTATGGGCCGTCGATTTGACGAGGTCACAGAAGAAATCAAGCAAGTACCCTATAAAGTCCAACCCGCTTCGGGCAGCGGTGATGTACGTATCTTTGCCGGGTCAAAGGATTGGAGTCCACCCGAGATTTCGGCAATGATTCTTCAGAAAATGAAGCAATCCGCCGAAGATTACCTCGGGCAGAAAGTCGAAAAAGCCGTTATTACTGTTCCGGCATATTTCAACGACGCCCAGCGACAGGCGACCAAGGATGCCGGCAAGATTGCGGGCCTGGAGGTCATGCGGATTGTCAATGAGCCGACCGCGGCCGCATTAGCCTATGGTCTGGACAAGAAGAAAGATGAAACCATCGCCGTTTTCGACTTTGGTGGCGGTACTTTCGATATCTCAATCCTTGAAGTCGGCGAAGGCGTAGTCGAGGTTAAGTCGACCAACGGTGACACGCACCTGGGCGGCGACGACATCGACGAGAGACTGATTGAGTGGATTATTGAAGAATTCAAGCGCGATCAGGGCATCGACCTTTCAAACGATAAGATGGCCTTGCAGCGGCTTAAGGAAGCGGGCGAGAAAGCTAAAATCGAATTATCGAGCACCATGGAGACGGAAATAAATCTCCCCTTCATCACGGCCGATCAATCAGGACCCAAGCATCTGGTGATGAAGCTAACTCGTTCCAAGTTCGAGCAGCTCGTAGATCCAATCCTGCAACGGTTGCGCGGCCCGGTGGAACAGGCAATCAAAGACGCGGGACTGGGCGCGACCAAAATAGATGAAGTTGTCCTCGTTGGTGGCTCGACTCGTATTCCCAAGGTGCAGGAGATCGTCAAGAACATCTTCGGCAAGGAGCCAAACAAGAGCGTCAACCCCGACGAGGTCGTGGCAGTTGGTGCCGCGGTCCAGGCGGGAGTGCTTTCAGGGGAAAAGACAGACATCCTGTTGCTGGACGTCACGCCGCTGAGCCTGGGAATCGAAACCCTCGGAGGCGTGTTCACCAAGCTAATCGAACGGAATACCACTATCCCCACCCGAAAGTCGGAAATCTTCTCGACTGCTTCGGACAATCAGACTTCGGTTGAGGTCCACGTATTGCAAGGGGAGCGGCCAATGGCCCCGGACAATCGGACTCTGGGCAAATTCCACCTGATCGGCATCCCCCCGGCTCCGCGTGGCATACCTCAGGTTGAGGTTGCATTTGACATCGATGCCAACGGCATCGTCAACGTCTCCGCCAAGGACATGGGCACAGGGCGGGAGCAGAAGATTACCATTACCTCGTCATCGGGTCTTTCCAAGGAGGAAATCGACAAGATGATGCGGGATGCCGAATCTCACTCAGCCGATGATTCACGCAAGCGAGATGAGATTGAGGCTCGCAACAAGCTGGACGGTCTGACCTACCAGATGGAAAAGACTCTCAACGACAATCGCGAAAAGGCCGGAGCTGCCGCCGGCGACGTCGAGTCGGCCATTGCGGAAGCAAAGAAAGCTTTGCAGGAGGGCGGTCTGGAGAAACTCAACGAGGCTTATAATGGGCTGCAATCGGCCTCGCATAAGCTGGCGGAAGTTCTTTACCAGCAAACGGCTGCCGGCGGGACAGAAGAGTCGGCCGACCAGGCTTCAGCAGCAGGCGCCGGAACATCCTCGGGGGCAACGGGCGGTGATGACAATGTGATCGACGCCGAATATGTCGACGTGGACGATAAGAAGTAGCGACTGTCGCGGGGACCGGGATTCACGAGGGACGCGGGGAAAAGTGCTAAGTCCACCACGTTCGTGCCTGCTTGTCCCCGCGTTCGCTTTTCAAAATGGCTAAGAAAGATTACTACGAAATACTGGGCATCAAGCGCGACGCTAAGCCCGAAGAGATCAAGAAGGCTTACCGGCGTCTGGCGCGCAAGTATCATCCGGATGTAAATCCAGGCGACAAGGCTTCGGAGGAGCGCTTTAAGCTGACCACCGAGGCACATGATGTACTTTCCGATCCTAAAAAACGGAAGGTTTATGATCGCTTTGGAGAATATTCGGAGAATTTGGCTGACGCCCATGCGCGCGGCGCTACTCCGGGAAGCGGCCGGGGTGGGCCGGCCGGATTTGATTTCACGGGCTTTGATTGGGGGAGCGCGGCGCCGCCAGGAGGGAGCGGGGGCAGCAGTAGCTTTCGCGACATTTTCGCAGACCTCTTTGGCGGCACCGGTAAAGATAAGGAACCGCCGCGGCCGCAACCACAACGCGGCACTGACATTGAGATGCCCCTTTCGCTTTCATTTGAAGAAGCGATCCAGGGGCTGACGACAAACATTACAGTCAATCGCTCGGAGCAATGTTCGCGTTGTAACGGCGCCGGAGACATCGGTGGTCCGGTGGTGGTTTGCCAAACTTGTAAAGGTTCGGGCCAGGTGCAACGCGCCGGGGGGCGTTTGCGTTTCTCGCAGGAGTGCCCCGATTGCGCCGGCAGCGGACGAAGGCGAACCCCGTGCTCGCTGTGCAAAGGCAAAGGCACCACGCCAAAAACAGAAAACGTCAAGGTGCGCATTCCGGCAGGAGTTGATACCGGTTCGCGGGTTCGCATTCCCGGAAAAGGGCAGGGTGGTCGCATGGGTGCACCGCCGGGCGATCTGAATATCAATACGAATGTTGGTCCGCATAAGTACTTTACGCGCAAGGGCGATAATATTTATGTGACCGTGCCCATCACCGTTCCTGAGGCAGCGCTAGGCGCCAAGATTGAAGTACCAACAGTCGAGGGCAAGGCACAATTGCGCATCGCGCCGGGCACGCAATCGGGCCAGCGCTTTCGCCTGCGCCAGCGAGGTGCTCCTTCGCTGCGAGATCCGAACGCGCGCGGCGATCAGTTCGTCGACGTGCAGATTGCGCTGCCAAAAGTGATTTCGGAAGAAACCAAGGAGCTGTTGCGCCAGTATGCGAAGATGAACTCCGAGAATCCCCGAGTGGTGATGGGACTGGAATAGGGGTTGGGTTTTAGGTCTTTGGTCTTTGGTTATGGTCCGTGGTTGCAAAACTACTTTCTGGTTTTTCAAAGACCTAAGTCCCAAGACCCAAGACCCAAATCAACATGAAACGTAAACCTAAAACTTACACGATTAGTGCAGTTGCGGATCAGTACGGCATTCATCCGCAAACACTACGACTGTATGAGCGCGAGGGGTTGCTCAAGCCCTCACGCTCGGAGGGTAACACGCGTCTTTACACTGATGAAGATCTGACACGACTGGAGTTGGTGCTGGCGTTGACCAGGGATCTGGGTGTAAATCTCGCGGGCGTCGAGATCATTTTGAACATGCGAGAAAAGATGGACGCAATGCAGCGTGAGTTTGAACGATTCTTTGACTACCTGCAATCCCACGTTAGCGACTTTGCCAGCTTCACTGAACCGCCACCTTCCGAAAGCGACGCGCTGGTTCCCATCTCGCGAGCGACTGTCCTGCGCCGGCGCACAGTTTCGCGCGGTTGAAATCGCTGCGCGCAACCATTATTGTCGACCAGAAAGCAGTCCGGTCGCTAGAAATACTCTTGAATCCATCAGCGGTGACGTGATAGAGTCACCGCCGAAATCAGACTGCCTCGCTAATCCTGGGCCCTCTCGCAGCCCAAACGATATCAGTCACCTTGCACCCACCAGGTTGACTCAGAACTAAAACACCACCAAAGCATTTTAATCAGGCAGCAGCGGCAGGAGTATGCAATGAGATTCCTTACGTTAAGCGCGGCGCTTAGGGGACGGTCTGTTCTAACCATCATACTGATCAAGTTTGCGTTCACCCTGACACTCTATGGTCAGGATCTTGACACGGTGACGATGACCGGACGCGTCACCGATCAAAATGGCGCGATCATTCCCAGGGTGACCGTGACGGCCGTGCTGGTCAGGACCGCCTTGACGCGCACGGTCAACGTAGACGATGCCGGCCGATATAGCTTCATCCAGCTCGAGCCCGGCATCTACACATTGCGATTCTCGTCGCCGGGTTTTGCCACTCAGGAAAAAGTCGATCTCTCCGTTGTTGCCGGCCAGAACGTCCAATTCGACATTGTGCTGGTGCCGGCGGTGGTCATGGCCGAGACAGTGGTGGTCAGCGCGGCCGACGAAGCCGCGCTGGATAAAACCAGAACCGTGGTTGGTGGCACAATCACCACGCGCGAAGTGGAGAGCCTGCCGGTTGCTACACGCTCGGCGCTGGATTTGGTCTTTACCTTACCCGGAGTGACTGAAGAGCCTTTATCGACGCGCGATCTGGCTGAGGATCGCAAGGCAAACGCCTCCACCCCGGAAGAGGCCGGATCTTTTTCACTCTCCGGCGGCGCCGCTTCGTCAAACAACATTACCATCGACGGCCTCGACAATAACGACGACCGCTCAGCCAGAGAGCGCTTTCAACCCTCGCTGGAAGCGATTGAGGAAGTGCAGATCATTACTAATCAATTCTCTGCCGAATATGGACGCGCCTCGGGCGGACGGATCAACTTGCGCACGCGTGGTGGCTCGAACCAATTTCGTGGTCGCGGTTTTTATTTCTTCCGCGATGAGGCGTTGAATGCTAATACTCTTAATAACAATCGGCTGGGGCAAAAGAGGCTGGCGCTGCAGGAGCATGATCCAGGGTTCACGCTCAGTGGGCCGGTCTGGCTGCCGAAAATTTATGACGGACGCACGCGGACCTTCTTTTTCACCGCCTATGAATACGACAAACTGCTCGACTCAACTCTCATCGATACTCTGGTTCCGTTGGATCTGAATCCTCTGTTCCCCTTGCCCTCTCCCACCCATCTGGCCGGCAGGCGAGCAGAGGACGCTTCCGCCCCGGCAGCCAACGCGCCCAACGGCCTGGCTCCTTTTATCGCCTCTGTCAGCACTCCACAGCGCAGCCATACTCTTACCACCCGAATCGATCACAAGTTCAATGATCTGCACAACGGCTCGATCCTTTATCAACTCGGCCGGCTTGATAACCTGCGGCAGTTTGGCGGCGGCAGCCGGCTGGCCGAGGCCCTGCAATCAAACACCCGCAATACCGAAGCACTCTCGTATTCCGACAACTTTGTCTTGTCGCCAAAAGCGGTGCTCCAATCTCGTTTTCAAATCTCGCGACTGAAGCCGGCCTTCGCAGCCCAGGGAGGTAATGACAGTCCAGTGGTGCTAATCGCCATAAATGATTCTTTGCCTCCGAGCGAACCAGCCCAGCGAAGCGGTACCCTGGTCGCCGGCACTTCAACCTCGGGCGCTACCGGTCGGCAGGAAGATCGCTTTCAGTTTCAGGAAATCTTCTCCTACCTCAACGGCAAAAATTCATTAAAGTTTGGCGTTGATGTTCAAAAGGTGAAGTCGACGTTCATTGACTTTTCAGATGCCTCGGGAACCTTTAGTTTCGCGAGCGCAGGCGATTTTCTGACTAATACGCCCAGTCGCTTGCGCCAAAACTTCCTCACTCAATCAACCCAAAGAAATGTCTATATCGGGGCTTACGTCCAGGATGAATTCCGCGTTCGCCCCAACCTGACCTTCAGTTACGGATGGCGTTGGGAGAATGAAAGTATCATTCGCGATCGCAACAACTTTGCGCCGCGCCTGGCCGTAGCTTCCGATCCTTTCGGATCGGGCAAGACGGTCATCCGTCTGGGCGCGGGAATTTTTTACAATCGCGCCTTGTTGCGCACCATCGACGATTTTACTCTCGGTACGCAACAGCTGTTCTTTGATACAAATAACTTGCTCGATCCGGCGACGGGCAAGCTGATGAGCGCCGAGCAGCGGCGGCTGTTTATCGCTTCCAATATCCGCTTTCCGCACGCACTCGCGCCTGATTCGCCACTGGTCCGGCAATTCGGAGTTCTCAACACAGGATTCTTGCGCCGCCTGGATCCCAGCCTCAGGATTCCGGAGAGTTATCAGACGAATGTGGGCTTCGAACGCGAGTTGGGCCAGCGGTTTGTCTTTGAGGCCAACTACACCTGGAATCGGGGGCTACATTTGTGGCGCGAATTCAACGCTAACGCGCCCCGGCTGCCCGGGACCTACAGCAGCTTTACACAATTTCTCGCCGCGCGAGACTTTGCGAACTTTCGCCACAGGCAAACCGGCATCAGGCCGCTCTACAATGTTCCCACGGCCGGCGAACTGGTGCGTTTTGTGCTCGCGCCCCCGGACCCTTCGAATCCGAACGCCGTGGTTAGGATAACCGAAGCCGGCGTTCCCATTTCACTCATCAACCTGAACAGTTTTACTTCGACAACGGCTGTGGCTGTCGCACTGGCGGCGCTGAATAACCTGAGACCCGACCCCTCGCGCGCTGATATCCAACAGCTAATCTCGGTTGGTAACAGCTTTTACCACGGCCTCAGTTTGCAGGTGCGCCATCGCTTTCTCAATCAGGCGTCCGGATTTGGCTATACGTTCCGCGCCGGCTACACGCTATCCTTCCTGAAGGATGACGGGATCGTGAATACTTCGGACGCACTCGTTCCGGGAGATTTTCAGGGCGAGCGCGCCCGCAGTTTGCAGGACAGGCGACATCGATTTGTCTTTTCGGGCACGCTGGACGGGCCACGCAAAGTGGGCAATCTGCACCTATCAATGCTGTTGCGGGTTACCTCTGGAGCGCCTTTTAATATTTCATTGGGCGTGGATCGAAATCTCGACGACGTGGGAAATGATCGTCCAATCTTTACCGGCGATAGGAAGCTACTTAAGTGGAGACAGCCGGGGCGGCCAATCGATCCTTCCATTTTGAATTATTTTGCGTTGCCGACCATTGGCCAACCGGGCAACCTCCCTCGGAACTCAGGTTCGGGACCGGGCCAGTTCTTACTCGACGTGAATTTGACCCGCGAGTTTCGCGTTAGCGAGCGAGTGAAGCTGCGGCCCGCGGTCGAGTTCGACAATGTGCTGAACAAGACTGTATTCAGTTTTGGCAGCGAGTTCATCAACTTCAATTCTTTGGCGCCGCGCGCCGCACCCGCCCAGCGCCAGGCCTTCCTCGACTCCTTCCTCGTCACTACCCGCACACTTCGCCCGCGGCAGGTTCGTCTGGGAATGCGACTGGACTTTTGAGCACTAGAAAGCTTTGCCAGCATTCGCGAAGCAATAAGAAGAATTGACGCGGATGTTGCGGCTTGGCCGGCACCCGTGCGGCCAATCTTAACTGGGGAGCCTTTTTGTATAATATCAGCCCGCCTTTCTTCACCGGAATTGAACTGCTGAATCCCTTCCCTTCGCCTGTGATAAACTCCCGTTTCTGATGAGCGAGCTGCAATCCAAGTCCGAACCTACTAGTGAAGTTGAGGCTGCTCTGCTTGATGCAGAGCTTTTCGTAAAATACGGCGCTCCTGAACGGGCCATCAAACGGTTGCGTGGAGCCATTGAGCGCGCGCCGCGATCCATTCCCGTCCGCGAACGCCTGCGTGAAGTGGCGGCCAGCCACCGGCACACGGAAGAGGCAGCGCGCCAATGCCTGGCGCTGGCCAGTCTCTATATCGAACGGGAAGACTTTGAAATAGCTTATGATCGATTGCTTGAGGCCAAGCAGCTAGACCAACGGATTAACATCGCGGCCGGACTCGATGCCATCCGTCGTGCTCGGCGTCCGGAACTCCATCCCGGCGTCCAGGCGCCCGAAACCCGCTCCCCAACGCCCTCCGTGACCCTCGCCGGCGACCTCAGCGCCATAAGTGTTTTTGACGTGGTTCAGGTGGTTGAAAATGCGAAGCTCACAGGTAGTCTGAATTTGATCAATGCGGCGCAGCAGGGACAGCTCTTTTTCAATGAGGGCGTGATTGTGGATGCCGATTGCGCGGGGCAAACTGGCGAGCCGGGGTTTCAGCGAATCGTGGAACTCACCAGTGGAACCTTCGCATTTGAAAAGGCGGCGCAACCTTTCGCAGTGAAAATTCGGGCGGCCAGCAACACCAACCTAATCCTCGATTCCCTGCGCCATTTGGATGAAAAGAAGAAGTGATGATCACTCCGCGAACCCGCACGCGTCCCGCGTGCTCACATTGAATGACCTGAATCGCTGTACCCGCCAAATACTCTCAGTCCAACAGCACTCTCGCTTCCAGGGCCTCAGCCTGCTCAATCGCCGTCAGTAAACGCAGGTACTGCTCATAATTCCGGCTGCGTCCCTTGAGACGCTCGAGCTCAGATTGATTCAAATCATTGCGCAGCAGCAGGTCGAGGAAATCATAATAGTCGGCCGTGGCCGTGGGTGGCAGCTCGCGAGTGTAACTGGTGGCCTCGAGTTGATCGGAATGAAAGCCGCCCAGCAAGTCAAACAGGTTGTCCGTAGTAATTCGCGCTGCCTCGCGCGCGAGAGCTATCGGCAGACGCAATTCAAAGAACCGCAGCCCTTCAGCAGTGGTCACGCGGCGCAATTCTTTGGCAGCTTCGCCGTCAAACGGAGATTCAGAATCCACCAGGATGCGTAGCAAGCGGGGCTGATCAATTTGATCAACTGTATCCAGTATCAGCTGCACACGATCGGCCAAAAATTTTTCAAATTGCGCTTCGATGGGATAGGTAATGCGCCCCAGACAACCGACAGCCTCTCCCTCGCCCGCGATTGCCAGCGGCAAAGAGGCGGGGCAGCTTGGGCAAATCGTGGTTTCGGCCTGCATCAACTCGATTTCTTCGCGGGCTTCTTCGACCCACTTTATTTTGTCATCGGTGGGAACAAAAGTGTCCCCGGTAGTCAGACGAGTGTGCAGGTTGCTGAGACGGCCCCAGCGCCGTAACTGTGCTTCCGAGTGGCGGGCGCGCAAGGGACAGGGATACTGCAGAGCAAATTCAAGTGACACTATTGACTCCAACCAATCCGCGCCGGACAAGGGCGTTTGACCTGCGCTCTTTTTTCCTTTCAAATCACTAGCACAGTGAAAGTAATGGAGCAAGCGAAGGCCAATCATTCCCGCATACCACCGGGTCCGCGCCGGCGTATCCCGCTCGCCGGGCTGCTTGCCTATCGCCGCGGGCCGTTGCCATTCTTTCAAACTCTCGCTCAGCAGTATGGGGACATTTCGTATTTCAAACTCGGCGGACAGGAGGCCTTTTTTCTTAATCATCCCGACCTCATTAAGGAGGTGCTCGTAACCAACAGTCAGAATTACATGAAAGGATTGGCGCTGCAGCGCGCCAAGCGTTTGCTCGGCGAAGGTCTGCTGACCAGCGAAGGCGAATTTCATCGAAGGCAACGACGGCTGGCCCAGCCGGCGTTTCATCGCGCCCGATTGGCCTCATACGGCGAGTCGATGATCGAATATGCAACGCTGACCGGGGCTCGCTGGCAGGACGGTGCGACGCTGGACATTGCGGAAGAGATGATGCGCCTGACTCTGGCGATTGTGGGCAAGACCTTGTTTGATGCGGACGTGGAGTCGGATGCTCCGGAAGTCGGCGACGCGATGAGCGTGGTCATGGACCTCTTCAACACCATCACGATTCCCTTTTTCGAACTCCTCCAGAAACTGCCATTGCCACAATTGCGCCGGTTTGACATCGCCAAAGCCAAACTGGATGCGATCATCTTCCGCATGATCGAAGAACGGCGGCGCAGCGGCGGCGATCGCGGCGACCTGCTTTCGATGTTATTGCTGGCGCAGGATGAGGAGGGAGATGGGGGACAGATGACTGATACGCAGTTGCGTGATGAACTGATGACCATCTTCCTGGCCGGTCATGAAACAACCGCGAACGCCCTGACCTGGACGTGGTATCTGCTGTCGCAAAACCCCGCAGTCGAAGCCGCACTGCACGCCGAACTTGATCGGGTCCTTGGGGGGCGACTTCCAACCGTGGATGATGCCGGTCGCTTGCCCTACACGGAAATGGTATTGACGGAGTCGATGCGGCTCTATCCGCCAGCCTGGGCGCTGGGTCGGATGACGTTAAGTGACGTGGAAATCGGCGGCTATCGCGTTCCCAAGCGCTCGCTGGTACTGATGAGCCAGTACGTGATGCACCGCGACCCGCGATATTATGCAGACCCGCTGCGATTCGATCCCCTGCGTTGGACGGCGGCTGAGCGTGAATCGCGGCCGCAATTTTCGTACTTTCCGTTCGGCGGTGGTCCGCGTCGTTGTATTGGCGAAGGCTTTGCGTGGATGGAATTGATCCTCCTGCTGGCGACTCTCGCCCAACAGTGGCAAATGCGCCTGCTGCCCAATCAGGTTGTCGCCCTGCGACCCGTTATCACTCTGCGACCGAAACATGGCATGCAGATGACGGTGCTCAGGCGAAAGTAGGTTATTTCATGCAGTGCCCGAGTTCCGCTTATCACGGTATCCCACTAACCCTGGCCCAATCCAATTATTAGGACGAACGTGAGCACGGCGAACAATATCGCCAACACAAAGAGCGCAATCTTCCAGATACTGTAAGGCCGGTCGCCATGTATCTCTCCAGTGCGACCGTTGACGACGATTTGATAGACCTTCTGGTTGAGGCGATAAGCCCCGGCATATACCGGCAACAAGAGATGCTTGAAGGTGATGCCGTCATAGTGTGTGACGATGTTGTGTACCCTTTGCTCGTCCCCACCAATGTGCGCGCGCACATCGCTGGCAATTACGCCCGCCGCAATCTGCCTCACCCGGGCAAACCCCTGCACAAGATTAACCTGGTAACGCTCCGCCTTGAATCCCGAAAGATAGGCCGGATCGTAGTGACTCAAAGAAGGAAGGTCCCAGGGCTCCAAAGCCGCCAATCGATTTTGCGGTAACGAGACAGTAGCGGGGACCAGCACGTCGTCGAACCAACGCGTTACTGCACCGGAGGCAGGGGACCAGCGAGTATGGCGGACCTGTCTGGTACTCTGCACTGGTTTACCTTGCGCGTCCCTGGCAGTGAAGTTCTCGGTTACGTAGTAATGCTCCCCACGCTCACCTGTGTAGTAGCTGGTCGTGTTGGTGTCATAGGTCCAGTACGGTAAATAGATGCCGCTGATGGAATCAGGTTGGGAAAACTCCTTCAACGCATTGGGTGCGAACCAACGCGACTTGAGCCATTGACGCAGCCCCTGGTCAGCCTGTTGCTGTGTGATGCGAAAAGGCAGGACACCTCCCGGCGCCAGAATCGGATCAGCAGATTTTGCCTGGGCCACGATCTGTACACCACAAAAATCACAGTGGCGCGCGACTTCCGGCGGCGTAAACGTGACCGTCGCGCCGCAGCTTTGACAGCTGACTTCCAGTGCGTTCGGAGCCAACTGCTGTAACTGTTCGGGCCGGACCTGCAGGTACTGTTCGAATGAGCGCTCCTCGACCTGCTCAGCGCTGACCGGGATTTCCTGCCTGTGGCCGCAATAGGAACAGGAAAGGCAACCATCCTTTGGCTCGTAAAGGAGATCGGCGCCACAGGAAGGACACGGGTAGCGGTGGATTTTGTTGTTCGCGGCTGGGGTTGTTGTTTCCATCTTCGAAGGAACGCGTTTTGAGTATCCAGCAACTCCCGCGCCGGCAGACTTGAATGTAGCGCGTTGACAATGCTCCCACCCTTGCCGTCAGAGTCTATGTTCACCCGGCCTCTTTGCTACACGCGCCTCGACTCAATTCCGAGCGAAGCAGCAAACAAATGAAAACGAGGTTCTTATAGACACTCTACTTGCGTGAATTGGATTCAGGCATTTCCAGTGTAGTGCGGGCCTTTTGGTAGGCCCCCCTGCTGCGCTGATAGATTGAACGCCCACCAAGCAGGCAATAGAGAAATTTGTGAGCCACTTCGGGGCGGTAGATTGCTGAGGGGTTGGAGCGCAATGCTCTGAAGCCCATGCGCGCGGCGGCCTTCGAGTTTCCACCTTCGAGATAGTAGCCACCGCTGGTGAAGAACATGTTGACCAGCGCCTGGCGCTCGAGCGCGCGAATTTCATCCGGCAAATCCGGCCGCGCAAAAAATTTCCGATACATGTATTCGAGTTCAGGCGCGGCCTTGTTAGCCTGCGCGACCGTCTTTGAATCCTTGTGCAGGCGATAGGTCGAAAGCAGTTCCGGGATGTACGTAATCCGGTGGCGCAGCCCCGCCCGCAGCCAAAAATCCCAATCCATAAAGTAATAAAACTCCGGATCGAGCAGGCCAACATCTTCGATTACCGAGCGACGAATGAAAGCGGAAGGCTGGGCTATCGGGTTCTCGCACTGCAGCACAAACTCGCGGTAATCAAAGTCAGCGCGCTTCTTGGACCGCTCAATCGGGGCGCCATCGAACTGAGTAAACAGAGTATCGCCAAAAACAATCCCCACGTCTGGGTGTTGTTGTAGGTAGTCGACGGCCTTCGTAACGGCCCCGGGCAGAAAGGTGTCATCGGAGTTCAGCCAGGTGAGAATCTCACCCGTAGCACGTTCCCAACCCTTGTTGATGGTGGGGGTCTGGCCCTGGTTTTGATGTCGCTCGACGGAAAGGCGATCCGCATACTCCGCGAGGATCTGCGGCGTTGCGTCGGTCGAGCCGTCATCAATTACCTGATGTTCGATGTGCGGATAGTCCTGTTCCAGGACGCTCTCCAGCGTATCCCTCAGAAACTCAGCCTGATTGTAGGTTGGAGTTACAACTGAAACGACGAGCGGCTTTTCCGGTTGGTTATTCTCTGTAATCTTCATCTTCTTTCGCGAACCTTGATAGTACTACAGCAATCACGAAGGTGGCGACCGGGCAGCAGGACTTGTCTCACCGGGATCCAGCTTTGAGAGCGCACTTGTGCGCCCGGCGCAGCTCGCCGGCCTTCACCCGCAGCGGGCACCCGAGGTCCGACAGGCTAGCTTTCTCAACGCCAGGGGAGCGGGATTGACGCGCCGTACCTGGCGCCCACTTGCGGCCGTCTGGAAGATGGTCTAGATTCGGAGTCAAGGGGAAAATTAATGTCCATTGCAGTTATCACAGGTTCGTCGGGGTTGATCGGCAGCGAGACGGCCCGCTTTCTTCATGAAAAGGGGCTGCGGATTGTCGGCATCGACAATGATATGCGCGGCTATTTTTTCGGCGCTGACGGCTCGACAAGTTGGAATACCAAGCAGTTACAGCACGACCTGAAAAACTATGAGCACCGCGCACTCGATGTGCGAGACGAAACTGCCATTGGAAATTTATTTCGCGAACTAGGAAGGGAAATCGTCCTCGTGGTCCATGCCGCCGCGCAGCCCAGCCACGACTGGGCGGCGCGCGAGCCTTTCACAGACTTTACAGTGAACGCCAACGGCACCCTGGTCATGCTCGAGATGACCCGCCAGCATTCTCCGGAAGCTACCTTCATCTTCACCTCAACCAATAAGGTCTACGGCGATTTGCCCAATTCGCTACCGCTGGTTGAAGGCGGCACGCGCTGGGAAGTCGCTGAGACCCATCCCTACTATGAACATGGCATTGACGAGTCAATGAGCATTGATCAGTCCAAGCACAGCTTGTTTGGCGCCAGCAAAGTTGCTGCCGATGTCCTGACTCAGGAGTATGGACGTTACTTTGGATTGAAAACCGGAACGTTTAGAGGTGGATGCTTGACTGGACCGGCACATTCAGGCGCAGAACTGCATGGGTTTCTGGCCTATCTTGTTAAGTGCGCTTTGTCGGGCAAGCCGTATACGATTTATGGTTACAAGGGAAAGCAAGTCCGGGACAACATTCATTCATATGATCTGGTCAATGCATTCTGGCATTTCTTTCAAAATCCCGTCCCGGGCGCGGTCTATAACATGGGTGGTTCGCGTCATAGCAACTGTTCCATGCTCGAAGCAATCGCCGACACCGAAAAACTCTGCGGTCGCAAGTTGAATTACGTGCTTTCGGACCAGGCCCGTTCCGGCGACCACATTTGGTGGATCAGCGACGTGCGCAAGTTTCAGAGCGACTACCCCAGCTGGAGCTACCGTTACGACCTGCAGAGCATCCTTGAGGAAATCGTCGCGGCCACCGGCGAGCGGCTGGGAGCGGCTTCCAGGGTGTCCGGCTAGCTTGCCTGGGCCATACTTTCGGACGCGCTGAACGCAGCACAACTCTCGACTACGTATAGTTGTTGTTCGTCGGTCAATTCCGGATAGAGTGGTAAGGCAAAGGTTTCGCCGGCAGCTCGCTCCGTCTCCGGCAGATCTCCCGGCTGGTATCCCAAATAGAGAAAACATTCCTGCAGGTGCAAGGGCACCGGATAGTAGACCTTGGTTCCAACTCCATGTGCGCCCAGGTGGGCCATCAGTGCATCTCTATTTTGCGGCACGCGCACGATGTAAAGATGGTAAACGTGTTGTGCCTCTCGGCGAACGGTAGGCGTGATAAGTTCGTAGGACAGATCCGCTCCGCGGAAAAGTTCATTGTAGCGGGCGGCCTTCTCGCGTCGCGCACTGGCCCAGGCATCGAGATGCGGCAGTTTAACCCGCAGCACAGCGGCCTGCATGCCATCCAGCCGGCTGTTGATGCCAACTTCGGCGTGATGGTATTCCGTCAATCCGCCATGCACGCGCAAAGCGCGCAACCGCGCAGCCAGAACCTCATCGTTGGTGGTAATCATGCCACCATCCCCGGCCGCGCCGAGGTTCTTGGTGGGATAAAAACTGAAGCAACCGATTCGTCCCATCGATCCGGCCCGCCGCCCTCGTTCTTCTGCACCGATTGCCTGCGCGGAATCTTCGATAATCGGGATACCGCGTCGCCGGCTGATTTCCAGCAGCGGATCCATATCAGCGCACTGTCCGTACATGTGAACGGGAATGATAGCGCGCGTGCGTGGTGAAATCGCTGCTTCGACCTTCTGCGGATTGATGGTGTAGGTCAGCGGATCGATATCGACAAATACAGGCCGCGCCCCAAGACGCGCAATCGCGCCACCGGTGGCGAAAAATGTGAACGCCGCAGTGATTACTTCGTCGCCGGCTTTGACATCCAGGGCCATCAGCGCCAGCAGCAAGGCGTCTGAACCAGAAGCGCAGCCGATAGCGTGCTTCACATTTGCATAGGCGGCAATTTCGTCTTCGAGGGCCTTCACTTCCGGGCCGAGCGCAAACTGCTGGGAATCCAAAATGCGTTCCAGCGAGGCGAGCATCTCGCCACGCAACGGAGCAAACTGATCTTTAAGGTTTATGAGAGGTATGTTCATATTGAAGATAAACTAAATGAAAACCGCGTTCCCACGCTGGTTTATTGATTTCTGAGCTGCCTCAAGCAAACGCACCACGCGCAGCCCAGCATTACCGTCGGTTAGCGGTGGCCGCTTTTCGGCAATGGCCGCCAGAAACTCTGCGCACACGTAACGCAAAGCCTCAGTGGTATCCAGTTTGGGCACCCAGACATCACCGGTACGATAGCTCACGAGCGTGCGATAAGCCGCTTCGCGATCCATTTGCTCTTCCCTGTGAATGGCAGTCACCCCACTGTCATAGACCCGTACCTTTTCGGTCGGCTCAATGTCGTCATACACAACCATCTTGCGACTTCCAGCCATCAGCGTGTGTCTAATCTTGACCGGCGACAACCAGTTAAAATGAAAGTGCGCGATAAATTCATCGGGAAAGAGCAGCATCACGTAGGCAATGTTTTCAATCCCTTTTTTAATGTGACAACTGCCGGTTGCGGCCACGGCCAGGGGCTGGCGCGCCAGCACAAAGTCCATGATGGAAAAATCATGAGGCGCCAAATCCCAAACCACGTTGATGTCATTCTGAAATAATCCGAGATTTATACGGGTAGCGTCAAAGTACAAGAGGTCGCCCAATTCACCGCTGGTCACCAATTCTTTAATCTTGCGTACTGCGCCCGTGTAGATAAAAGTATGGTCCACCATCAGCGTAAGTCCGTTGCGCTCGGCGAGTTCGACCAATTCTTCGGCCTCGGCAACGCTGGCCGTCAGGGGCTTTTCCACCAGGACGTGTTTACCCGCCTCGAGCGCGGCTTTGGCAAACGGATAGTGGGTCCAGACAGGCGTGGCTATG
>Ga0062383_10000120_pt1 | contig 19850 bp, 12 predicted proteins | sample DOMMetBare3Fresh_FD_59508 | JGI IMG/M metagenome (GOLD analysis project Ga0062383, IMG submission 59508) | Wetland sediment microbial communities from St. Louis River estuary, USA, under dissolved organic matter induced mercury methylation -... | ecosystem: Environmental > Aquatic > Freshwater... | reverse complement strand
GGAAACGGAGACTGCGCGACTTGAACTGCAAAGAACCCTGGTAACCGGTTCCATCGCTCCGCTGTTTGAATCCTCGCTCACTGAAAATGGTGAGCCGAAACTGCCGAGTGTCATCCTCGGCGCGGAACTGGCCAAGCGCACCGGGCTGCAGTTGAACGATGTCGCCGAAATCATTCCGGCAAGCGCCAGCCTGGCCCGCCAGGCTCCCATCTATCGCCACGTTCGCGTGGCCGGCACCTTTCGTGCGGGATTGTTTGAGTATGATTCGACCTGGATATATCTCTCTTTTGAACGAGCAGCGATTTTCTCCGGCCCGGACCGGCCCGCTTCGCTAATCAGCGTAGAAGTACGAAATCCTGACGACGTCAAACGGAGTGCGACGCGAGTGCGAGCGGCGCTGGGTAATAACTACACGACTATCGATTGGCAGCAAGCGAACACACAACTATTCACGGCGCTGGCGCTCGAGCGGCGAGTAGCCATGATCATTATCGCACTCATAATTTTGATCGCAGCCCTGAACATAAGCACTGCGCTGGTTCTGGTGGTAGTTGAAAGGCGAACAGATATCGCCATTCTCAGAACGATGGGCGCGACTACCAGGAGCGTAATGGCGGTTTTCATGATTGAGGGGGCGGTGATTGGCGCCAGCGGCGCTGTCGTTGGCGTGGTCCTGGGTCAGGCGGCATGTCTGGTCGGCACCTATTACAACCTGGTTCAGTTGCCGGCCGACGTTTATTCGATTGCCGGTGTTCCGTTCCATTCGCAATGGCGGGATGTGTTGCTGGCGGCGGCGGTAGCGTTTTTTCTCAGCCTACTGGCAACAATATATCCGGCGCAGGCCGCCGCGCGGATGCAGGTGGCAGAGGCGCTGCGCGAGAGGAACTGAATCCTGCGAAGATCTGTTTGCAAGAGCGCGCGAAAGAGACGTCGAAATATTCGCTGGCTCTCTTGGGGGGGCTAGTTCGCCGCGTAATAGGGGAAGACCTTAAGTGTGTGCATCTTCGAATGAGGACCGGACAACAGCGGCGCAGGATTCTCCAGCGGGGGACGATCTGCGCGTGGCGAATCTGCGCAAGGCATTCCAGACTCCTGAAGGCGGCCTGCTCGAGGTCCTTCGTGACGTGTCCTTCTCGGTCGCTCGCGGTGAAACGATTGCCATTACCGGCGCATCGGGCGCCGGTAAATCAACCCTCCTCAATCTGCTCGGCGGCCTGGAAGTTGCGGACCGCGGTGCAATCCGTTGGAACCGGCTTGAAGCCCTGGAGTCTTCCCGGCGAAATTCGGTCCGGGCCGCAAACTTGGCCAGCTTTATCTTTCAGTTTCACTATCTCCTGGCGGATTTAACGGCTCTGGAAAATGTTGCGCTGCCTTTGATGGTGAGGCGAACATCCAGGCGCGAGAGTCTGCGGCAGGCTGCCAACGCACTACGTAAGATGAAGATGGCCGATCGCCTGCAGCACAAGATCGGAAGCCTTTCAGGGGGCGAGCAGCAAAGAGTAGCGGTCGCCCGAGCTCTGATAACCAACCCCGAGTTAGTTCTGGCTGATGAGCCAACCGGGAATCTCGATGCTGCCATTGCCGAGGAGATCGGGGCTTTGCTGGTGGATTACTCGCGTCGCCAGCGAGCCGTGGTGATAATAGCCACCCACAACGAGCAGCTGGCGGCGCTCTGTGACCGCCTTTTTCTGCTGCGAGAGGGCCGGATAATGGAACAAAAACATCCAGGCAGGGTAGTCTCCTGAAATTTCGTCGCCGTTCATCGTTTTACCATTAGGCAGCGAACACAATACATTTTGCCTTTTGGGTAAACAGGTTATAATGCGGGCGGTTGCCGGGCGCTGACGGTCTTTCGCCCGGCATGATAATCATAAACGGTCTTCAAAGAGCGGATTAATAAATGTTTGAACGCTATACTGAAAAGGCGCGCCGGGTCATCTTCTTTGCGCGCTATGAAGCGTCACAGTTCGGAGCCCATGCGATTGAGCCCGAGCACCTGCTCCTGGGCCTGATGCGTGAAGACAAGACGCTCACTGGCCGGTTTTTCCCCCGGGCTCAACTCTCAATCGAGTCCATACGCAAAGAAATCGAAGGTCGCACCCTGCTCCGGGAGAAGATATCGACCTCTGTCGAGCTGCCGCTGGCGCCCGAAACCAAACGAGTCCTGGCCTTCGCACACGAAGAGAGCGATCGTCTGCAGCACCGGCACATCGGCACCGAACACCTGTTGTTGGGACTGCTCAGGGAAGAGCGCTCGATGGCTGCGGAAATCCTTTACGAGCGCGGCTTGCGGACTAACGCCGTTCGCGATGAGATTGCGCGCCAGTCAGGCCATGAGTCGCGTGGATCACAAAAGAAAGATACTCCCCATCTGGCCGAATTCTCTCGTGACCTGACAGAAGACGCGACGAATGACAAACTGGATCCGCTGATCGGTCGCGAACCTGAAATTGAGCGGTTGGTACAGATTCTCTGTCGCCGCACCAAAAACAATCCGGTGCTGATTGGAGAACCCGGTGTTGGCAAAACGGCTATCGTCGAGGGCCTGGCGCAACGAATCGTTACCGGCGACGTTCCCTCATTCCTCGAGAACAAACGAATTCTTTCGCTCGACCTGTCATTGATTGTGGCGGGAACGAAATATCGCGGGCAGTTTGAAGAACGGCTCAAGCAGATCATGCGCGAGCTCATCGAAAACCCTCAGTACATTGTCTTCATCGACGAGCTCCACACGCTGGTGGGCGCAGGCTCTGCCGAGGGATCTCTGGATGCTGCCAATATTTTGAAGCCCGCCCTGTCACGTGGTGAGATTCAATGCATCGGAGCCACTACGCCGGCTGAGTTTCGCAAGTCGATTGAAAAGGATCGCTCGCTTGAACGTCGCTTCCAGGCAGTTAAGGTACCGCCTCCTTCGGAAGTCGAAGCGGTTGAGATCCTTGAAGGTGTGCGCGAGCGGTACGAGAGTTTTCATCAGGTTCATTACACGGACGATGCGCTGCAAGCCGCCGTCTATCAGTCACATCGCTATATTCCGGACCGTTTCCTCCCCGACAAAGCCATCGACGTACTTGATGAAGCAGGGGCCCGGGTCAAGCTGCGGGTGCGCCGTGAGCAGGGCAATCTGGAGGATTGGGACGCGCAATTAAACGACTGGTCGCGTTCGTCTCACGACGCGAGTGGCCCGCGCAGCACCGATGACTCGATTGTATCGGCCCAGGTCACGAGAGATGACGTCGAAGAGGTGATTGCGCGCTGGACCGGCATTCCCGTGACTTCACTCAAGGAAGAAGAGCAGCGCAAGCTTCTCCGAATTGAAGCCGAACTGCACGCTCGGGTAGTTTCCCAGCGTCCGGCAATATCCGCCCTGGCCCGTGCCATCCGTCGTTCCCGCGCCGGCCTCAAGAACCCGCTGCGACCGGTCGGTTCATTTCTTTTTCTCGGACCCACTGGTGTCGGCAAGACGGAGGTTGCACGCTCTCTGGCACAGTTCCTATTTGGCAGCGAAAGATCACTGATCCGCTTTGATATGTCGGAGTTTATGGAAAAACACTCGGTGTCAAAGTTGATTGGTTCGCCTCCCGGATATGTTGGACACGAAGAAGGCGGGCAACTAACCGAACGAATTAAACGCGCCCCCTATTCAGTATTGCTATTTGACGAGATTGAAAAAGCCCATCCGGACATTTTCAATATTCTGCTGCAGGTTTTTGAAGACGGCATACTGACCGACGCCTTAGGCAATACCATCGATTTCAAGAACACGATCATCACCATGACCTCAAACATCGGGGCCCGCTTTATTCAAAAGAAGGGCACCATGGGGTTTCAAGGCTCGAGCGATGTAACGCGCGCCAAGATGGAAGAAATGGTCATGTCCGCCGTGCGCCAGACATTCAATCCGGAGTTCATCAACCGGCTCGATGAGATTATTATCTTTGACGAACTCGGGGATGAAGACCTGCTTGAGGTCGTTCAACTGCAGGTTGAGCAGATAAACAAGACCATGGCGCGACATGGACTCGAGGTGCGGCTGTCCGAAGAGGCCAGGCGCTGGATCGTCGTGAAGACCTGCGCCGATCGATCCTATGGCGCGCGACCGTTGCGCCGCGCCCTGCAAAAGCACGTCGAAGACCCGCTTTCGGAGGCTTTGATTCAGGGACAGTTGGGTGGGGCATCGCTAATTGAAGTCTTCGTCGATGGTGATGAATTGAATTTCCGGCAAGCCGGCGTTGAAAACGTCGCCGACGAGTTATTAATCCACTAGTCCTGTAAAAGTCTCGAATTTCAGAGCACTGAAAGGTAAAAGGAAGGGCACCAGGCGCCTGCGCAGCCATTGCCCTCTCCTTTTACCTTTTTACTTTTGCCCAGCCGGTTCGGTATAATGCGCCACTTTGTAGGGCTGGAACTGGCAACTGCAACGGGTTGCGAGGAATCCAAGAGGTTCCTCGGTTAATGGCGGGTTCATCTCGCGCTCGTTGTGCGTTTACCTTTGTTTTCAAGCAAAAGATAATTTATCACCCTATACGCTCCCCAAAGCTTCCGACAAGTCCGGCGAGAATTTCTGAGGGAACAGGCACTTATGCACTTTTATCGCGGTTTCTTGCTCGTCTTTTTGAGCACCTTCATAGGGATCACCACATTTTTCGCCGCGCCCGAAGGTACCCAGGCTCAACAACCAACCCAACGAACGGTTGAAGATGTCCAGATTATCGGAAATCGCAGGCTGCGCCGGGAAGACATTCTTTACTACGTGCAAACGCGTCCCGGCGACCCATTCAGCGAGGCCCAGATACAACGCGATCTACAAACCCTGTTGACGCTTACATTCTTCGACAAAGTACAGTCCCGCGTTTACACCGAAGAAGGACCGCGCGGTGGCGTAGTTGTCATCTTTGAAGTCAAGGAACTCCCGATCATCCGCGATCTGCAATTCGAAGGGCTGCATAGTGTCGCCGAGTCCGATATCTTGAAGGCTTTTCGCGAGCGCCGGGTCGGCGTTTCGAAAGAGAGCATTTACGATCCAGTCAAAGCCCGTAACGCCGTCCGCGTAATCAAAGAGCTTTTGGCCGAAGGCGGACATCCCAACGCTACCGTTGAACAACGTCGCGAGGACATTTCCCAAACGTCGATTGGCCTGACTTTCGTGATTAAGGAAGGCGAACGCGTCCGGGTCATGGAAATCCAGTTCGAAGGCAACCAGGTTTTCAGCGACAAGAAACTTCGCGGCCAGATGAAGTACGTCCAGGAAGCGGGGCTGATTACCCGCTTTCAAAGCAAGGACATCCTGCATCGCGAGAAGCTGGAATTCGATCTGAGAAAAGTCGACAACTACATGCGCTCGAAAGGGTACCTGCAGGCGCGTCACGGTGAAGCGCGAGTCGAAGGTATCGGCAAGCGCCGCACCGGGTTTCCGATCCTGCCGCTGCCATTTCTTTCCTCTGTCGACGAAGGGCTGCGCATCACGGTGCCGATCTCTGAAGGTAAGCTCTTCCGTCTCGGAGATCTGAAAATCGAAGGCAACTCGATCTTTTCTGAGGCCCAGATTCGGGCGGTGATAGGGCTGAGCAAGGGCGACGTGGCCAACGGCGAGAAAATCGGCAAGGCGCTCTATGAGAACTTGAAGAAGTTCTATGGGGCCCAGGGTTTCATTGAATATACCGCCGAGCTCAACCCTACCTTTAAGGATAACCCGCAAAATCCCAACGAAGGTGTGGCGGACTTTGTAGTGACCATTGATGAAGGCAAACAGTTTTCGCTGAGCCGGCTCGAGTTTATCGGTAACACCTTCACCCGAGACAACGTGTTGCGCCGCGAAGTACTGCTCAACGAGGGCGATACCTATGACCAGAACCGCTGGGAATATTCAATCATCAAGTTGAATCAGCTTGGTTACTTCGATCCTATCGATAAGGACAAAGACGCCGACTTTAAGACCGATGAAGAGCAGGCGACGGTTTCAATTAATTTGAAAGTCAGCGAGAAGGGGCGGCAGCAAATCTCCTTTAACGGCGGCATCTCGGGTATCGGCGGTTCATTTTTTGGGCTGGACTATTCCACGAATAACCTTCTGGGACGGGGCGAGGTACTTTCGCTGCAACTGGCTGCCGGTAACCGGCAGAAATCCTTTCAGTTCTCGTTTACCGAGCCTTATATCAAAAACCGTCCCATCACCGCGGGTTTTTCAGTCTTCGCGTTCCAGCAGCAATTTTTTGGAGAGGGTACCCTCCTCTCCCAGAATGTCGACGCCATCTCGGGAATCATCGGCAACTCGCTGAATTCCTTTAACGTCAGCCAGGAAAATCTTTTCACCCGCACTTCTTACGGCGCCTCAATTTTTTTGAGCGCGCCGCTTTCTGAGTTCTATCGCAAGCGACGATTCACACAATTTTCGCGAGTTGGTCTTTCCTATCAGGTATCGCAAACGAGTGTTAAGGATCCCAAGGTCAATTCGTCGGGGAATCAGACCAACTTCATTCCGGTTATTTACAGCCAGCCGAATATCATCACCAGCAGGATTACGGGAACGTACACCTACGACACCCGGAACGGCAGCATCGATCCTACGCAGGGAAGGGAAGTTTCCGCGTCCATGGCCCTGGCCGGACTGGCGGGCGATGTGCGCACCTATGCCCCGACTTTGTCCTACTCCCAGTTCTTTGCAATGCGGCGGAAAAAGTCTGATCACCCGGAAGTGTTTGGCTTCAGGATCATCGCGGGAACAACCGGTAGTTTTGCGACATCCAGCAAGATCAGGAACTCCAACTCGCTGGCTTTCGTTGACGGTATTCCGATTTTCGAGCGGTTCTTCCTCGGCGACGAATTCACCATTCGTGGCTACAACGTTCGCTCGATTAGCCCGGTCACCCCACTCGACACTTTTGTCACATCCAGGAACGTAGTGATTGCTTCCAATCCCTCGGGAACCCCCGTTCCGGTGCCTGGAGTCCCGGCAAACCTGGCGAACATTGGCGTCTTTACCGGAGTCAGTGGCGCCAATTCTGTCCAACTGCCGCGGTCATTCACGTCCGTCGGCGGCGACACGCAGATACTAGGGAACTTTGAATATCGCATTCCCATTTTGGGTGATAAGTTCGGAGCCGCCTTATTTACCGACGTCGGCAGTGCCTTTAATCTGCGCTCGAAAGGCGATCAGTTCTTTAACAGCAACTTTCTGGATGACCAGCCTTTCCTGTCCACGGTTGGAGCAATTCGATGCGCGCGTATTTCTTCGGTGGGTGCAGCCCTGACGAGCCTGACGACGTTGGCGGCCTGTAACGCGAACTCGCAACTGGCCCTGGTAGCCGGAAACAGTGGTATCCCTGGTCTGGTTATGAGGGATAATCGCCTGGTCTCGACTACTGAATTACAGAACGCAATTAATCTGGGGGTGGTGGATCCCTTCACGCAATTGCCATTTGGGTTTCAGCAGGTATTTCTCCGCGGTCAGGCCCAAACTAATACGGCAGTGCGCCTTTCCCAGTCGCTTTTCAGCAAGTTTACCGACTATCGAGCCAGCATTGGGGCTGAGTTGCGCATTCAGGTGCCAGTCATCAACGTGCCTTTTCGCCTGATCTTTGCGTATAATCCGAACGCCAGGAAGGACCAGATAATCGACGGATTTCCGTTCTTCTTCAGCGAGAAAAAGAAGGTCATTCGCTTCAGTATCGGCCGCACCTTTTAAGGCTGCCGGCCAACTATCAGGACGGATGCTACAACTAAGTGTCGCGCAACCGTCCACTGTCTGTTGAGGAACCATGCGAGAATTGATGAAGAAAGCTGGTTTGCCAGCCGCCGCCGCTTTCATAGTAGGCCTTGCCCTGTCCCCGACTTTTGCGCAGACGCGGCCGGCAGCTCCGCAACCTACTCCCGTACCGGTAGCTACCAGTGTCCCGGACACCAAAATCGCTTTGATCTACTCCGAGGCCTTTCTGGATCCTAAAACCGGTATCGCTCGCTTCAATGTTCTGTTGAATAACCTGAACCGAGAGTTTCAGGTGCGGCAGACCGAGATCACGCAACTGACGCAGAAAGCCCAGCAACTCAGTGACGACATTGATAAGACCAGGGCGGTCGCCGACCCGAGGACGATTCAGCAGAAGATCGATCAACTGGAGCAAATGAAGAAGGACTTACAGCGCAAGGGCGAAGACGCTCAGGCCGCCTACAACAAGCGCCGGGGCGAAGTGTTCCAGCCGCTACAGGACGATATCGGTAAAGCTCTGGAGGTTTATGCCAAGGCGCATAACATCAATGTGATCATCGATGGCAGCCAGGTGCCGGTAGTTTACGCTGCCGAAAGTATCGACATTACACGTGCTTTCATCAATGATTTCAACAGCAAGTATCCGGCAACCGCTTCAGCGGCCACGCCATAAGCATAGATAAGTATTTTTTGGTAAGGAGCATTAGTAAGTTATGAAATTGAATCGCCTTTTTGCAGTTATCATTTTTCTCGCGGCCGCGACGGTTTTGCCGGCGCTGGCGCAAACGCGGCCCGCAGCCGGACAATCCAGGCCCGCTGCCACCCAACCGGCTCCGGCCACTGCCGCATCCAATGCGGCCGTTCCTGACACCAAGATTGCTTTGATCTATTCAGAAGCATTTCTCGATTCAAAGGCGGGTATCTTTCGGTTCAACGCCCTGATGGGGAACCTGAACAAGGAATTTCAACCAAAGACCACGGAACTTCAACAGCTCGAGCAAAAAATCACTCAGCTAAGCGATGAACTTACCAAAGCCTCGGCTGCGGCCTCGGTTGTCGACCCGAAGTCCCTGCAGGCTAAGGCGGACACGCTCGATCAGCTAAAGAAGGATTATCAGCGTAAGGGAGAGGATGCGCAGGCGGCCTTTAACAGACGCCGGAGCGAGATCTTCCAGCCGCTCCAGGATGAAATCGGCAAGGCTTTGGAAGTCTATGCCAAGGCCCATAACATCAATGTGATCATCGACGGCAGCCAGGTGCCCGTCGTCTATGCCGCGGACGCAGTTGATATCACGCGCGCCTTTATTGCGGATTTCAACAGTAAGAATCCCGCAACTGCATCAGTCACGACCCCGAAGTAACTTTACTGGTGGCTCGACACAGTCCGCGACGCGGAGAGGCGGCAATTGACCGTGTCTCCGCGTCGCTTTATTCTGGCAAACATGGAAACAGTTCTCGACTCTCAGGCTATTCAGAAGTTACTGCCCCATCGCTATCCGTTTCTCCTCGTCGATCGCATCATTGAACTGGTTCCGCGCGAACGGATTGTCGGCATCAAACAAGTGACCATCAATGAACCGTTTTTTCAGGGTCACTTTCCCGGCGCGCCTGTGATGCCGGGTGTCCTGGTGGTCGAGGCGCTGGCCCAGGTAGGCGCCGTTCTGGCTTTGCGCGAAATCGAAGATCGCGATCACAAACTGGTCTTTTTTACCGGCATCAAGGAAGCGCGTTTTCGCCGGCCAGTGGTCCCCGGAGACACCCTGATTCTCGAAGTCACAGCTATGCGCATCGGCTCCCGAGTGCAGCGCATGCATGGCGAGGCAAGGGTTGATGGCCAGCTGGCTGCGGATGCTGACATCATGAGCATCGTGGCCGATCGCGAAACAGCCCGTTGATGCTGCCGCTGTTCCAGCCAGAACGGCACGCTGCGGTGCTATTCTTGTGCGTTGACAACGTTGAATTCTGATCTCGCCCAATGTCTACAGCTACCAACGCCGAACCGACCAGCACTATCCATCCCTCCGCCATCATCAATCCGCTTGCGCGTTTGGGCAAGGGTTGTTATGTGGGTCCCTACGCAATAGTTGGCGCTGAGGTGCAGTTGGGTGACCGCGTGCGGCTCGAGGCGCATTGTGTGATTGATGGTCGTACTATGATCGGCGAGGACACGCACGTCTTTCCCTTTGTCTCAATCGGCCTCGCGTCCCAGGACCTGAAATACAGGGGCGAGCCTTCCGAAACAAGGATCGGCAGACGTAACCGAATTCGCGAGTTCGTAACCATTCATCGCGGCACAGCCGGTGGGGGCATGCTGACGCAGACCGGTGACGACTGCCTGATCATGGCCCAGGCGCACATCGCGCACGACTGCATTATCGGCCAGGGGGTGATTATGGCCAACGGCGCAACTCTGGCCGGGCACGTCCTGATCGATGATCTGGCCAACATTGGCGCCTATTCAGGCGTTCACCAATTTTGCCGCGTGGGACGCGAGGCGTATGTGGGCGGGTATTCAGTAGTGGTTAAGGACGCCTTGCCCTACGCCCTCTCAGTTGGCAACCACGCTACCTGTTATGGGTTGAATAAAGTGGGACTAAAGCGACGGGGCTACTCGCGGCAGGAGATTGAGATTCTGCACCATGCTTTCTACTTGCTGCTTTCGGCAAAGCTGAACACCTCGCAGGCCCTCGAACGGATACGCGCGGAGATTTCGGGCTCGCCACAGGTTGATGAGTTGCTTCGTTTCATTGAATCTTCTGAACGCGGAGTGATTAAGTAGGCGGCCCAGAACTTTCCCCCGGTCCGGGAAACACACCATCATTATCCCGAACATTTGTTTTGCGCCATCGGGCCGACCCTTTTCTTTATGCGATACGGTCTCATTGCCGGTAACGGACGCTTTCCTTTTCTGGTGCTCGAGGGAGCGAGAAAGGCTGGAGCAACAATTTCAGTGGCTGCTTTGCGCGAGGAAACCGATCCTGAGATCGAGCGGGTCGCGGAACGCGTGCAATGGGTAGGCATTGGCCAACTCGGCAAACTCATTCGTTTTTTCAAGAGTGAAGGGGTCGAGCGCGTGATCATGGCCGGTCAGGTCAGGCACGTGCAGATTTTCAGCGGCGCCATCCCTGATGCGCGCATGTTGAAAATGCTCTTGAAGCTGCCGCGCAGAAACACAGACGCTTTGATCGGAGCGGTTGCCGGCGAGCTCTCGAGTGAAGGAATCGAGCTGATCGATTCCACCTGGTTTCTAAAGGATCATCTTCCCCAGCCTGGAGTGCTGACGCGGCGGGCGCCCGACAGTCGCGAAAATAGAAACATAGAATACGGTCTGGAGATCGCCCGAGAAATAGCACGGCTGGATCTGGGTCAGACCATAGTCATTCGCGCACAAGCCTGCGTGGCGATTGAAGCAATGGAAGGTACGGATGAAACGATTCGGCGGGCCGGCCAGTTGGCCCCGGGCAGACTGACAGTAGTCAAAGTTGCCAAACCGTTTCAGGACATGAGGTTTGACGTTCCGGTGGTGGGAATACCTACTGTCGCAGCTATGCTTTCAGCCGGAGCCACTTGTCTCTCTGTCACCGCTGGTAAGACGATCCTGTTTGATCGCGAAGAAATGGTTCGCCTGGCAGATAAGAACAAGATCGCCATCGTGGCCACCGAGCAAAGCGAGCTTTCAGTTTCAGCTACTCCGAAGTCGCCGGGGTAGCTTTAGGATCAAACGGCGAAGCCAGAAACTTTTTGGCGGCAGACTGTGCATTATCGTAGTCGATGCCTGATTGCACCGCTTGCTTGTACTCGAAAACCGCCTTCTCACGATTGCCTTGCGCGTCGTAAGCATTGCCACGTTTGATGTGGGCCCACACCTCAATCCAGGAAGGTTTGAGCGTGCCGTTGAGCGCCGCATTAAAGTTGTCCAGGGAGGACTGCCAGTTGCGCTGTTCGAAGAAGAGCAGGCCCAGGTTGTAGTAAACCCAGGAGTTCGAGCGATCGAGCTTGAGCGCCGCTTCCAGTTGCTGTTGCGCTTCGGAGTAATTTCCTTCCTTCATTTGCTCGATGCCGCGCCGCGCAATCACCGAAACCCGCAGTTCATCTGACATGCGCAGGATCTTGTTGTTGGGATCGACGATGACTTCAATGGGTGGTCCGGTTGATTCAAAGTCAAAGTCCTCGCTCTTGCTGTCCAGGCGCACGGTCGTGGTTTGGGTGTCACCCTCGGACCGCAGCATCAGCTCGACCGGCATATGCAGCCCTTCGAAATTCTGCCTGACCGTGCCGCGCGTGCGAAATTTTCCCAGCCGGGTGCGAATAATCTGATAGTCGACGGTAAATTCCGGAACGCCTGTACCCTCAATCCACTGCGCAAAAAAGTAGCGCATGTTCTGGCCGCTCAGCTGTGTAGTCAGTCTTTCAAAATCGTCAATGGAAGCACTCTTGTCCCGGAACTTGTCCAGGTAGGCGCGCAACAGTGCGTTGAATTTGTCGCGACCCAGTGTTTCGCGCAACATGCGGAACACCATTGAGCCCTTATAGAAAACTATTGATTGATAGGCGGCGGATTGATCGTCCAGTACCGCGGGTGCGCGACCAACCGACGCGGTTTGCTCAAAAGTCAAAGCGCGCTCCTGCTCCTCGCGCTGCAGCGCGTCGAGCGCGCCGGCCGTCAGGACGGACTCTCGATAAGCATAGGCGCTCCATTCGGCCAGACCCTGTGACAGCCAGGCATCGTCAAACGACTTCAACCCAACGGTCTGGCCCCACCATTGATAGGCCACTTCGCGCTGCAGTTTCTCTTCGGGGACCGGCCGCGCCGTGTCGAACAGGTGGGATGCAAGGAATACAATACCTGAGCCAGAGTAAGTATCGAGCGTGTCATCATCGCTCTGGACTACTACCAGCTTTCTGCCCCCTGCCGGGGCGCCGTACTGTTGTGTGTAGAACTCGAGCACCTTACCCATGGGTTCGGCAAAACTATCGATACGATTCTCGCTGCCAGGTTTGGTGTTGAATTGAATTTCATAACTGCCAAAGCGCAACGTTCGCGTGATGAACTGGCCGGCGGCAAAGTTTCCCGGCAGAACGGGCCGGCGCTGCACGAAGCGATAGCGCGTGGTGCCGTCCTTTGCCTGTTGCTGGGGCACTGCCGGTTCATCACTCGGCCCAACCACCTGATAGCCCGTCGGCACCACGAGGGTGATATCACTGGTGGCCCGGTCGGCAGCGTAATTGTGAAACGGAAACCAGCGAGCTGCATAGAACAGATAAGAACCTTCAGTGCCTACATAGGCCAGGCGTTTCGTGGCGAGTGGACCACCTTCGGGTGAGACCAGGGCCCCATTCCAGCGAAAGCGAAGTGTTACGGGCTGACCAGTGGGTACTACCGCTCCCAAATCGACACGCACGCTGGGTCCGAGGGCACCAACGCCGACAGCATCCTGCACGAAATTTGTCAGTGCTACACCGTCCCGCTCGATGCTCTCAATGTGCAGCGAGCCATTTAACTCAAAGACCACAGAGCGAGTTGCGTCGAGTGGCACAAAGGTGACGTCGGCACCTGCTCGTAGCAGGTGCTGATCGGGAATCAACTGCGCTTCAATATGATAATTGGTAACGTCGAATCGGCTGGCCGGCGCGGCCGGCGCGGGTTGTTGGGCTGACGCAGTCAGCGCAATTAGCAGTAACCCGGTCAAGCCAGGCAGTCTGAGAAGGATGGGCCTCGTCTTCATATTTTCCAATCGAGCTCTAATAGTTCGCTGATTATACAAGCCGCTGGTCCCACAGGTGAAACGGCTGGCCCCTGGATCCATCGACCTGAGCTACAGACAGCCGATTGAGGCGAATCCAGAGGTATCTCGCAACGACTGACTATTGGCCACAACCTTTCTGCGGGCGTTTGGATGGTACAGAGGGTTACGCGGTTGGCTGACCCAGCCAGAGAGTTTTGCCAGGCCCGTTCACGCGGGGATTCAGGAACACAAAAATCCTCTATGGCTTTGGAGGTTTGACTCTTCTGGGTCGACCGTCGGAAGCAGGTGTCGGACTGGGAGTGGCCGATGGCGATTGCGCCGCCTCAGGACGGTTGGAACCTTCGGGCACCGGACTCGGTTGCGGTAGCGAAGGGGACTCAGAAGCAGGCTTTGGTTCGGCGGTTGTGGGCATGGCAGACGGCGACGGACTCGATTCCGGTGTTGCAGATGGGGCAGGCGCCTCAGGGGTCGCATCCGGTGCCGGTGACGGTTGGGCCGCAGGCTCAGGAGTAGGAGTCGGCGCTGGCGTCGGCGCGGGCGGGGGATTGCTGTTACTTAACTGTTCCCCGCCGGTACTTGTATTCCCACCAGGTGGTACCGCTATCGTTGAAATCGTGCCTGCCGATCCAATTCGTTCGCTAAGACCCTCCAGAGAACCATTGACCTTTTTATACAGTTGCTCGATCGTACCGCGCCGTACCGAATCCGGGATCCCGGCGTTGTAACTCTTGATGTAGTAGCCGAGCGCCTCTTCGTCGGCACCCTCTTGTTGCAGCACCGTCCCCAGGTGCCACAACGCCGTGCGCCACAACGGCGTGCCTTCGGGTAAAACTCCCACGGCCCGTCGCAGGCGCTCGATGGCGGTAGTGTTCTTGTCCTGATTGAACAATGCCCAGCCGGCCAGATCCTCGATCCGTCCGCGCAGAATGTTGCCCAGGATATTGCGCGCTGCATCGGGAATGTCCGGTGTTCCGCCTGAAGCTATGGCCTGGGCGCGGAGGTCGCGCAATTCTTCAGCCTGGACTGCGATGGTTGCGAACGGAAGCACTAATGCCGCGTCGACACCATCGCGCGCCGCTTCTGCAAATTCCTGCGCCGCTCCAAAGCCCAGGCCGCGTTTTAGCAAGCGTGCGGCAGCGTAAAGCAGGCGATAACTGCGCATCTCGTCGTTACCGGCCACAAACTCGCGCGCGGCTTTAACGGCCTTCTCTTCGTCAAGTTTGGCGTTGTCGTCAGCTGGTGTAGTGGCGAGGGTAAACGCCAACAACCCTTTCAACATGCGGGCGTTGTTTTCCGAGTCGGCCGCGGTGGGCTGAAAAATGCCGGCGCGCCGTTCCGGAGCAAGCAAGTCAATAAAGTTCGCCGCTTGGGTGGGAAGACGCCCCGCTAACTGCGTCTCCAGCAAACCGTCTTTTAAGGTAAAGGCTCGAGTCAACGCTTCGCTTGCTTCTTCGTACAGCCCCATGGCCGCAAGCGTGTTGGCAAGCTCGTAATCGAGCGTTGGAAACCTGCCATATTGACGAGCGAAGCGGATCGAGCGCTCCGCATATTGAGGCATCCTTTCGCCAATCAAAGCGCGTGCGAGCGCGATCTGCCCCCAGGTATAGCGAGGTTCAATATCGGCTGCCCTGCCAGCCAGCTCCAACGCCCGCTTGTTGTTATTATGCGCTGCGAACCAGTAACCCGCGCCGGCAAGTAGCATGAGGTTGCGCGGCGAATCCTTCAAAGCCGCAGCCAGTTCCTTATCGGCCTCCTCGGTTTGGCCCAGATCGTAAAGCGAAAGCACCAGCCCCGTTCGTGCTCCCGTATCACCAGGGTCAATTGCCAGTTGTTCCCGGTAAAGGCCGAGCGCCTCGGAAGTCTTGCCTGCAGCGCGATTCAGATCCGCGAGGCTCCGTCGCGCGGCCGGTGTTTTGGCGTCAAGATCCAGTGCCCGCTTGTATTCCGCCGCCGCCTCATCCAGTCGCAGAGAGATATGCAGCGCGAGTCCGAGCGCGTGGTGGGCCGCAGCCATGTCCGGGGCCTGGGACACCGCCAGCTGCGCGATGCGCATGGCTTCGTCTCCGTTCTCGATTCCAAGATAAAAGCCAGAGAGGGTGAGCAGGCGTTTTGCGTCGGCAGCGAACTTACTCTCAATTGCCTGAGCGGCTTTGATCGCCTGCTGCCGTTCGCCGCGCAGATAAAGGTTCATCGGGATCTGCGAGACTACGCCGGCAAACAATTTATCTGACGCGTCAACCGGAGCTTCCGCGATGGCCAGCATCAGCTGTTCGCTCCCCGCAGCAATCTCGCCGGCTTTCAACTTTTCATCACCCAGTGCCGCGCGGGAACTGACGAGCAATTCGATGGCGCGTGTCCTGGACTTGGAGTCCGGGTGCGTATCGAGAAACTCCCGCAGCTCGCCCACTCGCACTGCGAATGTATGTGTTTGCATTACGGCGATTGCTTCCGCTTCAGCTTCATCGTCGACTGGCGCAATCTTCTTTTTGGCGGTTGGATTCGTAGTCTTTGGGACGGCCGGCACGTCGGCAGGTTTGTTGGCGGTCACCTCCGGAACTTCGACACGCGGCGAACTTTCCTCGGTCCGGGACGGTTCTTTTGGCACGTCATTCTTTTGAATGCTCGCTTCCTGCGTCGCCGAACTTGAAGCGAGTGGCTGGTCCATGTTGTCCGTGCTGAATCCTGCCTGTGCACTCAAAGCGCTGATGAACTGTTGAATGCCTTCAAACAGTCCGTCCCCGAACTGGCCTTTATTCAGTGAGCCGCGAAGCTTCTGACTTAGTTCTCCCAGGGCGCCTTCCGGGAGTTGCTTCACCACTCCCTTGCTGGGCAGTGTCAGCGCCAGCTTGTCATCGACCGCAATTACCAGCAGGAGGGTTTTGTTGGAACTGGTTCGCAAGCCCAGATTCCAGGCTTTGGCAAGATCAGATGAGTAATCGTAGATGTCGCGTCCTTCAGTGCTCTTGACCGTCACTACAGTCAAATTAACTCCAGCTCGCTGCTGCAGGTTCGCCAGCATATTCTCCAGGCGCTGTTTGACTGGCTCTTCAATTGCGGCTGCGGAATCGCTCAGATGGGTAGTGGGCTTTTCCTGCGCACGCACCGGCGGTGGCATCAGCGAAGAGAGGATCAGGACGGCCGAAAGCAAAAAAACCTGAATCAACTTTAGATTCTGGCGATTCAATAACATGATTTGAATAAACATTTTGAGATGATGTCAGGCAAGGGGAAGAAACCTGAAACTCTGCGCAAAGCCTTTCTGAGCGGAATAAAACCCGGCGAACTATTCGAATTCGCATGATAACATCGCGACGGGCGAGCGACACAATCCAGGCCCCTAATATGGGCTGGATCGGCGCCCGCCAAAGGAGCCAGTGTGAGCGAACTTGACGAAGCCTGGGAGTTGGCCCTGGCCGCAGCACAATTGAAGGCCCAACAGTCCGGGCGCGGGGATATCGCTGAGTATTTGCGGCTGCGTTCATCCAACGATCTGCAGCGCCAGACCGGAATCGACTGGTTATTGGCTACTTTCTCAAGACTTGCCGGCGAGGCAAATCGGCTCGGCGCCAGCCTGCAAACATCCCTTGAGAATCCGCATCGCTTTGCAGTGGATAACGCGACCATGGTGGGCCCACGGCTGACGCTGACGTTTGGCGTTCGTTCAATTGCCGTAGAAGCGGGTTGGCCGCGAGTGCCAAGTGATAGTTTTGTACGAGGAGGGGGGCTCGCGTTGGCGCGCGTCAAACACTTTGGCAAGCATCGGTTGGACCAGGAGTTGATGCTATTGAGTGCCAGGGAGGTAGCTCCGGAATGGGTGGTCATTCTGAAAGACGGGCGGAAGACGCGCTTCTACGAGTCAGATATTCAAAGCCACCTGGCCAAACTTGTCAGCCCAGACTATGAATGATGCTGACACGCCAGGTGTGAAGCGAGCGTCCTCTTCTGGCTTGCCTGAGACGGAACAGGTTGTACTTAGGAATTTCAAGGAATGAGCATAGGCGGCGCGCTCTACATTGTTTCCACTCCCATCGGGAATCTGGAAGATATCACTGGGCGGGCCCTCCGCCTCCTCAGGGAAGTCGCGCTAATCGCCTGCGAGGACACACGCCACACCAGCAAACTGCTGGCGCATTTCGGCATTCACACGCCGACCATTAGCTATCATGAGCACAACGAACGCGAGCGAGCCCTGGAGTTGCTCGCTCGCCTAAGGGAGGGGGCAAGCATTGCCATCGTTTCCGATGCGGGGACTCCGGGAATCAATGACCCTGGCTTTCGCCTGGTGCAACTGGCGATAGCAAACTCCCTGCCTGTTATTCCCGTACCGGGCGCCAGCGCGCTGGTTGCTGCCCTCGTAGCGTCGGGTTTGCCGACCGGCGAATTCTTCTTTGCGGGCTTCCTTCCCCCGAAGGCAAACGCGCGACGAACGCGATTGGCAGAGTTGCGTTCCCTGCCGGCGACTCTGATTTTCTATGAAGCGCCCCACCGCATCGCCGCGACTTTGAAAGATGCTTATGAAATCCTCGGTGCGCGTGCGGCAGTGGTAGCCAGGGAAATGACTAAGCTCCATGAGGAATTTGTGCGCGGCACGTTGCCGGAACTAGCGACGCATTTTGCATCTGCGGAGAGAGTGCGCGGCGAAATTGTTCTGTTAATCGATCGCGCAGGCGCGGAAAGCGCAGCCGAAAGGGACAATTCAGAAACAAGCATCGCGGCGCTCGTCGCAACTCTGGAAGGCGAAGGCCTGGATCATCGCGCCGCGCTGAAAAAGGCCGCGCGGATTCTCGGTCTGACGCGCGCTGAAGCCTACCGCCGGCTGGTGGCAGAGCGCCGGTCCGACGAAGAGTAGCAGAATCAATCCTCTAATCCTCGCGCAACTGTACCGGTAGAGGCTTATCGACCTTTGGACGCAACGGGCGATTGGCGACTTCCCACAGCATCATGTAGACGGTACGCGTCACCTTCTCCATCTTTTGATAATCGATCTTGTCGGCTGAGTCGCCCAGTTGATGATAGTCCTCGTGCTCGCCATCAAAGAAGAAGATGATCGGAATCCCTTTCCGCGCATAGTTAATGTGATCGCTGCGAAAGAAGTAGCGGTTCGGATCCGCCGGGTCGTCGTAACGCAGATCGAAAGCGAGGTTGAGATAAGTCTTGTTCACGGTCTGCGACAGTTCCCCGAGTTCGGTACTCATCATGGTTGAGCCAATCACATAGACAGCATCGGGCCCGGTCAGGTTTCGGTTCCGGGGATTTGTGTCCCCTTCTTTTCTACTCCGGCCAATCATGTCGATATTTAACTGGGCTACGATCTGGTTCAGGGGAATCGTGGGATTTTCGGTGAAATAGCGCGAGCCCCATAATCCCTTCTCCTCACCACAGTGCCAGACGAAAAGTGCAGAGCGTTTTGGCCGCGTTGTAGTGTGGCTTAAAGCTTCCGCCATCGCCAGTAGTGCCGTGGTGCCTGAGCCGTCATCGTCGGCCCCGTTGTATATCGCATCGCCATTAACGGGGAGACCCTTACCCACATGATCATAATGGGCTCCGAGGGCTACATATTCATTCTTTAAGACCGGATCGCTGCCTTCCCAGATAGCGACAACGTTCTGGGTGGAGAGCATTTCTTTTTTGACGGCGACATTCAAACTGAAACGCTTCTCGCTGCTCAAAGCGAAAGGCGCCGGCAGTTCCTCCGCCGGGCTTCCATAGAATCTTTCAAAGAGTTGAGTCGCGCTTTGCCGTTCACTTTGAAAGAGGGCGTTGGCCACTTTTGGTGAAACGACGAGGGAAGGAACGGGAGAGGAGGCCTGGGTTAGAAACTTTTCGACTACCGTGGCGCCGCGCTCCATGGTCCGTTGCCGATTGCGGTCCCAGTTCGCCAGGTATTGAAAATCGGGCACATAAATTAATCCCGCTACGCCTACCTGCCGTGCATATTCAGCGGCATTCATCCAATCCTCGCCCGCCTTGCCACGCAAATCGCTGAAGCGTACACCACGGGGCGGGGAATTTGGCGTCGCAAAGATCACCGCGATTTTGCCGCGGGCATCGATGTCCTTATAAGCATCGATATTTTTTGCTTTAACAAACCAACCGTTACCGGCAAATATGAGCGGGCCGCTGGCCTGGCCCGCACTCGCCAAGGGAATGAAATCGTCACCGACGACCAGGCTTTGCCCGCTCAGGTCCGCACGGGTTTGAGCCGCATCGAGGCGATCTCGTCGCAGGGCAATGCGCTGCAGGTAGCTGCCCTCGTCGCCCGCCGGTTTGAATCCCCAGCGCGAAAGGTTCATGGCGAGGAATTTGGCTGTTGTATCCAAACCTCTTGAGGGGGTGTCACGTCCCTCCATCTCGTCCGCAGCGATGAAAGTCAGATAGTCGCGCATTTGCGCCGCGGAAAT
>Ga0062383_10000118_pt1 | contig 19862 bp, 17 predicted proteins | sample DOMMetBare3Fresh_FD_59508 | JGI IMG/M metagenome (GOLD analysis project Ga0062383, IMG submission 59508) | Wetland sediment microbial communities from St. Louis River estuary, USA, under dissolved organic matter induced mercury methylation -... | ecosystem: Environmental > Aquatic > Freshwater... | reverse complement strand
TGGCGGCTCCGTTCGGTGTAGGGGAGCAGGATGTCGCTGGAGTGGTCGATGATGCGGCGATTGACCTCCTCCGGTACCCGGTCGTCGTAACAGCGGTTGCCGGCTTCCATGTGATAGACCGGAATTCCCATGCGTTTGGCCACCATGGCCGAGAGGGCGCTATTGGTATCCCCCAGCAGTAGCAGCCGGTCGGGACGTTCCTGAGTCATGACCCGTTCGCACTCCGCCAGGATTGCTCCCACCTGGCTGAAGAGCGTTTCACCCTGGCAGCGGAGGATATGGTCCGGCTGGCGGAGGGCCAGCTCTTCAAAAAACAGTTCATTCAGGTTACGGTCATAATTCTGGCCGGTATGTACCAGCACATGTTGGCACAGCTGATCAAGCTTGGGGATGACCCTGCTGAGACGGATGATCTCCGGACGGGTGCCGATGATGGTCATGATCTTCATCGCAGCAGTTCCCCGTCTTCTTCCAATTCACCGCTAATCATCAGGTCATGCTGTTCCAGCAACTGAACGGTTTCTTCCAGAGTCAGCAAATCGTCCCCCGAACTGTATTCCGTCATCAGCGGCTCCCCAATCGGGGCCGCTTTGGTCAGTTCCGGCAGCATGGGGCGGATGGCGTAGTATTCCCCGCGCGGATAGGTGCGCCAGGCTTCCTCATCGGAGACCATGATCTCGTGAATCTTTTCACCGGGACGGATACCGGTGATGGTGATTTCAACCGGTCGTGCTCCGATCAGCGCCCGGGCAACATCGATGATCCGTGAGGCTGGGACACGCGGTACAAAAGTTTCACCCGGTTCGGCGTTTTGAAGTGCCGCGATGATGGTGTCCACTGCCCGTTCCAGGGGGAGCAGAAAGCGGGTCATGGCTTCGGTGGTAATGGTGAGCGGTCCGCCGTTCCTGATCTGCTCATGGAACAGGGGGATGACCGACCCGCGCGACGCCAGCACATTACCGTAGCGTACGCAGATGAAGCGGGTCGCGGGAACCGTGATGTTGCCGGCAATGAATGTCCGTTCCTGGAGTGCCTTGGTCATTCCCATCACATTTACCGGTTTACAGGCCTTGTCGGTGGATACTCCGACCACGGTTTGTACTGACAGATCCAGCTCACGGATGGCGCGCACGATATTTTCCGCACCCAGAATGTTGGTCTGAACCGCCTCATGGGGAAAATACTCGCAGGAGGGAACCTGCTTGAGTGCAGCGGCATTGATGACAATATCTGCGGTTTTCATCGCTGCTGCCACGGAAGGATACGAGCGAACATCGCCGATCCGGAATTCCAGGCGCTGGGCGAAATTGTTGTAGATCACCTCATCGGTCACCTTGTTTTTCTGCTGATACTCGACCCGCATGAAGTGCTGCTTGGCCTCATCGCGGGAAAAGATAATCACTTTTTTTGGAGTGCCGCAACTCCCTGATAGCAGGCGACGGGTGAGAACCTTGCCGAGAGAACCGGTGCCGCCGGTAATCAGTACGGTTTTATTGTCAAAAGGAGGAATCGTCACAGCGCATGCCTTTCACGGTAATGTTCTGCAGTCATGAAGTCGTTATGCATCTCTCTGATGAGTTCTTCCCAGCTTGGCGGCTGATACCCGGTTGCCTGCCGGAAACGTTGCGAATCGAGCGACCGGTCGGCCAGGAAATCGGAATGCGGTGTGACGTTGATCTCTTTGCCATACTGCCGGGCAATCATCTCCAGTAAATCATATTTACTGATCGGCACGGAAGACAGGTGGTAGAGGCCGTGCAGCGCTCTGTCAGTGAGCAGATACTTGATGATGATATCGGCCAGTGTTGTCGTCGGGAAACCTGAAAAGATGGCGCGTGTATATCCTGGTACCTGAGCGTTTTGCGCCAGAAACCATTCCACCAGCCCATAACGGGTATCAAGCTCATGGCCGATGATGGAGGTGCGCAGGGTGACACAATCGGGGGCATCAACTTCCCCGAGAAACTTTGTTCGTCCGTATAGGTCGGAGGCGTTTGAAGTGTCACTCTCCCGATAATTGCCTTGCATGCCGTCAAAGACGCAGTCGCTGCTGATATGTATCAGGCGTGCTCCGGCTGTTTTGCACAGCATGGCGAGTCGGTGAGGAAAAAGAGAGTTTACCGAGAGGGCAGGGATATGTTCGGCAGAGGCAGAAAGCTGCTTGATGATGCCGATGCAGTTGATGACGCAGTCAGGCCTGAATTCAGCGAGAACTTTAATGATGGCGTCGAAATTGTCCGCATCAACGCCACCGGTTATCTTTTGCAGCAGCTCAGATGAATAGAAACGTGCCAGTGAATCCTTTTTTCGGGCTGTTCCCCTCACCTCGTACTGTTGCTGATGGCAGAGTCGTGAAAACAGCGTATGTCCCAGCATTCCGGAAACGCCCAGGATAAGGACCGATAGTTTCATTGGTTGTTTTAACCTTTACAGAGGTTTATGCGCTTTTCAATGCTTCACGGGCGGCCTTGTTCCATGGCTCGATCTCGAGTGCGCGGCGGAAGAAGTTTTTTGCCTCGCTCGGGTGTCCATTGACCGAGAGTATCTGTCCCAGGGCCAGCAGAGTCTCGATGTCGCGGGGGAACTTCTGGTGGAGGCTGAGATAGATGTGGACGGCATCATCGGTTTTGCCGAGTTCCGTATACATGAGATCTGCCAGATTTTTCTGGAAATTGATGTTCTCGGGCTGAAGTTTGACTGCCTGCTGATATGACCTCTCAGCTCCGTGTGAATCGCCGAGACGATGACGGATAACGCCGAGATCATTGTGGCCGATCGCGTGGTCAACGTAATCCCGGACAAGTTCTTCCAGGGTGGTCAGCGCATCTTGAAGCTGCTCTGCGGATACCAGGTGCAATGCTTCGGCATGGAGTTCCTCGGCGGTGCGTTTGGTGACGGTTCGTGTCTGCTCCGGTTGAAGCGGTCGGACGTCGGCAGCCAGCGCTCTTCGGGCATCATTGTTCCACGGTTCAATTTCCAGCGCCTTGCGATAGAAACTTTTTGCTTCTTCACCATGGCCGACGGCCGTACAGATATACCCAAGGTTGATCAGCGTTTCCACGTCGCGCGGGAATTTGTTGAGCAGGTCGAGATAGATGTGGATGGCGTCATCGCTCTTGCCGAGTACCGCGAAGTAGAGATCCGCCAGGTTACGGGCAAAGACGGCATTGGCAGGCACTAGCGCTACTGCCTTCTCGTAATGGGATTGGGCTGCGGCAATGTCTCCCAGATTGTAACGTACTACGCCCAGGTCGTTGTGAATAACGGCGTTGTTTGGCTGGCGAACCAGGCATTCTTCGAGTTTGACAGCTGCTTCAGCGTACTGGCCGTTTTGGGCAAGGTCATGGGCCTGGCGGTACAGGTCGTCGAAGGATGACAACGGTGGTGCGGTCGTTGATTGCTGTGCTGACGGCGCAGGTTGAACAGGCGGCGGAGTACTGGCCGGGGTTGCTTTTGTGCTGATTGGTGCTGCAGCAGGTTGGGGAGGCGGTATTTCCATCTGTTGTTGGGGCGGTGCTTCCAGCGCAGCGGTTCCGGTCATGGCGCTTCCCAGGCGACCGAGCGCAATCAGTGCTTCAGTGTCACGGGGATTGCGCTTGAGAATGTCGAGATAGATATCGATGGCATCTTCAAGCCATCCCAGTTCCACGGCGTAGAAGTCAGCCAGGTTCTTGCGGAAGGTGATGTTGTCCGGTTGCAGACGGGAGGCTTTCTCATGATGCGCCAGTGCAAGGGTCGCTTTGCCGGTGCGAAGATAGAGTACGCCGAGGTCGTTGTGTGCCTGGGGGAACGATGGATAGATTGACAAAAACTGCCGTATCTGGCGGATGGTTTCTTCCGGCGCACGCTGGGCGCTCTCAGATACTATCTGGTCATAGATGCTGCTCTCGTTATTGGAGTTACTATGAGCTATCACAAAGTTATTCATGGTGCTATTCCCCCACTATACGATTTAAGTATAGAATTTTATTTTATGCACTATAAAGCACGTTAAGCTGCAATGGCAAGCTGTTAATTTAAGGTTTTGGTGGCGCTGTCTAGCTCCTTTTGTCCTAATGTGAACACGGAAATCTATTTCCTTGCTAACAACACCGCTGATTTGGTACATTTCACCCTATTTTACTGAAAGAAGCGGACTTTTTTATGGATCTCCTTGCTGTTGAAAAACCGGCCCGCTATATGGGGGGCGAAATGGGGTCTGTCCGCAAAGATGTGGCAGACCTCCGTGTAGCGCTGGCATTTCCCGATGTGTATGAAGTTGGCATGAGTCATCTGGGGTTGCGCATTCTTTACCATGTTCTCAACCAGCTGGATGGAATTGCAGCCGAACGTGTCTATGCGCCATGGCCGGATCGTGAAGCACAGATGCGGGAAGCTGCCGCCGATCTGAGAACGCTGGAAACAGATACTCCCCTGATGGATTGTCACATCGTCGGTTTTACCCTGCAGTATGAACTTTCCTATACCAATATCCTTAATATGCTCAATCTGGCGCGGATTCCTCTCCTGGCTCAGGAACGGGATGAACGTTATCCCCTGGTGCTGGCCGGTGGCCCCTGTGCCTATAATCCCGAACCATTGGCCCCCTTCTTTGATGCCATTTTGTTGGGTGATGGCGAAGAGGCGATTGTGGAAATTGCCGAGTGTGTACGGTCGGCGCGTCGTGCGGGTAATGTTGCCAAAAGCGAGCTGTTGCAGCGGTTGGCAGCCATCGAAGGGGTGTATGTCCCTTCTTTGTTTGAGCCGCGCTACCATGCCGATGGTACGGTGGATGAAATTGTTGCGCTGACGACTCAATCAAAAGTTCGCCGTCGTTTCCTGCATGACCTGGATGCCGCTCAATTTCCAACGGAAACGGTTGTCCCTTTCATGAAAACGGTACATGACCGGGTGGCGATCGAAATCGCTCGCGGCTGCACCCGTGGCTGCCGTTTCTGTCAGGCCGGTTATGTCTATCGACCGCTGCGTGAACGTTCACCGGAGGAAATTTTACGAATAGCCGGTGAGTCGCTGCAAAAAACCGGGTATGATGAACTTTCTCTCCTCTCCCTTTCTACCGGCGATTATTCCTGTGTGGCGGAATTGCTGACCGAGCTGATGACCCGTTATGCCAATGACCGGGTTGCGGTTTCACTCCCCTCCTTGCGGGTAGGAACCTTGACCGAAGATTTGATTGATCAGATCAAAAAAGTCCGCAAAACCGGTTTTACCCTGGCGCCGGAGGCTGGCAGCGAGCGAATGCGGCGGGTCGTCAATAAAGGGATTACGGAGCAGGCGCTGCTTGAGACCGCCTATAATGTCTTTCGGGCTGGCTGGCGCACGATCAAGCTCTATTTCATGATCGGCCTGCCGGGAGAAACCGCCGATGATGTGGCGCAGATCGCGGCACTGGCGCGTAAGGTCAAGGACCAGGGGAAACTTTCCGGTAATCCGGGAGATGTGACCGTGTCGGTCAGTAATTTTGTCCCCAAGGCACACACGCCGTTTCAGTGGGATGCGCAAATTTCGACGGAGCAGGTGCTGGAACATCAGTATCTGCTGCACACGGAACTGAAAAAGAAAAAGCTGCGCTTCAAATGGCACGATTCATCGTTATCGTTGATGGAAGGGGTTTTTGCCCGTGGGGACCGGCGTCTGGCGCAGGTATTGATCAAGGCGGTGGAACTTGGCTGCCGTTTTGATGGCTGGGGGGATCATTTCTCGTTTGAAAGGTGGCAACGCGCTTTTGCGGCATGTGATATCGATCCGGCCTGGTATCTTCGTCAGCGGGCACTGGATGAAGTCCTGCCGTGGGATCATCTTGATTGTGGAGTGACACGGAAATTCTTGCTGGAGGAACGTGAAAAAGCCCAACAGGAGGGTGCTACCGCTGATTGCCGTTTTGGTGATTGCTCCGGTTGCGGTGTGTGCGATTTTGATACACTGACTACCCGGCGTTATGAAAAGCCCGCTTTTACTCCCGGTGTGGTCAAGGAGCATGTCGCTCCGGCTGCGGCACGGCTGCGTCTCCGCTTTTCAAAGAGCGGGGTGATGTGTTACATCAGTCATCTGGAATTGATCACCATCTTTACCCGTGCGGTCAGTAAGGGAGGGGTGCCGATTCTCTTTTCTCAAGGCTTTCATCCCCATCCCCGTTTTTCGTTTGCCACTGCCACGTCGGTCGGTGTCGCCTCCCAGGCTGAATATATGGATATGTTCGTGGCTGAAGGGACTGTTGCTGACGTGGTGGCGCAACAACTGAATGCCGTGCTTCCGGTGGGGCTGCGCATTCTGGAGTCCGAGCTGATGGACCTTTCCGCTCCCTCGCTTTCCACCTTGATTGACGCAACGCACTACCGTATTACCTATATTAAATATGACCCGGCAATTGTTAAGGAATGGTGTGTGCAATTTTTGGCACACCCTGCTTTTGTGATTGAGCGCAAGAAAAAAGGTGATGTTCAGCGCATTGACCTGCGCGCCGAAGTGGTCTCGCTGGCAGCGGATGGAAATTCTGTTGATCTGGTGGCGCGCCGGGGGAAACCGGTTGAATTTGCACGCGCACTAGCCGCCTCACCCGGTCTGACAACTGCCGAGATCTTGATTGAAAAACGGGAAGTATTCTTTCTCCCCTAGCGAAATTGTCCTCTATCGTTCAAATACATTTAAATTACAGGAGTTACACATGGGGTCTGAGCTGGTTATCAATGCGGCGTCGCATGAAACACGCATTGCGCTGATTGAAAACAATACCATTGCCGAGCTGTACATTGAACGCAGCCGTGAAAAAGGGATTGTGGGGAATATCTACAAGGGGCGTGTTATTCGTGTGTTGCCGGGTATGCAGGCGGCATTCGTCGATATCGGTCTGGAAAAAGCAGCGTTTTTGTATGTTGCCGATGTGTTTGATGCCATCGAGGAGTATGAAACCTTGCTCTATGGTGGCAAGAAAGAACAGCAATTAATCAGCGAAGAGGAAGCCAATGGCGAACAGCCGCCACCGACTCATCCCGATTATAAGCCGCTGCACCCGATTGAGGATCTGCTGCAGGAAGGGCAGGAACTGCTGGTGCAGATATCCAAGGAACCGTTGGGAACCAAGGGGGCCCGGATTACCTCCCATATCTCGCTCCCCGGCCGCCATCTGGTCTATATGCCGACCGTTGACCACATCGGTATCTCCCGTCGTATCGAAGACGAAGAAGAACGGGAGCGCTTGCGTGAAATCGTTGAGCGCCTGAAGCAGCCTGGTTCCGGCTATATTGTCAGGACCGTTTCCGAAGGGAAAAGTGAAGAGGATATGGTTGCGGATATGCATTATCTGTCCAAATTGTGGGCGGATATTGATAAGCGCAAAGACAAGGTAGCGGTACCGTCGCTGATCCATTCCGATCTGGATGTGGTACAAAAAGTGGTGCGGGATATTGTGACCGAGCAGGTTGACCGGATCTTTGTCGATTCAAAAACCGATTACGATCGTATTGTCCAGTTTATCTCCACCTTTGCCCCCAAAATGAAATACTCGATCGAGTTGTATGATGAAGAAGAACCGATTTTTGATAATTTTGGTCTGGAGGTCGAGATCAGCCGGGCGTTGGGGAGGAAGGTCTGGCTCAAATCGGGCGGTTACATCATTATCGAGCAGACTGAGGCACTGACAGCGGTTGATGTGAATACCGGGCGTTTTGTCGGTAAACACAACCTGGAAGATACCATTCTCAAAACCAACCTGGAAGCGGTCAAGGAGATTGCCTACCAGCTGCGTCTGCGTAACATCGGCGGCATTATCATTATCGATTTTATCGACATGGAGAAAGAGGTCAATCGGGACAAGGTGTTTGCGGCCTTGGACGAAGCGCTTAAATCGGACAAGTCCAAGACTAATATTCTTAAAATATCCGAGCTGGGACTGGTGGAGATGACCCGTAAACGGGTACGCGAAAGTATCGGCCGGTTGATGTGCGAGCCTTGTTTCTATTGTGAGGGGCGGGGATACATCAAGTCAAAAACAACGGTCTGTCACGAAATATTCCGAGAGCTGCGGCGGGAAATGCTGGATATCCGTGGAACCAAGGCTACGGTTACGGTTCATCCGCAGGTCGCTGATCTGCTGTATGACGAGGAACGGCGCGGCCTGGAAGATCTGGAAAAGAAATTTAAAAAGCGGATTACGGTGCGGGCCAAGCCGGGGTTCCATCAGGAACAGTTTGAAATAGCCATCAATTAGCAGCGGGGGGCGCTTGGAAAAGCGCCCCCCTTGCTTTTTATGCTGCTTTGCGGAATTGTTCCAGGTTGCCGAGGTTGGCGGAAAAGTATTCCATTGCTTCACGCATGATGTCGGAAATGCTCAGGTTGGTCTTGTCCATCAGGTTTTCCAGGTTTTCACGTTCTTCGTCACTGATGCGCATTGAAATAACATTGTAGCGTGGATTTTCTCTCATTCTGCCCATGATCTGCTCCTTTTGGTATGAATATGATTGGTGTAGTGTCGGTTGATTGTACGCGAACAGTATACACTACAGCCAAATCCATGCCAAAAACAAACTAAAACACAAACATAAATAATAACAGATTGTTATATAAATGGATTGAAATAGTCCTTTTGTGTAAACAGAATAAGTGTGTCTCTGGTGACACATGTGTGGCCAAAAGTATACACTATTTTGATGCGAGCGGTTCATTCCTGATTACCACAATCCCGTGTTTTTCCAGCAGGCGGTAAAAGGTACGCCGGGGAATATTTGCCAGGCGGGCTGCTTTAGCCACATTACCGCCGGTTTCATCCAGGTAGCGCGCCAGCAGGTTCTTTTCGGTTCTGCCGATGTGACGCTCACGCTCGGCCTTGAATGAAACATGGCGCCGCTTGACATCTTCGTCGGTGCATTGCTCGTAGATATCAATAAAAATGGTCGGCAGGTTTTCCAGCCGGATGATCCCCTCTTTGCAGAGCACCGATGAACGCTCGATAACGTTCTGCATCTCGCGGATATTGCCTGGCCAGGGATAATGCTGCATCGCTTTGACGGCGCGCTCCTCGATCCCCAAAATGGTTTTGTTCAGCTTGTTGCGCGATTTTTCCAGGAAATGCTGTGCCAGGGATGGGATGGAGTCAATCCGGTCCCGCAGTGGTGGCAGATTGATCAGGAATACGTTCAGCCGGTAAAACAGGTCTTCCCGAAACCATCCCTCCCGGATTCCCGATTCCAGATCCTTGTTGGTGGCGGCAATCAGGCGTACATCGACCTTTTTGGCTGATGTGGCGCCGACTGGCCAAATTTCGCCAAGGTCAAGCAGCCGCAGCAGTTCGGCCTGCAGTTTGGGGGTGATATCGCCGATTTCATCCAGAAAAATGGTTCCCCCGTCAGCAGCTTCAAACAGTCCCTTTTTATCGCTGGTTGCGCCGGTAAAGGAGCCTTTCTTGTGACCAAACAGTTCACTCTCCAACAGTGAATCGGTGATGGTGGTGCAGTTGACGGTGATCAGCGGTTTGGTGCTGCGACTGCTGGCACGGTGTATGGCGCGTGCGGTCAGCTCCTTGCCGGTGCCGGTTTCCCCGCGGATCAGAACGGTGGTAGGGGTCGGACCGACCTGTTCGATCAGCCCCAGCACTTCCTGAATACCCGTATCCATGCCGACGATCAGATCTTCTCCCGCCTTGCGATCCAGTTCGCGCTGAATCAATTCATAATTCTGCATCAAACGTCCACGCTCCTCCTCAACCTGCTGCAGGTTGTGCGGCAGGCACATTTCCGTTTCCGCCAGTCCCTGGAATACGGCCACCGCATATTCTCGGCACGATGCATAGCCACAGGCCCGGCAGTTGAGCTCATCGCTGCGGGTAAACTTGTTGGTGGCATGCAGGATCCGCCTGATCACGTCCTGGCCGGGAAGCGGGAGTTTTTTGTATTTGTCCACAAATGTCCGGGTCGGGTCAGGAAATCTGCGGATTGCCAGATAGGCCGGGTTGGTTTCATACTGCAGGATGCGTGAGCTGTGCTGAACCAGTAATTTGCGCTTGTAGAAATGGTTGTGGTTTTTTTCACGCACCGGACCATCGACGCAGCCGCCGTGGCAGAAGCGGAGATCGACCAGAGCCGGTGAAATTTTACCCGATGCCAGATCGGCGATAATCTCCATAATCGAAGACTCTCCTTCCGCCGTTACGGTTTCGGTGGTGCACACATCCTGCTCGCAGCCAAACAGCTTCAGGGGGCCGCCTTCCAGGGGAAACAGCCGTCCCTCCCTCGGCTCAATTCCGTCAAAGGGTGCTTCGTTCAGCAGCGCAGGATTAATCCCCCGGTTTTTGAAGAGTTTTTCGATCTCCTGGGAGGTAAGTACAATATCAATTGCGTCGGCAGATTCCGGAGACTGGATCTCAAACTTTGCTGCGATGCAGGTGCTGATATAGACAATCCTGGTGTCGGCGCCATGGATCTGTTTGATGAAACGCCCCATGGCGATCATGGGGGATACGGCGCCGACCAGATTCGGTAATAGTTTGGGGTAGTGGCGTTCGATCAAATCAACCACCGCCGGGCAATGGGAGGAAATCAGCGGTTTATCGGCATTCTGCAGGGCATGTCGATATTCCGGCGCAATCAGTTCTCCTCCCAAAGCGCCTTCATGTACTTCACAAAAACCGAGCTGTTTGAGGCCGGCTACCAGTTGTCCCGCCGTGCAGGTATCGAAAAAAGCCGGAAACGAGCAACCGAGCACCGCTATGACCGGTGCGCCGGAAGAGAGTAACTCCTGGGTGCGGGTCATCTTGTCAACAATACTCTTGGCATGCTGCGGGCAGCTCAGGCAGTTGCCGCAACCGATGCAGCGCTCATAGATGATCTGGGCGTACCCCTGGTCAACCTTGATCGCCTTGACCGGGCAGCTCCGTACACAGCAGTAACAACGACGGCAACGTTCTTTATAGGTAATGATCGGTTCCATGGTTTCTCGGCATCTGCGGGTAGTTGTAGTTATCTGCTACTAAAACAAGCTCATGGTAGCGGTGAGTCAGTCAGTCTCAAACTTCAGCATCAACAATAATTCCTTCTTCAACGGCAAACTGCATGAAATCAATTATATCCTCTGGTGACAGCCGGAGTCGTTTGAGAAGGGTGGCAACCGTAGCTGAACCATCCAATGATTCCAGCAGCCGGAAATAAACTTCGTCCAGCGATTCGGTCATCACCCCTGTCTGCGAAGTATATATGGCGGCAAAGGAACCGTTGCGGGGGTACCTTTTGGCCAGGAGACGTACATCCACGACGGTGTCAAGCAGGTCGAGGATTTCGTGGTGAAACGATGCCAGCTGGAGCGAGGAAGAGCGGCAAAAGCGGCGCTGCAGCAGATTCCTCGCGGTCACCTTGCCCGTGGCAGAAGTAGCGGGAGGGGTAGTGACGCAGGCGGCATACAGGTAATGATAGTCAACTAGGTCAAGCACGGTCGGGAGCAGCTGTTGCAGACGTTTTGAACTGCCATAGAGCGTGCTGAGGAAGCTGCGTTGCATCTGCCAGATTTCCCGGTCACCACATTCCGTCTCTCCGGTCACTGTGCCATGGGTTGCTGTCAGCCACTGTGCAAAGCTCTCCAGGAAGCTGGCTGGTGTCATGTTGAGCGGCTCCAGCACTCCCAGAAACCAGGCGACTGCTTTGCCGCGGGTGTAAAAGATATCACAGGCCACGGCCAGTTTTTGCGCGCAGACAAAATCATCGCCTGACATGGTTGGCGTGGTAGTCACGGTGTAGGGGGGGACGGGGAGGTGCTGCATGCCGAGCGCAGATCTTCGTGCTGCCAGTGCGGTGCCGGGGAGGATGGCCAGCGGGAAGATGTCCAGGTGATTGGGATAGAGACCGAGGGCAAAGTCGAGACTGGCGCGGAAGCTCTGCAACGTGTCGCCGGGGAGTCCGAAGATCAGATCAAATCCGAAGGTGGCGCCACTCTGATTGAGCAGCATGACCCGTTTTTCAAAGTCCTGGCGCTGGAAATTGCGTCCGACCCCCTGCAGAACCTCGCGGTTGGCGCTTTGCAGGCCGATCTGCAGGGAACAGGTGAGCTGGGAGAACAGCTCGGCCAACTCCTGGTCGATAAATTCGCTCCGGACTTCAAAATGGAAATGGGTCTGGGGGGCGTGTTTCCTGATCAGGCGCAGCACTGCTTTGGCGCGTTTCAGATCCTGGTTGAAGGTCGAGTCGAGCACAAAAAACTGGCTGACCTGGTTGCCGGCAAAATGCCGCAGCTCCGCTTCGATCCGTTCCAGCGAGAAGCGGCGTACTCCATGGATGCCACGGGAGTCGAAACAGAAATCGCAGGTAAAGCTGCAACCGCGCGATAGTTGCCAGAGAATCCCGGAATAGTCGCGGCAGTCGAGCGCTCCCGCGAGCCAGGGAGAGGGAATCTGATCCAAGTCCGCCAGGGGGGAGGCTGGGGCTAAGCGGAACTCGCCGGCCTGATCCAGGGTGGCTACTCCGGCGACGCCGGCCACCGGCTGGTGATTGGCCATCTGGCGGCAGACCTGGGCAAACGGCAGTTCTCCTTCGCCACAGATCAGAAAATCGAAGTTCCCTTCCCGCAGTATTCCTTCCGCATCAGCCGTAACTTCCGGTCCACCGGCAAAAATGGTCAGATCCGGCTGCTGTTGGCGCAGTAGAGCCGCGACAGTCAGGCAATACCTGCGATTCCAGGTATAGATTGAAAAACCGACTGCCTGCGGGTGCTGAATGCGGATCAGTTCTGCTGCCGACTCAGGCGGGTCGGCCAGAAAAAAGTCAAGCCGTGTCACCCCAACAGCGGAACCTTCATCAGCCGATTGACGCTGGTACTGTTGCAGATAGGCATTGGCAAGTGGAACCGATTGGGGGGAAACGGATGGATGTACTGCGATCAGGAGAACGTGCACACTTCTCCTCCTTGCGGGATTTTTACCAGCCAGACAGCGGGAGTCATGCCGTAGTTCCATGCCAGGCAGAGTCGACGGTAGCCGGAATACAACAGCGCCTGCTGGCCGGCCTGTACGATGATCGGCGCCGGCAGCCGCAGCATCCCGTCGCGTTGCAGTGTTTCTTCCATGTTGGCATAGTTGCGTCGATATCCTCGCTTGGCTTTGGCAAGGTAAAAAGCATAGTCGTCGTAGCTGCTGTAGGAAAGCTCCACCAGGCAGCCATTCAGCTGCGGAGAACGGGGATAGGGGGTCAACACGCCGGCGTCAAAGGCAGCGCAGAGCGACTGCCAGCTAATGGTGTGCCGTTGGTAAAAGGACTGCTTGGCAGGGTGATGGGTGAATTCCCACTGTTCATCTGTCAGGTCAGGCTGATGCCAGGCGATGGAAAGGGTGGAGCTGGAGAGCACGGTCAGTATTCCACCTTGCGCATGGTTTTACGTTCCGAATTGATCTTTTTTGCTTCCAGGCGTGCTTCCTTGACCCGGCGTGGCACCTTGGTGGCGATCCGTTTTTTCTGCTTTTTCTCCCGCCGTTCCAGCAGCAGGCGCAGCCGTTCCATGGCCCGTTCGCGGTTTTGCAGCTGAGAACGGTTTTCCGATGCCTGGGCCACAATCCCGGTGGGGAGATGGCGGATGCGCACCGCCGAGTCGGTGGTGTTACGATGTTGCCCCCCCGGTCCGGAGGCACGGTAATATTCGATTTTAAGATCGATATCACGGATTTCAATCATGGAAATTATATGTCGGCATCGCGCAGAAACTGGGACGCATCTTCCGGTGAGGTCGGGTTGATATAAAAACCGGTTCCCCATTCAAAACCGGCAAACTGGGTCAATCTGGGAACCAGCTCGATGTGCCAGTGGTAATCGTATTCCAGTGAACTCCAGTGGTTCGGTTTTCCCGGACGTTTATGCATGGGAGGGGCGGTGTGCAGGATGAAATTGTAGGGCGCATCACTCAAGACGGTTTTGATCCGCAGCAGCATGTCTTTCATGGCCACTGCCAGTTCAGCCAGCTGGGCATCATTCATCAGGGCGAAATCGTGGCTGTGCCGTTTCGGGAAGAGCCGCAGTTCAAAGGGGGAACTGGACGCGTAGGGGGCCAGGATGACGAAATTGGAAAATTCACGCACCACCCTGGTTCCTTCCTGCAACTCGAAGGCAATGATATCGCAGAAGATGCAGCGCTCTTTTTCAGCAAAATAGTTGCGGGCAACCTTCAGCTGGGTTGAGGCCACCGGCGGGAGGAGCGGTACGGCAATCAACTGGCTGTGCGAATGCTGCAGCGTGGCGCCGGCCCGGCTGCCGTGGTTTTTGAATAACACCATGTAGCGAAAGCGGAAGTCACGTCGCAGATCCAGGTAACGGGCGCGATAGGCCAACAGGACATCGGTGATTTCCCCCGAGCTAAGGTCGGCCAGGGTGCGGTTATGGTCGGGGGTTTCGATGATGACTTCGTGTGCTCCGATGCCGTTCATGACGTCATACATACCGTAACCGCGGCTATTGATTTCACCTTCCACCCGCAGTGCCGGATATTTGTTGGGGATCACCCGTACCCGCCAGTTGGCAGCGTTGGGGGCACCGCCGGGGCGAATCGCAAAAATTTCCGGTGGTGTTTTATCTTCATTGCCATAACAGAACGGGCAGGCAGTCATGCTTCCTGATTCGTCTTCTACCTGAAAATCACGTGGGCGACGTCCCCGTTCGGTAGCAATAATGACCCAGTGCAGTTTAATCGGATCCCAGCGTAGTTCTGACATTCACCATCTCCTCTTGTTTAGATCAACCAGTTATCCAACTCGATGTCTGCTCCGGCATAGTAGAGCATCAGCGGCGCATCGGTCGGCCAGCGACCGATTTCCTCGTTTTCCCGCACCAGGGTGATGGAAGCAAACAGCTTGTTTTTGGGAGCGAGTTTGAGTGCTTTGAGCGGGATACTGATCTCACAGGTTTTGCCGATTTTCCAGATACTGTGGCCGCTGGTGGGAATCCAGGTCCCATTCTCCTTGACCTGCAACAGACCTTCATCAGCGCGTGTCTGCAGGGAAAGCCGGTATTCACGGTCGTGGATCAGATGCAGGTTCAAAATATCGTTATCACGCAACAGACGTGAAAAATCCTGTACCCCGTCGATTCTGAAAAACAGTTGTGATTTGTTGTATCCGTAATAAAAGCTTTGCAGCATCCGGTCGGAAGAGTGCATGGCAGATCCCTGGCGGGTCAGGTCGTAGAGACCGGCCGCCAACCACTCAAAATAACCGCTGGTGCGTCCGTTGATGTCCGGATTGATAAAGGCCGCCGGCTCACGAACCAAGCCGGCCGGGCTCTTCTTCTTGATCGGTTCCAGCAGTTCCCGTGGCGGATCCTGGCCAATCAGGCGATAGAGATTCATCAGGTGCTGGCGGAACAGCCGGTCAAAACGATCACTGTGGGGAGAAAAATGATCGTCCCCATACCACCAGAACCAGTCGCTCCCCTCGGCGGCGTACAGCGAACGGCAGATAAGTTCGGTTGTCGGATCAGGTGACTGGATACCGTGCTCCAGGGCAGCTGCAACTGACGGGTTGGCGGCCACTGCCGCCGCACGGGCTGTTGCCACCATGTCCCATGCCAGATTCTCTTCCGGATGTCCGATCCAGATGCCGTAGTTGGCATTGATCCAGGAACCGGGAAATATGGAATTCAGGTAACCATGAAACGAATTGTGATGCACGATATCGGAGCCGGTGGCGAGCTTCAGTGCCGGTGAAGCGGCAATGCCGCTGTACATCCCCTGCAGGAAGTCATAGGCGTTGTCCGGGTAGTACTCCCAGGCATTTTCACCATCAAGAATGATTGGCACTACCCGACCCGACCCGCCGTGGCGGTTGCTGAGCGCTGTGAGACGTCCGCAGAGATCGGTTGCCGCACGAGCGCCATCCCACTGGGCGTAGGTAAAGCCAATCAGGTCGGAGAGGTGGTGATCCCGGAAAAATATTCCGATTTCTCCCTGTTTACTGGAGAAACGCCATGGCCGGTACAAACGCTCATTATGGTCACCGAGGCCGCCATCCAGACTTTTTGCCAGAATTTCCTGATCGGTGGCAATCCATTTGATGCCGCACTCGGCAATGATTTCGATGGCCTCGTTACTGACCGAACCCTCGGATGGCCACATCCCCTGGGGGGTAAAACCAAAAATTTCACGAAAATAGTCGATCCCCCGTTTGATCTGGGCACGAGCATCATCGGGGTGACAGAAGGTGGTTGTTGGCAGTGTTACGCCCGGCATCCCGGTTTTGGCCTGGCGGGTGTCGCATAAGAGTGGCAGAATCGGGTGGTAATAGGGGGTAACCGACAGTTCAATCCGCCCTTCTTCATGCAGGCGTTTGTAGAGTGGAATGATTGATTGCAACAGCTGGTGCTGGGTGGCAAACAACAGCTCCTTGTCGGCTATGGTGTACTGCTCACCTTTGGCAACCAACTCGGCAAAGGGGGGGAAGGCACGGCGGGCAGCTTCACCGGTCCAGGCCAGAAAAAACCAGACCTGCAGATCAAGGATATCCTGATTGCTGAAATGGCGTACCCGCTCCCGGGCGCTCCCCGGTTTCCCTTCTCCGGCCATGTAGAGCAGTTCCAGGTAACGGCGCGATGGTTCAATCATCCGTTGCCGGTTGGCAGAGAAAAAATTTTCCAGTAAGAAAATCCGGTCGTCCTGGCTCAAGTCGGCGGGATCAGCTTTCCCGATGATCAGAAACTGATCACAGGCTGTTCCGTTGGCATAGTCGATCAATTGCTCTATCAGTGACGGCACCAGGTTGAAGACTGCCCGTGCCCCCGGCGTATCTTCCACGATCTTTGGCATGTCGTAATAATCCTTGATGGCATGCAGATACGTCCAGGGGAGGGCGTATTCGTTCTTGACCGGATCCTTGTAGTATGGCTGGTGCATATGCCAGATGATGACAATGTCAAGCGGAGTATTCATATAAGCCTCTTGCATCGGAGAAGTGGCGTAAGTGTACATCATTTGCAGGTAATGTACAAAGCTACAAATGGAAACATTTGGTAATTGTATGTTATTCTAACCACACTTGTGTGCTGTTTGGCTGTGTGTAAATTGAAATTTCACGAGAGGAAATGGTGAGTGATGTGAGAGCAGCAAAATTTTATTATTCTCCCACGGAATTTATCCATTTCCGGGTAAGGGGAACTGGGGCGCGGCAGATTCTGATGTTACACGGTTTTGCCGCCTCGTTGCACACCTGGGATGATCTGTTGCCACTGTTTTCCTTCGATGAGGTCACGGTACACCGTCTCGACCTGAAAGGGCACGGCGATTCCTCCAAAAATTGTGAAGATTATTCTCCCTACGGTCAGTCTCTGGTTGTTGCTGCCTATATCCGGAAGTATCACTTGGTTGATGTTGTCCTGATCGGTCATTCACTGGGAGGTGCCATCGGTCTGCTGACAGCTTTGGTCTCCCCGCAGGTTGTATCGCTGGCCCTGATCGGGGCTCCCGCTTTTCCCCAACCCCTTCCGCGTGGTATGAGGCTGCTTAAACTCCCCTGGTGGGGAGCAGTTGTCATGTATCTCCTGCCGGCCGGGATGGTTGCCCGTGCGGGACTGAAATCCGTATTTTTCCGTCCGGGCAGAATCACAACCGAACACCTTGTACGCTATGCCCGATGTTATCATGGATATGATTCAGCCCGCGCGTTAGCATATACCGTACGTCAAATGGTTCCTGACAACATGCAGCAGATTGCCGACAGCTATTTGACTTTGCAGTTGCCGACGCTCTTACTGTGGGGTGAACATGACCGGATTATCAAGCCGCTGCAGGGTGAAAAACTTCATCGTCACCTGAAACGTTCGCGACTGGTGGTGATCCCCGACTGCGGTCACAACCCGCATGAAGAATTACCGGAAACTACCTATGGTCTGATTCACGATTTTCTGGGTAAAAATTAGGAATTCTGAGGGTAGTGGTTGTGACTGGTTAAGCGGGAGATGAATCAAGATGCACGTCATAAGCAACGGACGCTGGTCGACGGGGGGAGGGAAAGCAGGTTGGTGTACGGCTGCACGGAAGCAAAGCCGTACACCAACAATGTGCTACACGATTTCGACCAGTTGGATGTCAAAGGTCAGATCCATCCCGGCCAGCGGGTGATTGGCGTCCAGTGTGATGGTCGTGTCACTGACTTCTGTCACCAGCACCGGCATGGGAGAGCCATCCTGCAGAATAACTTCCATCATTTCACCTGGCTTGGGATTGATGTCCGCCGGGATATCGCTCCGTTCAATGATAGCGATCATTTCCTCTGCTTTTGGGCCATAGGCGTCTTCGGCTGCGATGGAAACAACAACGCGTTCGCCCGGTGTCAGTCCGATTACTGCCTGCTCAAATTTGGGAATCAGGTTCCCCTGGCCAATCACAAACTCCATTGGTCCCCGCTCGCCGCCGCAGCCGCATTCATGGTCTGAACAATCGTTGGCATGATCATCGCAGCCGCAATCATCGCCACAATCTTTTTCAATTTCTTCTGAAGAATCGAATACGGTACCATCTGCCAATGTTCCCGTGTAGTGCACCCGAACCTTATCTCCGTTTTTTGCCTGCGCCATCGGTACTTCCTTTCTGTGGTGGGTTTTTCAATTTCAAATAAAGCCCTTCATTTCCTCGTGTGGCTCTTACGTGAAACTTGAACTTTATTGTTGTTGCAGAATCAAACTTTCTGCAATGGTTGTCAGCTTGTTAATGTCGTTGTCCACAATTTTAATACGTTTGTGGCGTGATGTTTCACCGGAAATGATCTCTACCGATGATTTTGGTACCCCGAATGTTTTGGCGATGAATTCGCGGCAGAGTTTGTTCGCTGCGCCATCGACCGGTGGTGAGGTCAGCCGAAGTTTGACTGCTTTATCCAGTAGTCCGCAGAATTCGTTTTTTGATGCCCGTGGTTGTATGTGGAGTGTCAGGATTATGCCATCGGAAGCGGTTGTGTAAGGGGAACTGTCAGGCAGATTCATCGGGTGTAAGTTGTCGTGCAAAACTGTCCAGTAACGCCTTGAGGCTGATGGTAAATTGCACTTTTTGACGCTGGAGCTCTTCAATGCCGGCTTTTAAGTCACCGAGCCGGCGTTCGGCATCAGTTACAATCCGTTCCGCTTTGAGCTCGGCTTCGGAAATGATCAGCTCTGCTTCTTTGCGGGCGTTATGTTTCATGTCTTCCGTAATACGTTGTGCCGCCAGCATGACTTCTCGCAGCTCTTTTTCTTTTTCGGCAACGTCAAACAACTCCCGCTTTTGACGTGCATCCTGTTCCTTCAGTTCGTTGTTTTCACGCAGAAGATTTTCCATTTCAGCGGCCACGGTTTGCAAAAACGCGTCCACATCTTCCTGATCAAGACCGCCAAACATCTTTCCCTTGAATTGTTGCTGCTGTATGTCGATGGGAGTAATTTTCATAGTCTGCCTTTGAATTACCGGAATTTTAGCGACATACTGGCATCCATCAAGTAGTGGTAGGCGGTGTTGAATACAATTATCTGAAGTACATAGATCAGGGCAAATGCCACCAGCGGTGAAAGATCAAGTGCGCCGGTGTCAGGCATGTATCGTCGTATTCTTGCCAGCAATGGATCGGTGACGCGATAGATGAAGTTGACCAGCGGATTGTAAGGGTCGGCATTGACCCACGAAATAACAACACTGGCAAGCAGGATATACTTGTAGAGTGTCAGTAACCCGTCTGCCAGTTCCACTATTTTTGCTAAGGCAAGTAGTATGTTACCAAATAGAAGCACGGCAGTTTCCTTATACGTACGTCTTTATCCGGGCAGGTGAGTGTGTTCGTACTACGATTAGAAAATAGTGGCGGAGAGAAAGGGATTCGAACCCTTGATACCGGTTTCCCAGTATACTCGCTTAGCAGGCGAGCGCCTTCGACCTACTCGGCCATC
>Ga0062383_10000116_pt1 | contig 20034 bp, 17 predicted proteins | sample DOMMetBare3Fresh_FD_59508 | JGI IMG/M metagenome (GOLD analysis project Ga0062383, IMG submission 59508) | Wetland sediment microbial communities from St. Louis River estuary, USA, under dissolved organic matter induced mercury methylation -... | ecosystem: Environmental > Aquatic > Freshwater... | reverse complement strand
TGACCGTTTGAAGCAACGGGGCATTTTAACTGTCTTCCACTACCTGCCGCTCCACCTCTCGGAGATGGGAGTCAGGTATGGCGGCCAGGCGGGAGATTGTCCCGTCACCGAATCGGTCTCCGAGCGCCTGCTGCGCCTGCCGTTTTATAATGACTTGAGTCAACCGGAGCTGGAAACGGTGGTGAAGAGTATCAAGGAGCTGTACCAACGCTGAACCAATCCAACAGAAACGAGCTGACATGCCCGAGATTAAACTGACACACCTGGTACACGCCGCAGGTTGAGCCGCCAAACTGGGTCCGGCGGACCTGGCGAAAGCCCTGGATGGGCTTTGTGTATCATCTGATAAAAATTTGCTGGTAGGTCCTGACACCTGCGATGATGCCGGGGTTTACCGGATCGGGGATGATTGCGCCCTGGTGGAGACGGTCGACATCATTACACCGCTGGTGGACGATCCCTTTACCTTTGGCAGGATCGCCGCCACCAATGCGCTCTCCGACATCTACGCCATGGGCGCCCGCCCCCTGACCGCCATGAACCTGGTGTTTTTCCCGCTCTGCACCCTGCCGCCGGAAACCCTGGCTGAAATCCTGAACGGTGGCCAGGCCGCCCTGTCTGAAGCCGGCGTCTGTCTGGTGGGAGGACATACGGTTGAGGATCAAGAGCTGAAGTACGGGGTGTCGGTCACCGGGATCGTCTCCCCTGACAAGATCATCCGCAATTCCACCGCCCGGGTGGGGGACCTGCTGCTGCTGACCAAACCGCTCGGCACCGGCATTATCTCCACCGCCATCAAGGGGGAAATGGCGCCCCAGACCTCGGTTGACCAGGCAATCCGCTGGATGACCACTTCCAATCGCCAGGCTGCGGAGCTGATGGCGGAATGCCAGGCCCACGCCGCCACCGATGTGACCGGCTTCGGCCTGATTGGCCACGGGATTGAAATGGCGCGCGGCGCCGGGGTCAGCTTCCGATTCGATCTCAAACAAATTCCGCTGATGCCGGGAGTAGCCGATTTGATCAGCGATGGGATGGTGCCGGCCGGTTGTTATCGCAATCGGGATCATTACGGAGCGCAGGTAAAATTTCCGGGACAGCAGCACGACCGGTTGTTACCACTGTTCGACCCGCAAACCTCGGGCGGTCTGTTGATTGCGCTGGCGCCCGACCAGGCGGAGCGTTTCATGGCCCAAGCCGCAAAACAGGGAATATTCTGTACCCCCATCGGAGCGGTTGTGGCTCCCTCTGACCATGCGGTCGAAATTTTGGTATAAGGAGCATCCATGTACGCCATCGCCTTTGATCTTGGCACCACCACGCTGGCTGGTTCCCTGCTCGACCTCACCACCGGCAAGCGCCTCGCTTCCGCCGGCTCCATGAACCCCCAACGGAGCTTTGGCGCCGATGTGGTTTCACGCCTGCAGTCCGCGGTTGAATCCGAAGCGTCACTGATTGCCATGTCGCACCTGATCCGGGATGAACTGTGGCGGCTGATTGAAGAACTGTGCACTCAGGGAGGGATCTCCACTGCCAACTTGCGGCAGATTGCGATTGCCGGCAATCCTGCCATGCAGCATATCCTGCTGCAATTACCAGTCAAAACCCTGGCCTTCCCCCCCTATCGTCCCGTCCATAGCGATGCAACCGGGCTGAGCGCCGTTGAGCTGGGGTGGAACTGCCCGGCCGATCTGTACCTGTTCCCCATGCCGGGCGGTTTTGTGGGGGGTGACACGGTCGCCTTCCTGTATGGAGAACTGGAGAGCAGCGGCAGCTCACCTAAGAACCTTCCCCCGACCCTCTACCTTGACATGGGAACCAATGGTGAAATCGCCTTGGTCACCGGCCCGGCAATCTGGGCCACCTCGGCAGCCGCCGGTCCGGCCTTTGAAGGGGGAAATCTCTCCTGCGGCATGGTGGCGCTCCCGGGTGCCATCAACTCGGTACTGCTGCACGATGAAAAGCTGAAGATCACCACCATTGCCAACCGTCCCCCGATCGGTATCTGCGGATCGGCCGCGCTCCAGGCGATCGACCAGTTCCTCCAACACGGAATTATTGAGTCAACCGGCAGGATGATGGAGAGCAGTGAGATCGCATCAAATCTTGGTGGGCGGGTCATCAGGCAGGGGGAGCAGCAGGCGTTTGTGCTCCATCGTGATGCCAGCAAACTGTTATCCCTCACCCAGGGAGATATCCGGCAGGTTCAGCTGGCCAAAAGTGCCCTGCGGGCCGGGATCGAAGTACTGGCAGAACGAGCGGGCATAACGCTCGCCAATCTGGCGGAAACCGTATTGACCGGTTCTTTCGGGGCATTTTTAGAACCAGCCTGGCTTAAATCCATTGGAATTTTCGACAAAGTCATGGTACAAACATCCCGTTTCACCCCGGAGGGGGCACTGGCCGGGGTGGAAAAAGCACTTCGCGCCAACGACAACTTCGCAGCAGTCGCCGCCACCGGAAAGCGGTTCAAGGTTGTACCGCTCTCGGGCACCCCAATGTTTGAAAACCTGTTTATCAATAACATCAATTTTCCGTCCAACACATAACAAAGGAGTTACAACCAGATGGCAAAAATCACCCGGGCGCTGATCAGCGTCTCAGATAAAACCGGAATTGTTGAATTTTCAAAAGAGCTGGCCGGATTCGGCGTGCAGTTGCTCTCCACCGGCGGCACGGCCAAGCTGTTGCGTGAAGCTGGGCTGACCGTCATGGACGTCTCGGATTTCACCGGTTTTCCGGAAATGCTGGATGGCCGGGTCAAGACCCTGCACCCCAAGGTGCACGGGGGACTCCTGGGAATGCGCAGCAACCCGGAACATGTGGCCACCATGAAAGAACACGGGATTGAAAATATCGATATGGTGATCGTCAACCTCTACCCCTTTGAAGCAACCGTTGCCAAGGAAGGGTGTCATCTGGAAGACGCCATTGAAAACATCGATATCGGCGGCCCGACCATGCTCCGTTCGGCAGCCAAGAACTACCCGGATGTGACGGTTCTGGTTGACAGTTCCGACTACGCCGCGGTGCTGGAGGAGATGAAAGCTACCGGCGGCCAGGTGGCCCCCCAGACCAACTTCGGATTGGCAGTCAAGGTTTTCCAGCATACCGCGGCCTACGACGGCGCTATTTCCAACTACCTCGGCGCTCGCCTGACGCCGGAAGTACAGAATTTCCCCGCCACCTTTACCCTGCAGGTCAAAAAAGCCCAGGATCTGCGGTATGGCGAAAACCCCCAGCAAACAGCCGCCTTCTACGTGGACAAACAGATCGGCGAGCCGTGCGTTTCCAATGCCGTACAACTGCAGGGGAAAGAACTCTCCTTCAACAACATCATCGACCTTGACGCTGCCATCGAGACGGTCAAGGAATTTGAACAATCGGCCGCCGTGATCATCAAGCACACCAACCCCTGCGGTGCAGCGCTGGCAGAATCACCACTGGCCGCCTATCTCAAGGCGCGTGAATGCGATCCGGTTTCGGCCTTCGGCGGCATTGTCGGCTTCAATCGCATGGTTGACGCCGATACGGCCCGCGAATTGACCTCCACCTTTCTGGAAGCGGTGATTGCTCCGGGCTACAGCGAAGAAGCGCTGGCAATCTTCACAGCCAAGAAGAATGTGCGGGTCATGCAGATACCGACACTCGCCAACTACTCCGCCGGTGGCTATGATCTGAAAAAAGTGGTGGGTGGCATGCTGCTGCAAGGACGTGACTTCGGTATGGTCAAGGCTGTTGATTGCAAAGTCGCTTCTGAACGGGTACCGACTGCCGCGGAATACGGGGCGCTCGACTTTGCCTGGCGCATTTGCAAACACGTCAAATCGAATGCCATCGTCTTTACCAACAGTGACCAGACCGTCGGCATCGGCGCCGGCCAGATGTCGCGGGTCGATTCTTCCCGCACCGCGGTTCAAAAAGCACTCCTGCCAATTGCTGGAACGGTACTGGCATCCGATGCCTTCTTCCCCTTCCGCGACGGGGTCGATGCCGCTGCTGAAGCCGGCGTCACCGCCATTATCCAGCCCGGCGGCAGCGTGCGCGATGAAGAAGTCATCAAAGCCGCCAACGAGCATGGTATCGCCATGCTGTTCACCGGCATGCGCCATTTCAGACACTGATAACAGCGGGTAACATAACTTACTATACGAGGTATCAAGATGAATATATTAGTTGTTGGTGGCGGGGGAAGAGAGCATGCCCTGGCATGGAAAATCGCCCAATCTCCGCTGGTAAAAAAAGTATACTGTGCACCCGGCAATCCCGGCACCGCCCTGATTGCCGAGAACGTCGCCATCCCGGTCGATCAGATTGACGCATTAGCAGCATTTGCCAGAGATCACGCCATTGACCTGACCGTAGTCGGTCCGGAACAACCACTCTCGCTCGGGATTGTGGATCTGTTTGAAGAACGTGGACTGACGATTTTTGGTCCAGACCGGAAAGCCGCCCTGATCGAGGGGAGTAAGGCCTTTTCAAAAGATCTGATGCATAAATATGGCGTACCGACGGCTGCCTATGGTGTTTTCACCGAGCAGGCAGCTGCGGAAAAATTCATCCTTGAAACCGGCGCTCCGATTGTGGTCAAGGCCGATGGGCTGGCTGCCGGCAAAGGGGTAATCATTGCCCAGACAACCGATGAAGCGATTGCTGCCGTACAGGATATGCTTTCCGGCAATGCCTTTGGAAGCGCCGGATCCCGGGTGGTGATCGAAGAATTCCTGACCGGTGAAGAGGCCTCTTTCCTGGCAATCACCGATGGTAAAAAGATCATTCCGCTGGCCAGCGCCCAGGATCACAAGGCGATTTTTGACAACGACCTTGGCCCCAACACCGGCGGCATGGGCGCCTACTCCCCTGCCCCGGTTGTCACCGCCGCAATTCACGAGACTGCCATGGCGGAAGTACTGCGCCGCACCGTGGATGGCATGGCTGCCGAAGGGCGTCCCTATCGCGGTGTCTTGTACGCCGGCCTGATGATTAAAGATGGTGTCATCAAAACGCTGGAATTCAATGCCCGTTTTGGTGACCCCGAATGTCAACCGCTCCTGATGCGTATGAAATCTGACATCGTGCCGGTTCTCATGGCAGTTGCCAAAGGTGATCTGGCCGATTTGACCCTGGAATGGCACGATCAGGCAGCAGTCTGTGTGGTCATGGCCAGCGCAGGGTATCCGGGTGATTACTCTAAAGGTGATCCGATCCAGGGACTGGATGCTGCCGCACAACTGGAGAACGTACATGTATTCCATGCCGGCACTACGCTGAAAGAGGGGCTCTGCGTCACCAACGGCGGACGGGTGCTGGGAGTCACTGCCCGGGGGGCAACAGTCCAGGAAGCAATTGACACAGCCTATCAAGGCGTGAAATGCATCAACTGGAATGGCGTACAGTATCGCAGCGACATCGGGAAAAAAGCGCTTGGCAGAATTTAAGGAGAATCTGAGACCATGTACACAGCACCAGTAGTTCTGATACTGATGGGAAGTTCCTCCGATCTGCCGGTTATGCGGGAGACCGAGGAGATTCTGGAACAGTTCGGCATCCCGTATGAAATCCACATCGCCTCTGCACACCGTTCACCGCATAAGGCTGCTAAACTGGCCGGTGAAGCTGCTGGTCGAGGGATCAAGGTCATTATTGCGGCGGCCGGCATGGCAGCCCACCTGGCCGGTGTGGTGGCATCAAAAACAATCCTGCCGGTGATCGGCGTTCCCATGCCGGGAGGCGCACTCAACGGAGTAGATGCGCTCTATGCCACCGTTCAGATGCCCGGCGGCATACCGGTGGCAAGTATGGCAATCGGCAAGGCCGGCGCAAAAAATGCCGGGCTTTTTGCCATCCAGATCCTCGCCTTGAGCAACCAGGAACTGTCGTTGGCGCTGCTGGCGCATCGCCGTCAGATGGAAGAAGAAGTCGAGGAACAGGACCGCTCGCTCCAGCAAACAGAGCAACCGGTAAAAAAGAATTCTCCTTGACAATCATCAAATCACTGTAGTATCAACGTGAAAAATTTATCTGGAGGTAGTACACGCATGAAAAAAGCTATCATTTCCCTGTTCGCACTCGTAGCATTTGCCGGCACAGCATTCGCATCCCCGGAAGTTATCGAACTTGCTGCTCCTAAAATGGGCAAAGTAACATTTAACCACAAACAGCACCAGGATCGTCTGCAGGATTGCACCAAATGTCATGCCAGCAAAGAAGGCGGCAAAATTGCCGGTTTCGGTAAGGACGTTGCACACAAAACCTGTAAAGGTTGCCACACTGAAATGAAAAAAGGACCTACTTCCTGCAAAGATTGCCACAAAAAATAATCTGTTTATCCAATTGAATTAGATAGTGAAAAAGGAAATGACAGCGTTGTCATTTCCTTTTTTTTGCCCCCGAAAACAGAGCATGCGCCAGAATTGATTTAAAAAAATGCTGTACCTCGTTTGTAAATTTGATATATAGTTTTTTTATTTTGCAGCTACACCCATCTTACCTACGTGGAGAAACACCTTGGCTACTACTGAACGTGGATTTATTCAGGCTGTATGGGATTTTTTCTGTTCCTTGAAACTCACTCTCTTCCTTCTCATCTCGCTGGCGCTCACCTCCATAATCGGTACCGTTCTCCCCCAGATGCAGCAAGGACAACTCCCCCCCGAATACGTTGCCCAGATCAGTCAGGCAAAACTGCAAATCTACACCAAACTCGGTTTTTTCGACATGTACCACTCCTGGTGGTTTGTGGCACTGTTATGCCTGTTCAGCGTCAACCTGATCTGTTGTTCGATCAAACGCCTTCCGCATGTGTTCAAATTTGTCAGTGAGCCAGCTCTGACACTGGGGGAATCAACCCGGCATTCATTTTCCCAGAAAAAAGAAATTCATTCCTCTGCTTCCGTTGACACCCTGAAAGAGCAACTGTCCACGTTCCTGTCGGGAGAGTTTTCGGCACCAACGATTACCCAGCATAACGACGAGATTCACCTGTTTGCACAAAAAACAGCCTGGTGCCGCCTCGGTGTCTACGTGGTTCACCTCAGCATTCTGGTCATTTTTATCGGCGCAATCATCGGAACATTGTTCGGCTATAAAGGGTTTGTCAACATCATGGAGGGAACCGGTGTTAACGCCATTGAAGGACGTACCGGCAATAAGATACCTCTTAATTTTGAAGTATTTTGCGAGAAATTTGCGGTTGATTTTTACAATACCGGTGCGCCCAAAGAATTCCGGAGCACACTGACCATTAAAGAAAACGGCCAGCCGGTTCCCGGCTACTCAAAGGTCAAGGTTATTGTCAACGAACCGCTTACCTATAAAGGAATCACCTTTTATCAGTCCAGCTACGGCCAGGCCAACGAAGGAAGTCAACACCGCTTCGCCCTGCGTCAACGCGCAGGTGGCGCGCCGGAACCGTTTCTGGCAAGTGAAGGACAGCTGATCACCTTCAATGATGGCACCACCTTTAAAATGCTTGAGGCAGCACAGGAAGTGCGCCAGTTCATGCCTAAATTCTCTGGTCCGGCGGCAAGGGTCGAAGTGGTCCATCCGGGCAAACCGGCACAAACGTTTGTCGTATTGAAAAATTACCCCGAACTTAATGAACAGCGTGGGGATGCACTTATATTTACCTATGATGGTTCTGACGCTCGCATGTACACCGGCTTACAGGTTGCAAGAGATCCCGGAGTCTGGACAGTCTGGCTCGGTTGCACCCTGATGGTTCTCGGTTTATATATTGCTTTTTTCATGTCTCACAAACGGATCTGGATCGTCATTTCCAAAGGGCGCGCCCAGATGTACGGCAACGCCAGCAAAAATCAGGCTGCATTCGGAATGCAGTTTGACGATCTGGCAAACAAGCTTCAAAATCTCAAAATCTAACGGAGGCTTTGTCTCATTATGACCAGTTCCATGTTTTTCAATGCAACAACCTTTGCCTACCTGCTCTCCATGCTTGTGTTTTTCGCCTATCTTGCCAGCAAATCCAAATCACTGGGACTTGCCGGCAGCCTGATTGCCTACGCCGGCCTGGCAATGCAAACAATTGCCATCGGACTGCGCTGGAAAGAATCGTACGACATGGGTGTCGGCCATGCACCACTTTCCAACCTGTATGAATCAGTTGTATTCTTTTCCTGGACCATCATTTTGATCTACATGTTCATCGACCTGAAATACAAATACCGCATCGTAGGTGCATTCGTCGTCCCGTTCGCACTGTTGGGGATGGCTTGGGCACAGCTCGGCATGAATACCGGCATCGAGCCGTTGGTTCCGGCCTTGCAGAGTAACTGGCTGCTCTACCATGTTATTACCTGCTTCCTCGGTTATGCAGCTTTTGCGGTAGCCTGCGGTATTTCCATCATGTATCTGCTGAAAGCCAACCATGAAGAAGCAAATGGTAAAGATCCGGCGGCTGGCGGCTTGATGTCGCTTTTCCCTCCTACCCGTGTGCTTGATGATCTTAACTACCGGGCCATCATGATCGGATTTCCACTCCTGACTCTCGGTATTATCACCGGCGCTGCCTGGGCAAACTATGCCTGGGGAACCTACTGGAGCTGGGATCCAAAGGAAACCTGGTCACTGATTGTCTGGTTCGTGTATGCAGCGTTTCTGCACGCCCGCTTTACCCGTGGTTGGGTTGGCAAGCGCGCAGCATGGCTGTCGGTCATCGGCTTCGCGGCAACCATCTTCTGCTACCTGGGTGTCAACCTGTTCCTGTCCGGACTTCACAGTTACGGTAGTTCAAAGATGTAAGTATCACCGTATGTTGTACATTGATAGTTCCCAGTCGGGTTGCAGCTTAACAGCGTAACCCGACTGTTTTTATCACCCAAAAGTTACCATCTGCAACCATGCTTATAATGTAATGTTTAATTTTCTTGTTCAACGTCGAATATTCACCCCACTAGCGATACAAAGCGACTCTTCACTTCACTCAAGATGAACAAAACGGCGCAGTATGTTACTGCGTCCCACTATGATTTTATGGTTATTTGTTTGCAGTATCTCTGCCTCTGTCCATCTGTATTAACAGTTTCAAACAGGGAAATATAAACCATGGCAATCTTCAACATCATCCTTCTGTTTTCCCAACTTGTCCTCGTCAGCGCCACCTTTGCTGCTGACCCGCCACTCTATTGTGTCGGTTGCCACTCCCACAAAGCTGAAAAAGGGTATGTGCACCAACCGGTCAAAAAAGAGGAATGTATTTCCTGCCACATTTCCACCGGCAAGATACATCCCCGGATCAAAAAAGGGGCATTTACCCTGACCAATAACGGCAAAGCAGGCCTCTGCAATGAGTGCCACGAGCCAAAGAACAATATGAAGTTCGTACATGCTCCCGTTGCATCAGGAGACTGCACCGATTGTCACGACCCCCACCAGAGTGATCATAAATACCAACTGAAGGCATCCGGCAGCGATCTCTGCTTTCAGTGCCACGACAAAAAAATACTCGACAAGAAATATCCCCATAAGCCGATTGCCGAGGGGAAATGTATCAGCTGTCATGATCCCCACCAGTCAAACAGCAAATTCATGCTCAAGGCCGAGGGTGTTCAACTCTGCTTTCGCTGCCACGATCAGAAGAAATTCAAGGGGATCACGACCCATCGTCCGGTGAACGAGGGTAAATGTCAGTCATGCCACACAGTCCACGGCACAGACAACCCGCACCTGATGAACAAGTTTTTTGCCGAAGAATTCTATATGCCGTTCAATAAAGATAACTTTGCCCTCTGCTTTGGCTGTCACAAAAGCAGTCTCGCGGATGACGCCATCACCGAGAGCGCGACAAATTTCCGCAATGGTTTACAAAACCTTCACTTTGTACATGTCAACAAAGCAGAAAAGGGGCGATCATGTAAAACCTGCCACGACCCCCATGCATCCAATCAGGGACATATCATCAGTAGTAAAGTTGACGGGTTTGGCTCCTGGCGCATACCAATTCGCTATACCGAGACCAGCAACGGCGGCAGTTGCATGGTTGGTTGTCATAAACCTAAATCCTACGATCGCCATCAAGCTATTACAAACTAGATAAAGGACTCCACCGTGAAACAACGGACTGTGCTGTACATAGCCATACTCGTAACCGTTCTGATAGTGAACAACGCCACGGCAGCGGTGCAATTTATCTATCCCGCTTCAAAAAGCTGGGTAGCGCGTTCCGGTCATCTGATTTTCAAGCTCAACCAACTGGATATGACCGTTGTACGGGTTACGGTTAATGGAATTTCCAGTGACCTGATCGATGTAGCTTCTCCCGAATACCGCAAACTGTTCCAGGATTTTTTCATTGCCCAGGCCTTGTGGGATAAGGGAATCAATACGGTTCAGATTGACCTGTTCAAAGGTGGGCAGAAGCTTGAATCCGCATCCACCGAAGTGTATTACACCGGTGGTGACGCTACTTCGGTGGCGCCGCCGGAGTTTGTATCAAATCGTATGCACATGCCGGAAAAAGAGAGTCTCTGTGTTGCCTGCCATAAGATGAACCCGAGTCCGGCGCAAATGAACAGCACCAATCCCAAAGCCAACCCCTGTGCCGGATGTCACCAAAAGATGTTGAACGAAAAATATGTCCATGGCCCGATCGGAACCTATTCCTGCGGCTATTGCCATACCAATGCCGGTACGCCAAAACACGCAGTTCCCAAACGTGGTTCAGCACTCTGTTACGAATGTCATGCCGATATGGCAACGCAAATCAACAAACTCAAGATCAAACATGGTCCGGTAGAGGCAGGAATGTGCGAGGCATGTCACGATCCGCACGGCAGCTCCAACGAATCCCAGCTCATCAAACCGGTCAACGAACTATGCCTTTCGTGTCACGGTCATATTACGAAAAGTTATCACGTAATCCGGGCCGTCGATGGAGGGGGACACCCGATTAAAGGAAAGAAAGATCCTTCACGCACGGCATCCGGGAGAGAGATGAGTTGCATTTCGTGCCACAACCCGCATGGCGGGGAGTATCGTTACTATTTTGTCAACAAAAGTGAGAATCGGCTTGATCTCTGTCAATTGTGTCATAACAAATAAAGGGGACTTTTGAGTATGTATGAAAAGATATTTTCGCGGTTACTTCTGTTATTGCTTTTTGTATCTCTGTCTGCCTGCGTTGCGCCTCAGCAGCAGCAAATAAAAGAACGCTATTTTTGGCCACCACTTCCCGATGAGCCTAAAATCGAATGGATTGGCGTCTATAACAATCAAAATGACATCGCAAAGCATTCAAACATGCTTACTTTTTTAACCGGTGATGATCAGCAGGAAGGTCTTGTTCTGCCAGCCATGGTAGCAGCAGACGGCCAGGGGAAGGTCTTTGTAAGTGATATCGGCAAATTCGCGGTAATGGTATTTGATTTCAACGCCAAAGACACTCACCTGCTGGGTGGCGGATCGGCAGCAACCTTGCTGGAAAAGCCGAGCGGCATCGATTTTGATGAAGATGGAAATATTTATGTCGGCGATATCAACCAGAAAAAAATCGTCGTGTTTGGCAAGGATGAAAATCCAATCCGCGTCATCGAGTTGGCCCAGCAGCTGAAAAGTGTCGCCAATTTCAGACTGGATACCAAACGTAAACGTATCATCATCCCCGATACCAAAGGGCACCAGATTGTGATTACCGATTACCAGGGGAAACATATCAACAGCATCAAAAGCTTCAAAAACGCCGGTGTAGAGGATGGCTTCCGCTTTCCCAATGCCGTTGATATCGACCCGCAAGGTAATATCGTCGTTGCTGACACCGTTAATGCACGCATCGTCCGCTTTACTCCCGAAGGAGAATTCCTCTCGATCATTGGTACCCGCGGAGACAATGTGGGCACCATCGATTTTATCAAAGGAGTCGCTGTTGACAGTGAGGGGCACATCTATATTGTCGATTACCGCTCTGACCGGGTGCAGATATACAACAGCAAGGGCGAGGTGCTGCTCGCCCTGGGTGAGAAAGGGGCAAAAGATATGATCGGCACCTTTCGTTCACCCACCAGCATCTATATAGACAAGAATGACACCATCTATATCACCGAGACAACCGAACGGCGGTTTCAGGTATTGCAGTATATCAACAAGGAATATCTGACCCGTAATCCGATCACTGAGAAAGCACCGGCCGCCAAGCCAAAAGCAGACACCGCTCCCAACGTCAAGAAGCCATAACCAGAGCGTGAAATAGCCGTAAAAACCGTAACCACAGTACCACAATCTTCAGCACTATCAGATTTATCATGTAATTCAAGCAACTTACGTTGATTTTATTTTTTGGCATTGAATATGCTAATAACAATAACATCCATCAATTCAATCACCCCACTAATTCAAGCTTTTGCTTGAAAACATCACAAAGGAGAAAACAGATGAAAAAGTATGTCCTCGCAGCAGCACTGATTTTGGTAGCAAGCAGTTCATTCGCCGTTATCAAAGCATCCAAGCATGACATGTCCAACACAGGTTTAAGCTCAAGCTACGGCAACTCATCCGCTGACCAGATTTGTATCTATTGCCATGCGCCGCATAATGCGAAAAACTCCCAGCTCCTCTGGAACCGTAACAACACCACTGCTGCTTTCACCGTCTATGACAAATCAGTATCGGGAACGCTCAATTACACTACAGTCGCTTCCCTGCATGACACCAGCAAAACCTGCCTCGGCTGCCATGACGGCACAATTGCTGTTGATGAATACGGGAGTGTAGCCGGCACAGCAACCAAAAAGATTACCGGCACAAAACTGCTGGGAACCGATCTTCGTTTGACCCACCCGATCGGTATCAGCTACTCGGAAGCAGCAGCAACTGACACCGGCCTGACTCCTTATAACGTTTCCGGCCAGGTTGGTGTAACTGCAACCAAACTGCAACTGTTCGGCGCTGGCAAAGACCAGATCGAGTGCGCCACCTGCCACGACGTTCACAACAAAGCCAACCAGACCAGCCTGCTGAACATGACTAACTCAGCCAGTGCTCTCTGCCTTAACTGCCACATCAAATAGTAGTTTATTGTTTTATAACAAGCAGACCGGAGGGGAGAGCAATCTCCCCTCTTTTTTATATTCCCTCACCGTATCCCACCCTTGCCAACCATCCTGATATCTGGTACTGTTTTCAAAATTTTCGTGGAGATACGTGCTGATGCCCTTCAAGATACTATCTGCTTTGCTCCCGCTCTTTTGCCTGACCTTGTTCTGCTCCTGCAGTGCAGAACAAGCAACCGTCAAACAGCACTACGTCTGGCCACCGCCACCCAGCCAAGCTCGCATTGAGTGGATTGCTAACTACTCCAGCCAGCTTGATCTGGAGAAATCCGCCTTCCGGCGCTTCAAGGAAACTATTGTCGGCGAAGATCGCCCGATCAACCTGAAACGCCCCATTGAAGCCCGCATGGATCCGGCAACAGAGAAACTGTACGTCGCTGACATGGACGCGCAAAATGTGTATATCTTTGACCTGAAAGAAAATGAGTTCAAAAATCTGGACTTTAGCAGTATGCCGGGGAGCAAAGGGAGGGTTAAACCGGTTTCCCTCTCCCTGGACAAGCGAGGCAATGTTTACGTACTGGACGCCTTCAGTAAATCCGTAATTATCTTTGATCAGCAGGGAAAATTCATCAAAGCACTACCTTTGGGAGAGTTTTGCGAGGTACCGGTATCATTGCTCTATGACAATGCCAATGAACGCCTGCTGGTTGCCGATGCCAAGAACAATCGCATTACGGCATTCAATCCGAATGGCACCAAGATTTTTTCCTTTGGACAGGCCGGTGATGAACCGGGGGAATTCAATCGACCGACCGGAATGGCACTCAACTCCAAAGGTGAAATCATCGTCTCCGACACCTTTAACGCCCGCATTCAGATTTTTGACGGCAATGGCCGTTTTTTACGTACCTTCGGCCAACGGGGAGACGGTGTATCCGATTTTCAACTGATCAAAGGAGTAGCGGTCGATCCTGATGACAATATCTATGTCACCGACTCACGCTCCAACAATATCAAAATTTACAATCAGTCCGGAGTATCTCTCATGACCTTTGGCGGTTACTATGCTGCCGCCACCACCGGTAAAGTTGCCGCCGGCGGCTTTGCCCTTCCGGTTGGCATCGACATCGATAGCCGGGGGATCATCTCGGTGGTTGACCAGTTAAATGCCCGCATTCAACTCTTCCGCTATTTACCGGAACAGCCAGATCATGCCAAATAACGTTTCTCATTAGCCAAAACGCCATAGTTTCCCTGACGGAACAAAAACATACGATTCTATGCCTGCTCAAGCGCTCTATATTTAGGCTTGAGTTTTGCATATACACGTAAGATCATCTACTCCAAAGAGTAACACCTGCGTGATAATGACCATTCAACGAACAAAACAACCGATGAAATCTTTGCTCGTACAATCAATTCTCGTGGCAACGGCCCTGCTGACATACGGTCAGTCAGCCCATGCCCGTCTCTCGGCAGAAGCCGAACTTAACTACGCCTACCTTGATTCAAAACCAAAACATGAAGACAACACCCTTAACAACCAACATACCTGGGGTGGCTCTTTTACACAAAAATACTCGATCCTCTACACAAAAAAAGACAAGCTGGTCAACGGTCGTTTGGGAGATTATGACGTCGCACTGGGGTACGAACTCCTGTCATTTGACACCAAATCAAACCTATCATCGGGCAATGACACCAAAGGTCATCTGCTCTATTCGGGAAATATCACAATTGACCCGAAAGAAGTCCCGATACGCCTGACGCTGTTCAGTCGCGATAACCGTTCCGGTACCTTCGAAAAGCGAGGAGTTTCATACCCCAATTCGGTTGACCTTTCGGATTATGTACCCGCTTTTGACCTGACCCAGCGCTTGCAGGTTGGAACCCATATGGAAACCGGTGCGACACTGGTTGCCGGTGTTAAAAACAGTATGACAAACGGTTTCAACGAAGTCCTGCGCCACTTCCCCATGATACTTCTGGATTATCGCGATAGAATCAATAAAGATATCAATTCCGACAACCGTTTAACACAACTGGCATTTGTCAGCCTCAACAAAAAAGACAACTGGTTCCATTACCGTTATGCAATTTACAAAGACAACATGCCGGATGTGGACCCGGTCACACTGAAATCCAGACCAAACAGCAACAATTACAATGAAACACAGATTCAACTAGGAACCGTTGATCAAACCCTGCAACGTCGCTGGATTGATTTTACCAACTGGCTTCAGGTTTCCACCGATGCACTCTTCGTAAACCACGACACAACAACACGAGAGAATCGTTTTCAGGACATCAGCGTCAACATTTTTGCCAACACACGCCGTCAGGCTTGGGAATCGCATTTCTACAACACCTTTTCCCGGCACACCGAAACAAAGCTGGATTTAAGCAGCTGTGATCAAAACAATGCAAACTGCAAGGAAAAGAAGATTTTCACCTATTCAAGCGTTGTCCCGGTGTATGCATCGGGAATTATTAATCCGACCACATCATGGGATGCAACCGCTTCATATAATGAAAAACACACCAATGACGAAAGAAACTTCACTAAATTCAACACTGGGTACAATCTGTATTCTTTTACCCGTTCCCCCTTTACCCTGACTCACGGTCTCACACTTGAATATGCCAGCTCACAATTGGGCGCAGAGCAGTCGGACATGCTTGCCTTCTCCTCCAGGGTGGAAACCACCAGTACATCCCGTTTTTCAAAAAATCTTTCACTCGGGGCATCCAACACCAACAGGATCTATCGCTATAATGACGCCACCGGAATCAATGATTTCATTGACAACGAACTCACGGGAAAGGCTGTGTATTCATTCGAGAAGAACCTTCGTCTTTCCTTTCATCAGGGGCTCAGAAACACCTTTGGCAAGGCAGGATCAATTACAACCAGTATTCTTGACGCCAACACTTCAACTCCCCAATATCAAGCACCGGTAACGGTTGAGCAAACACCAAACAGCACCTTTGAAACAAATTCAGCACTCCAACTTGACTGGCAACCATCCGCACGCATTGCATCCTACATTCGTGCGAATGAGAATGTGTACGTGCCTGACGTGGGCGCACCCCACACCAAAACAGGACTTGGAGCCGGATTCACCTATAAGCTGCAGTTTTTAACTATCAATAACGAAGCAAAATATGAGTTCAGTTCCGGTGAATACAAATCATATGAGTTCAAAAACAGCATCAAATACACCTATAGCCGCAACATGGATATGTTCATAAATACCATCTACACACAATCAGAAAACAATCAAAACTCCGTCAACCTCACTACTGGTAAAGGGTTGTATTTTGAGCAGGGTCTCAACTACTATCTTTTCAAGACCAACGGTGTAACGCGTAAGATTTTTGAGGTGAATGAGGTATTTACAACTGGCGAAGGGGTTAAGAACTATATTTTTGATATAACCAACAAAAGGTCGAATCAATTTTCACTCGGTTTGCGCTATTACCCCATTCGAGCCCTCACCTTATCCATGGGGACACGGCAAAGCTTTCTTACCAGAATCGATACGGCTGATTCCCTGTACTATGCCTCGGCTGCTCTCACCTATCAACTTTTTGAAACATCGCTCGACTACTCTCACGGCAGGGTTCAAAATGTACCAAATGGGCGAATAGATAAACGCTTCTCAGTTAATGTCAAGAAACGTTTTTAACGTAATCCACATATCATTACTTCTAAACCGGGCTCCCGTCCGGTTTTTTTATGCATGGAAACCATGACAAGCTATTCCTTTATCATACCGGTCAAACCAGGCGGCACTATTACCGCCCTCTCCTCCCTGCAAGATATCCCATCAACTATCAGGCATGAGATTCTGGTCGCAGAAGGAACCAACCCGAGCAGACAGCGCAATCTGGCGGCTGAACAGGCGCAGGGTGATATTCTCTATTTCATGGACGATGATTCACAACTGGCAATTAACGCCTTGGAACAATGCACCCACTACTTTGAAAACAAAGAGATTGCAGTTATTGGGGGACCGTCCCTGACCCCGGCAACTGACACATTTCTTCAACGCCTGTTTGGTCTTTTATTGTCATCTCTTTTTGGCGCCGGAGCCATGCGTAACCGTTATCGATCTGTCGGCGCCCCACGACGATCATCGGAAAAGGAACTGATCCTGTGTAACATGGCAATTCGACGGGATATTTTTCTGGAACTGGGCGGGTTTGACCAACGGCTTTACCCCAATGAAGAAAATGAGCTGCTTGACAGAATTCAGTCAAAAGGCTTACAACTACTGCACGTACCTCAGCTGACCGTCCAGCGTAGCCAGCGCCCAACACTGCTGAAATTTATCCAGCAAATGTATTCCTATGGACGAGGACGTGGCCAACAGTCCCATATCAGTGGCAAGATTTCATTAATCAGTTTAGCGCCGCTGTTGTTTATCCTGTACCTGATTACCGCACCAATGCTTATCCAGATCAACATGGTGGCACTGCTGCCACTTTGCTGCTACGGTTTGTTCACCCTTATCTTTGCCTGCGAAGCCGGAGTACGTGCAAGATCATGGAACATGATACTGCCACTGATCCCGCTCTTTCCGATCATGCACATCGCCAATGGTTGTGGCCTGCTGGCCGGACTGATTCGTGGCAAATCGGGACGATCCGCCTCACAACCCAACACAAAGTTCAATGTGCGTATAATTACGCCACTTACATCCATACATCAGGAGTGATTGTGAAGTTAAGCATTGTTATCCCACTGTACAACGAAGTGGAGAACATCGAAGCACTCTATCAGGCCGTTACTGAAGCACTCCGGAATGAACTCAGCGACTATGAATTGATCATGGTAGACGATGGGTCAATCGACCATACCTATGCTACTCTGACCGAGCTTGCCCTGAAGGACACCAGACTCAAAGTAATCCGTTTTCGCCGCAATTTTGGCCAGACTGCCGCCATGTCAGCCGGATTTGATGCGGCCTCGGGTGAAATCATCATCCCCATGGATGGTGACCTGCAAAATGATCCGAAAGATATTCCACGGTTGATTGCAAAAATACATGAAGGATATGATGTTGTTTCCGGCTGGCGCAGCGACCGCAAAGACACCTTTATTACCCGCAAGATACCATCCATGATTGCCAATGCCCTGATATCACGTCTAACCGGTGTCCACATCCACGATTACGGCTGCACACTTAAAGCTTATCGCCGCGAAGTCCTGGATGGCATCAATCTTTATGGAGAAATGCATCGGTTTGTTCCGGCTCTGGCGTCACAAGTCGGCGCAAAAGTCACGGAAATGCAGGTCAACCACCACCCCCGGTTACACGGCGTCAGTAAATACGGCATTTCGCGAACATTGCGGGTAATTCTTGACCTGATGACCGTCAAGTTTTTGCTGACCTATTCCACCAAACCGATCCAGCTGTTCGGCAAATGGGGAGTATATACCATTCTGGTAAGCTTGATTACCGGCTCCATGACAGTTTACATGAAACTGGTTGATCATTTGAGTATGAATCGCAATCCGCTGCTGATCCTGACCGCCTTTCTCATGTTCATGGGAATTCAGTTTATTGTCCTGGGACTGCTAGGCGAGGTAAATGCCCGTACGTATTATGAATCACAAAACAAGCCGATTTATGTCATCAGAGACCGCATCAACCTTGACTGATCGGACGCTACGCATTCTCATGCTGGCACCCACCCCCTTCTTTGCCGATCGGGGCTGCCATGTCAGGATTTACGAAGAAGCACGGGCACTGGTTGAACAGGGGCACCAGGTCTGCATCGTCACCTACGGTCTCGGCCGTGATATGCCCGCAATTACCACCGTCCGCACCCCGCATCTCCCCTGGTATACCAAGCTGGAAGCCGGACCATCATGGCACAAGCCGCTGCTCGATCTGCTGCTACTGGTAACAGCCTACAAAACAGCCCGCAGGTTTCGCCCCAACCTGATCCATGCCCACCTGCACGAGGGTGTTCTGATCGGCTATATCCTGAAAAAATTAGTACACCGACCGTTATTGTTTGACTATCAGGGGAGCTTGACCGGTGAATCGCTGAGTCACGGTTTTTTTCGCGAGAAATCGATGCTGCACCGCATGTTTTCCTTATTGGAAAGATGGCTTGATAGCTGCGCTGACATGACAATCACCAGTTCCAGTGCCGGTGAAAAAGAGCTGCAATCATTCTGGGGCGTTCCGGTTAGCAGGGTAAGTACACTCATTGACGGTGTTGATACTGACATCTTTCAACCGCTCCCCAAATTGGCAACACGCCAGCAACTCGGCATCCCCGAACAAGCAAAGGTGATCGTCTATCTCGGTCTCTTCAACCAGTATCAAGGTGTTGACCTGCTTCTGGACGCACTGGTTATCGTAATGAAACAAGATCCAGTTGCACATGCACTCCTGATGGGATTTCCGGAGGAAGCATATATACAAAAAGCGGCTCAACTCGGCATCGCCAAAAGAATAACATTTACCGGTCGAGTTCCCTATGATCTGGCTGCAACATATCTCTCTGCCGGTGATGTGGCTGTTTCGCCCAAGCTATCGATCACCGAAGCGAACGGTAAGCTATTCAATTATATGGCGTGCGCACTTCCAACCGTTGTATTTGAAAGTCCTGTCAATCGTGAGATCATGGGTGAACATGCCTATTATGCTGATTATGGTTCGACACAATCATTTGCCGAACAGATCATGACAGCCTTACTGGGCATTCCCAACGGACAACTGGGACTGCGCGCACGGGAACGGGCGGTGACATATCACTCGTGGAAAGCACGTGGAACAGCGTTGATAGCCAAGTACCAAACAATGATCTCAACCTTCATGAACAGTTAGAGAATTTCCTCTATCCCGAGTGCAAGTCCCACCTCAATCAAATCACAAATGTAAAATACTTACAGCAACCTCAAGAAATCAATTGACATCAAAAGCATGTTTTGATATATAAATGGAGCTCAACGCGGGAATAACTCAGTGGTAGAGTGCGACCTTGCCAAGGTCGAAGTCGCGGGTTCGAA
>Ga0062383_10000110_pt1 | contig 20889 bp, 4 predicted proteins | sample DOMMetBare3Fresh_FD_59508 | JGI IMG/M metagenome (GOLD analysis project Ga0062383, IMG submission 59508) | Wetland sediment microbial communities from St. Louis River estuary, USA, under dissolved organic matter induced mercury methylation -... | ecosystem: Environmental > Aquatic > Freshwater >... | reverse complement strand
AGTTGATCATCGCTTCCTGTCGCAGCCCTGACCGTGAACCTGCGGCCTTGAGGCTCTCGCAGCGGGACGGTGATGGGAACGGTTGGTTCCCCTGGCAGTCGAAAGCGTTGCCGGCCGGCGGGATGGCCCCGGCAGTGAGGGTGACCTCGCTGGCCGAGTAGGACACAGGCTGACCGTGTGGATGCGCCGGGTGCGGAGTCCTTCCACGCCGCTGAGTTCCGCACACGGCGTCGGTTCGGAACGGCTGCACTGGTCAGGTCGCCGCCTTGGGTCTGCTGCGTGTCGTGCCACAACTCGAGCGGCATGGACATCAGCTCCGTCCGGGAGGAGCCTAGGAGGCCGGACTCGATGCCGTCACGCAAGTGCAGGGTCACCTCATCAGCATCTCGCCGACAATTCACCGCGCCGGTATCAGAGGAGTTGCCATGATGAAGAGCGACACTTCGACGAGCCGCTGTCGCGGGAACCGGCCGTGACCGGCGGCGATGTGGGCCGCCCCGACATCGTCCAGCCGGCCTCGACGGAACCGCCGCACGTCGACCCAGGCGACGCTGCCGACCCAGGTGACGCTGCCGAGCCGGGCGCCGCTGCGGAGCCCGGCTACCTCGTGCGTGGCCAGATTCTCTACCGCGGCGGTCTGCCGGTACCGGATCTGGTCGTGCGGGCCCTGCACTGCGACCTGCGGCACAAGGTCGACGTCGGGCACGCGACCACGGATGCGGCCGGCCTGTTCGGGATTCGTTATGGTCTAGACGGGCTCGGGCTGCCGCCGGGACGCTCTGCCGACCTGCTCGTCCGCGCTTTCCAACGAATCACCGACGTGGTCGCACCATCGGAGGCAGAAGACACCGAGGCCGCTGACGAGGCCGACGCCGGGGAAGCCGCCGGGCCGAGGCTCCTGCTTGTGGCCGAGTCGAACTTGATCTATCACGCGCGCAACGTGGAAAAGGTTCGCCTCCTGGTCGACGGCGGACCTGAGCGGACTTGGTCGGAGTACGAGCAGCTCCTCGCTGAGGTGCGTCCACTCGTGGGTGATGTCGAGATCGCGTCGCTGAACGAGACGGACGAGGACCCCGACGTCAGCCTGCTGGTCGGCAAGACCGGACAGCCCGCGCGACGGGTGGCCGACCTCGTCCTCGCGCACAAGCTGGCTGCCCGCAGCGACGTCGCGCCCGAGCTGTACTACGGACTGGTGCGCGCCGGACTCGGCACGAACCTGTCGGAGATGCTGGCCCAACCCGCCGAGGTTCAGCGGCGCGCCCTGGAGTCCGCCGTCGAGAAGCAGATCGTGCCGGGCCGACTTGCCGAGGAGGTCGACGAGGTGCCGGCCCGGCTCGCCGCGGCGGCCCGGCAATGGATGTTGCGCGTCGACGGGGACTCCGGCCGGGCGCCGTTGGGGGCGGTGCTGTCCACCGCGCTTCCCAACGCGGCGGATCGCCGCGCGTTCGTGACCCGCTTCCTCGACCATGACGGACCGACCGAGGAGTTCTGGGCAACCGTTCGCGACGACGAGCGCCTCGGCCCGCAGGCAACCGAGATCCAGCTCTCCCTCAAGCTGGCGGCGCTGACCCGAAGCCATGTCCCGGCCATGAACAAGCTGCGCGACCGGGTCGGTGCCGATGGCTTCCGTCGCCTTGCCGGCCTGTCTACATCGGACTTCGCGGATATCATCGGCGGGCTTGCTGAGCAGGAGAGGTTCCCGCCCGGCATTCCGGGCGGCACACCGCAGGAGCGGATGACGGTGTACGCGGGCACACTCGCGCATATCGTGTCGGAGGCGTTGCCCACCGAGGTACTGGCCCACCGCGCGGCCGGCGACGAGGCGCAGACGGCCGACGCGCGCACGTTCTGGCGCAACGTCATCGCGAACGACACCGGGCTCGACCTGCGGCGCGCCGATGTCGACATGGTCCTGTCCACACATCCGGAGCTATTGGCCGGCGTCGGCGACCAGGACGCCGTCCGGGCCGAGGTCTCGACCGTCCGTCGGCTGTTCAACATCACACAGCAGTACGTCCAACTGGACGCCCTGCGCAAAGGCGGGCTGGACTCCGCCGCCGCGGTGACCCGTCTCGGGCAGGGTGTGTTCGTGGAGCGCTTCGGCGAAGCGTTCGGTGGGCCCGCGCCGGCCCTGGTCGCCTTCGAGCGGGCCGCCACCGTGGCCGGCACGAGCCTGGCCCTGTTCTCCGGCCTCAGCCCCCTGTTCCAGAACCTCGACACATACGCGTTGTCGGCCCCGCAACTGCGGGCGCTGCCGGACCTGCAGACGCTGTTCGGTTCGCTGGACCTGTGCGACTGCGAGCACTGCCGCTCCGTCCTGAGCCCGGCCGCCTACCTCACCGAGCTGCTCACCTGGCTCGGCGAGCGCACGCTGCCCGGCGACACCACGGCACGCGACGTGCTGTACGCACGCCGACCCGACATCGGCGAGATCGAGCTGACGTGTACCAACACGAACATCCCGATGCCGCATGTCGACCTGGCCATCGAGCTGCTCGAGTTGACGGTGGCACCGTTCGAAGCGTTCGACGTGCCCGACTCGATCGCGGACGACCTAGACGCGCGCCGGGTGACCCCGGCCGTACGTGGGCGGTTCGCGACCGGCGGCGTCATGCTCTCCGCCGAGCAGGCCGCCTTTGTCGTGGAGCCGGACCAGCACTGGTTCCTCACCGACCACTCGACGTTGTACGTCGTCCGGCGATCCGGCGCCGGTCAGCTCAGCGTCCGCCTCGGCAGCTATCAGACCGGGGCCGCTGACGACCTGGCCGCGGAGGCCGAGCACCAGCACGCTCCCGCGTACCAACGGCTTCGCAACGCCATCCACCCGACGGCCCTGCCGCTGGACCTGTGGTGGGAGGAGGTCCGCGCCTACCTCGACCACCTCGGCGTTACCCGCACCGACCTGATGCGGGAGTTCGCACCAGCCGCCTCCGATGTGGACACCGATGTCGCGTTCGCGGCCGAGTACCTCGCGATGACCACGGTGGAACGTGAACTGATCACCGCGACGGGTGCCAGCGGGACCCGGCAGCCATGGCTGTACTTCGGCCTGACGCGTTTCGACAACCCGGTCGAGGTGTTCGACCCGGCCGCGCCGGGCGGTGTCAGCACGCAGCTGCTCGGCTGGCTGGAAGCGGTGTCCTGGGTCCGCGAACTCCTCAAGCGAACCGAGCTGACGTATCAGGAGCTACTCGACGTCCTGGAGACGCGGTTCGTCAACCCCGACCGGAGGCTGGTCATCGAGTCGGCGGATCCCGCCGATCCGGCGTCGTGCGACCTGACGAAGCTGCGGTTGACCGACCTGACCGCCGAGTCGGCCAGCCGGCTGCGACGGTTCGTGCGGCTGCGCCGCCGGCTCGGCCTGCTCCCACAGGAGGTGGACGACGCGATCACCGCTCTCGCGGGCGACGTCCCCAACGTCGACCACAGGCTCTCCGACACGCTGCTGCTGCGGCTGTCTCACCTGGTCCGCCTGAGTCGTGGGCTCGGCGCGTCGGTGGAGGAGCTGTGCTCGTTCTGGTCGCCGCTCGCGACTCAGCGCGATGACGCGTTGTATCACCGCCTGTTCCGCAATCCCGCTGTGCTGCGGCCGCTCGATCCGGCGTTCGCACTCAACGCGGCCCGCGACGAATTGGCGATCGTGACGCAGTCGCCGGCCGATGCGACCATCGGTGCGCACACACCGACGATCCTGGCCGCACTGGGCCTGACCGCGGCTGACCTCGAACTGCTCACCAGCGACGCGCTCAGCGGCGATACGCTCAACCTGGCGAATCTGTCGGCGCTGCACCGGCACGTCCGGCTGGCCGCTGGCCTCGGGTTGAGCGTGCGGGACCTGCTCGTGCTGCGCGAGGCGGCCGGGCTCGATCCGTTCGGTCCTGGCGATACGGCCGCCACGCTTCGCTTCGTCGATCTCGCCAGGAGAATCCAGGCCAGCGGCCTGTCGGTGTCCGAAGTGGACTATCTGCTGTACCACCGCACGACCGGGCCGACCCCGATGGCACCCGGCGAGACCGAGATCGCGGCGGTCCTCGGCGAGCTACGCACGGCGCTTCGCGCCGTCGCGGACGAGACGGCGACCCGGCCCGACCCCGCCGGCGACCGGATGGCACGGGCTATGTCGGCCCTGCGGTGGCCGGCCGAGATCGTCGAGCGGCTGCTCGCCGTGCTTGACGCGTCGGCGACGTTCTCGACTCCGCTGGCCACCCTGCCGGCGGATGTCGCGCTGCCGGCAGAGCTCGTCGAGCGGGTCCGGCACGCCGATGGGCGGCTCTTCGTCCGGGGGGCGCTCACGACCGCCGAACGGGGCGCGCTCACCGCGGCCAGCGCGGACAACGGCTTCCGGACCGCTGTGCGGCGGATCTTCGACGCGCCCCGCACGTTCGCCGCGACGTATCTGAAAGCCTTCGAATGGCCGTCGTTCCACGTCGCGCTGGCCGCCCTGCCCAGTGGCCTGACGTTCCCGGCCGATCTGCGCGGTCGCGTCTACCACGACGAGTTGGCCGCCGAGCTGGTCAGCGTCGGGCCCCTGACTGACGCGGACCGGGTGCGGCTCGCCGCGCTGTCCGCCGACCCCGTCTTCCGCGCCGCCGTGCGGCAGTTGCACGACGCCCCGGCCGCCTTCGCGCAGACCCCGGACAACGCGTTTCTCAGCTCCGCCGAGGTGTCCGCGCTGATCGACCTACCCGTGACCCAACGGTTCACGGCCGTCGGCGACCCGCTGCTGGGCCGGCTGCGCCTGACGGCCAGCCGCCGGCTCGTGGTCCGCCGGATCGGTGAGGCGCTCGGGCTGTCCACCCGGATAGTCGAACGGCTGCTCACCGAACAGGTCTCGGCGGCCGACGACCCCACCCGACCCGCGATCGACGCGTTCGTCTCCGCGGCGTTCTCCGACAGCCACCCCGACGTCGAGTTGACCGAAGCGCGCTTTCCCGCGCCGTTCCGGACGTATCTGCGGCTGCACAAAGCCGTGTTGCTGATCGGGAAGCTGCGGTTGACCGCTGTCGAGCTGGACTGGCTGGCGAGGTACGGGCCTGAAGTGCCGCCGCGACCGGTCCCGTGGCTGCCCGGTTCCGGGGCGAACGCCGGTTGGTTGCGGTTCGACGACATCCCGGCCGTTGCGGTCGCCCGGACGCCGGTCACCCTCGCCGCCCTGCTGCGCATCGTGGATCTCGACCGGCTCCGCGACGGGCTCGGCGAACCCACGGTCGACGCCGTACTGACCGCGGCGCACGCGCCGGCGGTCACACCGGCGTCGCTGGTGGAGCTGTTCGCGGACCTAACCGGAACCGACGTGGACGAGATCGGTGCCCTCGCCGGCGCGACAATCCTCGGCCTGAGCCTGCCCGACACGCTCCGGGACGAGACCGGCCCGACGCTGCTCGCCCGGTGCCTGCGACGGATGCGGGGAATCGGTGCGTCGGCGCTGCAGTGCCAGGAGTTCGCCGCGCCCTCCCCCGGCCCAGCGCAGGCGCGGGCGGCGCGACAGGTCGCGAAGGCGAAGTACAGCGAGGCGGGCTGGCCCGCCGTGGCCCGGCCGCTGCGGGACAAGCTGCGTTCCCGCCAGCGCCAGGCGCTCGTGTCGTACCTCGTCACCCACGGCCGGGATTTCGCCGACGTGAACGCGCTGTACCGGCACCTGTTGCTTGACTGCGAGATGGATCCCTGCATGCTCACCTCGCGCATCAAGCAGGCCATCGGCTCCGTGCAGCTCTTCGTGCAGCGCTGTCTGCTCAACCTCGAACCCGGCGTGGTGGTGGACGAGGCCGCCGACGCCGGCTGGCGCGACTGGCGGTGGATGAAGAGCTACCGGGTCTGGGAGGCCAACCGCAAGGTGTTCTGTTACCCGGAGAACTGGCTGGAACCGGAGCTACGCGACGACAAGACCCCGTTGTTCGAGGAGCTGGAGTCGGCCCTCATGCAGGACGACGTAACGGCCGAGGTGGCGGAGTCCGCCTTCCGCACCTACCTGCGGCGCCTCGACGACGTGGCCCGGCTCGAGATTCTCGGCATCCGGCGGCAGGCCGCGGCCGACGGGCAGCCGGCGGTGCTGCACGTGTTCGGCCGCAGCCAGGGCCTGGCGCCGAGCTACTACCACCGTCGCCGCATCGACGGCGGGCGGTGGACCGCATGGCAACGCATCGACGTGGACATCACCGAGCCGCAGTTGCTTCCCGTGGTGTGGAACCGCCGCCTGTACCTGTTCTGGCCGGTGTTCACCGAGGGCACGATCCCCGTCGATCCGCCGCCGGACAAACCGCAGTCACCGAAGCGGTACTTCGACATCCAACTCGCGTGGAGCGAGTACCGCCAGGGCCGGTGGCAGCCGAAGCAGATCAGCAGCCTGACGGTCCGCTCGGCGGTGGTTCCCGACGCCAGCCCCGACCACGGCCGGGACAAGCACGTGATGCGGGCCCGGGTGACCGATCCGTCCCTGGCGGTGTGGTACGAGTACAACAACCCCACGACGACGTATGACGACAGCGACGACTACTACGGTCCGGTGACCTACGGCTTCGCCACCGTCAACGGCTGGTACTTCACCGGCTGCGACACGAAGGTGCAGGGGTACTCGCAGCGTATCTACGGTCTGTTCGAACCGAGCGCGACGGTACCGAAGGGGATGCTTTTCGAACAGGTCGGCGCGAGCCCGCTGCACCTGCCCGCCGGTGGGTCGGTGGCCCAGGAGGATGTCGCGCTGTCAACGCCGCCCGGGACATTCACGATCTCGTATGCCCATCAGGACGCCTACGTGACCGGCCGCCAGACGTTCTTCTTCCAGGACTCGGCACACACGTACCACGTGGATCCGAGCGAGCACACGGTGCTGGATCACGACTGGGGCCGGCCGTGGGGGTTCAACCCGCTCCACGTCGACCTCGTCAACCGGCGGTACTACGAGCCGGACCTCGCCGCCCTCGACACGGATGCGGGGTCCGGCGCGCTCAACCCCACACCAATCCTGCTCGCCCGGCTGGGCGAGCGGGGCGCGTCCGTTGCCACGCCGGCGCCGCCGCGAGCAATTGCCGGGCGGCCGGCCCCGGCCCGCGACCCGGTCGCGGCCGGACTGTCCACAATGGACCATGCTCGCGCGGCGCTCGTCCGCGCGCAGACCGCCGAACTCGAGGCCCGGGCCAGGCCGGCCGCGGTCACCGAACCACCGTCGGCGCAGGCGCTGCGCAACGTGATCGTGAGCCGGTCGGACAAGGCACTGCTGACGATCGGCGACTACGTGGACGACCGCCGAATCTTCGACGCCCGATGGACGGCCCCGACCGCCCGGACGGTGAACCGCTACCACTTCCAGACGCACTACCACCCGTACGCGTGCGCGTTCCTGCGGGACCTGAACGCCGGCGGCGTGGACCGGCTCGTCCGCCGGGCCACGCAACTACGCACCGCGGCGCCGTTCGCGACGCGCTACCACCCCACCGAGCTCGTCCTGGCCGGCCCGGAGCAGTCCCGATACCCGATCGAGGACGTCGATTTCGACTACGCTGGCGCGTACGCCGCCTATAACTGGGAACTGTTCTTCCACGCGCCGCTGCTCGTCGCCCTGCGACTGTCGGCCAATCAGCGCTTCGAGGAAGCCCAGCGCTGGTTCCACCTGATCTTCAACCCCACCGACGCGTCGAACGGCCCGGTACCGGCCCGGTTCTGGCAGACCCGGCCGTTCTTCGAGCAGAGCCAACCCGAGCTGCTGGCGCAGCGCATCCACGAACTGCTCGAAGAGCTGGCGGGCGGCTCGGCCGACCCGGCCATCGTCAAGCAGGTGCGGGAGTGGCGGGAGCATCCGTTCCAGCCGTTCGCGATCGCGCGTCTGCGCATCTCCGCGTTCCAGCGCTCGGTCCTCATGCACTACCTGAACAACCTCATCGCGTGGGGCGACCAGCAGTTCCGCCGCGACACGATCGAGTCCATCAACGAGGCGACGCAGCTGTACGTGCTGGCGGCGGAGTTGCTCGGGCCGCGTCCGGTCGGCATGGCTCCGCGCGCCGTGCCCCAGGTGCGCACCGCGGTGTCCCTCGACCCGGAGCTCGACGCGTTGTCGAACAAGCTCGTGGAGATCGAACAACTCATCGCCGCACCGGCACCGGACAGCGTGATCGTGCCAGCTGACGCCCCACCGCTGACCCTGGCGAAGATGCTGTACTTCGGCGTGCCACGCAATGACAAGCTGGTCGGCTACTGGGACACGGTCGCCGACCGGCTTTTCAAGATCCGGCACTGCATGAACATCGAGGGAGTCGTCCGACAGCTCCCGTTGTTCGAGCCACCGATCGACCCGGCACTGCTGGTCCGCGCGGCCGCGGCGGGCGTCGACCTGGCCAGCGCGCTGGCCGACGTCGCGGCGCCGGCGCCGAACTACCGGTACCGGACGCTCAGCCAGCAGGCCGGTGCGCTGTGCCAGGAGGTCAAGTCGCTCGGTCAGCAGCTGCTCGGCGTCCTGGAACGGCGGGACGCCGAAGCCCTCTCGCTGCTGCGCGCGGGCCAGGAGCGTGAACTCACCGACCTCGTCGAACAGGTCCGCGTCCGGCAGGAGGACGAGGCTCGGGCGCAGATCGCCGCGTTGCGAGCCGCCCGGGACGTAGCTGTCTCCCGGTACCTGCATTACCAGCGGCTGCTCGGCGTGACCGCGCCGCGGACCCCCGCCGAGGACCAGTCGGTTCCGCTGGCGGAGCCGTCCTCGAACGCAGGCATCGCCGTGGCGGAGGGTGTCCGCATGCTGCGGCACGAGCGGGCCGAGATGAGCAGCCTCGCCGAGGCTCACGAGCTGACCCAGTTGAGCGCCGGCACGCAGGTGGTCGCGAGCGTCATGAACGCCCTTCCCACCCTTTCCTTCGACGCCAAGCCCTGGGGCGTCGGCACCGGATCCAGCTGGGGCGGCCCGAACGTCGGCGCGGCCGCGTCCGCGTTGGCCGCTGTGTTCGGGTTCTACGCCGAGGGCGACAGTTACGACGCCGGGCGCTCGGCGCGGCTGGCGCAACACGTCGTACGGGAGCACGACTGGGTGCTGAACTCCAACCAGGCGGCGCTGGACATCATGGGCATCGACAAGCAGCGGCTCGGCGCCGAGATACGGCTCGAGATGGCTAAGGCGGAGCTGGCCAACCACCGGGTCCAGATGGCGCACCAGCGGTCCACCGAGGAGTTCCTGCAGACCAAGTACACCAATCGGGAGCTGTTCGACTGGATGGTCGGCCAACTGTCCACGGTGTACTTCCAGGCCTACCAGCTCGCCTACGACGCGGCGAAGGCGGCCGAGCGCGCGTTTCGCCGGGATCTGGGTGTGGAGGTCTCCGACCATGTCCGCTTCGGCTACTGGGACAGCCTGCGCAAGGGCCTACTCGCCGGCGAACAGCTGTTCCACGCGTTACAGCGGATGGAAGCGGCCTACCTCGACCAGAACCGGCGCGAGTACGAGCTAACCAAACACATCTCCCTGGCCGGGCTGCATCCGGAGGCGCTCGTGGACCTCCGCGAGACCGGACGGTGCTACGTCCAGCTTCCCGAGGCCGTCTTCGACCTGGACCGCCCCGGCGACCACCTTCGCCGCATCAAGGCGGTGAGCGTCTCCGTTCCCTGCACCGTCGGGCCATACACGAGCATTAACTGTTCGCTGACCCTGTTGGCGAGCCGCGTCCGGGTCGAGGCCGGAACGACCCAGGGATACGCGTGGACCGGGCCGGAGGACACCCGGTTCCGCCACTCCGCCGGCGGCACGACGACGATTGTCACCAGCTCCGGCCGCCAGGACACCGGCCTGTTCGACGCCAGCCTCAACGACGAACGCTACCTGCCGTTCGAGGGCGAGGGTGTCATCAGCACGTGGCAACTCGAGCTGCCGACGCCGCTGCGCCAGTTCGACTACCAGACCATCAGCGACGTGGTGATCCACCTTCGGTACACCGCCCGCAACGGGGGTGCGGCGCTGCGGACTGCCGTTGTCGACGACCTCGCGCGGCAGCTGAACACGATGGAGGTCGAGCAGGGCCAGCGCGGACTGTTCCGGCTGCTGTCCGCACGGCACGAGTTCGGCGACGCCTGGCACGCGTTCCTGCACACCCCGCCGGATCCGCAGACGCCGCAACGGTTCACGGCGGCGCTCGGCATCGACCGGTTCCCGTCGATGGTGCGCGACCAGGCAGTTCGGATCGCGCAGTTCGCCGTGTTCGTCCGGCCGGACCGTCCCTATGACGACTCCCAGCCGTTCACCGTGCTGGTACGCGCGCCGAACGGCACCTCGCACGCGGTCGAGCTGAGGCAGGTCGGGACACAGGTCGGCAACCTTCCCGGCGGGGTGGTCGACCTAGGACCGGGTGGCGTCCCCGTCGACGAGACCACGCCGTGGATCGTCGAGGTCACAGCGGTGCCGGACGAGCTGGCGGAGGAGACGGAGGTCAACGGCCAGATCGTGCGGCGCCTACGGCCGGAGGCGGTGAAGGACCTTGGCATCCTCGTCCGCTACACGTTCTGACGTCGCGACCGTCGGCGACTGGCTCGGCGCCGTCGCGCGGCGTCTCGGCACGGCGGACCCGAGCGTTCACCTCGGCGACGTGCTCGAGGCGACGTTCCCGCGGCCCCTCGCCGACCCCACGTACCGGCGCAACGCGCTTGTGCCCGGCGGATGGCCGCTGGAGGTGTCCTTCTCGGAGGACCAACCCGACCGGCTCCGCATCGACCTACAGCCCGCGGACGTGGAGTGCCCGCCGGTGATCCGTCGGGATCTCGCGCTCGCGGTGGCGCGGCGCCACGCCGGGCCCGACTACCGCGAGCGGTGCGAAACGTGGCTGCCCTACACCACCACGGACCGCTTCGGCGCGTTCCTGGCCGCCTGGTTCGGGCCGGACGGCCTGACGGCGGTCAAGACCTACCTCGAGTTCGACCGCGCCATCGCTCCCGACACGCTGCCCGGGAGTCTGGGCGCCGCGGCGGCGCTGGTGGCCGAGCACGTGCCCGACGTCGTACCCCATCTGGTCGCGGTGTCGTCCGACGGCACCGAACGGCTCTATCTGGCGTGCCCGGGCGGCCTGCGGATTCTCGCTCTGGACGGCCTGCTGGCCCGCTTCGGTGTCCGGCACCGGATGCCTGGGCTGGCCGCGTCGGTCGCCACCCTGACCGGCGGCAGGTTGCTGCTGCCCGAGGACGCGGCGCTGATCGCGATCGGTCTGCCGGCGCATGGCCTCGCATTCAAGGTCGAGTTGCTACCGGACGCGCTCGCCGGGACGGAGGCGACGACGCTGGCCGCGATCGAGCGGCTGCTGCTCGACCGGCCGCCGTCGCTGGCAGCCTTCCGACAATGGCGCCATGCGGTCGGCGCCGCGGTGGTGACCGGAGTCGTCAGTGTCCGGCTGACCGGCGACGAAGCGCCGCGGCTCAACGTCTACCAACGGATCGCCGCGCCACACGGGGTGCACCGATGACCCCGGCGATGGCCAAGGCCCGCCGCGGCGCACAAGTGCTCTACCGTCTGGGTGCTCGCCGGGTATGGATCAGCGGATCGATCGCCCGCGCCGGTCGGTGGGACGACCGTTCCGATGTGGACTATGCCGTCGAAGGGCTGCCGTCGCACCGCCTCGCTGAAGCATGCGGCACCATCGCGCGCCTCACCGCCCGACCCGTCGACGTGGTCCGGCTCGAGGACGCGCCGGCCAACCTCCGCGCCCTGCTGAATTCCAGCCGGATCCTGGTCGATCCCGACGGCCGTGACCACGGCGCCGGGTCGGCGGTTGCGCTGGCGCCCACCCCCGCACCGCCGGACGTTCCGGCGGCCCGGGGAACGTGGCACGAGCGGCGGCTCGCCACGGTGGCATCGGTGCTGGCCGACGCGCAGGCCCGGCGGGTCGTCGACTTCGGCTGCGGCAGCGGTCGCCTGATCGAGCTGCTCGCCCGGGCCGGGGCCGAGCGGCTGACCGGCATCGACCGCGACGCCGACGCCCTGGAACGGGCCCGGGGCCGGCTCGCGCGGGACCTTCCGGGGGCGACGTTCGAGCGCATCGCGTTACGGCACGGGCTGTTGTCGGCCTGGGACGACGTCTTGGCCGGGCACGATGCCGCGACGGCCGTGGAGGTCATCGAGCACCTGGACCCACCCGACCTCGCCGGGTTCATGGAGGTCGTGTTCGGCCGCTTGCGCCCGTCGGTGATCGTGCTGACGACGCCCAACGCCGAGTTCAACGCGCTGTTGAAGACCGTCGAGTTACGCCATCCGGAGCACCGCTTCGAATGGACCCGGGCGCAGCTACGCGCCTGGGCGCGCGACGCCGGCGTGGAGTACGGGTACACGCCGTTCGTGCGCCCGCTCGGCCGCACGTACCCCGGGTACGGCCCGATCACCCAACTGGCCGTGTTCCGACGGGTCGGCGGGCCGTAGCCGATCACCGGGGCGCGCCCGCGAGAGTCGACAACATCTCCCGAGCGCCGATGATGGCAGGGCCGAAGGTACCCACGACCTCTCGAGCGAGTTCCGGCAGTATCGGCCCTGACTGCGGAGGCTGCTTGGGGAATTGGTGCAGTGCCCCGAGGCCGCCCCGCGCGCCGAACATGTGTGGGCTGACCATGATGGTCGCGCTGGCTCGGGCCAGGCGTTCCGGGTCGAGCACAGCCTTGAAGGCGCCGACGGGTCCCGTGGCGAGGCCCACCCCGATCTGGACACCCCACTCGACCTGATTGTCGGCCTCGATCTCGATTTCGGACTTCTGGTTGCCGAGATACTGCTGCATGTCCTGCATGGACGACTTGAATCCCTCCGTCTTCAGGGAATTCATCGAGGACTTTAGTTTGCGGTCGCCCTTCGGGTCGTTCGTCGGCTTCATTCCCTTACCCTGCAGGAACTTCTGATACTCAGCCTTGTCGGTGAACGCCCGGTACTCTCCCGTATCGACATTATGGTAGCGACCGACAATCGGCTTTCCGCCGGTCACCTTCTGCAGAGCCGATTCGAAGTCCTGCAGATCCATCTTTCCCATCCGGAAGTACTGGTCGCGCGTGAGCTGCACGATCTCGCCCTTCTTCAGGCCGATCACGGAGGTCTTCCGGGACGTGAACCTGATACGCCCGCCGGTCTGATCAAGCTGGTCAGAATAGACGGGCTGATTTCCGTGCAGCTTGTTGACGTTCACGCCCTTGAGCTCGGGAATGACCAGTCGTCCATGTGGATCACGAAACACCATGTCGAACTGACCCTTGGTCACCACCTTGCCGGACTGGTCGAGGAGCTCGAACGAAACCTGCTCGGCGAACGGTATCTTGCTGTTCGCAAGATACTTACGCATCATCGGGGTAACGAGCGTGGTCTCCGTATCGTCATTGCCGGTCAGATCGACGAACCGGACCGGATTGCACCGGGCCATCCGATACAGGTTGCTGCTCACCGCCGGCCCGGCCGGATCACAGGACAACCACCGACCGATCCACGGCGCGTAGTACCTGGCCCCCTGATAGCTGAAGCCCGTCTCCTCGTCCCGCTCCTTCCCCGTGTACCGGTATCGCTTCGCGGTCTCGGTCCGGTTGCGCACCGCCTGATACGTCGTACTGCCGAAGGGCGCGTACTCCTCGTACGAAATGATCTGCGCCGCCTCGTCCAGCTCCAGGCTGGACGAGCCGAGATGATTGCCGAACTGGTAACGGATCACGCGGGCGGGCGCCTGGTCAGTGCCGGCGGTGTCACGCGTGCGCGTCTCCACCATGGCAATGCGTCGGGTGTCATCCACCACATGCTGCGTCTGGCGTTCGAACGTGGCCGAGTTCGGGCCAATCGCGCCACGGTGCCGGCGAAATATCTCGACGCCACCGAGGTAGAGACGTTCCTCGGTAAGGCCGGGCGCTTTCTCCCAGACCTTGCGCACGCGCTGCCCGGTGGCGTCGTAGGCGTAGTGGGCCGTGCCACCGCCACCGAGGTCGGCCCGCATGAGCTCGTCCCGGTAGTTCCAGTGCAGGTTCGGTTCGGACTGCCCACCGCCGAGGTGGGGCATTCGCGTGATGTTGCCGTGCGGGTCGTGCTCGTACGGCTCGGCAACGGGGTTGGGGCCGTTCGGGCTCAGGATGGTGCGGGTGAGCCGGTTGCTGTGCTCGAGCGCGGTGCCGCCGGCACCGTCTTCGGTCAGGCTCGCTTCGGCGTAGTCGTAGCCGCGGGTCCAGCCCGCATGTTCGGGATCGCTGCCGCGGTGCTGCATCCGCAGGAAGTTGCCGACCGCGTCGTACACATAACGCTCGATGTAGGCACCCATGGAGTTGCCGTCACCGGGATGATCCAGCCGCGCGTGGAAGGCGTTGGACGCATCGGGTGCGGTCGGCGGATTCGCCCCACCGGCCGTCTGGCCCAGGTGCTCGCGGCCGGTGGCCTGGATCAGCCGGTAGAGGGCGTCGTAGGTGTAGTCGTTGCTCGGCTCGACCCGCCGGTTCCGGAAGTAGATCGGTTGCTGCGAGGCGTCGTCGATGTGCGTGATGTTTCCGACCGGATCGTAGGTGTAGCTCAGGTTCTGCACACCACAGGCCAGTCCCTGCGGTGGCGTGTCCGGTGCGGCGATCGTCGGCGGGGGAGGCTGCGGATTGTCGCAATCGCCGGTGAAGGCCGCACCCCGCCGCGTGTAGAGGCGCGTCAGCCGGAACGTCAGCGGGTCGTAGTGGTGGAAGGTGCTGGTGCCGTTCTTGTAGTCGATGCGCTGGCGCTGGCCCTTCGCGTCATAGTCGATGTCGTCCACGCCGACGGGTGACGGCGTATCGGTCGTGGGGTCCAGTAGCGCGGCGGGATCGGCCGGGCGGTCCAGCCAGACATCCATCCCTTGAAGCAGATTCGCTTCGTTGAACACCGGCTGGACGACGGTGCGGGTGGCGCCGACCGTTGTGCTGTGCGGCGCGACCGACTGGACGGGGCGGTTCAGCGCGTCGTAGCGGATCGAGCTATCGAATGCCTCGGCGCTCAGCGTCGGGTTGCCCTGCCAGTCAGCGATCGCGGTGTGGTCGCTCACGAACCGGCGGGTACTGCACAACAGGTTGCCCTTGAAGTCGTACGCCTCGACCGGATCGCCGTTGGCATCCAGGCGGGCGTTGGTGACGACGCCGGCCGAGTCGAAGTGTCGGTAGACCTGCGCACGGAGGTTGAGTCGCAGTGCGCGATCCAGCTCCGCTTGGCTTGCGCCCGCAGCGGGCTCACCGTACTCGATCCTGTCGACCAGGACGTCGCGGTTCAGCGTGCGCGGGTCCGAATCCGTTGTCGTCCCGCGAACATTGTGCTCGCGCGGACGGCGCAACGGGTCGTACCGGGTCGTGAAGTCGTGGCCGCGGCTGTCCCAGGCCCGGATGGGCTTACCGTCGACGTCGCTGACCATCCAGCGGGCACCCGATTCCATGCTGGCCTGGTGGATGCGGTTGCCCAGCATGTCGTACGCATAGCGCATCACGACGCGGCCCAGCGGGTCGCCCGCCTCTTCCAGGGCGTCACGCAGGACGCGTTGATTGCCTTCGATGTCGAGCTCGATGCGCGTGGAGAACGCCGATTCGGTGCCGTCGAGGTCGTGGCCCGGGCAGGCGACCCGATTGCGCTCGACGCTCAGGAAGGGTCTGCCCAGGGCGTCGAGGTGACCGGTCGTCGGAGTATCGACGTGCGCTGCCGCGCGGACCGCGGCCGCCTGTTCGTGAACGCCGAGGGCTCCCCCGATGCGCTGTGCGTGCCAGCTCTGCCACTCGGGTGGGGGAAGGTGCGCGAAGTATTGCGCGACATAGCCCTGGACGTCAGCGTCGGTTCGCGGATCTCCCGTCCCGGTGGTACGTGGCGCGCAGGTGTCCGTCATGTCGTGGGTGGTCTGTTGCCACGGGTCGAACACCACCTTTTCGTACGTGTGGTTGGGATGCACCGTGGCGACGACGCGCCCGACCGGGTCGTAGAACAGCACCGGGCTGACGCCGACGGTGACGCCGAACTGGAACTGGTGGGTCGCGCAGAAGAAGGGCTCGTACCGGCGAACCTGCTTGCCCTTGTTGTTGAAGATGGTCCACCCGCTGCCCACCCAACGCTGGGCGGTGTGCGGCCCACCCTCCTCGAGCGGCCCCGATTCGGCCTGGGTCTTCGACTGGATCTCCCGGCCGAACCCGTCCGAGTAGAAGATGCTGAGCTGGATCCGCAGTCCTTGTGGCGGCGCGGCGGCACTGAGGTGCGTCTCGCGGGCGAGCGTGGCGGCACACGGTGGCTGCCACCTCCTAGAGTCGTCCGGATTCGCCTGTACGGACCGGCGGAAGCGGTCGAGGTCGTACACGATGCGCAGGGTGGCGCCCTGCAATAGTTCGGGTGCGCTCGCACCGGGGTCGGGCCCGTCGAAGAAGGCGTCGAGTTGGGCCTGGGTCAGGTCGACGGCGAAGCCCGCCGGCGAGTCTCCCTCACCGGGGACCTGGTTCGGCTTGCCCATCACCGTGGTACCGACGACCAGGCCCAACGTGTCGAAGGCGACCTCGGACCGGTTACGGTTCGGATCACTCACCCGCGTCGGTTGCAGGACGCGGTAGTCGATGAGGTCGACCGTCATCCGGTTACCGAGCGGATCACGGGTCTCGACCGTGATCAGGTTGTCGGTGTCGAAGTCGACAGCGACATCCTGCCCGAACGGGTCCCGGAAGCGTCGCTCCAGGAAGAAGTGACTCCGCGCTTCGGCGAGTTCGGTGCCGGCATCGGCGGTGGGGTCGGTGGTGAAGAACGACCGGCCGGACGGTCTCCACCAATGGTCGTCCGGATCCTGCGCCGGGAAGAGGCCACCCGCCTTGAGAACGTTCGATGGGACATAGCCGCCCTGGCCCTCCAGCACCGGCCCGGGATCCGGGAGCAGCGCCTCCGGCGGCTGGCCGGTACGCGGACGGTGGAAAGTCTGCTCCAGAAGACCCGGCGTGAACGCGAGTTGATAGCTCTCGCCTGGCAGCCCGAGCGGGTCGAGCTCGCCCAGTGGGAGCAAGCCGCTCAGATCGTCACGCCGGTAGAGGCTGCGGAGATGCTCGACGGGGCGACGACACGGGTTGGTGGTGGCTTCCGACTCGTAGGCGACCTGGTCGGTGAACCGGTGGCGCACCCGGCCAGGAGCGGTGGGATCCGGTTCCACCAGGTCCGAAGCCTGAATCCGGACGCCAGCGTGGGTGGGTTTGTAGCCGGTCAACTCGAACGTGGTGACTTCGCAGGGCAACGGTGTGCGGTAGGAGTCGGCCGCATCGATGCCGTTGGTGACGCGGTTCTCGGTGTACGTCAGCAACGCGGTGGTTTGCCGTGCCCGATCGCCGGCCACGAGCTCGAGAAGGCGAGGATTCGGAACCTGTTGCACCTGCCCCTGCGCATCGACCACGCGGATGGTCGTCCGGCGTCCGTAGCCGATCGCGGCCTGCTTGAGCACGTTGCCGTGCGCATCGACCTCGAGCGTCAGGGCGTGCTGGATCCGCGGATCAGCCGGATCCCGCTCGTAGTGATAGCTGATGGTCTCGCTGGAATGGGGGAAGAAGACCGCGTGCCGGTTGGATCGCCTCGGCTGCGCGAGACGGACGGTGAAGTTCTGCTCGGTGACGGTGTAGGGCGTGTCGGCGCGTTGGATCCGGTCAGCCGTCGCCGCGGGCCCGGCGTCGTCGGCGTAGACCTCCTGGCGGAGCATCGCGCCGTTGAGGGCACGGCATGCCTCCCGCTCCTCCTCGAGGGTCAGCCCGGCGGGGAGGACGGTATCGGGCAGCAGCAACGCTCTGGCTTGCGTGTCAGTCAGCCCTGGCTCGCGATAGTACTCGCCATGATCCTGGGGGCCGAGCAGCCCCGCGAAGTAGTCGGATACGTGGTCGCGGCCCAAATAGACGCCGGTGTGGAACCACGTCTTCGTGTGGACCGGCGGCACGTGCGAGTCGACCGCCATATTGTCGCCGACGGGAAACGTGCCGCTCTCGGTGAGCGCCGCGATGAGCTCGGTATCCCACTGCTCAACCAGGCCGAAGCCGCGGAATTCGCGTTCGTCGCCGTCGAAGTAGCCATGGTGGTACGCGTAGCGCGCGACGAAGCGGTTGCGAGCGATGTGGTCGTAGACCTCGACCCGTTCGATGACGTGAACCGGAAACGGTAGCCGCGTTATCCACGGTCTGCCGTTGCGCTTGTCGTCGAGGAAGAACTTCGTGGAGGGTGCGTAGGTGATCCGTGTTTCAGCACCCAGGCTGTTGGCCGCCCGAACGAGCAGATGCGGCTTCCTGCCGCCCATCAGGTCGACGTAGCGCATCGCCCGATCGCGGTCAGCGGGAAGTGGCGACGACCAGACGAGGCATGCTGTGCCGTTCCCCAGCAGGTCGGTCACCGAGACGTCGACGACGTGGTCCGCGATCGGTCCGATCCCGAGTTCGTGAGCGGCACTCCAGCTGTTCCCGGACTGGTTGAAGTACAGCCGCACGCCGTCGCGATGCAGGTAGATCAGGTCTGCCGTGCCGGTGCCGTCGATGTCGGCGAGCCGGAGCCGGATCTGATCGAACTCGTCCGGATGGTCGAAACGGGGGGCGTGATCCATCGTGACCTTCGCGCCGAACCCGCGCCCGTGGTTCGGCCAGTAGCAGCACTCCCCGTTACGAATGCGAACCAGATCCGTCAGGCCGTCGCCACTGAGATCGGCGAGATAAATGGACTCCGTCTGGTCAGCGAAAACCAACCGTGGGCCCATCTCCTCATCGAAAGCCTGCGGGAAGTACTGAGCGGGTCCGAATCCGTCCTCCCCGACCGCGGCGTGCCAGACGAAGACGTCATCCCTACTTACCAGAACATCCGCTCGGCCGTCGCCGTTCAGGTCGACCAGTCGGAGGTTCGGGTCATTGAAGTCGACATTGAGATGTGACCCGAAGGCCCTGAATGGCCCCCATGACTCGCCGGAGTCGTCATGCTCGTACATGCCCGGTGTCGACCCTCCGAGCACGACGAGGTCCGGCCGGCCGTCGCCGGCGAGGTCCATGAATCGCGCCTCGGGTGTGGCGGAGCCCGCAAGGCTCGGCATCTCGGCCACGAGCGTGGTCGCTGACAACTCGACCGACCGACCACCGATCGAGCTTTCGTTCCGCTTGTACCACCACCCACCGCCCTGCTCGGTCAGGATCCCCGGGATCCCCTCGCCATGGAGATCGACCCACGCGTACTCAGCCCCGTCGACCCCGATCGGCAGATTCTCGAGGCTGTCGGCGCCCACGGTCCGAACTGTGCTGTGCACGACCGGCTCGGCGTATTCGAGTTCGAGGGGCGGAAGACCGCGCTTGAAGTAGCCGCCGTCTTGTCGACGATAGCCGTGCTGGGTGACCCGCTGAAGGTACGTGTAACCCGGGCTACGGGTGTCATTCACCTGCTGCCCGGGTGAATACGTGAAGTCCGTCGATCGGACCAAGCAGTCCTTGCCCACTCCGGGGGCGCCCTCGAAGTCGTGGAACATGAGCACGCGTCGACAGAGCCGTCCTGTTCGGACCTCGAAGCCGGATCGATACGAGGAGAAGGGGTCCACCCGATGCGACCAATCGCGGGCCTCTCCCGGCGTGGGTACCTGATCCTCGTGCTCGGCGTAGTCGAAGACCACCTCGAACATCCACCCGGCGTCGGCGATCTGGGCACTCGTTAGCATCCGTGGGCGCCGACCGCCGCTGTCGACGAACGGCACGCGGTTGCCGTAGCGAATGCGCTTGACGTAGCGGTTCGCCCGTCGTCGGGGGTCGTTGCGGTCGCCACGATTGCGCTCATGAGACTGAGTCAGGTCGACGCCAACACCGTCTTCAGGTTTGTACTCGTAAACGACGGCGTTGCCCTTGTCGTCTTGCGATTCGCAGATCAGCCACCGGAAGATGCGCGTCGGGTCAGTTGGATCCGCGATCCGCGAGCCGGTGTCCTTGCCATACAGGGAGAGGACGTTGTCGCGGGAGAGCGAGCGCCAGTACGTGTCGCCGTCCGACTTCCGTGTCCAGCGCTCGATGCGGGCGAATAGCCCTTCGACGCGGGGACGGTAGCGGTGGACGGTGTAGTCAGGGTCGAGATCCTCAGCAACCCATCGGGTACCGTCCGCCGCCAGCACCGGGACGAGGTCGTCTGTGCCCGTGAGGATGAACACGTCCTGCTCTGTGGCGTCGCGGTAGAGCGGCACACCCTTGTCGGTCATGCGTGAGATGTGCGGAAGGGCAAGCGTCCAACCGAAGCCGAATGGCCCGTTGCCGGCACCGGAGTCGTAGCTCAGCGCGAGCTGGGGGCCAAAGCCGGAGCGGCCGGGGCTCGTCGCGATGGGAACCGACATCGAGCCCGTGCCGGTGACGGGATTCGCCACGAACTTCTCGCCGATTCCCCGGAGCGCTCCGCCACCCTTGGGCAGATTGATCGTCGGCGCCGCCAACCGGCGAAACAGTGTCGCGGCACCGTCTCCGCGACTCAAGCTGTCCCGATGCCCATCCACAGCCCCGCTCCGCTACTCAAGCCTCGATCGGGCGGGTCGCGCTTTCGCAGGCCGGGAGATTTGACGCCTGCGAGGGCCCTGAGAGGGTCATTCAACGCTAAGTGCCGGCACCATCCGGAGTCAATGGGCCACCGGTTGAACACCGGCGCGTCGGACAGTTGGCCGGGCGAAGGGGCCGCGTGTATCCAGGGCCGGCGCGGTGGCGGCCGCGGCGTTGACGGGCGTCATCGCCGTCGTGTGGTCAAGGCATCGGCCACCGCTGCGTAGCCGCGCTCGTCCGCGATCCGCGCACTGTCCGACGCCTCACCGAGGCCCTGGACATCGCACTCTCGATGGCCGCTACCAGCCTCTGCGGTGAGGCGGGACGCGGGCACGGGGCGGGACGCGGCGCCGAGGCGGGTGCAACCCTCCGCCTAGTCCGGACTTACGTGATCTTGATGGCTGGATACCCGTTCTGACGTGCGCCGATGCCTTGTCC
>Ga0062383_10000103_pt1 | contig 21548 bp, 19 predicted proteins | sample DOMMetBare3Fresh_FD_59508 | JGI IMG/M metagenome (GOLD analysis project Ga0062383, IMG submission 59508) | Wetland sediment microbial communities from St. Louis River estuary, USA, under dissolved organic matter induced mercury methylation -... | ecosystem: Environmental > Aquatic > Freshwater... | reverse complement strand
CAGAAAACCCTGGGTGATGGTGCCAAGGCCGTTTTGTCCGGGTGTGCCGGTTGTGGCGGCACCGGAAGAGTCACTCGGCAGGAACAGGTTTTTACCCTGTGCGGCAAGCCCGGCAGGATTGGCAAACGATGCCAGTTGGATTGTCCCGATACTGGCAGGCGCATTTTGTCCGGCCTGTTGAACCGAGACAGTGCCGTCATTACCGATGTTGATTTTTGTGGCGTTACTGGGAATGACGACTTCGGGAATCAGGGGATATCCATCGGAAGTAACCACTCTGCCGGTGCTATCCCGTTTGAATGTACCGGCTCGGCTATAACCTGTTGATCCATCGGGGTTCTGTACCTGGAAAAAACCATCCCCCTCAATGGCAATATCCAGTTCGTTACCGGTCTGGGTGAAATCGCCGGAAGTGAATATCTTGGTAACTGCCGCCAGACGGGAACCAAGACCAACCTGGATACCGGTCGGAACCTGGGTTGTGTTGGTTGACGGAGAACCGGTACTTTTCAGATTCTGGTACATCAAATCCTGAAAGTCAGCCCGGCTTTTTTTAAAACCGGCAGTGTTCACGTTGGCCAGGTTGTTGGCAACTACGTCGATGTTTTTCTGTTGCGACTGCATCCCTGATGCTGCTGTCCATAATGCCCGAATCATAGTCCGCTCCTTTATGTATCTACTATCGTAGGTTAAATGCGCCCCAAATCAACTGCTTTGGCATTCATGTCGTCAAACCCCTTGATGACTTTTGAATAGCTTTCGTAATCCCGGCTGGCCTGGATCATGAGTACCATTTCAGTAATGACTTCCACATTGGAACCCTCAATGTACCCCTGTTTCACTTGTCCTGTTGCATTTTGAGAAACAATTTGATTGTTTTCCGGTTGAAACAGGGCACTGCCGATTTTTTTGAGTGCATACGGTTGGGGAAAATCGACGATACTGATTGCTCCCACCCGGGTGCCGTCCGCCGTAATTTCACCATTATTTCCAATTTCGATGTTGCTCCCTTTGATTTGTACGGGGCCGCCTTGACCTTGAACCTTGTATCCATCGACCGTTACCAGTTCTCCCGTGGCGTTAAGATGGAAATTCCCCTGACGGGTGTAGGCCATTCCTTCAGGTGATTCGACGACAAAAAAACCATCACCTTCGATTGCCAGATCAAAACTGTTGCCAGTGGGGGATGTCAAGCCGGAGCTGTAATCGATGTACATTTGTTCTTTTTGCAGGATTGGGTCAGCGGTAGTATTTTGGGGAACCTGATTCGTGGTTCCTGCCAGCATTGCTTCAAATCCTATTTTGTCCCGCTTGTAGCCGGGTGTGCTAATGTTTGCAAGATTGTGGCCTATGATGTCAATCCGTTTTTCTGCCTTAAGATTCCCCGACAGGGATGCAAACATTCCGCTATTCATACCAATCTCCTCATTCTGATCATCAGAATCTTGCATTAACGAAGCCATATTATGTGGGGCGAACAATTAAATGACGTCTGAAATGTTAATTCTAGTGTAGCTTCAGTCGGCCCCGCAGTCGTACCATCGCTTGACTTAACAGCTGCGAAATGCGTGATTCGCACAATCCCAGCAGTTCACCGATTTCCTTCAGATTCAGTTCTTCATTGTAATAGAGCGTTACCGCCAGCCGCTCTTTCTCCGGCAACTGATCGATAGCGGCGCCGAGAGCCTCTGCCAGCTGCATCCCCATGACCTGTTGCTGGGGATTTTTATCTTCGCTTTCGCACAACACATCTGCCAGACAGAGGGAATTGCCCTCACCGTCTTCCCAGCTGTCATCAATATTGATGAAGGTATAGACGTGAATGTCATCGAGCATCCCATAATATGCTTCCAGGTCGATGTTGAGTGCATTGGCGACCTCTTCGCTGGTCGGGTTGCGTCCCAGTTGATGGCCGAGTGTGACAACTTCTTTTTCTACCCGTTTATATCGGTCGCGCATGGTGCGGCTCAGAACATCCAGGGAACGGAGTTCATCAATGATGGCACCACGAATATGCTGTTCGGCAAAGGTTTTAAAGAGCACTCCGCGCCCTGGATCAAAACGGTCAACCGCATTGATCAAGCCGACGGTCGCGGCGCTGGTCAGATCCTGCTGATCCAGGTGGGGCGGCAGTTGGGACGCGATTTTGGCAACCAGATACTTGACCAGATGAAGATGCTCAACGATCAGTGCATCGCGGTCAATCCCATCTGTCTGGTTACCCTTGGACACGGTTTTATCCTTCGTTCGGGTTGTCAAGAAAACGACGGAAGAAAAACTGGATGTTCCCCTTAAGCCGTGTTTGCCGACTGTTCTCAATCACTCGTTTGGCAAGGGTGGTAAAACAGTTGGCTGCATCCGAATCCGGGAACAGCTCGGTAACGGCCTTCTGCCGTTTGACCGCTTCCACCACTTTTTCGTCTTTTACGACACAACCAAGATAATCGAGAGATATATCAAGAAAGCGTCCGGCAACATTGGCTAGTTTACGAAACACTTCCAGGGCATCCTCGCTGTCCTTGGCCATGTTGACCAGCACCTTGAAATGATGCTCGGAGTAACGGGTTGCCAGTAGTTTGATCAGAGCGTAGACATCGGTGATGGAGGTTGGCTCCGGTGTTACCACAACCACAATCTCCTGAGCGGCTACCGTAAAGTAGGTGACGTTCTCGGAAATCCCGGCTTCCGTATCAACAATCATGATGTCAAAGGCTTCTTCCAGCATGTCCAGCTCATCCAGCAGTTTCAGCTTTTCATGCTGCCCAAGACTGGTAAGCGACTGCACGCCTGAGCCGGCAGGGATTATTTTGATACCCGCAGGGCCGTCGATGAGGATGTCAGTAATGCTTTTATCTCCATTCAAGACATCATTTAAGTTATAGGTCGGTGATAATCCGAGTAAGACATCAAGATTGCCAAGTCCCAGATCAGCATCGATCAGGAGGACTTTTTTCCCTTGCATGGAAAGAGCAATGGCAAGATTGGAAACCACATTGCTTTTACCAACCCCTCCCTTGCCACTGGTAACGGATAGTACCCGGATACCTGCTTGGGAAACCGGTTTGTTCATCCCATGTGTGTCCTGTGATTTGTGCAAATGCGCATCACGGGCCATTTCACGCAAGGTCTCTGCCTGATCTCCCGTTCCTTTGGTGGTACTCATTCAGCTGCCTCCTGAAGAATAAGATCAGCCAGTTTGGCAGAGGTTGCGATTTCGATGTCTTCCGGAACCCGTTGGCCGGTGGTGAAGTAAGCAACCTGCAAGTTATCCTTCATCAATAGGTTGACCATATTACCCAGGCTTTCACATTCATCAATTTTGGTAAAAACAACTTTACTGATGGAGAAAATACGGAAACGATTAAGAATCTCTTCCAATTCCCGGTCTTTGGTGGTTGCCGAAAGACAGAGGTAGACTTCTACCGGAATTGAATTGTTAAGAAAATTCTTCATCTCATCCAGTTTTTCCTTGTCTTTATGACTCCGACCAGCGGTGTCAATAAATATCAGATCAAACTGGGAGTACTTTTCAATAGCTTTTTCCAGCTCCTTGGGAGTAGAGGCGACCTCCAGCGGTATGCCCATGATGCGGGAATAGGTTTTAAGTTGTTCTACCGCCCCAACTCTGAAGATATCCATGGTGATCAATGCTACTTTATTGCCACGGTTGAGGGCATACATGGCGGCCAATTTGGCGGTGGTCGTCGTTTTACCAACCCCTGTGGGGCCGACCAGGGCGATGATGCGGGGAGCATTTTTCTTGAGCTTAAGCATCCCGGCAAATTTGATCAGTCGTCCCAGAGATTCACCCAGTCGTCCTCTCATGGTCTGGTTGGCGGTACTGAGGGGAACTGTGTTGAGTGTGTCAAGAATTTTGCGAATCAGTTCCGGGGAAATACCGCTGGATGATAATTCACGCGCCAGAGGTGAATCTTCGGGTATCAGTTCCGCTCCGCTTTTTCTTTCAGCCGTTTCGCTGTCGGTCGCATTTGGCCATTGAACCGAGCGGACACTGCCATCCTGACTTTTGGCAAGCGTTGACAGGAGCAGTCGTTTGATCTCCTCCAGGTCGGCCCGCGGGATATTTTTCAGGTTGAATCCAGACTGACCGTCCTTGTCAGCGGTTGTGGGAGTCTCCAGGGAGAGAGTGACTGGTGTCTGCTGTTCTTCCCCACGGCGCGACAAAGCTTCCACTTTTTCCCGTAAATCTTTCAGCTCTCGCGCCAGCGGCGCCAGCATGGAGTTTTCCATCATTTCCTTGGCGCTTTTATCCCGCTCCATAACCGGTCGCTGTGGTGGCGCTGGTGGCGGTGATGCTGGCCGTGCGGCGTCGAGAGCTGCGGTTACACGGTAAACCGGTTTGCTGAAAAAACCGAGAATACCGCCACTGTTTTCTTTTTTGGTTGATAGTATCATGGCATCAGGACCAAGCTCGGCTTTTACCAAGCGTAACGCTTCTGCCATCGTTGCTGCCTGAAAAGTTTTAACCAACATGGAGGCTTACCACCCCTAACGACTGGATTTTAACGTTTTGTGGAATTTCGTTGTGTGACAGAACCGCAAGGTGCGGTACAAACCGTTCTACCAATTTTCTGACATGGCGTCGTATGGACGGAGATGCCAACAATACCGGTTGTGCACCACTCATTCCGAAGCGATCGGACATGGAGCGGATGGTGGTGATGATCTGCTGCGCCATGGAAGGCTCCAATGCCAGGTAGCTTCCCTGGTCAGACGGTTGGATCGCCTCGGCAATCTGGTCCTCAATCTCCCGGTCAAGCGTGATCAGGCAGAGTGTGTCGTCTTCCAGTTTGTACTGATCGACAATGAACCGGCCAAGTCCCTGTCTGACAAACTCGGTCAGCACATCGGGGTCTTTGGTCAAGGAGGCATAATCAGCCAGGGTTTCCAGTATGGTACGCATATCGCGAATGGAAACACCTTCCTTGAGCAAGTTTTTGACAATTCGTAGTACCGTTCCGAGATTCAGGAGATTCGGTATCAATTCCTCAACAACTTTTGGAGCCTGGACGGCTACATTATCAAGCAGTTGCTGCAGTTCCTGGCGTCCGACCAGCTCGTGCCCATAGCGTTTGATGATTTCGCTGATATGGGTTGCGATTACGGTGGTGCTATCCACTACTGTATAGCCGCCAATCTGTGCCTGATCCCTGTTGTCCGAGCTGATCCAGACAGCTGGTAAACCAAACACCGGTTCTTTGGTAACGGTTCCCGGTACGGTCATGGTTACCGAGCCTGAATCCATTGCCAGGTATTGACCGGTCAGTTCGCTGCCGCCCACTCTGGCCCCCCTGATGAGGAGATTGTATTCATACGGTTTCAGTTGCAGGTTGTCGTGGATGTGGATCGGAGGAACCACATATCCCATTTTCTGGGCAAACTGGCGGCGGATAGAGCGGATGCGCTCTAGTAATTCGCCATTTTGGGCAGCATCAACCATCGGGACCAGCCCATAGCCAACCTCAAGTTCCAGTACGTCAAGCGGCCTGATGGATGACGCCTGATCGGATTCCTCACTTGCTGCGCCTGCTTCAGGGAGCAAGGCCGTCTCTTCAACCACCTGTGCTTTTTCCCGTGCCAGCTTTCCGCCAAGGTATGCTACACCGGAGAGAAGCAGGAAGGCAAAATGTGGCAAGCCGGGAATCAAGCCGAACATAAAAAGCGCCCCGGAGGAAACATAAAATGCCTTGGGGTAGTTCATGAATTGACCGGTGATTTCGTTGCCGAAATTATCTTCATCCGCCGAACGGGTAACGATTATGCCGGCAGCCGTGGAGATGATCAAGGCCGGGAGTTGCGCTACCAGACCTTCACCGATTGTCAGCAGGGTGTAATTGGTTAATGCTGCCTGTATCTCCATCCCTTGCTGAAAAATACCGATGATCAATCCACCGAAAATATTGACCAGGACAATCAGGATCCCGGCAACGGCATCGCCACGGACAAACTTGCTGGCGCCGTCCATGGAACCGTAAAAATCGGCTTCCCGGGAAATTCTTATACGGCGGGCGCGGGCCTCTTTTTCGGTAATCATGCCGGCGGAAAGATCGGCATCAATGGCCATCTGTTTGCCTGGCATGGCGTCGAGGGTGAAGCGCGCCTGAACCTCAGCTACACGGCCGGCGCCTTTGGTGATGACCACAAAATTGATGATGACCAAAATCAGAAAGAGAACCGCACCGACAACATAATTACCGCCGACAACAAACTGGCCAAATGCTTTGATAACAGCACCGGCTGCTTCAACCCCCTCGCTCCCGTGTAAAAGAATCAGGCGGGTAGAGGCTATGTTGAGCGCCAGCCGGAAGAGAGTGGTTACCAGCAATATGGACGGAAATACCGAAAAATCAAGCGGATGCTGGGTGTACAGGCATACCAGCAGGATTGCCAGGGCAATGGTGATGTTGGTAGCCAAAAATATGTCAAGAAGGAAGGCCGGGAGCGGAACGATCATCAGCGCCAGCACGCCAATCAGTGCCATCGCTACATAAATGTCGGAGTTCTTTCGTAAGCCGCTTATTCCTGCCGCTTCGGTTGAGCCATTTGCCATAGATCTTTCTCAGGTACGTGCTTTTTGAAACAGCATAATAATGCAATTTCTATGCCTCTTGCTGAAGCCTACCATTGCCTGATCTGGCAGGCATGGGCAGCCCGGCAAACTTGCGAAGAGGTCAAATTATTGAATGTGTCATCTTATTGACAAGATCAGGCCATCCCTTTGAGTTTGTACACATATGCCAATACCTCGGCAACCGCAGCATACAACTTCTCCGGAATCGGTTCATTTTCCTTTACCTGCTCATACAGTTCGCGCGCCAGGAAGCGGTTTTCCACCAATGCAATCTTATGCTCTGCGGCGATTTTCTTAATTGCCTGTGCCATCAGGTCAACCCCTTTAGCCAGTACTACCGGAGCAGCCATCTTTTGCCGGTCATATTTGAGCGCAATCGCATAGTGAGTCGGGTTGGTAATAACTACGTCAGCCATGGGGATGATTGTTGTCATGCGGCGACGTGCAGCTTGAAACTGCATTTTCTTGATCCGCCCTTTGATCTCCGGATTCTCTTGTTCTTTTGCTTCGTCCTTGACCTCTTGCTTGGTCATTTTCAGGTTGTCGGTATACTGCCACTTGACATACATCAGATCAAGCACCGCAATAATCAACATGACACCGCAGACGTGGGTGACAATCCGGAAGGCAACGTGCCCCATGTAGGCCATGATTTCCAAAATGCCTGCTTCAGCCAGAAACGTGATGCTTTGAACTTCATCCCGCAAGACCCGGTAGGAAATGTAACCAATGATGATCAACTTTAAAAAAGATTTCACCATTTCAACTAATGCGGTTTTATTGAATAATTTACCAAAACCCTTGATTGGATTCATGGCATTGGGATCAAATTTCAAACGATCCATGCGCATTTCAAATCTGCCGTTATCCTGGGCGATGTTGGAAAGAACGGCAGTCGTAATAATCGTTGCCACCAGCGGTGTCAGTACCAATATCAGTAAACTGAAGGTGGAAAGCAGTATCTGATAAATGTTGCTCTGAGTCGGTTCAAAGGTCCCGATGGAGCGAAACAGGTCGGAACTGAATCGGGAAAGACTCGTAACCATGAAACTTCCGAAAACATAGAGACAGACAATACCTGCCAGCAGGGTAAAGGTGCTGGTCATCAGAATACTGGTGGGGGGAGGACCGTCTTCGCGTGCCTTCTCCAGGCGTTTGCCGGTCGGTTGTTCGGTCTTGGAGTGTTTGTCGGCGTCAGCCAGAGATCATCCCCCCTTTGCCAGTAAACGGAAGATGATGTCGGTCTGTCCCTTGATGGCACCGAAGGCAACCTGGAGAACGTGGAAGAAAATCGTGACCGTCAAACCGAGTACAATCAATCCGATTCCGATATTGAGTGGCATGCTGACCATGAAAATATTCATCTGGGGAAACGCGCGCGCCATGACTCCGAGGACCACACTGGTAAGTAACAGTGCCACCATGACCGGCGCCGCAATTCTGACCCCCAGTATTAAAATATCAGCGGTTCCTTTGATCAAAAAGGAAACGATCTCGCTGTTGATGTGCCATATGCCGAGTGGCAGGACCCGGAAACTATCCATGATACTGGTTATGAAAATGTGGTGGATATTGAGTGACAGGAACAGCAACGTGGCAAGCAGGGATTGCATGACGGACATGATCTGAGTCTGGTGACCAAAGGTTGGATCAATGATGGACGAAATGGTGAGTCCCATCTGCATGCCGATGATCTGACCACTGAACTCAACCGCGGAGAATATGATCCGGGTAATAAAACCGAGTGTCAGTCCGATCATGACTTCCTTGAAAATCAGGATTCCCAGTGCAAAAACATTGTCCGACAGATCATGGGGTGGTGTCAGCTGCATGGCGGGAAAGCAGGTCAGGGTTATCATCAGGATTACGAAGATCCTGATACGGAGCGGGAGGGTTTGTCCGCTGAAAACAGGGATGGCTGAAAAAATACCTGCTACCCGGCTCAGAACCAGCGCGAATATGATCACCTCACGCGGTGTGGGGAAAGGGAGCAGGGGGAACATGGGATCAGCGTCTCATGGTTGCAATAAAAGAATAGATCTCACGGGTAAAGTCGCTCATGTAGGTCATCATCCAGGGGAAAAAGATGATCATGGCAACCATGACGGCAATGATTTTGGGTGCAAAGGCAAGTGTCGCTTCATTGATGGAGGTAACCGCCTGAAAGATACTGATCAGCAGGCCGACCACCAGGCTGAAGATCAGCAAGGGAGCCGAGAGGAGCAGAGTGGCTTCAAAGCTGCGACGTGCAAGTTGTACCACCAGTTCTGGTGTCATGTTAGCAAGCCTTTCTTCACCCGAAACTCTTGACGAGTGATGATATAACCAACCCCCACCCGTCAACCAGCACGAACAGCAGTATTTTAAAGGGAAGTGAAATCATGACCGGGGGTAGCATCATCATACCCATGGACATCAGTACCGATGCCACCACCATGTCAACGACAATAAAAGGAATATAAATCAAAAAACCGATCTGAAAAGCGGTACGTAGTTCCGAAATCATGAAGGCCGGGATAATGGTCAGCGTCGGAATGTCATCGGCATTTTTGGGACGTGGCAGTTTTGAAAGACTGACAAAGAGCGCCAAATCTTTTTCACGGGTCTGGGAAAGCATAAATGTCCTGATCGGTTTGACTGCCCGATCAATGGCCAGTTCCTGGGAGATTTGCTGCGACTTCCAGGGAAGGTACGCTTCCTTATTGATCTGTTGCCATACCGGGGACATGATGAAAAAGGTTAAAAACATGGAAAGCGCCAAAATAATCTGGTTGGAAGGCGCCGATTGGGTACCCATGGCAGTACGTAAAAAGGAGAGTACCACCACGATGCGGGTAAACGAGGTGGTCATGATCAGTAAACCCGGAGCCAGCGACAACACGGTTAGCATCAGGAAAATCTGAATAGTGACGGATACATCGCCAGGTTTGGTGGAAGAGCCGACGCTCATATTAAGCGAGGGAAGCGCCACCGGTTCGGCCAGAGCGCTGACACTGCCGATTAACAGCAGAAACAGAATAATTCCTGCCGATAACCATTGTTTGGTTGGGCGAACTATCATATTAATCCTTGTGTAGTAGCTGTTTACCGCGTATCAAGTTGCCAATACCAGCCCGGAGTGGGGATGGCTCTTCAATTACTTCGATCTCTTCGATGATGCTGACCTCTTTTAACAATGATAGCTTGCCATCACTGTTTCCCAACAACAGGTATTCACCACCAACCTCGATCAGAATCAAGGTTTTTCTGGGACCCAGGTAGCGGGTTTCGACGATGCGAATATGTTTGGGTAATTGTTGATTGGGGATGATTCCTTTAAACCACTTTCCAGAAAAATGACGGGTAACCAAGATCAGCCCGATCACCAGTGACAGAGCGGCAATCATTTGCATGAAACTGGAAAAAAAACTGAATTCCGGGCGGGAGGAACTTTCGGCGAAAGCGTTGGTTGGCAGGAGAAAGAGCAGATATGCAACCGCTCGAATCACAAAATCTTCTCCACCCGCTCATTGGGGCTGACGATATCAACCAGGCGAACGCCAAATTTATCATTGACCACAACCGCTTCTCCACGGGCAACTAGTTTTGAATTAACAAAGATATCGAGCGGTTCACCAGCCAGTTTGGTTAATTCAACAACGGCGCCCTGGTTGAGTTGCAAGATATCTTTAACCAACAACTTGGTGCGACCAAGTTCAACCGTAACCTGTAGCGGTATATCAAGGATAAATTCCAGGTTTTTTTTATCCAGCGTCTGTTCGCTGCTTTCGCCAGTCTCACTCACGCATGACCTCCCTCGGTACATATCTTACTGATCTGAATTGCCTTGTTGCCATGAAAAATACCTGGAACTCCAGTGTATTTTGGCATGGTCTCTAATTTGACTGTCAGCTCGCTGGAGCATGACTTGTCAAGCATGATCGTGTCACCTGGCGCAAGATCAAGCAATTCCCGTAACGTTATCTTTGCATTTCCCATCTCAACCGATATTTCCAGCGGTGCTTCCAGAATTCCGGCGGAAAGACGATTTGACCATTGTGGATCAATCGCCATCAGATCAAATTGCATCCCGGTCTTGAGCTTGTCCCTGATGGGATCGATGGTCATGTAGGGGACTGCAAATACGATGTTGCCCGAAATCTCCTCAATCTGGATTTTGAGCGTCATAGTCACTATCTGGTATTCTGGCGGGACTATGTTGACGAAGCGGGGGTTGATCTCCATGCGCAACAGGTTCATATGGGTTGCAAGTAATGGAGACCACGCTTTTTCCAGATCTGCCAGCATATCGCTGGAAATCTTTTCCATCAAGCGCAGTTCGATGGAGGTGAACATACGATTGGCTACGGAAATTTTGGAAGAGCCGGTGCCGCCCAGCAGGCTGTCTACCAACCCCAATACCAACGCACTGTCAAACGAGATCAAAGCAGCACCTTTGAGTGGCTCGATCTTGAATAACGCCATGCAGGCCGGTGACGGGAGCGTTTGCAAAAAATCGTCAAATTTGTAGGAGCGCGCTCCCACTTTCTTGATTTCAACAGCTTTGCGCAAGCGGTTGGATAGATTTACCCGGCTGTAGCGGATAAAACTGTCATAGATGATGTCGAGATTGGGGACATACCCTTTGTGCGCTTCACTGTTTAAGAGGTCGTAGTCGGCAACCGCATGTTCTGTTTTGGAAAGCTCTTTTTCCGGTTCGATACGGCCATCGAATACAGCATTAAGAAGCGCTTCAATCTCTGCTTTTGTAAGGATTTTTTCCATATCAGGCTAAAATCCGTTATTGCACAACAAAATCGGTAAAGTAGATCTTGGAAATTTTGCCGGGAGGAATAATGCGATTGATTGCAGCCATGATTTCATCTTTCAGCTGGTTTTTACCCTGTACATCCTGGATGTCATGCAATGTCTTTGTGCTGACCAGTACCAGAATGGCATCACGGATAGCAGCCAGTCGTGCATCGATCTCAGCCTTGACGGCGGGATTAACCATCTCAAGCTCGACTTTTACTTTCAGATAACGCAATTCCTGACCGTCATAGATATTGACGATAAACGGTTCAAGCGCAAAAATGTTGCTGACACCTGCAGCCGCAGCACCTTCGCCACCGCCGTGTGCTCCTTCCGCTTTGGCAGGAGCAGCAGCGCCATGTGCACCGGCTGCTGCTTCTGGAGCTCCTTCACCTGCTTTGGCGGTTTCTTTTTTCCCGCTTTTCCCCATCATCATGAATACAACGGCTAAAATTACAGCTACACCTACGGCAGCGCCGATGATGATAAATAATTTTTTCTTGCTGCCGGCTCCATCATCTGTCTGTTCAGCAGCTTGTTCTTCTTTGGCCATGGTTATGATCCTCCGTTACATTCACAAAATAGATTGCTGATATTATTGAAGGGTAGCGGTTAAAGACGGTATCAGGGTGCTGGTTATATCATCTGCAGCTTTAGTCGATTGATTATAGGAATATGCTGCCAATTCATCAATCGGCTTGCCGGTATGAGTTGTCTGAAAATCATGGGCAATTACGTTTGAACCTGGTGAAATCGAACAGGTCAGTTTCACAATTTCGCCACTTTTGAAGCCGGTTTGCAGTGATTGTTTGTCAGTGGCAGTAATCACAATGGATACTTTATGCAGTGATGTATCAAAGGTTCCCGAGGTCTGTATTTGTAACCCAGACAAAGCACTTCCTGCAACTATATTCGTTGCTGCGATGGTATTTGTTCCAGGATCAACTCCAACCGAAACACCGCTCGGCAGGTAGGTGACAAATTGCATGCCGGTTATGTTGCTGGATCCATTATTAATAATATTGTAGGCAACGGTTGCGCTTGTTGCTTTGTCAGGCGAGGCTGGAGTCACTGGTGTTACAGGAGTGCTGCCGGTTCCCCCGCCTCCGCCTCCGCCGCATGCCACGAGTGCCAAGCAGGTAACTGCAAGTAGAACCTTGAGTAAACATTTCATAATCCGACCACCTTTGCAAGAATCAGTAGTGCATCACCCACGTCAACCCGGCCATCACTATTCATGTCAGCATAATGCTGTTGCTCGGCAGTCAGTTTGTTGATTCCGACCACCGCCTGAAGAATCAGGAGTGCGTCACTGAGCGCAGGCGCCATGCCATTGCCGGTTATATCACCAATCGCCCTGTTGGCTGTGGTGCTGGTAAATGCTGCGCTGATGCCGTTGATCGACAGGATGGTGGTTGTGGTCGTCGCAAACGCCGATGAGGTGGTGTGTTTGGCTATGACCTGCTGACCGTTTGTCACCGTAGATTCGACAGCTGACCAGGTGGTGCCGCCATCTATGCTGAATTCACCATTGCTGATCGTGATCGGAGCGGCGCCATTGATGCCGCTGACCGTTACGGGCGCTGATTGAACCATCACTCCGCGCGCCACATTAGTTTGGGAAGTGAATGAAAAAGTATTCGGAGTTAAGTCCGCTGTCAGAAGGCTCTGAGGGACACTGTATGGGAGACCGGCATCTATCCCTAGTTTGTTTGATTGAGCGTTGGTTGCGCTTTGGTTAACAATTTTAACTTGCGAATCACTCGGATTGGTCTGTGGGGTAAGGGTGAAACGAAGCTTTGCAATTTCTCCGTCGGCTAACGTGTTCACTCCTCCATAGATTGTGACCGTTAAAATCCCGTCTTGGCTGTAACTTTGTTCGATGCTCTTGCCTGTCATGGAACTGGTCGAGCCAGGTGATGGCTCAAAAATGCCTGAAGCAAATTTGATGTCACTCTTGATGGCCGTGATCCCCGCATTGGATGCGTCTGACAATGTCAAGGTCATGGTGATGGTCGCGTCTGATCTGGTGGCATTACCAATGGAAAGAACCGGCAGCGCAAATGCCGGTGCAGCCAACAATACAAAACATGCTGTAACGAGCAAGCGTAGTGTCACAATTACCTCGTGGGGTCGTGCTGAAAAAATGAAGCAGGCTCAAGAGAACCTGCTTCATATAATTAAATTATTTGGTTGATAAATGTTGTCAAAACTTTTTGAAACTCATCAATACTTACGCTGCCATCTGCATTGAGATCCACAGCGCCATCTACTGGATGCTTGATCGGATCAACCAACATCCAGAGTGCTTGTTGTACTTCAGGAAGCGTCACAACACCAGCGGAAGGGTTATTAATTTCGCCGGGGAGTGCTTTTATGGTTACGGCGCCGTTGGTAACGGATGCGGTCATCTCCTTAATGCCTATATCTGTTAATCTGTTGATTGCAAGCGTTGAATTGGTGAGCGGTTCAGTTACACCTGCGCCACCTATGACGTCAAAAATGATATAGGCGATGACTCCCTCCGGAAGGGGGATTGATGGTTGACTTGTGATTGCCAGATTGAATGTATTGGGTGCAACCGTGCGATACTCAATCTGTTTCAGCAGCGAGTTTACCGCAGGAGCGAGCTCTGCACGAAGTGGTTTGAGGTTGGTGGCGTTATAGGTAATGTCAAAAGCAACTGCTGCTGCCTGGTAACCGCTCTGTAAGGTAACCGGTATGCGTACACGATTGCCGACAACGCCATTATTACTCCCAACTCCCGTGGAGGCGGTGGCAGCGCCGCTACTTATGCTGCGGTTAACGGTTGTGACATCAGTTCCGTTGGTAGCGGTAACGGTAAGTGTATTGCCGGCTAATGGCATCGTGAGCTGATGACTGAAACTTCCATTGCTGGTGTCACTGGAAACCAGCGTGCCATTAACGGTAACCGTTGTTGTGGCAAAGGGAGCCACATTACCCCGAACATACAATTTTCGACCTGTCGCGGCTGCATCGGTGGTGGCAGCATCGGGGAGTGTCTCCAGGTAGACCGACGGTGTTGTCGATGCGCCGAGGGCACAAAAACTGGTCTTGAGCACTTCCGTATTGCCGGCGATATCGACGGCAAAAAATTTGATGATCGTATTCTCGGTAATGGTGATCGGGAAGGTATAGTCAGTCAGGGTATAGGGAGCTACGGGTACCGATTTCACAGTTCCGGAAGTGTTGACGATAAACTTGATCTGGGGAATCGGGTCCGCCGAATCATCAGCTGACAGTTTGATGGTGGTGGTTGCTCCCCCGCTGCTGCATTCAAAGGTGGTTGCGGGGGTGACAGAATCAATCAGGTAGGTTTCAGATTTTACTGCTTCCGCAACTCCAGCTTTGTCGATTGCAAAGAATTGCACAACTGTCGTAACTGACGGTGTGTTGCTGATAGAAATTGGAGTAGTGTATTTTTTTGTGGTCTTGCCCGGTGTTGCCACGGTGCCGGACATGGTGACTGTCGGTGTAGTGCCGTCGATGGTGTAGTAAATAGCAGCACCGGGTGAGTTGGAACTGAGGGTTACACTCTGGTTGGTGATGTAATTACCGCCAGCAGGTGATGCCGTTGTTGTCAGGTTGACAATGGTGTAGTTCTGGGTTTTTACACTCTCCATGTTACCGGCAACATCCTGAGCAAAGTATTGAAGCTTCGTGCTGGCATTGACAGGAATGGCGACCGTACCGACTCCCTTGGTTGGTGTTGTGGCGTCGGGAACTGTTACTCCGTCAATGGTGTAGTAGATGGTTGCTGCAATGTCATTGGCTGTCAGAGATACGGTCAGACTGTTGGCATAAACGCCTGTCAGCGCCGATGCGGTCGTGGTGGGGGCAACCGTGTCAATCGTGTAGATCTGTGTTTTTACCGTTTCCTTGTTGCCAGCCGTGTCAACGGCAAAATACATGAGGGTTGTCGTTTTTGATATTGAGACGGAAACAGAGCCGATCCCTTTTGTCGTGGTTGCGGTAGTCGGAGCAGTGCCGGTGGTGGTGTAGTAGATGGTTGCCGTTGCTTTGCTGGCATTCAAATTAACGGTCTGAATCGTGTTATAGGTACCACCAACAACAGTTGGAGTTGTTACCGGTACTACGCTATCTATTGTGTAGGTCTTGCTGACAACGGTTTCTTTGTTCCCTGCGACATCAGCCGCAAAGTATTGCAGTATGGTGGTGGCATTGACAGGAATGGTTACTGAGCCGACACCCTTTGTAAGAGTTGCGGTGGTCGGGACCGTCTCTCCGTCGGTGGTATAGTAGATGGTTGCCGCAGGGTCATTGGCCGTCAGGGTGACCGACTGGGGAGTGTTGAAGATACCGGCTAGCGGCGAAGCCGTGGTAATCGGCGCTACCGTATCAATCGTATAGGTTTTGGTTACAACAGCTTCCTTGTTACCGGCAGCGTCAACGGAAAAATATTTGAGGGTCGTTGTTTGGGAAATCGCAAGAGAAACGGAACCGACCCCTTTTGTCGTGCTTGCCGTGGTCGGATCGATGCCGGATGTGCTGTAGTAAACGGTTGCTGTCGGTTCACTTGAGGTTAGGGTGACGGTCTGGGAAGTGTTATAGAGACCTGCCGCAGGGAGAATCGATGTCGTTGGTGCTGTCGTGTCGATGGAATATGCCATGCTCTGTACTGCTGTGGCTGTTCCATCAGTTCCTACGGCAATGAACTTGATGGTTGTGGTGGCGTTGACAGGAATCGTCACCGAGCCGACTCCCTTGGTCAGAGTTGCTGTGGTCGGATCAATGCCATTGGTTGTATAGTAAATCGTAGCCGATGCCGGATTTGCGGTTATCACCACCGACTGGGCAGCAGCGTACAGCCCGGCTGCCGGCGTTACTGTTGTCAACGGTGCTTCTTTTTTAATGCTGTAGGTGGCCGTGTTGGTGGTTTCAAGGTTGTCGGCCAGATCAACTGAGGCAAACTTAATTATTTTGGTGGCATTCAGCGAAAATGGTCCGGTGTATTTGATGTGTGTTGCCGATGAGAAAGGATCACTGGCATCAAGAGTATAGTAAATATTCTTGACCGTTTTGTTGGCAATCAGGGTTACCGTGGTGTCGGCAGTGTAGCTGCCCCCGGCCGGGGAAGCGGTCGTTATGGCCGATATGCTGGTGTATATTTTCTGAATCGCAGTGCCGTTGAATTGTGTTACGTACAGGTTGCCGGCTGAATCAGCGGTCAGGCCGAACGGTACGTTGAAAGTGGCTGGAATGGCCGGTTCAAGTGAGGTTGGATTGGAAACGCTGCCGGCACGAGTCGAGATGACACCGGTAGCGATGACTATTTTTCTGACACTGTTGTTGATAGCATCGGTAAAATAAATATCCCCCAGTTTATCAATGGCAATGCCAGTCGGCTGGTTCAATTGCGCCTTGATTGCCAGTCCACCGTCGCCGGAGTATCCGATGGTTTTGTCACCGGCGACAATGGTCAAGCTGCCGGATTCCAGCTTTTGAATCACGTTATTGCCGGAATCGGTAATATAGAGTGTTCCCGACTGGGGGAGTAATGCCACGCTATAAGGTGTCAGGGTTGGGGCTGTGCCGTCTCCTGCAATGGTACTGATTGTGCCACCGGAGACTTTTCTGACGCGGTAGTTGCCGTTATCGGCAATATACAAGTTGTCGGAAGCATCAAACGTTATGCCGGTCGGTTGATTAAGCGCTGCGCTGGTGGCAGCTCCTTCACCAAAATAACCTTTGTTACCATTACCGGCCACGGTGGTAATTAATCCTGTGGCAATGTCAACTTTTCTGATGCGATGGTTGAGGCGGTCAGCGATATACACATTTCCGGTTGAGTCGAGTGCAATGCCGGTCGGCTCATTGAGCATGGCCGTTGTGGCAAGAATTGAATCGCCGTTATACCCCCCAACTGCTCCAGTCCCGGCAAAAACTGTTGCAACTCCTGTTGTCATGTCGATGGAATAAACCTGGTTGGCAGTCTGGCTTGCAGCGTAATATTTGTTGTTGGTCTCATCAATGGCAATACCGGTAAGACCCAGTTGTGACAGGGATGTCGGGACTGTTACGATTGTGTCGGCCAGGCTGCCGTTGATGGCAGGAGATGCTGTTGCAGGAGGCGAGGTCGTGTAGGGGAGGTTCTGGTTAGCACCGGCATCTTTGAGAATGATGCTGACCGGTATCTGCTCCTCCTGGAGAATATTGGTATCACCCGCAGCCACCGTATAGGTGACGGTGTAGGTGTTATTGGCATTGTCATGAAAACTGGGCGCAACATCTTTGCCATTGATCGTAATAGCGACGGGAGTATACCCCGCAGCATTGGCAATAATAGTGGCTGTCAAGGTTTGACCGCCTCGCAGTATGCCGGTAGTCGGTGAGAATGCGAGTCCACTGATAACGGGCGTCGCAGCGAATGCTGCGCCAAAGGTGGTAAGCAGTGAGAGCATTGTGATTATCACTGAAAAAAGTACCGTGCGTGAAAACTTCATATTTCCTCCTAGTGCGACCAGTTAGGGACTGAATTACATGGTGCTGCGATGCCTATAAGAGCTGATGGTGGCAGGGATGTTGTGCATACTGCGGGGAAGTGGCCGGATCAATACTTTGATTGAATGAGACCTGGCAGGGGTATGCCCTACCAGGTCTCATGTTGCTAGGTAAAATTAACGTTTGAGATTGAGAACTTCCTGGGTCATCTCATCGGAGGTGGTGATGGTCTTGGAGTTGGCGGAATAGGCGCGCTGGGTCAGGATCATCTTGACGAACTCGTTTGCCATATCCACGTTGCTCTGTTCCAGGTTGTTGGAGAAGAGTTTCTCGGTTACGCCGTTGGATGCCCAGGTGGTTGTGGCAGCGGCATCGGGGAAGCCGGACTGATTGGTTGCCTTGAACATCGCTCCGCCAAGTTTGTCCATCCCCGGGGGGTTACCGATTTTGACCGTTCCCAACTGTCCACTGGTGCCGGCAGTGGTAACGGTTGCGTAATTGGCTGCCACGGAAGCGTCAAGTGGCGCGGTTGTTCCGGCAGCACCGGCATAATAGTAGGTCTTGCTGCCACCGTTTGCATCGGCATACAGGAGCGACATGACCCCTTTAGCATCAATACCGACAATTTTTTGAAAGGTCATGTTGGTTGCGCTTGGTGCAGCCAAATCGTTGGTCAGCGGAATTTGAATCGGTTTACCTTCTGAATCAAGCACAACATACCCTTCCGGATTGACCAAGCTGCCTGCCAGGGTGGCTGTTGCCTGACCATCCAGGCGGAATGCTCCGGCACGGGTGTAATAGGCTGCGTCCGGAGTAATGGCGGTATTGCCGGCTGTGCTCGGTTTTGCCAAGGCAAAGAAACGGTCACCCTGAATAGCAACATCCGTTACGTTCCCGGTGCTTTCGAGTGAAGACTGGCTGAACAGATTGTCAATTTTCTGTAGTTGTACGCCGTGACCCATCTGTGAGTTACCGGCCGTACTTGCTGTTGTGGTGGAAAGAACGTCTGAAAAAAGTGTGCGGGAGCCTTTAAAACCGACGGTGTTGACGTTGGCGATGTTGTTGCCGATTACGTTGATACCTTCTGCCTGATTGAGAAGACCGCTGACTCCGCTGAACATTGCTGATGTTAAACTCATGGTGTTGCCTCCATTTATAATTTTTGTTTGAGTTGTGTTTGAAGCGCGTCAATCGGTCGGCGCTTCAGGGCTTCCTCAAGGAGGTCCAGCCCGTGTCGGGTGCTAAATAATTACTGCTGAATCAATGTTGGTGAATACGTTACCCTGCATTTGCATCCGGTCAAGCGCGGTGACGACGGTACGGTTTTTGATGCTGACCACCAGTGCCGCATCTCCCATCATTACCAGTGATTCCTTGCCACCTTTCTGGGCTACGCTGTTCACAGCCCCTTCCAGTTTGGCCAAGTCGTTGGCTGAAAAATTGATGTTGCGTGATTTCAGCCGATCCTGTGCGTGTTGCGAAAACTTGACTCCCTCGCCTGGGAGCTTTTGATCCAGTACCTTGGCAAAAGGGGAGTCGGTAGTTGCTGTACTGCTCTGTTTCTGTGGTTGTGTCCGACCAATTGAGCCTGGTTGAACCGGATTGGGAAATAAAATCGGATCAATCGTCATCCGCTATACCCCCTTTACATTGATAATATCCGACATTGCCACTGAGACGGCTCCAATTGCCAACTGTGGAACACCATTGACAATATTTACGCCGTCGATGCGCCCCGAGGTGTAGGTAGTTGCGGCGACTGCCACTCCTGCTGCCGTACCGTCAATTTTAAAGGTATAGGCTCCTGCCGGTAGAAAAGCGCCATTGCCATCACGTCCGTCCCAAGACAAGATACTGTCACCTGAGTTGAGAGCACCGAGTGACGATGTTGCCACGACTTTGCCGGATGCATCGGTAATTGTCACTGCTGCAGTATCAACCGCCGAAGGAAGTGAAAACTCAAATGTTGTCGGTGTTGAACCATCAAATGCAATCGAATTACCGTTTGCTTTGACGTCTTTGCCGATAAATCCCACCGAATTCATGGTGGTGGCGTTATTCTGCGCCGTTAGCAAATTGTTTAATGCCGAGGTATTGTTGTACGACTGTTCCACCAGGGAAAGTTGGGACAGTTGATCAAGCATGGCACTCGCATCCTGAGGCTTGAGCGGGTCCTGATACTTCAGCTGGGAAATAAATAGTTTGAGAAAGTCGTCTTTGTTCAGTCCCAGCGACTTTTTCATGGCTGCCGACGCTGCTGACGTGTCGGTCGTTGCTGCTGTTATGCCCGTAGTCGTTGCCAAATTAATTCACCTCCCTTTCTAAAAATGTACATCTACCATCGAGTATGCCGATTTTGCCTGATATACCAGAGTTTGCGGTAAAGGAGTATCACTGTTCTGGTAGTTGTTGTTCATCCAGGCGGGTGTCTGTTGCCGTTGTTTTGCCAGCTCGCGCCAATCACTCTGGTCGCGTCCCGATGAACTGCTGTTACTCCCCGTGGCAACATTGAATGATTCCACGGTGATGTTTTGTTTTGCCAATGTTTCCTTGAGAGATTCGGTGTGTTTCAACAACGTATCCCGTACGATGTTGGTGTCCGTCACAACGTCAATTTTCAACTGCTGGTTTTCCATCCGGAAGGTCAGTTTCATCTCGCCCATATTTTCGGGAGTCAGGTGGAGTGTGATTTGTTCTACCCCTGGTCGATAGTCCCGATTGGTGAGCGATTCCTTCACCTGTCGCATAACATGCTCTGCTGTTGATGATGTCCCGGAGTTTTGTAGTTCCTTGTCAAAAGATGCCGGTTTCAAAGAAGATTGAGCTTCATGCTTGTTGCCTGGTACCGACTGACCAAACCAGATTCTTTCCTGCTCTGAATCTGTGGATGAGTCGCGATCATCCTGACCGGTACCGGAAAAAGTAGAGGAGGATAATGCTGCCGGCGTTACAGTCCCACTTTGTTCTGCCACGACGTCTGAAAGTCCGTTTTGTGTCACGGTGGTTTGGCGATTGAGCGCACTCTCCGACACTCTCTTTTCTGCTACGAGCATTTGCCCGGTGTTTACATGTCGCAGGGTGTTGTCGACATGAGTAAGTGACCGGAGCGTGTCATCTGTTTGCAGCGTTGTGGCTTTGATATCAGTTGCCGCTGCCGGGGGGACCGGTACAGCTGCAGTTGTTATTGCCGGCTTTGCTGCTGTTGATGACAGTTCTGCCGGACGTGCCCCAGCTTCTTTAAAAGATAGCTGCTGGTCTGTGGCGGATGTTGTTGCTTGTTGCAACCCTGGTGTGATAACCGGCTCAGCTGGGTGTGCTGCTGTAGCCGTTGATTCGGTTACAGTTGCTGTGACAGTTACCGGCTGTTGCGCTGTTGTAACCTTACGCGCCGTGGTCTGGAAATATGCCTCCAGCTTGCGTGCTGCGCTAGTGGCTGGTTGCGTGACCGGTGCTGCTGCCCGGTTTGCTGCCGTTGTTACAGGTGCTGTAACTTCTTCAACTTGTGCTGGTACCACCGAGTGTTCCTGTCTGGCTGAAACAGTCAGGTTTTGTGGCGTTGTGCCCACGGTGGGTGTTGCCGCTGTTGCCGTTGGAACTGTTGCAGCAACTTCATGAGGTTCGCCCTGATCCAATGTGGTTGCCGGAATATGCCTGGCAGTCATGGTTTCGGGATTGTTGAGTA
>Ga0062383_10000099_pt1 | contig 21898 bp, 15 predicted proteins | sample DOMMetBare3Fresh_FD_59508 | JGI IMG/M metagenome (GOLD analysis project Ga0062383, IMG submission 59508) | Wetland sediment microbial communities from St. Louis River estuary, USA, under dissolved organic matter induced mercury methylation -... | ecosystem: Environmental > Aquatic > Freshwater... | reverse complement strand
ACCGGTGCAACGGGAACATCAGGCGCTGTCGGCCCGGCAGGTGTTGCAGGAACTGCGGGCGCCACTGGCGCAACAGGCTCAGAAGGCATAGCGGGCGCAGCAGGCGCTAAAGGTGACACCGGACTACGGGGAATTCAAGGGGTTACAGGCACGATAGGGGCGACAGGATCATCTGGTGCTGCTGGCGCAACAGGAGCGCCTGGTACTGCAGGGACTGTAGGCGCAACCGGTGCAAAGGGGACATCAGGCGCTGCAGGTCCGGCAGGTGTTGCAGGAACTGCGGGCATCGCTGGCGCAGCAGGCATAGCGGGAGCGACTGGTATAGATACCGAGACACCCACAACAGGCGAAACAAGCAACATTACGACGGTACTGCCGCCCGCAGCAATACCACCGGCCATGCCAAAACCAGTCAAAGAATCTGACGATCCGAATCTGGTCATAGACACACCGGCTCCGTTACCAGTGGCAGACCCTGTCGTTCCTCCACCGGCAGAGGCAGACCCAGCACCGGCGACAGCGCCACCAAAGGCGAATATCCTGCCCAGGCATGTGCCAAAACAGGATCGTAATTAAGGGAATGTTATTTACCCTGTGGGTTCAATACAATGACTAAAAACATACAATGGATTCGGGTGACTATCACTGAGTCGATCAGGTTACGTCCGACAGACCCTAGTTCTCCGACTTTGTCTCGGTATGCGCAATGCGTACAATCTGCCGGGCGATATCCTCCGGTGAAAGGATAAAATCAATATATCCGCTTGCAATGGCGCTCTCGGGCATATCCGGCTGAATGGCTGTCGCAGGCTTCTGCGCAATTGTTATTCCGCCAACTTCATGTATTCCACGCAGTGCATCTGATCCATCACCGTCATAACCCGAGACAATTACCGCGATAAGTTTACCCTTCCAATGTTCCGTCATGGATCGCATAAACACCGTTATTACGTCAGGCCATCCCCGTGGCTTTGATATCGGCTTCAGGCGAAACTCTCCCTCACGTACGTGCAGATCACGCTTTTCCGGAATGATGAACACATGGTTCGGTTCTATGTCCAATTTATCCGTGATCAGTTCCACCGGCATCTTTGTGTAGTGCGGGAGAATCTCATGCAACAGGGTGGCGACACTTCGCAGATGATTGACAATGACAATCGCAACCCCCATATCAGCCGGCAGATGCCGTAGTAAACGGGTGTAGGCGTCAAGACCGCCGGCCGAACCGCCGACGCAAACGACGGGAAAGTCTTTCACAAAACCGTTACTTTTCATGGAAATGTACCTCCGCATCAATTTTCATATCAGTAGGGAGAATATCATACGAACCTTCTCACCTCATGGCTGTTTCGGCGGCATTTTATTCAAAACTGACTGCAATCCCACCTGCAACAGTTCGCGGCTGTACGGTTTGCTGATGATTGCTGCCATATCCTCGCGGGGAATCACGGCTGTGATATCTTTGTCACTAAAACCGCTGGAGACAATGATCGGCAATTGTGAGTCGAGCTTTTTCAGCTCACGGAACAAGTCATACCCATCCATGACCGGCATGCCGATGTCTGTCATCACAAGGGTGATCTGCTCTTTGTTGTCCCGATACATTTCCAATGCCTGCTTGCCGTTTGCTGCTTCAATCACAGAGAAACCAAGCTCATTCAGCAGCATTGTTGCTATCATTGCAAGTTGTGGCTCATCCTCCACCAGCAGTATCGTGCCACTTCCCTGCCACAACACCGTTGATGCCGGCTTACGGGATTCATCAACCGTGGGTTCATTGCTCTGGAAGGGGAGATATACCTTGAAGGTAGTTCCCTGACCCGGTTGGCTGATTAGCTGCAAAGCCCCCACATGCGCCTTGATGATGCCAAGTACTGCCGACATCCCCAGACCACGCCCGGTAAACTTGGTGGTATAGAATGGCTCGAAGATGCGACTCTTGGTTTCTTCAGCCATGCCGCAACCGTCATCCGAAACTTCCAGGCAGACATACCAGCCGGGAGGAATTATGTTGCCAAAATAATCTTTGTCCGGATGTTCCTCACCGATTGCCATCTTTTTCAGCGCTAACCGGATTTCCCCTTGCTGCGTGTCGAGCGCTTCCGAGGCATTGATGATCAGATTCATGACAATCTGCCGAATCTGGCTGGCATCTGCCTTGATAGAGGGTATTTCGGCTGAAGGAACAAGGTTGATGGCCACATTCTGTGGGAGGCTTGCCCTCAGCATGGTAGCCATCTCAGACACCAGCGCCATGATGTTGACTCTGCCCGGCGCCGATAGAGATTTTCCGGCGTAGATCAGCATCTGGCGACACAAATCGGCCGCCCGCTGAGCGGCAACATCTATTTCCGGCACAAGCTCTGTCAGCATCTGAGGGCGTTGCTGTAACAGAGCACAATTACAGAGAATGACCGTCAGGATGTTGTTGAAGTCGTGGGCAATACCTCCGGCAAGCACCCCCAGACTTTCCAGCTTCTGGGCTTGCTGTAATTGGTGTTCAAGTCTCCGTTGTTCTTCTTCTGCCAGTTTGCTCACGGAAATGTCGCTAAAGGTAAGCCAGTACTCACTATTCTGTGCCCTTGTGAGCTGCAGATTTGCCCAGAACGGGGAACCTTCGAACTGTATCAGGCGGATTTCACAGGTTAGCGGGGCACTCGTTTCAATGCACTCTGTGCGCAATCGTTGGAAAGCCTCCCTCTCCTCCTGGTGGATAAATCTCGCAACCGGCTGTGTCATCAGTCTGCTCCGGCTAATGCCAAGCATGGTGGCGGCGGCAAGATTAGCCTCACTGATCAGACCATGTTCGCTGAACGTCAGATAACCGACCGGCGCCAGATCGTACAGATCAAAAAAACGGTTCTGTAACACCTCCAGTTCATACTGCGTGTGGCGTAATTCCTCGTTCTGCATCTCGAGCTCGATCTGATGCACCTGCAGTTCATGCAGATCCCGCAAAGTTTCATCGGATGAGAGCGTTTGCCCGGTTGTCGACTGTTTGCCGGACGTGTCGTACGCTCGTAACCTGTTTTCGGCGCGTTGGCGTAGTTCCCGAGCTGTAGTGCTCGATCCGTTTGTCACGTAGCTGGCAATCGGATCCGTTGCAGGAACAACTTTTCTCGAACTCACCTCAGGTTGTATGTCATGTGCCATAGGGTTTCCTGTTATCTGCAGAATTTATGGAGTCTCTGATGGCGCACCGTCACCTTGCGTATCAGAACGTTCAGAGTTTTGGAAATCGTATCCGGCTGACCATGAGTGAACCGGATACGGCAAAGAGCAGTACGAGCGGATGAAGGGTGAAACCGGCGAATATCAGTTTTCCGAACCAGAGGGTATCGCGCAGTGCGCCTTGTGAAGCTCCCCAGAACATTATCAGTACCAGGAGGAGCGATGTCGGAATCGGGGTTCCTTCGAAGTAGGGTACTTTATTTCCCCCCTCCGACAGCTCATCAGCCGTAACATTGTAGCGGGCGAGGCGCGATACGCCACATGCCACAAAACAGGTCAGCACAATCCGGTCGTATAAACCTTGCATGCCGCATCCGTAGGCGATTACGGCAGGGGCGACACCAAAGGAGATTATGTCGGCCAGAGAGTCCAGTTCGCGCCCCATCACAGAGTTTTTCTGTCGCCAGCGGGCAATCCGTCCATCCAGAACATCAAAGACTAGCGAACCGAATACCAGCCCGCATGCAAAATAGATATGCTTGACATTGAACGTCTGCAGGTAGGTCAGTATGGAAAACAAGGCCCCTGTGCCACAGGCTGCGTTTGCCAGTGTAAACCAGTCGGCAAGATGAAATTCTCGAATCATGGAGAAGGGTTTATGCCGTACATGCTCTGTTTTCATGAATCAGCTCTCTGTCATCAGACATTTTTGCATGAGATAACGCAACTAGGGTGCCAGATAGCTGGAGTGAACGAAAAGCTTGTAACCGATTGAATATACAGCAAGGAAGATTAAATACCTGCAGTTGCAGGGGAAAAACATCACGTTAAACCGTCATGTTTAACATAACCGCCATATATGACAGCTCATTACAATTTTGCAAAACTGGCATTAATGCTGGTCAGTGTGAGACATTGAATGAAATCCATGGTATCTTTTCCACGGCTTTGCCGATGGTAGAAATGCTGGCGTCCCATGAGGGTAGATCATGAAGCGTGACAACAAAAGCGGTACGAACCATGCTGAGCTGCGTGGCTTGGCTGAAGAGATCGTCCGGCAAAAAAACAGCAGTTGCCCTGAAAACCGTGATCCCCTATCACTCGAAGAGTCGCAAAGGATGTTTCATGAATTGATGGTGCACCAGATCGAGCTTGAGATGCAGAACGAAGAGCTACGCCATGCACAGCATGAATTGGTGGCAGCTCAATCACGGTATTTCGATCTGTATGACCTGGCTCCGGTCGGCTATGTAACCCTCAGTAAAGATGGTTTGATTTTAGAGTCCAATCTTACCTTTTCCAGCATGCTTGACATTGTCAGAAGCAGGCTGGTTAACCATCCACTCTCCAGCGTCATCCTTCCAGCTGATATTCATGTCTGGAATCACCACCGTACCCAGCTCTTGGAAACCGATGGTCTGAAGGTGTGCGAGATTCGGATGCTCAAAAAAAACAGCGATCCGTTCTGGGTCAGGATAAAGGTGAACATAAAGCGGAACGATGACGGAGAACCGCTCTATCGTGCCGTGCTGACCGACATCAGCGAACAGAAACAAATTGAGAAAATTCATTTTTCCCGGCATTACCTGGTGCAGTTTGCAGTGGAACATACACTGGACGAGGTGCTGGTTGAGACACTCAATATACTGGAGTCACTGACGGATAGCTCCATCGGGTTCTATCATTTTTTCGATGACAAAACGGAGTGTGTCATACTTTCGGCATGGTCGACTAGGACATCGAAAAAATTCTGCCATGCCGAAGGGATGGGTAATCACTACCCGATTGAACAAGCCGGTGTCTGGGTTGATTGTGTTCGTGAAAATAAAGCTGTCATACATAACGATTATGCTGCGCTCCCTCACCGCAAGGGGCTTCCGGAGGGCCATGCCATGGTCACCAGGGAACTTCTTGTGCCGGTAAAAAGGGGGGGGCGGATCGTTGCTATTCTTGGACTGGGAAATAAAGCGAATGAATATGGCCAGGAAGATATCAACACGGTTTCCCTCTTTGCTGATCTTGCTTTTGATATTGCCGAGAAAAAAAAGGCAGAAGAAGCGCTTAAGACGTTGAACGAAAAACTTGAGCTACGTGTGGCAGAAAGAACAGCTGCGCTGTACAAGGCTCTTGATCAGAGGAAAATGGTGTCGGTGGCACTGCTTTTGGCAGAAGAACGGGAACGGGAACGGATTGCTGCTGAACTGCACGACCGGGTTGGGCAGTCGCTTCTGCTGGCAAAAATGAAGCTGGATGAACTGGCAGATGTGTCCGTTGGCGCCTGCCGCAGCTCTACAGAGGAAATCACGGCGCTCCTGCAGAGCTCAATCCATGATATCCGCACGCTTACCTTCAAGATTCGGCCACCAATCCTGGATACCGCCGGACTTGACACCTCCTTGAAATGGCTCTGTTCATCCTTGAGCGATGATTATCCGATTCAGATAGAATTTGCCGGCGTATGTCATGCCGAATCATTGCCGGCCGATGTACGTTATTCCGTGTATCAGGCGGTACGTGAGCTTTTGCTGAATGTGGTAAAACACGCCGCGAGCAAAAAGGCGCGTGTATCACTTAAAGCCGATGACGGTTCTCTGGTAATACTCGTGGAAGACGAAGGTATCGGGTTCGATCAGCGTGATGCTGATGTGAAAAACATCGCAAATGGCGGTTATGGTCTTTACAATTTAAAATTAAGAATCGAGCAGCTGAACGGCTCTTTTTCCGTTACCTCAACCCCGGGGAAAGGTACCTCGGCAAAAATTACGGTCCCTTTGACGGAACAGGACGCTGGAAAGGATTCAACTCAATGAAGATAAAGGTTTTATTGGTAGACGATCATCAGATTTTCCGTGAAGGGCTGAGGGCGCTGATCGAAAAAGGTGGTATGGCAGTGGTTACGGGTGAGGCCGGCGATGGTGTCGAAGCGGTGCGGTTGGCCGGAGAACATATGCCTGATTTGGTGATCATGGACTTGACCATGCCGAATATGAACGGCATTGATGCCACCCGCGAAATTGTAAAACAATATCCCGCTATCAAAGTTCTGGTGCTCTCAATGGAATGTGACCGTTTTTTTGTTGTGGAAGCGATCAAAGCCGGAGCATCGGGATATCTGCTGAAAGATACCGCTTTTGCCGAACTTGCCGATGCGGTAACGACAGTTGCCAGTGGTGATATTTACCTGCCGCAGAAAATTCAAACATTACTGGTAAAGGATTTTCTGCAAAGTATACCTGCTGATGCAACTCCCGCCTATCAGAATCTGACTCCCCGTGAACGGGAAATTTTGCAACTGGTTAGCGATGGGAAATGCATCAAGGAAATCGCCCACCAGCTTGGCATCAGCAACAAGACGGTGGAAAATCAGCGGCAATCCATAATGCAAAAACTGCAATTGTTCAGCGTGGCCGAACTGACCAAGTTCTCCGTGCGCCACGGTCTCTCCTCCCTGAATAGCTGATCCCTCCTTGTTATTCCGCTCGTATTCACCCCAAATCCGGGAATTTTCGCATTATCTGGTGCGAAAAGCCTTATGGCTTCTCTGCGCCACCCATTGTACGGTAATTATTAAGTAACGTACATCGTGTGGCGTGTTACGGGAAAGGAGTTGCCGGAATGAACATCGACGAAATCAAGCAATTGGCCAAACAATATGACATAAAAGCGGGCAGGGTCGCAAAGCATGAACTGGTGCGCTCAATCCAGCAGGCAGAGGGAAATCTCCCCTGCTTCAAGAGAGAAGGTTCCATTAGCTGCGGAGAACAAAACTGCTTATGGCGTGAGGATTGTGTTTGAGTCGAGCGGAACGGGGGTGCTGAATGCCTGCAATCGAAAATGAAACTGACAAATACTGCCGCGTGACGTCCTTACGTACAAGCGAGTCGAGCGCGCCGGAAGTACGTCAACCGTGGAGTGCGCAACAACTGCTGCTGGAAAAGAATTTACATGATCGTACCGGCGAGTTGACCAGGACGAATGCAGAACTCACGCAGGAAATTGAAGAACGCAAAAGAGCGGAAGAGTCGCTCCAGAGTGCTTATGCAGAAATCAAACTGTTGAAAGACCGGCTCAGGGCGGAGAATTTCCATTTACAGCGCGAGGTTGCCCGCCAGTATAATTTCGGCGAAATCGTAGGGCGAAGCAGTGTCCTTTCGTCTGTATTTTCCTTGGTAGATCAGGTTGCGCCAATGAACGCGACTGTGCTGCTACTCGGTGAAACCGGCACCGGCAAGGGAGTGATCGCCCGCGCCATTCACAGCAGCAGTGCTCGCAAGGTACGGCCATTGATAACGGTCAACTGTACAACCCTACCGGCGACCCTGGTGGAAAGCGAGTTGTTCGGACGGGAAAGGGGTGCTTTCACCGGGTCTGATGCCCGGCAGATCGGGCGTTTCGAACTGGCCGATGGCGGCACCATCTTCCTTGACGAAATCGGCGAAATGCCGCTCGAACTGCAAGGCAAGTTGCTGCGGGTTATTCAGGATGGTGAGTTTGAGCGTTTGGGAAGCCCCCGGACCATAAAGACTGACGTAAGGATCATTGCGGCCACCAACCGTAACCTGGCAGAAGCGGTCAAAAACGGCAAGTTTCGCGAAGACCTGTACTACCGGCTCAACGTTTTCCCGATCACCATGCCGCCACTTCGCCATCGCAAGGAAGATATTCCGCTGCTGGTCAATCATTTTGTTGCCAAGTTCAACACTAAAATTGGCAAGAAGATCGAGAGCGTAACAGCACACAGCTTGAACGCCCTGCAAGAGTATAATTGGCCCGGCAATGTGCGGGAACTGGAAAGTGTCATCGAGCGCGCAGTCATCATCAGCCAGGGAAATATGTTGCAGATACTGGATCATTTCGATTCGCCCGCCAAAGGTGAGACGCTCCCTCCGGGAGCGGACTTCAAGGCGCTGGTCGAGCTGGAACACGACCATGTACTGCAGGTGCTCAAGAAAACCGGTTGGCGTATCGAGGGAAAAAATGGCGCTGCGTTGCTGCTTGGGCTTAATCCCAGCACCCTTCGCGCCCGGATGCGGAAATACGGAATTGTGCGATCATAGAAATATTCAGTACGATTTGTACCACGTCAAGTCACTTCGCTTCCTGTCATATAGTACAGTTTTACCATACCTGACGGTTTCCACACCAATCCTCCCCCCTCCCTGTTGCTCGATCTAACCTTCTTTCGTTTGCAAAATCAGGCTGATATCGACCGCGTTCCCCATGGCTTCCTGCTGGCATGCTAGTTGCGATTTACCCCTGTAACGAAACATATCAACGATCGGTTTTATTCCGAGAACTTACTGAAGGAGGATGTCATGAAATCAAGTAGCAGGGACAAGGCGGAAGGAACGTATCATGTGGTAAAGGGTGCTGCCAAGGAGATTGCCGGAATCGTAGGTGATAATCCAAAGCTGGAAGTCGAAGGTGCAATTGAAAAAATATCCGGGAAGGTTCAAGGCAAAATCGGTCAGATTAAACGGGTTTTTGAAAAATAACACTACCTACTTTAACGAGGAGTACATCAGCCATGAAAAAACTAGTAACTCTGATCTGTGCAACCACAATGTTTACTCTGACAAGCAGCGCAGTGCTTGCCGACAGTATCAAAGGTAAAATTGGCGCAACTGCTCAACTTGGTTTCCTGATCCCCGCCGATGGCGATATTGGTCCCTATAAAAACAGTTCTGATGTCGGTTTTGTGATTGGTGGTGGTCTAATCTACGGGATTGACGATCATTTCGCAGCTGAAATCAATGTCAGTCGCAGTATGTATGGCACCGAATTTGGCGATTTTGGCGTTACCAATCTGTCGCTGGGTGGACAGTATCGATTCCTCTTAAGCCGCCCTCAGCTGGTTCCGTACCTGGGGGCAGGCTTGGATCTCCTTATGGGGGATGCTGAGCGGGGACTTGATGTTGATACGACTGTCGGCGCTCACGTTGCTGGTGGCGTTGACTATTTCATCATGAAACAGTTGGCCCTGACAGCAGAGGCCAAGCTGATTCTTGCGCCTGATACAGATATCAACGATTCACATGGTAAGCGGGGAAACTTTGATCCCTCCGGTTTTTCTACCACCTTTGGTCTCAGATTCTTCTTTAATTGAAGCTCGCGTCTGCTTTGAGGATTTGGATGTAGCCAGAAGATAACCGGGTGGTAACAAAACATGTAAAAAAGTATTCAAAAACACCTGCTTCGGCAGGTTTTTTTGATGGAAAACATCAGGCATTACATTTGTCAGGAGTTTGGAAACCATGCCGCGACTGAACACTCTTTACCGGATGGCGCGTACCTTCTATTGTTTTTTAGTCTTGGTTGTGCGCGGGTTCATGCGTAATCAGGGACTGCTGCTCTCCGGCGCGATTGCCTATTATACACTGTTGTCAATCGTGCCGTTTTCAATAATTGCTCTGGTTGTTCTTACCAATTTCATAGAAGAACAGCAGTTGCTGATCACCTTGTCGCACTACCTGGAAATGTTGATACCCGGCTATGCCACAACCTTGACGGAACAGGTACAGGCTTTTCTTAAACACCGCAAGGTGATCAGCATCATCGGTTTTCTCGGTATGCTGTTTTTCAGTTCCACGGCATTTTCCATGCTGGAAAACGCATTATCGGTAATTTTCATGCAACGGACCACGGTGAAACATCGCAACATCATGATTTCCGTAATTATTCCCTATCTCTATATCCTTGTTCTGGGGGTGGGAATTGTGCTGGTGTCGTTTGTTGTGGGCGCCATTGAGGTTATTGAAAAACGTAGTGTAACCATTTTGGGCTGGAGCTTGGATCTGGGTGGAACTACCGGCACTGCGCTCTATGTGCTTGGTATCGCGGGAGAGATAGTGATGCTTACGTCTCTCTATCTGGTAATGCCTACGACGCGGGTCAGGTTTCGACACGCGCTGATCGGCGGGATTACGGCAACTGTTTTATGGGAGATCACCCGTCGAGTGCTGATCTGGTATTACGCCACCTTCACCATGGTGAATGTCATTTATGGCTCCCTGACCATTCCGATCGTAGCACTGATCTTCATTGAGGTGGTTGCGTTCATAGTTCTGTTTGGCGCTCAGGTGATTGCAGAACTAGAGCATACTGCCAATCAATCGCTCAGAAAAGGATAGCTTGTGAAAGTTGGAATATTAATCGGATATTTTGCACAACGAGATGATGCCCGGAGAGCCCAACGAGAACTGGAACGACAAGGATTCAGCAGAATTGCGCTGGCATATAAAGATAGCGATGGTGCTGTCCATAGTGCGATTCCATTTCTGCGCATTCGTACATTCTGGTCTGTTCTAACCGGCTTGCTGGCTGGCGGGATTGCCGGAGTTGTCGCTCTGTCCGTGCTGGAGATAGAATCATTTGCTGCCTGGAGTTGTACCGCCTCGTTGATGGTAGTTCTTATGTCAGCTATGGTTGGCGCTCTGGTAGCGCTGTTCTGGTTACGATACTCCCGTCATGCGGGTAACTGGGGTGATATACGAAAGTATGCCCGCTGGCTTGTGTCCGGAGAATCTGTCCTGATTCTGCAGGCGCCGGTTGAGATGTTGCAGCGTCCGGTGGCAATGCTCCGGGAAAACGGAGACCCTCCTCCGGCGCTGTTCATCATACATCCCCGGCGTGAGCGGCGGGGTGAGGCGCGGGGTCTGGAGGTAAAGCTTACCCCGGCACAAATTCTGGAACATGCACAGCGTCACGCACGGGAACAGCAGGTAAACCTTAAACCAAAGCCGACCAACGAGTTGTTGAAGCGTATCAGGCAGTCCCGTGAATGGGTACGATTGGTCTGTGCCGATCTTACCGCCGCCAGCCGTCTGGAACAAAAAGCGACGCCGACAGCCGACTGGATTCTGGATAATGAATATATTCTGGAAGGGAATGTACGGGATATCCTGTTGAACCTTCCCCGGCGATTCTACCAGAAACTTCCGGCGCTCGCTTCTGAACCGTACCGGGGGATGCCGTGTATTTACGGTTTGGCCAAGGATCTTGTCTCACATAATGATTTGCATCTGGATCAGGCCAATATTCTGGCATTTATTGAGGCGTATCAATCGGTACGAAATTTAACAATCGGCGAACTGTGGGCGATCCCGCAAATGCTGAGAATTGCGCTGATCGAAAGTATTCAAAGTCTTGCTGTCACCGCTCTGGCTGATCTGCGCGAACGTCAACTGGCTGAATTCTGGGCAAATCGGCTGATCGCTGCCAATCGCCGCAACTCCAAACAACTTTTTTCGTTTCTGTCGGATCTTGCCAAATCGGAACCGTATCCCAACCCCTATTTTGCAGCTCAATTGGTAAGTCTGCTCTACGATGAAGAAGCCGCCCTGGCGCCGGTCCAGAGCTGGCTTGAGCGTATTTTCAAGACGCCGTTACATGAACTCAGCCTGCGTGAATTGAATCGACAGACCAGGGAACAGATCGCCTGCGGCAATGCAATTACCAGTCTGCGTCAGTTGGCACAGCTTGACTGGCGCGAGATTTTTGAACAACTGAGCCGGGTCGAACAACTGTTGCGCCTTGATCCGTCCGGAATTTATCCCGACATGGATTTTGCCACCCGTGACCGTTGTCGTCGGGCGATTGAAGAGCTTGCTCGCGCTTCAGGTCAAAGCGAAATGCAGGTTGCGGAATATGCCCTGCAATTATCCCGGCGGGGATCAGGAGCAGCGGGCAACGACGGGTGGGACAATCACGTTGGTGTCTGGTTGACAGGTGACGGGCGCTCGGCATTGGCTCGCCAGCTCTCATGTCGCGAAACACGCTATTACCGTGCTCTGGAATGGATCTACCGGCGCCATGCAACGGTGTATGCCGGGGGGGTGATTGGTTTCAGTGCGCTGTTATTCGCTCTGATTGCTCTCGTGGGACGTGCCAGTCAGATCGGGCTGCTCACGTTGCTCGGGTTTGGAGTGCTCCTACTGATTCCGGTCAGCCAACTGGCAATTGAGTTGGTTAATTATCTGCTCACACGATTGCTGCCGACTCGTCCTTTACCAAAAATGGATTTTGAGCGTTCGGGAATTCCCGATGAATTCCGCACCCTGGTGGTTGTGCCGATGATGCTGATGAATCTGGAAACGGTGCGCGCCGAAGTCGAAAAACTGGAGATTCGTTACCTGGCCAACAAGGAGGAAAATCTGCTCTTTAGTCTGTTTTCGGACTACACGGATGCTCCAACCCGTTCACGACAGGATGATGCTCTCTTGTTACAGACTGCGACTGACGGTATTGCTCTGCTCAATCAACGCCATGGCGGCCACCGTTTCTTTCTGTTGCATCGTGAGCGTCTCTGGTGTGAGTCGGAGCAGAAATTCATTGGTTGGGAACGTAAACGGGGAAAACTGGAAGAACTTAATTGTCTGATTGCCGGCACACGCCCCGATAACGCTGCAGCGCTGGTGTATGTGGGTGACCCGCAGCAACTCATGGCGGTCCGTTTTGTCATCACCCTGGATAGTGATACCCTGTTGCCCCATGCCACAGCGCGCCGGATGGTCGAAACCCTGGCACATCCTTTGAACCAGCCACGCTTTGACCGGGATGGTAACATCATAGCCGGTTCTTATGCCATTATCCAGCCGCGGGTCAGTCCGACCCTGACCAGTACTACGGCTTCACGCTTCAGCAGGCTCTTTGCCGATGCCGTCGGTATTGACCCCTATACCCAGGCGGTCTCGGATGTGTATCAGGACTTGAGCGGTGAGGGGTCCTACCATGGGAAAGGGATCTACGACGTACGTGCTTTTAACTGCGTGCTCACCGGTCGTTTTCCGGAAGAGTGGATCTTGAGTCACGACCTGATCGAGGGAGCCCATGTGCGGGTCGGATTGGCCAGTGATATCGAGCTGTATGATGAGTTTCCCCAGGGGTACCAGAGTTACAGCAGTCGTAATCATCGCTGGATCAGGGGAGACTGGCAGATCGCCGGGTGGATTTTCCCCACCGTTCCCACGGCAAACGGCGGTCGCAGCGCAAATCCGCTCTCACTGTTCAATCGCTGGAAAATATTTGACAACCTGCGCCGAAGTATCCTGCCTGTTACCAACCTGGCTCTTCTGCTCGTCGCATGGTTCAGCTCTCCTGTCATGGGGTGGCTTGCCACAGTGACAGTTGGCATACAACTGCTGTTTCACCCCTTGGCCCAAATTTTCACCATGGCCACCACCCGCAAAGGACTGAAGTATTTTTCACCTTCCAAGCTGTGGCACGATCTGCTGAGATCAACCGTTGATGCCGCATTGTTGCCGCACCAGGCCGCGGTGAATCTGGATGCCATTGCCCGGGTCTGGTACCGTCGCATGGTCTCACAACGCAACCTGCTGGAGTGGACAGCTCAGGCAACCCAATGGAGCAGGTCAGGTCGACAATCGATGTTTATTGCACGTCTGACTTCGGGGAGTTTTTTTAGTTGCCTGGTGGGGTGGGGTATTTGGCGTGTTATGCCGGAAAATATCCCGCAGATTACACCCTGGCTCGGGTTGTGGCTGATCTCGCCATTGTTCGCCTGGTTGTTGAACCTGCGGCCGGTCGGACAGGGGGCGTTGTCCCCTCTAAAAGAAGCGGATTGCCGCTTTCTGCGTCAGGTCGCCCGGCGTACCTGGCGCTATTTCTCGACCTTTGTCACTGCCGAGACCTCCTGGCTTCCCCCTGACAACTATCAGGTAGCCCATCAGAACCGGCTCGCCATGCGCACCAGTCCAACCAATATCGGCCTCTGGTTGACCAGCGTTCTGGGAGCCCACGACTCCGGTTATCTGACGCTTGATCAGGTGATCGAAAAACTGAGCAACAGCATGACCAGTATTGAGCGGCTTGAGCGTTATGAAGGACATCTTTTGAATTGGTACGATATTCAGACACTTGCTCCTCTTGAACCGCGCTATGTGTCAATGGTTGATAGCGGAAATCTGCTGGGTGCTCTCTGGACTCTGGAACAAGGGGTTGAGGAGCTGTTACACGCCCCGCTGCTGGACCGAATGGCTTTTTCAGGTTTTGCCGATAGCGGAGAAATTTTGAAGCAGACGGTGGCGTTGGAAGGAAATGCCAGCTTTTACCATCATACTCTTGAACAGCTTCTGACTGACTGGCACACCACACCGTCTGAGGTTATCGCTCTGCTTTGTCTGCAACGGAGGATGCAGATTAACGTGCGATCTGTTATCGCAGCTGCAGGAACAGCGACCTGGGGGAGGGAACTTGAACAACAAAACGCGGCCTGGCTTCAGAACAGCGAACGCTATCTGACCTGGATTGAAATTCTTGGGGAAAAAACGGAGCATGAGCTTGCTCCACTGGGCGTTGCGGCACAGTTGGCTATCCAGCATGACCTTTCACACCCTCCATCGTTGTACCAGATTGCCCGGGATCAAATCGGCTCAATCCAGATACTGCGCACAATCCGTGAGTTGGCTCCTTTGGGGAACACCCAGCTTGACCCGTGGCTCGATCGGGTCATGATTGCATTTGCTGCAGCGCAGTTGCTCGCCGGAGAAACCCTGGCTGTGGCTGAAGGGGTGATCGTAAGGATTCAGCAGCTATCGGCTGCCATGGATATGAGCTTTCTTTACGATCCCAAACGTAAACTGTTTGCCATCGGTTTTAATGTATCTACCGATGTATTGGATGGCTCCAGTTATGATCTGCTGGCCAGTGAAGCGAGGCTGGGAAGTTTCGTTGCCGTGGCCAGGGGAGATGTGCCTCAGGAACACTGGTTCTCACTTGGACGTCCCTACGGCGCCATCGGTAATCAGCGAGTACTGCTCAGTTGGACCGGAACCATGTTTGAATACCTGATGCCGCTTTTGTTTCAACATTCCTATGGCAACTCGCTGCTGGACAAGGCAACCAGCGATGCCGTGATAATCCAGATTGCCTATGGTCAAAAAAGAAGTGTGCCGTGGGGGATTTCCGAATCCGCGTTTGCCGACCTTGATCTGGCCAAAACCTATCAGTATGAAGCATTTGGAGTGCCGTCACTCGGCTTGAAACGGGGGCTGGAACAAAAACTGGTTGTTGCTCCCTATGCCTGCCTGCTGGCGCTCACTGTGGCGCCGGTCGAGACGGTAAAGAATTTGAAAATACTGGTCGGATTGGGAATGCTGGCTGATTATGGCTATTACGAATCAATGGACTTCAGCCGCCAAACTCAGCGGGTTGGACGACGGGGAGTGATTGTCGAGGCGTACATGGCGCATCATCAGGGGATGTCGTTTCTGGCATTGACCAATTTTCTGCATGGCAATCCGTTTCCCCGCCGTTTTCATAACGATCTGAGGGTCCGTGCTTTTGAAGCATTACTTCAGGAACGTATTCCGGCCTTGCCGCCATTGCAGCTGATTTCAACCCGCCAGAGTCTGCCGGTTGCAATCAGCGGAGAATTGGTCATACCGCCTGGAATTACCTTTACGACTCCTCACACGCTTAGACCGAGGAGCATGCTGCTCAGTAACGGCCGCTATGGCTTGATGATCACCAATAGTGGTGGTGGCTACAGCCAGTGGAATGGACGGGAGCTTACCCGCTGGCGCTCTGATCAAACCCGCGATAATTGGGGGACGTTCTGTTATATCCATGAAACCGAGCGTGATCGTGTCTGGTCAAACACCTATCATCCGGTTGGAGGAAAAACCAAAGGGTATTCCGTCGATTTTTCCCTTGACCGGGTTGTCTTTCAGCGTTCCGATTACGGCATCCAGACCCAGACAGAGGTGGTTGTATCGCCGGAGGATGATCTGGAACTGCGACATATTACCCTGATCAACCGCTCTGCCCGTGTTCGCAGTATCAACCTGACCAGCTATGTTGAACTTTCCATGGCGCCCCACAATGCCGATCGCCAGCATCCGGCGTTTAACAAACTGTTTATCCAGACGGAGGCGCTCCTTAAACAACAGGTATTGCTTGCCTATCGACGACCGAAAAATGACGACGAAAAGCCACTTTATGTGGCTCACCGCCTGACACTGCAGCATTCGGGAACGGACCGGCCTGATGTGCCTGATCACCATGACTTTCAGTTTGAAACCGATCGAAGACGTTTTATCGGACGTGGTCGGACGTTGGCCAATCCGATGGGGGTAGTACAGGAGCTTGGTAACAGTGACGGTTTTGTCCTTGATCCGATGCTGGGAATACGAAAACATCTGATCATGAAACCGGGACAGCGTATCCAGGTTTCTCTGGTACTTGCTGCTGGATCATCACGGGAACATGTACTGCTGCTGATGGATAAATACCGTGCTCCGTCTGCGATCAAGCGAACCATGGATTTTGCCTGGGGGGCGGCCCAGCAGCAATTGCAACTGCTTCATATTCAACCCGACGAAGCGCGGCGCTTCCAGCAATTGGCAAGTCACCTGTTGTTTCCCAACAATCTCCTGCGGGCGCCGGCTGAACTTCTGTCTGACAACCGCAAAGGTCAGGCCGGATTGTGGGGCTATTCCCTATCCGGAGACCTGCCGATTGTGCTGATAACCATCGGTGAAACCCGTGATATTTCACTGGTTCGTCAGATGCTGCATGCCCATACCTATTGGCGTATGCATGGTCTCTCTACCGACCTTATAATACTCAACGAAGAAGCCGAGAGCTATGAGCGACCGCTCCAGGCTCAGTTGCAACAGCTGGTTCAGGCACACACAATTTCTAAAATAACCGACCGGGCAGGCGGCATTTTCCTGAAGAGTCTGGCTCAGATTCCGGAGGAAGACGTTATCCTGCTCAAAACGGCTGCCAGCGTTGTATTGGTGGCTACACGCGGCACATTGGCGCAGCAGTTGGGAGTTCCGATCGAGGCTCCTGAAATACGGGAACGTTTGATCGGAAAACGTGCTCCCTGGGAGCCGACGGCGCCACTCCCTTTTATGGAGTTGAACTACTTTAACAGCCTGGGCGGGTTTACCCTCGATGGGCATGAGTATGCCATGTATCTTGGTCCTGCTACCAATACACCGGCACCCTGGGTAAACGTGATTGCCAATCCGACCTTCGGAACCATGGTGAGTGAAACCGGGGCCGGCTTCACCTGGTTTGGTAACAGCCAGCGTAATCGTCTGACCAGCTGGTCAAATGATCCGGTGCTTGATCCAAGCTCGGAGGCTATCTACCTGCGCGATGAAGAAAATGGTGTCTATTGGTCGCCGACAGCAGCGCCTATCCGAGAGGAGAGCGCCTATCGTGCCCGGCACGGCGCCGGGTATACTGTTTTTGAACATAACAGCCACACCATTGAACAGGAGTTGACTGTTTTTGTACCGGTGGATGACAGGGGAGGAGAGCCGATCAAGTTGCAACGCTTGCGTCTCACCAACCGTTCATCCCGGAGTCGTACGCTGTCAATAACCTGGTATGTTGAATTAACTCTGGGGGAAAACAGGGAAACGTCACAGATGCATGTTGTCAGCAACTGGGATGAAGAGCTGCAGGCACTACTGGCATATAACCGCTATCACCCTGAATACGGCGAACGGGTTACGTTTGTGGCAATGACTCCACAAGCGGACTCCTACGGTGGTGACCGCACAACCTTTATCGGTCGCAACCGTTCACTGGCAAACCCGCTTGCCATGGAGTTGACAGCTCTCACAAAGCGCACCGGCGCCGGACTTGATCCGTGTGCAGCGCTACGGGTAACCATTGAGATGGCTCCTGGCGAGCAGCGCGATATCATCTGCCTGCTGGGACAGGCTGAATCCGTGGCAGAAGCGCGCCGGCTGGTGCTTGGTTACAACGAGGAACAGTTGCTTGAGGCTGCCTTTGACCGGACCCGGGCCTGGTGGGACGCATTACTCGGCAGTGTTGAAGTACATACCCCGGAACTTGCCACCGATCTTCTGGTCAATCGCTGGCTGCAGTATCAATCATTAAGTTGCCGTATCTGGGGTCGCTCGGCATTTTACCAGTCAGGTGGCGCCTTTGGTTTTCGTGATCAATTACAGGATGTCATGGCTTTTCTGTATGTCCGCCCCGCTATTGCGCGGAAACAGATACTACTGGCGGCTGGTCGCCAATTCCAGGAAGGGGATGTGCAGCATTGGTGGCATCCACCATCAGGCGCAGGAATTCGTTCGCGTATTTCCGATGATCTGCTCTGGTTGCCGTATGTGGTGGCTCACTATGTTCGTACCACCGGTGATGCCACTATCCTGGAGGAAGGGGTACCGTTTCTCAAAGCCCCATTGTTGGCGGAGAATCAGCACGAGCTTTTTTCCTCACCGGAGATCAGCTTTGAAAGCGCTACGCTGTTTGAACACTGCCAACGAGCAGTCACACGTGGTCTGACCATCGGCCCCCATGGCCTTCCCTTGATCGGTACCGGGGACTGGAACGACGGCATGAATCTGGTCGGGGCAAAAGGCAGGGGCGAGAGTGTCTGGCTTGGCTGGTTTCTGTGTGAAGTGCTGCAGGGGATGACTGAGCTGTCGGATCTGCTGCAAAAGCGCGATATGGTTCAAATGTATGCAGAACAGCGAACTGCGCTGATTGAACGGATGGAAAAAGCTGCCTGGGACGGGGAGTGGTATCTGCGGGGGAGATTTGATGACGGTTCGTTGCTCGGTTCTGCCACCAGCCGGGAGGCGAGGATCGATTCTCTCCCCCAGTCATGGGCCTGGCTTTCGGGAGCTGCTGACCCTGTTCGGGCGGAGCAGGCTTTGGAATCGGCCTGGAAGCATCTGGTGCTTCAGGAGCCAGGGGTGGTTCTGCTCTTTGAACCTCCTTTTGACACCTCGGAACCTTCTCCCGGTTACATCAAGGGGTATCCCCCCGGCGTGCGCGAGAACGGTGGCCAGTATACCCACGCGGCCATCTGGATGGCCATGGCCATGGCTCGCAAGGGTGACGGGGAGCGGGCCGTCCAGTTGTTGCGCATGCTGAATCCGATCGAACATGCCCGTGATGCGGAAGCTGTCTGGCGCTATGGTGTTGAACCATACGTGGTAGCGGCCGATGTCTATCGCCTCCCCGGTCGCGTTGGAGAGGGGGGGTGGTCGTGGTATACCGGCTCGGCAGCCTGGATGTACCGCGCCTGGACGGAAGATGTTCTCGGTCTGCAGATCAAGGGGAGGGAAATGAGGATCTGTCCGGTTATTCCGGCCTCGTGGCCCGGTTTCACCCTCACCTATCGCCACGGTGAAGCAATCTACGCTGTTCAGGTTGAAAATCCTGATGGTTGCCAGTCTGGTGTCGCCTGGGTGGATCTGGACGGTCAGCGGATGGCTGGTGGTGTGATCCTGTTGGAACAGGTGGCAGCGCAACATACGGTTGTTGTAATGATGGGCTCGCAAGCGTAGATTGTCAGGCAATTACATAAGGCAAAAAAGGTGCTGTGAATACATGGATAGAATTAAAATCGGCTGCAACTATTCCAAACAACCATTCTGGAAAATTATCCTCGGCGTTCCGTTGATCTATCTGCCGATTATTACCACCGTACCGTTTGTGATTATCGGGGTGATGTTGATTAAGGCACACCTGAAATATGTCGGCGGCATGGCGATCAAATCGTATTGGGAGTTTGTACCCGACTGGCTTTCTCATCGCTATAGCGATCAAGAACAGCCGGCCATCAACATCCCCTGGTATCATCCGGCCCACTACCGATTCTTCTGGATTTTTAACTGCAAGCATTATTGCCCCATGAGTGTTGCTCTCTTCAGCTACGCTACCTATCTGGTGAAAATAGTGGAAAACTGGTGGTGTCCGTTTGCCCACAATAAGAAACAAAACTATACAGAAGGCGCCATTGACAAATCATTCTGGCATGTGGATCCGGAGGAACTGGAAAAACTGGTTCCCGATGACAAGCAAAACCCGATCTGGAATGTTGCCAATGATAAGAGTTAATACTCGTCGAGCTGATCCACACTGGTTTCTTTGTTGCCGCCATATTTGACGATAGTGTTACATACGATGGTCTCTTCTGGCGGTTTCCTCATCCTCACCACCCTTCCTTTCAATTTATTACCTGTACATTCAATAGATTACCCGCCCAAAGATACTCTTCTCCCTTGGCTTGATAGTTGTACTACAACTATCAAAACGATACCTGATCAATCGTCAGAGAAAGCCAGACATGGAAAAAATCAGCATAGAACGAAGATTTGTCGTCGGTTTTGTTGCCGCACTGGCCGTGTTACTGCTGTCCGGAGCTCAGATGTACAGCTCGCTGCAGGAGTATGGGGAAACCTTGCGCTCGGTGGAGCATACCCATCAGGTTATCAGAAAGCTCAACGCACTTACGTCAGCACTTCGTGAAACAGAGAGTTTACAGCGTGCCTACATCATTACCCATGATGAGTCGTTTCTGGCTGAGTACAAACATAACAAGGGTGTGACACACACCTTGCTGGTGCAAATTGGACAGAGTGTTGCGGATAATCCGGGTCAGCAGGTTCGTTCTACTGCTTTGTTGCAGGTTGTGGAACAACGTCTGCAACTGTTGGACAAAACGATTGAAGTGTACCAATCCAGGGGGTTCGCAGACGCACGGGATCTGATAAAAACCGATGTGTCCCGCCTCAAAATGGAAATGGTGTTGCAGCAGACCAATGCCATGGAAGAAGTTGAGCGCACCCTCTTGCAACAGCGCAGCGATCATGCCGAACAGAATGCCAGTCAGGCTATCAAAATCGGCGCGCTGCTGGTTGTGGCTGCCATGGCAGGTTTGCTGCTCCTGTGGTGGATGGTACGGCGCGAATCACTGAAACGGCGCCTTTCAATGAATAATAAACAGCCTAATGGTTGTGAAACACGGTAACGGCTGCGGAACGGGTTTCCGATAAGATTACGCTATGAATTTGTGAGTATGTGGGGTTTACGAGGGGGGAGTAATGGAAAAATGTATCGTACTGATTGTCATCGGTATGCTGATAGTGCCAACCAGTGGCTGCTCAAAAAAAGAGGAACAGAAAACTGCTGTGGTTACCAATACGTTTGTACCCGTTACCATTGCCAAATCTACTGGTGGTGACGGAAAAGATTTCATACTCAAGTTTCTGAAGCTCGTGCAAAGCAATGAGCTCGAACATGCAGCCCAATCTGTACATATAAAGAAAGAACTCTGTGATCAAAAGACTAAAAAAGAGCCGGAATATAAGCGATCTGCATCCTATGATACCTGCATACAAAATGAATATGACGAAGTTGTCAGAAAATTATCGCAGTCAACCGAATTGTTTCCGAAGACAGCAACCATTGAGCATGTTGAAACGGATATAGTGCCGGACTATGGGGAAAAAAGAGCTTTTCCGCAATATATTCATTTCGTAAAAATATCATATCCAAACAGCCACAGTTCACCTCACAACTACAAAGAGATCATGGTCTCCGTAACCTTTCCATCGCATGACGGGAAAATTCTCTATTCGGACGGCTCTATCATAAAACTGAAAGATGTACTGGCAACCTATTGAATCAGTGTGAATCGCCATGATTCATAAACTTTGAATCGTACAAGGAACATGAGGGAAACATGAGCAACAGTGAAACAGTTCCTACGTTCAACAACGATGACCAGGTGATTTTTACCACTGTTGATTGCGCCGTTGCGGCAGCACTAAAGGCACAACAGACCTTTCATACCTTAAGTCTCGAAGTACGAAAGGGAGTCGTACGCGCTTTACGGAAAATATCAGTTGCCAATGCGGGAGAGTGGGGGCGCATGGCGGTTGAGGAGACCGGGATGGGGCGTGCCGATGATAAGGCGCAGAAGAAT
>Ga0062383_10000098_pt1 | contig 21974 bp, 24 predicted proteins | sample DOMMetBare3Fresh_FD_59508 | JGI IMG/M metagenome (GOLD analysis project Ga0062383, IMG submission 59508) | Wetland sediment microbial communities from St. Louis River estuary, USA, under dissolved organic matter induced mercury methylation -... | ecosystem: Environmental > Aquatic > Freshwater... | reverse complement strand
CTTACAAGTCCGGTTCTTAGGGGGGTCGGGAGCTGAGAGGCTCCCCTCCTACCCGGTTCGAAAGAGAGGAAACAGAATGCCAGGGAAATTTAACTCAACGGACAGGAAGATGGTGATCAACTATATTCAAGCTTCCTCAGCGAAGAGCCTTCAGAGAATCAATCCATTTCAGAAGTACCTTGAAGATGAATCTGGTGAGAGGTACTGCATATTTAAACCTTAATATTTTACCGCCTGCACCGCACCAAAAGGCGAGATATAACAAGGCCTCGGAGCGTGACCGGGCAAAAACCCGCCCGGCAGCTCAAGTCCGGACCTGCTGGGCCGGATCAGACTAATAGAAGGTCACCGTGAGAAGGAGGGAAAGATTATGATTACGAGACGTGATTTTCTGAAAGGTGCAGTGATCGCGGGCGGAGCGTTTCTGATCGATCCCCGTATCACGTACGGCTCGGACAGCAGCTGGTACGATATCGTTATCCGCAACGGGATGGTCTATGACGGAACTCTGGCAAAGCCCTTCAGGGCTGACATCGGGATTCGCGGCGACCGGATAGCAGCCATCGGCAGTAACCTGGATAAAGGTACACATGTTATCGATGCCACCGGTTTAATCGTAACGCCTGGTTTTATCGATGTTCACAATCATGGCGACCTGACCTTCCAGCGTCTCGGGAAGGACCCGGTAACTGCTGCCTCCAAAATTCCCAGCCTTGCCGGAAATCACAGCTATCTTTACCAAGGGGTAACCACTATTGTTACGGGGAACTGCGGGTTCGGTTATACCGATACCAACGATTTTCTGGATATCATCGGCAGGGTGAAATTCGGCAGCAATGTTTGCCATCTGGCTCCCCATGGGGCGATCAGGGAGGAGCTGTTCGGCTATAATCAGCCACAGAAACTGACCACGCAGCAACTTGAGGCAATGAAGAAAAGGATAGCCGAAGAAATGGAAAAGGGTGCCATAGGCATGTCAACCGGTCTGGAGTATGCCCCTGGCGCGCTCACGGACACGGTGGAACTGATTGAACTGGCAAAAATAGTTAAGAAATATAACGGCATCTATGTGTCCCATATCAGGGATCTGACGGGGAAAAGGTATGACGACGGGCGCTTCGGGGTGCTTGAAGCTCTGAAAGAGGCGATAGAGATCGGCAAAAAGGCGAATGTCCCGGTTCAAATATCGCATATTCAGATCAATGAACCGATCACGAGCATGACGGCAGAGCCAATGATCCAATTGATCATAAAGGCGCGGAGCGAAGGCGTGGACATTACCGCCGACGCCTATCCGTACGATGCCGGCGTTACCTGGCTGACTATGCTTACTCCCGCAAAATACAAAACAGACAAGGGCATCAGGAACGAATACAAAAATGCCAGCGGCAGGGCGGAGCTGAAAAAAGCGGTTGAAGAAACATTTACCTATCTTGCGCCCGAGAGGACGATGATCATCATATATCCTGAACGGCGCCATTATGAAGGAAAAAACATTCGGGAAATTGCCGACATGGAGAAAAAGATACCTTCAGACATGTACGTGGATATGGTCTGTTCCAATGATGCGCCGCAGGCCATCATGAACGATCAGGATATGCGCAACGTACGGGCCTTCCTGAAATGTACCGACTTCGTATTTCCAAGCACGGATGGCTGGACCACCATCAAAGATTACGGGAAACCGCATCCGCGATGCTACGGCGCCTATCCGAGAATGATCAGGAAATTCGTGGTGGAGGAGAAGGTTCTGGAGCTGTCTGCCGTTATCAGGGCCATGACCTCGCTGCCCGCCGACAAGTACCGGATGAAAGACCGGGGGAAACTGGCAGTGGGGTACCTTGCGGACATTGCGGTTATAAACCTGCAGAATTTTGCGGATCATGCGACGTATACCAACCCCCACCAGTATGCAACAGGAGTGGAGTATCTTTTCGTCAACGGAACAGCTTCCATTGTCCGGGGCACAGCCACAAATCAACGGGGGGGAAGGGGTGTGAAAAGGCTGGTGTAAAAACCACTCATTCCCACCCATAGGGTCGCTGAAATATTTGGCCCTTTTTTCGACATGATTCATTGTAAATCAATATGTTATATCAAAATTCCGGCATGCCGGAATTTTGTAAAAACCGGGGATGTTCCGGTTTAGCGTTGGATGGTTTCAAAAATGTCGGCAGCGTCCCTGGCTTTTCCGGACGGCAACAGATACGTGGCAAATCAACGAGGAGATACGCTACATGGAAACGTCACCCGGCTTGATACTGATTACCGGCGCCACCGGCTTTATTGGCCAACGCTTGACTCAAAGACTGATCAATGACGGTTTTTCTGTGCGCTGCATGGTGCGGCAGACCGCCTCTGGCATCCCGGACGGCGCCGAAATCGTTCGGGGAGATCTGCTTGAACCGGCTACACTCGACTCAGCAATGGCCGGGATTGATATTGCCTATTATCTCGTTCATTCCATGTCTGGTGGCCGGGCCGGCTTTGAGAGGCGCGACCGGGATGCTGCCCGTAATTTCGTTGCTGCCGCCAACAGGGCTAAGGTACGGCGTGTGATCTATCTGGGAGGGTTGGGGGAAACCGGGGATGACCTCTCGGAGCATCTCAAAAGCCGCCTCGAAGTGGCTGATATTCTCAAGACCGGTACGTTTGCCACTACCTTTCTCCGGGCTGCCGTCATAATAGGAGCCGGAGGCGCTTCATTCGAGATGGTGCGGGCGCTTGTGGAACGTCTGCCGCTCATGATTACCCCGCGCTGGGTGTCAACCCGCTGCCAACCGATCGCCGTAGATGATGTCATCAGCTATCTGGCTGCCTGTCCGGCCGATGAGCGGACCAGCGGAAGAACCTTCGACATCGGAGGCCCCGAAGTGCTGACCTATCGGGAGATGATGGAACGATTGGCCCGTATCGAGGGGAGAAAACTTTATATCATTCCGGTACCGGTGTTGACTCCGAAGCTGTCATCATACTGGGTCGGTTTCATAACCCCGGTATCTCCATCAGTGTCAATGCCCTTGATTGAGGGATTGAAAAACGAGGTGATCTGCCGTGAAAGCGCAATCCGCGACCTGATTCCCGTGCGGTTGACTCCCTACGACGAAGCGGTTCAAAAGGCGTTGATCGGATCATGACCGTATCTGGAAAAGCTGGGAACTCTCACCTGTTTGCCGTTGGATTACCTCAAAAATAATGGGCTGTGTCCATTGATCTCGTTGCCTCTCCACAACTATTTTACTGCTGCCGATTATATTCAGCTCTCTGTACGAATTTGTTGAATTGTAAAACAATGTTAAATAAGTCGCAAAATGTGTAGTAATTAGGTGGTGGTTCTGATATGAAACTCGCACAAATATTTAATTTTGAAGATTTTAACAAGCATTTTGCCGTAGAAAATAAAAACAACTAAGAGGAGACGATCAAAATGTCAGTAATACCAACAGGTGTGAATAAAACGGCTGTAAATCTGATGTGCTTCGCTTTATTCAGCACTGTGATCATAGCAGGTGCCTGCTTTGCAGACGATTATGACAATGATGCTCTGCCCAAAAAAGCCTATTCTCTCGGTCAGGAACAGCCGAAACCAAAGCCAAAGGTTATTATTAAGGAAAAAATAGTCATTCAATGTCCGCCAGGATCTCACTGGAATACGGACGTCAAGCGCTGTCAAAATGAAGATGGTGAGGATATAGCTCCTGCGGCAAAGAAAAAATCTCGACCACGGATGGCAGAAGAAACTGTCGAACCGGCATCAAAACCAGCATCAGGAAAACAGGTTTCTGCTCAACGTGATGAGCGTTATGTTTACCCGAACTCAAAGCTGCGTTTCAAAATGGTGAACTGCTCCATGAAAGGAGAAAGCGTTACCTGTAAGGTGCAGTTGACGAATACTTCAGAAGGCAGCACAAAAATCCTATTTGGTAATTTCAGCATTACCGATGAAAATGGTAGAACATACAAGAGCAAATCAAATTATTGCACTGAGCATATGAATAGTGCCTACACGGTGGGGTATGGTGATAGCAGGGGCTTTGGATTTGTTTTCCCCTTGGTGGATGCTTCTGCAACAACAATCAGGTTTTCGGGCTCGGTAACTGCCAACCATGGCAGTGATGCACTGTCATTCGAGAATATCGCTGTTTTTATGTAAGCAGCAACCGGGAGAAGCGCGAACCAAGGGGGCTGGACTCCGCTTCGCTCCATCAGAGTGCTCTCTATCCGTTCTTCCACCATAGGAGACCAAACATGCACGACATTCCCGATATCCTGGAAACACTCAGACGCTCCCCCAATATCCTCACCCGGTTTGTCCACTCCATCCCGGAAAACAGACTGGATCTGCGCAGGGGTGAAGGGTTCTGGACGATTGCTGAACATTGCAGCCACCTGGCCCAGGTGCAACCGATGCTCCTGAAGCGGATCGAACGCTTCCTGAACGAGGATGCCCCCGAATTCGTTCCCTACAATCCGGGGGTGGGAGCGGAAGAACCGGCCACTCCTCTTCGCATGAACATGGAATCGACCCTGGAACAGTTTGCCCGGGACCGGGAGGCTCAAATCAAACTGCTGGAAAGCGCCGATGAGTTGTGCTGGAAAAAGCAGGCGACCCACCCGGAATATGAACATTACTCGCTCTACATCCTGGCCCGGCATATCATGATGCATGATCACTGGCATATGTACCGGATGGAAGAATTGTGGCTGACCAGGGATGCCTATCTGACACTGCTGACATAGCGAAAACCATCATCTCCACGCAGGTCATGTCCCACCTTCCGATGCTGCTCTTTCCCCCCACTGTTCCCGCTCGCCCCGAAAGTGCAGATAGGCCAATACCAACGCAGCGCCTTGCAGCACGGCACAGAAATACATCGGTGCGCCGATCCTCCAGTCGCCATGGGGAAGATGCGACACCAGGGAGAGCAGCGGCGTACCGCACAAGGGGGCTACCACCGCCATCAGGCTGTTGACGGAACTGACCGCCCCCAGTGTCTGCCCCTGGTTTTTGGTGTCAGCGGCGCTGGAAATAATGCTCTGCAGTGTGGCGGTAATCGTGTAGCCGAATACGTTCAGACAGACTACCGCATACATCATCCACCCTTGGCTGGCGGCGCCCCACAAGGCATAGGCCAGTGATGATGACACCAGGCCGGCTACCGCCAGTCGCCGGGGAGTGAAGCGCTTGAGAAGACGCCCCAGCAGGAAGCCTTGAACGATCAATGACATCATGCCGACTGCCGCCAACGACCAGCCGTTTTCCTTCGGTCCCCAGCCGAATTTGAAGGTCGTGTACAACACCCAGCTGGTGTAGAGCACGAATTGGGCAAGTCCGCTCAGGGCCACCACCGCCACCAAGCGGCCGACGCCGCTCAGACGGGCCAGCTCGCGTAGCGATGTCAACGGGTTGGCCGCCCGCCAGTGGAAGGGGCGGCGCCGCTCAAGCGGCAGCGACTCGGGGAGCACAAAATAGCCGTAGAGCCAGTTGAGCAGGGCGAAACCACCGGCCACGAAAAAGGGGAGCTGGATATTGATCGCCCCCAGCAGTCCCCCCATCACCGGGCCGATGATGAAACCGAGCCCGAACATGGCGCCCAGCATGCCGAAACGCTTGGCACGCTCTTCGGGTGGGGTGATGTCCGCCACATAGGCGTTGGCCACGGCTGCGTTGGCCTGCATCGCGCCACCCACCAGTCGTACCGCGATCAGCATCCAGAGGGCGGTCGAGAGACCGGTGGCGAAGAAGTTGAGACCGAGTCCGCAAAAGCCGAGCAGCAGCAATGGCCGGCGCCCATGGGCGTCGGAGAGCGCACCGAGGATCGGCGAGGCGATGAAGTTGGCGATCCCGAAGGCAAATACCACCACCCCATACCAGAAGGCCTGGTCAGCGTGCGAAGCGGTAAAGCTGCCGACCAGGGTCGGCAGTACCGGGATGATCAAGCCGATCGAGACTATGTCGATCAGCACGGTCAGCATGATGAACGGCATGGCCGCAGTGCGGTCGGCGCGGCGTGAAAAGAGTTTGAAGTCGGTCATGGGTAACGGGTTGAGCCTCTTGTTTGCTGTTGGTGAATACAAACGTGGGATGACAAGGGAATGTGCAGAGTTATTGTGGGACAGGAAGTTGTTCTGTTTATCTGCCAGAACTGCAAGGATATTTTATGAGGCATAGCCGGGGTGTGTTGCTCGATTGATGGCGATCATTGCATACCCTTTGTGCTGCCAGCCAAATCATTCCACGGCCACTGTTTTCCTTTTATATTGTGCGTAATGTTCGTTAAAACATGCCGGACAGAGGCCGTGGCTGAATTGCGCATCCGAGTTATCGGAGATGTATTTCTCCAATTGTTCCCACGATTGATCTGCCGTATGGATTTTCTTGCAATGCATGCAGATGGAGATGATCCCTTCCAGACGTTTTGTCCGGGCCAGCGTCGCCTGGAGTTCCTCTTTCTGGCAGGTCAGTAACTCCTGTTGACGTTTCTGTTCCGTTATATCGGTGATGGAAAACACGGCATAGGCCTGGGATCGTTCCGGGAAGATCGTGGTGCCGTGATCCAGCGCCCAGAACGGTTCTCCATTCTGGCGAGCGTACAGCACTTCTCCTTCATATCGCCCCTTCTGTGCAATCTCACCATAAATCTTTTTGCCGTATTCATGGAAGGTCTGCTCGCTGCCGTACAAACAGCGCACCGACTGTCCCTGCAGTGTTCCGGGAGCGAAACCGTAGATTGCTTCCAGGGCAGGATTGCAGCGATAAATCACCCTGTTTTTAACGATACATAATCCGGTCGGCAAGGTTTCCAGGATGGCATTCTGCTCCTGTGATAGTTCAAACAAGTCACGATCGGCTTTTTCCTTGCTCAGCAGTAAGGTGCCGAACCCATTGACCAGGAGCAGATAATATAATGCAATGAATGCTGAGTATTGAACCGAGTTATTGGTAAAGAGCGACAAACCGCTTGTTGGTGATAATGCCAGAGTCCCCCGTATCAAAACGATCAATACCGCCAGCCACATGCTCCAGCCGATGGCAAGGCGCAGTGGTGATCTTTTTTCAGCCGATGTCAGCAGAATCCAACCGGCCGGTGCAAACAGAATCACGGTAACAAACGAGGCGGCGGCAACCCGCCCAGAGCCGGAGAACGGCGTAGAGGCAACACAAATAAGTACTATGGAGGATAGTGTCGTAATCTGGAGTAATTTGCTGACGGGACGACCGGAAATGTGAAACATGGCGCAACTTTCATAGGCAAAGCCGGCCAGCAAACAGCTGTTGCCGATGGTGTAGCTTAGAAAGTCGGGGATCGCTCCACGCTGGTAGAGCAGCAGCCATCCCGCGAACTGCAACAGCTTGGCAACGGTCCAGTACGTGTTCCGCTCGGCTTGATCCTCATGCAACTGGTAGAGGAACAGCACCACACCAAAAATAATGTTGCCGATCGCCAAGGCAAAGATAAAGGTTTTTATATCCATTCGCTCAGCTCCGTTTTCAATGAAAGCATCATGAACCCTGCGTAGTGGATAATGGGCAAGTTCTGCGCTGTCGTTGTCTACTGCATAGCTGTGAGATTGTGCTGTGTCAATATAAATGTAATTTTAGAAAGTCGGTAGCTGTTTTGGGTGCGACATGGCTGGACATTAATAAAAGATCAGTCCTTTTGCTTACTCAGCTCCACAAGGCGAGTCATGGTGTTAAAGTTCCGCGTTGTGGACGCAACTTTCAGTTTGCTCTCGAAAAAGTTGTTGGTGAACCTGGAGTCGCTCAGTTTGGTGGCGTAGAGCGTGTAGATAGTGTCGCCAACCACCCGTATGTTGTCGGGAGTGAAGTCGAGGGCGGAAAAGGCCTCCAGGAACTGCGGGGAAGGCGGCGCCGACAATAATGAGTAATACAGCCGCGACAAATCTGCTTCGGGGAAGGGATTTTCGTCCAGAATGCGTTGGAGCTGCTCCGGAGTCCTGGTGATTACCGTGATGTCGGCGCCTATTTTCAGTTTGATCGTTTCATGGGTCAACTGGCTGACAGCGGTATGATCCAGGATGGATCGAGCGATGACATTACCGCTCTGAATATAGGTGCGGACATCGATCAGACCGGCTTCGGAAAGGGCAACACGCAGATCCGCCATCGGCACCTTGTTTTTTCCGGTCGGCATGACGCCGCGCAGCAATATGACATAGGTTTGCATACGGTTAGTGCCCCTTTGAGTAAAACATGAAACTACCGCCACCCGGTAATATTTCTATGTATGCCGAATGACATTGAAACCTTCATCCGGAGATGGTGGCACAAAGTAGTGGTAATTTCTGGTAAAGGTTGATTTTCCCGAACCAATTTTTCCGCACACGAGATAGAGGAGCGGCGCCGATTCAAGCCGTATCAGTTCTGTTCCGTACGAATTATCGACGACGCAACGCCAGACACCAGCAGAATCCCGATTACTCAGTGCAAAAACAGCCGCACTCCCGTGTGAAACATAGCCATGCCATACTGCTCCGCCGCCACGGTAACCTCTTCATCGCGCAGTGAACTACCTGCATGGGCCACGAACTGCACGTTGCTTCTGCTGGCCCGGTCGATATTGTCACGGAACGGGATGTAGGCATCGGACGACAGGCAGATACCCGGAAACTGCTTCACCCATTCTGTCCGTTCCTGGGCGGTGATCGGGGGAGGGGATTGTACCAGGCCGGAGAGCATCTGCTCTCTCTCCGGCTCGGAGAGCTGATCCCAGAGCAGATACTGATCCACAATGTTCGCCTTTTCCGGCTTCTTCAACCCTTCCTTGAATGGCAGGTCAAGGGTCTTCGGATGTTGCTGCAACAGCCACTTGTCGGCCTTGTCACAGGCAAGCCGGGTGCAGTGGACCCGTGATTGCTGGCCGGCGCCCATGCCGATGACCTGCCCCTGGTAGGCAAGGCAGACGGAGTTGGATTGCGTGTATTTGAGCGCAATAGTTGCAACAATAAGTGTCTCAAGCACGTCGGACGGCACCGTCTTGTTGGCGGTCACGATGTTCTGAAACTGAGCCTCCGAAATCCGGGCCGTATTCCGCCGTTGCTGAAGCCCGAACCCGAAGAGCTCGCGGTACTCAAGCTCAGGGGCCTCATAGTCCGGATCAATCTGGAGGATGAGGTAGGTGCCCTTTTTCTTTGCCATAAGGATTTCCAGTGCGGCCGGTTCGAATCCCGGCGCGATGATGAGATCCGAAACCTCGCTTTTCAGGATGTTAGCCAGCGATACGTCCACAACGTCGCTGACGGCGGCCACATCGCCAAAGGAACACATGCGGTCGCCGCCCCTGGCCCTGATGTAGGCGGAAGCTACGGGAGAAACGTCGCTCTTTGTCAGAAATTGCGATGCGAGGTAGCTGTCCGAAAGGGCTCCGGCCACGGCGGCTCCGGCGGGGCTGGTATGTTTGAATGACGCTGCTCCCGGCTTGCCGGTGGCAATCTTGAGTTCGCGGGCAAGCTGCCATGCACCGAGAGCGTCGAGGATATTGATATAGCTCGGCGTGCCGTTCAGTACCCGGAAACCGGAGTTGTCGGGAACGATCATCTGCGCTGGTGTTTGCTGAGGGTTGCAGCCGTATTTGAGGGCAATTTCCATTTGTTTCATCCTTTCGTAATTAAACTGCGCGTGAACCGGTGATGTCATAGACGGTGAACTTCCGGTCGAGCAGACCGCATGCACGGGCAGCAATCCGCCACGGTTCAATGTGCGGAGCCTGAAGATGCCGCGCGAGGGTTTCGTGATCCGGCCATAGAACTGAAATTTGTGAAAAAATCAGGTTAAATATTCTTCTTTTAACGGTAGCGTGGCGCACCGGCGGAGCGCACAGCGAAGACAGCGTGCTGTCGAGTTGTTAGATGTTCTTCAGTTCTTCTTTGCTGCCTGTGTAAGATCTTCTAGGAACTTCTTAGCTTCAACATGGCCTGAAATTACTGGGTACTTGTCGTTGAACTTGTCTAGTAATTCTTTCGCATTTTGTTGTTTCCCTTGTGCGATGAGGCGGCTGACTTCCGCTGTAAAGACTGTAACGTCATGAGCCTCAGATTTTCTTTGGCCGATATTTCCTTTTTCATTCATGAGCTGAAAAGAAATAAAGAGGAATACTCCAAAGAAACAAATGCACAGGCCACGTCCAAGTCTTGCCCATTTTTTTGATGAAATTTTTGGCGTTGACAGTCCCAAAAATATTAGGAATGCAAAAACAAGGGGGAATGGTGTGGAAAATAAAAATCCCATTTTTATTTCTCCATCTAACGGGGTGCCCGGTTCACCCGCTTCGCCCAATTTCTCTGGGCGGGGCGGCGTGCAACCGGCTGGTTGGGATATTATCTGCCGCCATGTCTCTTCGGCGGCAAATACTCTGCTTTTCTCCGGCTGTCCATGCCAAAGCTGATGTCAGCGGCGTCTCCGGTTTTGCAACTTCCAGTTGATTCCTCTCTTGGTTTTTCCGCTCTTTCCTTGCTGCTCCACCAGTTTGCTTCACCGGTAAACGTCTGCAACACGAGATGTTTCCTGGCTTCTCAGGTTTTATGCTTTTTCCGCTCTTTCAAACTACTCCACCAGTTTACTTCTCCGCTGCCGAACGCGAATAGGGCAGCCCATGTGAGTAAGAAAGGTATGACTGTCACCGCAAGTTGCGGTACGATCCATTTCTTTATCGGGACCACCCAGCGGCCACCTTCGGCTATAAATTGAAGAATATGCCAAACCGGGGTCAATAACACAAAGGTCGGGACGGGAAACATGAAATACCAGTACAACCCTGGAGAAAAAAGGGCCGCCGTAATGCAGGTTTCAAACAACCGTCGTTTGACACTTCTTGACGCTGTGCGTCGCGCCCGTCGATACAGCAAAATCGCCATACAGAGATAGAGAAGGTGGATGGCAAGAAATACGACGAGGGGTAAGTTGATGCTCTTGTTCATCATGGTTTAATCCTTACTGCTCCACCAGTTTACTTCTCTGGTGAAATGTCTGCGACACGAGATGTTTCCTGGCTTCTCAGGTTTTATGCTTTTTCCGCTCTTCCAGACAACTCCACCAATTTTCTTCTCCGGCTTCGAACGCGGCACCAGTAAACTCATCTTTGTTTTCGCTGCCAGCGCTGCCACGCTTCTGCCATTCCGGGCACCTCCGCCAGCAAGGCCGCCATACTCCACGGTTTTTCGTCGTCCAACTCATTATTGACCGGTTCACGCGCGAGTGCGCGTGAACCGGTGATCTACTCAAATGGAACATTTATCCGGTAAACTTTACAACAAGAACCGAGCCCCATCACAGCAAACTTACCAGCATCTTGGTTCCCATCACAATCAACAGCAGGGCAAAAATCTTCTTCAATTTGTCAATCGGCAGGCTGTGCGCCAGCTTGGCACCGAGCGGAGCGGTGACGATGCTGGCTGCTGCAATGCCTATTAACGCGGGGAGATAGATGAAACCGAGGCTGTAGGGGGGGAGGGGGGCTGACAGGCCGTTGACTAGATAACCGGCTGCGCCGGCCAGGGCGATCGGGAAGCCGATGGCCGCCGAGGTGCCGATGGCGCGGTGGATGGCCACGTTGCACCAGACCAGAAACGGCACCGACATGCTGCCGCCGCCGATGCCGACCAGGCTGGAAATACCGCCGATCAGGCTGCCGACGCCAAACATCGCTGTCAGGCCGGGGAGCTGGCGGTGCGGCTTCGGCTTGATGTTGAGCAGCATCTGGGTGGCGACGTAATAGAGGAATACGACGAAAAAACCTTTCAGGAAACGGGTGGAGAGCTGGGCTGCTACCCAGCTGCCGCCAAAGGTGCCGGCCATGATGCCAAGGGTGATCCGCCGCACCACCAGCCAGTCAACGGCGCCCCGCAGGTGGTGAGCCCGCAGGCTGGAAACCGAGGTAAAGATAATGCTGGCCAGGGAGGTGCCGAGGGCCAGGTGGAGGATATGGGCCTCCGGCAGTTGCTGGGCGGTGAAAATGAAGGTCAGCACCGGCACGATCACCAGACCGCCGCCGACACCGAGCAGCCCAGCCAGAACACCCGCGAATGCCCCAAGGGCGATATACATGTACCACGCCGTCATTCAGTTTGCTCGGGATCCGGGTTGTAGATACAGGAACGCTTGCCACCCGGGCAAACCGGGATGGTCGAGCAGCTCCGCAGTTCTTTGGATATCTGGCACTTTCTGCAATTATCGGCCCAGCGGATCGCTCCACCCCCGGCTTGTTTGGCGTTGTACATGGCCTGATCAGCGTCAGCCAGCAATTCGCCCGGCAGATTCTCACCGTTTCCGATGGCAATGCCGATGGAGACTCCCAGATGGCGCAGCTCTCCCTTCAATTCAAAGGGAGTCTGGAATATCTCCTGGCATTTCCCGGCCACCGCCGCTGCTGTTTCCAGTACCTGGTTTCCCTGGTCGGCCAGGAGAATTACGAATTCGTCTCCGCCGACGCGCGCCAGGGTGTCTTCGCAGCGCACGATCTTGTGAAGGCGGGAAGCTACCTGGCGTAAGGCCTGGTCGCCGGCATCGTGTCCCAGTTCATCATTGATCGGCTTGAAGCCATCCAGATCGAGAAACAGGAGGATAATCCGCAGGCCATTGCGTTGGGAACGGGCAAATGCCTGCTTCATGTTATCTGCCAGCAGTTTCCGGTTGGGGAGGCCGGTCAGGATGTCATGGTGAGCAAGGTGCTGCATCTCCTCCCGGCTTTCCAGCAGCTTGGTCAGGACCCGGTTGAACGCTTTGGTCAAGTGGCCGACTTCATCATTGCGTACCACCGGCAACGGTTCCAGTGGAATTTCCTCAAGCGTCATCCGGTCCGCATACTGGGCGGCATGCCGTAAGGGACCGAGCAGGTAACGCAGTCCGGCCACCAGAATAAGGACGGAGATAATCATCATGATGCCGGCATTGCCGATGATAAAACGTTGCAACCTGGTGATTGGTTCGTAAACTTCCTTGGTTGGCAGACGAGCAACCAGGAACCAACCGCTGCTTGGCACGGAAACAACGGCCGCCAGTTCCTCCTCTCCGGCGAGGTTGACATCGATCCCGACACCACGAAATCCCTGCATGGCCCGGTCATGTTGCCGATGTTGTCCCTTTTTTGGGGTCGGTGTCAGGGAGAGATCCCGGTGTGAAGCTCCGACGAACAATTCGTCCTGGGGCGATACCAGAACCAGACCGCCATCGTTACCGACGCGGGTTTTTTTCAGCGCATCGAGGAAATTGGGAGAATCGAGCGCGCTTACCCCCACCAGAACCGCGCGAATCTTTCCCTGTTGATCGCGGATCGGCATCCCCATGGGGAGCACCGGCAATTTAGACGCCCGCCCCAGAACCGGACGGCCAATGGCCAGCTGACCCTGTAGCGCTCTGCGGAAATAATCACGATCAGCAAAAGAAGTTCCGACACGTCCAGCTACGGCCGGGTAGTCGGTCAGAGCGATACCGTTTGTGTCCAGCACCAGAAAGCCCAAGGAAAAGAGCGGATTGATCTCATGTCGTTCTGCCAGCCACTGCCGCAAGCGTTCCGGCTTGTCCAGGTAGTTCAGGGGGAGTTTTCCTGCGCTTCGTTTCAACAGCTCGCAACGCTCGGTAATATTGTGGTCGATGTCTTGCGCGGCATACTTGGCAAGTGTCAGCAATTGGGCCGAACTCATTTTGACGATGTCTTTGCGCAGGTAGTTGCCAAGCAGCAGTGTTCGACCGATGGTGCCGACACACAGGATCGTCAGGCCGAATATGATCAGGCGGGACATGATGCTGGTAAGGTTGGGACGAAACTTGGTCACGTTGTTTTCTCTGTTCTCGTGATGACCTCAATGAGGTTGTCGTGCCTGATTAATCATTGAATGCTGCGATCAGATCGTTACGGTCAAGTGTAATCATGGCGGACGTGAAGTGTACTTTTTTACAGTGAATCGACCGGCGGTTGACAAGCGCCGATAAATGTGAATACTTAACCAGCTTAACCGATAGTTACGGAGGTACTTACCATGGCGCTCGTGGAATGGCAATCTTGTTATAGCGTGGGGAATGAACGGCTTGATCAGCAACATCAACGGATTATTGCCATGATCAATCTGTTGGGTGAAGCAATGAATTCGGGAACCGAACGACCGACTCTGATGAAGATCTTCTCCGATCTGGCCGGGTATACCAAAACCCATTTTGTGGAAGAGGAAAAATTGCTGGAAGAGCATGGCTACCCGGCGCTTGTCGAACATCGTGAACAGCATGGTATGCTTACCCGCCGTCTGGCTGACTTCTATCGCAACTTTTATATCAACTCCCGCCCCCAGACCGATGAGGTGATGGCCTATTTGCAGAGCTGGCTTTATGACCATATCCTGGCTCAGGACAAACGCTATCAGCCTTTTCTGGTGGAAAACCAACCGCAACCATAGTCATCCCCCTCGCGTTTGCTCTCTCCATACGCCGTGCTAGACCCGGACAAAGCGTGGCGCAGCTGCCGCAGGTGAGAACCGTAGCGGTTTACCGCCCGGCAGCTACCCCATCTGGATCCCCTTGATCGGTTCTTCGGGCGTTGCCGAACGTAACGACTTGTCCGCTTTTTCCAGCAGAATTTCCATGGTCATCCCCTGCTTGTCCTGAGAGGCGTTAAACCCCGCAATACCGAAATTCATGGTCACCTTTACCACCTGGCCATGCAGCGGGATCGCCAGGGAAGCAACTCGTAATCGCAACCGTTTGGCCACAATCATCGCCTCCTGCACACCGGTTTCCGGTAGTGCGATCAGAAATTCACTCTCCCCGTAGCGAGCTACCCAGTCCACATCCTTTCGCAACGCTTCCACACAACAGGTGGCAACTGTCTTGAGCAGTGTATCACAGGCAAAATGCCCGTGGGCTTCCCTGAGTTGGTCAAAGTTGCAGATTCCGGCAATGTTGAGTGACAGAGGGCGCTGGTAACGATAGGCCCGCGTGATTTCCTTGTTCACCCGATCTTCCATGTACGCGCGGTTATAGACCCCTGAAACCGGATCAACCAGAGAAAGACCCCTGATCTCGGCAAGATGGCGTTCCCGCTCCGCTTCCAGCTCCAGAATCCTGCGCGCGGTCTTGAGCCGGGCGTGCAGTTCCGGTTTATGGATCGGCTTGATCAGGTACTCGTCTGCTCCGGCCTCCAGTCCGGCAATGATATCGTTCTTGCTCTCCTGGGAGGTCAGAATGATCAGGTAGGTGTAACCGGAAGTGGAAGCATCCTTTCTGATCGCCTGGCACAGTTCCAGGCCACTCATCTCCGGCATGATCCAGTCGGTTATCACGATCGGATAGTAGCCGGAACGGTACAGCTTGAGGGCATCTTTACCGTTCTCGGCGCTGGTCACCGGGTAGCCGGCCTGTTTCAGTGTGTCTTGCAGCACGCTTCGCAACAGGATGCTGTCATCAACGATCAGGATCGGTGGGCGGCTTTCAGCCGGATTTGATGAGTCTGACATGCATCCTCCGCAGATATATGATGTCGTGCGACTTGTACAGCGGGTACGCCGGTTGGCGCTTGTCAAATTTTCTGGTAACAGGTTGCATGTTTAACAGAAACTCAAGGCAGGCGCAAGGAATCGTCAGGAAAGGTAACCTGCTGCCACTGTTTTACCACCTGTACAAAAATGAACAGGGGGATCGTTGCGGCACTATTTCCCGATACATGAAAAAGGAGCATGGAGAGTTTGACTCCCATGCTCCTTTTTATTCCGGTCTCTTCTTCTATTGCCGATCAGCGAGCGAGGTGTGATTTTAAGAAATATGCTATCCGGAGGATGGCATGATTTGATCCGGCGTTCCCCCGCAATCAACGAATTTGAGCCCGATGTGGGATGCCGTGATGTTGGTGACATGACAGGTGATATCATCACGTCCATCGCCAAAATGCAGGGTACACTGGTCGCCTGGTAATGTCTCCTTCAGAAAGCCCAAACAGTTGACTCGTGCGCCCGAAGCAGAGATGTTCTCGAGCCTGCATTCATGAATTGAACCGCTCAAATCAATTTTGCAGCTGTAGCTGGAAGCTTCTCTTGTGTCGTGTCTCGTCGGCATGGCAATGGTCCCTTTCCGTCTGAATCACCAGTTCAATTGTTTTGCTGTGGTGACCAGCGACTTCAGGTACTTGACGAGTGATGCCATCTCGGGAGAATCGAGTGGCAGGGGAGGACCATCAAGTGATGCATCAATGCAGCGATTGATAATCAGCTGCAGTTTTGCATCATCGTAGTTGTTGATATTTTCAAGCCCCTTGCCGTTCTGGTGGCAACTGGCGCAACTCTTGCCATTGGTGCCGAGCGTTGTACTTTCGAATAGTTGTCTGCCTTGCTCGCCTGAAGGCTGGTCGGCAGCCATAGCCATCGTTGCCGACAAAGCCAAGGCCGTTAGTGTCATGTGCCATATTTTCATGATCTGTTTCCCCCTTTTGTTTGGTATGATTCAAGTCTACCCAATCAGGGGAAAATAGATAATCAGCGTTTGTCTTATTTTTACCTCGGTTTTGGTTTCAAGGGTGTCAGCGGATCTCCTATTCACCATCAGTTTGTTCTGATCAGTTATTCCCCCTGCCGTGTTTTTTGTTTTTTCCTTTACCTCGCGGATTATCTGATTCATCTGGTTGACCGGTAAAGTGCAGATTACCGCTTTTGAGGGCATGAAATTCAGCTGAGCCCGGTTTGATTCCCAGTTCCTTGGCAATTGCTCCCCATCCTTTTTTCTTGTTGGGCGTATAGACATTCATGACCTTGTCCGGTTGTTTCCCCGTCATCTGGCCAAGCTGAAAAATCATGAACGCATCGGCCGGTTCCTGAACTGTCTGGATAATCGCTTGTACTTTGGGAGCAGGAACACCGAATTGTGTACTGATTTTTGCGGAAAATCCCGGCAGGTCGGCACGTGCCTGAATGTTTACGTTAGCCAGGAAATCTTCAAGACCACCGGCAAAAGCAAGTAAAGGTGAAAGAAGGAAAAGGGAAATAGAAAAAAGGATCAAACGTTTCATGGTGTTACCTCCAGGATATGATGTGTGCTGCCGTGAATTGTGACGAATCGGTCAGGTGGCTTCAAAGAGTTGAAGCGTAGCACGCTCTTACCCGATGTCAATCATGGTCAGCTTTTCGGAGGAGCTGAGTAGACAACGCCAAGCTTGCTGTGCCGGATATGAAAAGGGCTGACAGGTAATATATCTGTCAGCCCTTTTCATATTTGATGTAGCCGTTCTATTATTGTGCTGGCGGTGGATCAGCCGGTGGCGGTGTCGGCGGCGGATCGCTTGGTGCCGGAGTTGGTGGATCACTTGGTGCTGGAGCAGGTTCATCATCAGCATACACCAGTGGTACCGTAAAGGCTAAGAGGCTACATAACGTTAGTAAAATAAATAAACTACGCTTCATTGTACTCACCTCCTTTTGCAGGTTCTGTGCTTATGCTTTACCTTTTTGAGCTTCACGCAACTTTTCCGTTGAACTTTCTTGAGCTTCCAATGCGCTCGGGTCTCCATCGCTGGCGAGCTGCTGCGCTTGTGGTGACAGTGATACCGTGTCTGTCTTTGGTGCCTGTTGGGGTGCTTTCGCTGGTTGCTGCACTTGCACTGCCGGTGCCGAATATACTGAAGCCAGGTTGCCTGATGATAGAGCTGATATGTTCATGGGAGTACCCTCCTGTTATCCATAGATACAATCTTTGATTTGATTATCAATATATCGGCAGACAATGTAAAGGATAATTATTATCTTATTTGTCTGCTATCAATTAAAGAAATAGCGGACGCCAAAGGTCATGGCGGAACTCATCGGGTCGAAGTGAGCGGCGTGCTTCCCTGCGATCTTCAGGTCCGCATCGGGAGCCACTACCATCTTCACTTCGCCGTTCAGCGCCACCCGTTTCGTTATGAAATAATCAACGCCGGCGCTGAAATGTATGCCGGGCACCGTATCCACATCACCCTTGAGTCCGTTGTGAGAGGTGAATTCATTGAACAGGATGTCAAGACCTCCTCCCACATAGGGAGTTATATGTTCCACTGGATTGTTGAAACGGTACTGGGCGCCAAGCGATAAGTTGATGGTTTCAAAGTTGCCGAAGGGAGCTCCCGACACATCCGAGTCGAAATCGGTGTGGGTAATATCCAGTTCCAGTGCGATATTCTTGGTAATGCCGTAGATGAATCCGCCGCCACCGATGAAACCGACATCGGTACTGATGTTGTATGGCCCGGCAACGGTTTCACTCTCGGCTGGCAGCAAGAAACCGAGCCGGCCGGTTACACCGATTCGCTCCTTGATACTATCATTCGCCTCGGCAGTTGCGCCGGTACAGGCAATGCCGGCTGCCAGGCAGATAACGGTCAGTGAAGCTTTAATTGTCCTTGTTTTCATGTAATACCAACCTCCAGGTTTTACTTGAACGTGTCAAGTTGTTAGAATTGTTGTGACAATAATGCATTGCTGTTTCAATGTCAAATACGGGATAGCTCTGCCGCAGCCGTGTGAGGGGGGCGGCGTAGCTCCCTTAGTCTGATCATTTCCAATCATGGCTCACGTTCAGCTAAAAAAAAGGCCACCCGATTTCGGGTGACCTTATGAGTCCATGTGGATAGTCTTGCTCTCAAGCGTAGGTCGAGAATCCTTGCGAGGAATTTTGAGATGGCTGAGGAATTTGTTTTGCATTTTGTGCAATCATGTTGGCAAGCTGATCCATACTCTGGGCGTTAAGCTTGATCATCGAGGTGGAAAGTGCCTGCTGTGTCTGGGAAGATTGCATCATCGTTGCTGCGCCTGCTACTGAACTGACATCCATGGCATCACCCCCGTTTGTATAGCTAAACTATTACACTCTCCCACAAGGATTGCAAATAGATTCTCACTCTACCTGCGGTTACAATGATGGTCATGCTTTCCCGCTCCATTACCCCATAATCTGATTCTCGTTGTTTGTGGTGCCAATGATTCAGGCCAGTTTTTTGGCAATGCCAGCCACATGACTGCCCTGAAAACGGGCCCCAGCCAGTTCGTTGGCTGACGGAGTCCGCTCTCCTTGTGTGCCGGCAATCGTGCTGGCGCCATAGGGGGAGCATCCTGAAATTTCTTCGTTGCTCATCTGCCCACCAAAGGAATAGGGAAGGCCAACCACCACCATACCCTGGTGAAGCAAGGTGGTGTGAAAACTCAGGATGGTTGACTCTTGTCCGCCATGCTGGGTTGCCGAACTGGTGAACACACTCCCGACCTTGCCGACCAATGCACCTTTCAGCCAGAGCTGGCCGGTGGCATCGAGAAATTGCCGCATTTGTCCGCACATGTTACCGAAGCGGGTCGGGGTGCCGAAGATGATGGCATCGGCTGAGGCCAGATCATCCATGGTTGCCACGGGGATATGGGCCATGTTCTTCTGCGCCTCAAGGGCACCCATGGCTGTTAGAACCTCCGGCGACAAGGTTTCGGGAACGCGCTTGATGATCGCCTCGCATCCGGGAATTTCACGGACACCGGTAGCAATAGCTTCGGCCATTTTGTTGATGTGCCCGTACATGCTGTAATGAACGATTAACACGTTGATCATGATCTTCTCCTTTTGGCTGGTTGGATGCAATTTGGTTGATGACAGAATCGGATGACTGACTCACACCAGCTGGTTTTCGATGGCGTAGCGGGTTATTTCAGCATTGTTTTTCATGTTCATCTTGCGCAGGATCAAGCTGCGGTAGGTGCTGATGGTTTTGACGCTCAGCGAGAGTTCGTCAGCAACCTTGCCGACCGGTTTACCGGAAGCGATCAGGCAAAAAACCTGATACTCGCGGTTGGAGAGGTTGTTGTGTGGTTTTTCCTGGTTGGCATTAGCCAGCCCGGAGAGGAAGCATTCTGCAAATTTCGGGTTAATGTATTTTTTCCCCATGGCAGCTTTTTGAAGAGCATTGATTATCTCGCTTTTGGGACTCATTTTGGAAATGTAGCCAGCGCCACCAGCCCGGTAGACCCGCAGAGCGTACTGTTCTTCCGGGTGCGAACTCAGGATCAGTACCGGCAGTTCCGGTTTGATCCTCTTGATTTCCGTCAGGATATCGAGACCGTCGCGTCCGGGCATGGATACGTCAAGCACAACTACATCGTAGGAATTCTCCCGGATTTTATTGAGCGCCTCCTGGCCGTTACTTGCTTCGTCGGCTACGATCATGTCAACAGTCGAGTCCACAACCTGCCTGAGCCCATCTCTCAAAAGGACATGGTCATCTGCTATCAGTACTCTTTTCAGGTTGATCATACGGTTCTCCTTCGCGCGGTGATGTCATATCCGTCAATATTCCGGCAGTCGGATTCTAACTGCCGGTACCTGTGATTACTATCATTTGTTCCTGGCTCAAAGTGAAAAAAAGATGGTCGCGCCGCGCCCTTTTTCTCCCTCAGCCCAGATTCTGCCACCATGGCGTTGAATAATTCTTCCTGCCGTTGCCAATCCTATGCCGAATCCTTCAAACGCGCCCTCAGGTTGCAGGCGTTGAAACGGCACAAAGATATTGGCTGCTTCCTCCGGCTCGAAACCAATTCCATTATCCCGGACATAATAGACCAGCTCATCCGCCATGTTGCTGACACCGAATTCGATACAGGCGGCATCATTATGGGCGGAATACTTCCAGGCATTCCCCAGCAGGTTCTCCAAAACAACGTTCAAGAGGATCGGATCTCCGAATGCTTTTATTCCATCGCCGATGATAAAGGAAACCTGACGTTGCGGTTCCCGTTGCTGCAAATCAGCTTTGATTCCGTAGGCGATACTACTGAGATTGGTCAATTGTTTGGCAACACTTTTGCGAGTGTAACGGGAAAAATTAAGCAGCGACTCGATCAGGTTATGCATGCGCATGGTTTCCGAATAGATCAACTGCAGATACTTGTTGCTTCTTTGATCCACATCTTCCGTTATCTGATCCAGCAATGACTGGGAGAAACAGGCGATACTGACCAGGGGAGAACGCAAGTCGTGAGCCACGGTGTAGTTGAATGCCTCCAGCTCCATATTCAGAAATTCCAGTTCCTCGGTTCTGGCCGAGAGCGCTGTATTAAGATCGCTGATCTGCTCATATTGATCCCGTAGTTGTTGTTCCTTCCTGATGGAACTGATCGATTGTTCAATCACGGAGCAGATCCGATCGTAATGGATCGGTTTCATGACGTAATGGGAAATACCGATCTCAATGGCCCGCATCAATTGCTGGGTTTCGGAATGGGCTGTCAAGGCGATGATGATGGTTTCCGGCGCCATCGACTTGATCATGGATGCCATGGTGATGCCATCCATTTCCGGCATGGTAATGTCGGTGATAACGATGTCGGTGGGGCGTTTCCGGAACAGTTCCACTCCCTTCAGACCGTTGTCGGCGGTAAGGAAACACTGCTCGGGAAAGCGTGGTGCCAGCATTGAGAGCAAGGTCTCCCTGGTCTCTTGCTCGTCTTCGACGTACAGAATCGAAATACTAGCTTTATTTTGTCCGATTGATGTCATGTTCATTCTCATGGGGTAAGGTAGCCATCATCTGGTATGGGATCTGTTCTCTCTGGTTGCATCGTGTGCAATCTTCAGGGAGCATGCTGTTTCGAAAAGGGAAGCACGGTTTTTGCCCAGGATGAATACATCGCTCCATCTTTCTTTTCCATGGTGTAGACAGCACCAGTGGATGTGTTCAGCAGTTGGACGGTTGCTCCTTGTGAAAACAGTACAAACCTGCCGATACTGCTCTGATTACAATACCATAAAGTAACAAAGCCAACCGCAACGAGTGCGATGGTTGTCTTGAAAATGTAATCAAACATTGTCGCTCCACGTGACGGAATGATATCGGTTTTATGTGCTGTATCTTCTTTATGGTATGGGGAAAACAACGGTGAATATGGCCCCGCTGCATTAATATCAAAGTCCACACCATAAAAGTCCTGGTTAAACGTGTAAAATGCTTTCTGGTAAATCTCTTCAAATT
>Ga0062383_10000094_pt1 | contig 22374 bp, 18 predicted proteins | sample DOMMetBare3Fresh_FD_59508 | JGI IMG/M metagenome (GOLD analysis project Ga0062383, IMG submission 59508) | Wetland sediment microbial communities from St. Louis River estuary, USA, under dissolved organic matter induced mercury methylation -... | ecosystem: Environmental > Aquatic > Freshwater... | reverse complement strand
TGGACGGAACCGACCCGTGGCTGCGTGCCGTATCCGGCTATAAGAAAAAACTGAGACCGGCTGTTTTGCGTGCCATGGACCACGTGGTGGGGCTGGTGGACAGATTGCCGCCCCCCATGCCGATCTGTCTGGACTGTTATGCCGATGACCCGCGCTTAAAGAGATTCTTCATATCTGAAACCGATTTTACGATGCCTCGGTGGATGAGGAGCAAGCCCGCCGTCACCTCAAAATCAGGGCGTTTGACTACCTGCTGAGCCAGGCGCTCAGGCGTCTCACTAACGTAAAATCCGAACGTAAGGAACTGGAACGCTGGCGCACGCTGCTACAGGCCAAGCTTAGCCTGCTGGAGCGGGGCGGTTGGGGGTTTAACGCTCCCGATGACGTTGACAGGCTTGATGCTGCTGCGGTGGAGGAGCAGCTTGGAACGATCGAGGCGCAGCTGCAGGAGATTGGCGGGGATGATGGTATGCTTGAGATCTATCTGGATATTGTTGCCGATGTGCTGGGAAACCCGGAAGAGTACCTGATGCCACAGCGGACAACCATCTATGTCGACCGCATGTCGATCAAGCGTGCGGAAGCATCCAGTGACGCACCGGAACTGACCTTTTACGAACTCCGCACCGCTGAGGGAAACAGTCTGGCGTTGCAGCTGATTTCAATCCAGACCGGAAAACGGCAGAATCTGTAACGTATTTCAGTGCTGCGTATTCTGAGGCAACCTCCTTCCCATTCAGGTGACTCTCGACCGGAGCACGGGAAAATATACCACGCCCCCTGTAGTGATAGTTACAGGGGGCGTGGTGCATTCAACGAGATTACTTTTCTTTTTTAACCGTGAACTTGTAGCCGCTGAACATGCTGGAAATCTCGCTGCCATGCTCCTTGATATCCATCAGCCAGGCGCTGTAGATATGGTTGACCACGAAGCCGAAGATCAGATACATGCTGAGATGATGGGTCAGGCGCATTCCCTGGTCGCTGAAGAGTGCGTACATGAATCCCAGCGATTTATGCATCATACCGTTAGGCGCATGCTGGGCATAGAGCGCAAAACCGGTGGTGATCATCAGGATGTAGAGCCCGAACAGAACGGTATAGGCGGTGGTTGCCAACGGGTTGTGTCCAACCGTTTCCGGTACTTCCTTGTCGATAAACATGTAATAACGCATCATTTTGACCATTTTTTCCCGTCCTGCCGCGGTAACGAAGGGGAAAAAGGCCTTGAAACTGGAATACTTGTTGCCGATGAACGACCAGAGTACCCGTGAAGCAAGGCTGACTGCCAGGAAATAGGCGGCGGTGAAATGTACAAACCGGAACCATCCCATGACATAGGAAGAGGTGGAGCTGGCAATGGAAAACGGCTTGGCAATGAATAATCCGGTGATTGCCAGGGTAACGATGGAGAGCACATTGACCCAGTGACACCAGCGTACCGGGAGTTCCCAGATATAGCGTTTGTATTTTGCTTGTTGTGCCATGATCGTCCCCCTTTCTAGGAAACCTTGACCTTGATCACCTCATTGCCGGTGGCGTCGAGCACATGTACGGCACACGCCAGGCAGGGGTCAAAGGAGTGGATGGTGCGCAGGATTTCCAATGGTTTGTTGGGGTCAGCCAGGGGAGTACCGACCAAGGCTGCTTCGTAGGGACCGCGTACCCCCTTGCCATCGCGGGGGGAGGCATTCCAGGTCGAGGGGACCACTGCCTGGTAATTAAGGATCTTCTGGTCCTTGATCTTGATCCAGTGCCCCAGTGCTCCACGTGGCGCTTCGTGGAAACCGTAGCCGCTTGCTTCTGCCGGCCATTCGGCCGGATCCCATTTTTCACCGCTATGAATGCGAAGATCACCCTTGGAGATGTTGGCAATCAACTGGTCGAGGAATTTGGGGGTCTGGCGGGCCACCAACAGGCAATCGATGCCGCGTGCCGCTGTTCTGCCGAGGGTTGAGAACAACGCATCGGCACCAACCCCGAGTTTGCCGAGCACCAGATCAACCACCGCCTTGGTTTCCTTGTGGCCGGAAGCATAGGCAACCAGCACCCGGGCCAGCGGTCCGACTTCCATCGCTTTTTCATCGTAGCGCGGTGTCTTGACAAAGGAGTATTTCTTGTCCGTATCAAGGAACTGATAGGGGGCTTTGGGGCCGGTGTAGCTGACTTCGGTCTCTCCATCAAAGGGGTGCAACCCGGCGCCGCTCCCTTTCGAGTTCTCAAACCAGGAGTGATCGACGTATTCGGCAATTTTCCCCTGGTCAACCGGGATGACCTTGGATAGATCCTTGTTGAGAATGGCGCCGGACGGGAACCACAGGTTGCCGCTGGCGTCGGGGAATTCACCGTAGCAGAGATAGTTGCCAACACCGCCGCCGATCCCGGCCCATTCCTTGTAGAAGGACGCCACTGCCAGCAGGTCGGGGATGTAGACCTTTTCCACAAAATCCTGCGCTTTTTTCAGCAGGCGTTTGATCTCGATCAGTTTGTCGGCGTTGAGCGCATTCTGGGAATCGGGATCGATCGGGATCGACATGCCACCCACCAGGAAGGTCTGGGGATGGGGGTTCTTGCTGCCCAGGATGGCGTGAATCTTGATCACGTCTTTCTGCCACTCCAGAGCTTCCAGGTAATGGGCGGTTGCCATCAGGTTGGCTTCCGGCGGCAGTTTGTAGGCCGGATGCCCCCAGTAGGCATTGGCGAACGGTCCCAGCCGACCGGTACCGACAAAGGCTTTGACCTTGTCCTGGACCCCCTTGAAATAGGTGGCGGAATTGTTGGGCCAGTCCGAGAGCGAGGCGGCCAGCGCGGCGGTCTTGGCCGGATCGGCCTTGAGTCCGGAGGTGATGTCAACCCAGTCGAGGGCGTGCAGGTGGTAGAAGTGAATCACATGATCCTGCACGTTCTGGATGCCGATGATTATGTTACGGATCAATTCGGCGTTGGGCGGGATCTTGATCTTGAGAGCATTTTCAACCGCCCGGATGGAGGCAATGGAATGTACCGTGGTGCAGACACCGCAGAAACGCTGGGTCCAGAACCAGGCATCCCGTGGGTCACGTCCCTTCAGGATTTTCTCGATGCCACGGAACATGGTGGCAGAACTCCAGGCATCGGTGATTTTGCCGCCGTTAACTTCGGCTTCGATGCGCAGATGTCCTTCAATGCGGGTAATCGGGTCAACAACTATTTTAGCCATGTCAGTTATCCCTCCTTGGTTTCTTCAACAGGTTCTTTGTCTTTACGCAGGGCATTCAGCGCACCGTGAACCGCAAAGGCGGCGCCGGCACCGACCAGCAGTCCCAGGCCAATCTTGTCGGCGGTTGCCTCAATTCCAAAACCAGGGACATTGGGGAGCCGTTTGTAGAGCGGCGACATGGTATCCCAGAATTGCGGTTCAGAACATCCGGCGCAGCCGTGGCCGGCGGCAACCGGCCAGCTGGTTTTCTCGTTATAGCGCTGGCTGGGACAATTGTGGAAGGTTGCTGGCCCTTTACACCCCATTTTATAGAGACAGAAACCTTTGCGATGCCCTTCATCACCCCACTGTTCCACATATTGACCGGCATCGAAATGTGGCCGGCGTTCACAGTTGTCGTGGATTCGCTTGCCATAGGCAAACAGTGGACGCCCTTTGCTGTCCAGGGCCGGAATCTTGCCGAACACCAGGTAATGAACGATGGTGGCTGTCAGGTTGTCGGCATTGACCGGGCAACCGGGGAGATTGATCACCGTCGCTCCCGGTACCGCATCCTGGACTCCCACCGCGCCGGTCGGATTGGGAACTGCCGCGGCAATCCCGCCGTAGGAAGCACAAGTGCCAACGGCAATGGTCGCCACTGCGCCGCCACAAACCTGACGTACCCGGTCAAGGTGTGATTTGCCGCCGGTGCTGCCGTACACGCCGCCATCCTTCATGGGAATCGATCCTTCGATAACGCAGATGTAGTTCCCCTTGTATTTGGTAATGGTCTGGTCAAGCGCTTCCTCTGCCTGATGACCGGCCGCTGCCATGATGGTTTCGTGATAATCGACCGAGAGAATATCCAGGATAATTTCGGCTACGGTCGGGTTGGCGGAGCGGAGCAGCGCTTCGCTGTCGCCGGTACAGCTCTGCATCTCCAGCCAGACCAGGGTAGGGCGCTTGACCTCATCCAGCGCCTGGGCAATTTTAGGTGCCATGGTTGCCGGCAGAGCCATGGCAGCTGTCATGGCAGAACAGAACTTGAGAAAACTGCGGCGTGTTACGCCCCGCTCCCGCAAAATGTCGCCGATCGTTCCATCCCGTTTGGGCATGTCATGTTCCGGTAAATCATGTTCTAATGACTTGTTTACCTGATCAACCTTTTGTTTGCTCACGTTTAAACCCCTTTCTCCTGTGGAGTGATAAAATCCCCATTAAATGCGCCATGCTACTGATATGCTTTTGTTCTAGTATAATAAAAAAATGTTTTAGTGCAATAGTGTATACACAATAACTCGAATATTTCACATTTTTTTGTGGGGAATTTAAAAAGTGATCGGGAAGCGGAGACTCGGGGAGATATCTTACGCTGGCGTAAAGGCCGGATGGTGCCGGGTAGCGCTGCGATCTTGGCGGATCAGCAGCGAAGGGTGACCCGGCAATGAACCGCTGCATCCAGGGACATTCTATTATTTGTCAACTAACCGTAAAAGCGATGAATCTGTCTGAACTATCGTCTCTTTTCGTCCGGCAGCTGCGCTGACTCCGGCACGACGCAGGTTGAGATGTCTGAGAACGAGAGCCCGGGTCAGAATTGTTTTTTTGTTTGCGGTTGCTAAAGGAATATATTCTGGGCTCGATTGGTACCGTATTGATCCGCCTATCCTGTCTCACCCGTAAGCAGGCTTGCATACACAAACTGAACTTTTCCGAGCGATGTCCGGTCAGGTAATTGCACCATCACCTAACATCACTGCCTTATACCCTCACCCGGCCTGCGGCCACCCTCTCCCACAGGGCGAGGGGATTGATTGTCCCTTCTCCATCGGGCCCCACAGGGTCTAGGAGAAGATACCCCGAAGGGGCGGATGAGGGGCGCTTTTAACGTTATGCAGAGACCAAACCGGACAACGCTGAACTTTTCCCGTTCGTGGTGAGCTTGTCGAACCATGAACGGGAGCTGTAGATGTACAATTTTTTAAACCGAGTGGGGCTTCGCTTGTGATGAGCAACGGCGACTATCAGAATCAGGATCAGCGTCAATTATTATTGGTCTGTCAATACAACGTTACCACCTGCTCGTACAGTGGCATCTCCGCTGTTCGCAGCTGCGGCGAACCGGATGGCGTCCATGGTTTACCGATTTCCAGGGCGTCATCGCTCTTGTAGGAACCGAGCAGATCATACGATGCAAATGAAAACGGCAGCCCCTCCGAAAGGATTCCGTCCTGCCCGTTGCAGAGGTGAAAATGGAGATGTGGACCGGTTGAATTGCCGCTGTTCCCCAATTTCCCGATGAGTTGTCCCTGGGTTACGCTCTCCCCGATCCTGACCGATACCGTTCCCGGAATGATATGGGCATAGGCGGCATATCTCCCCCCGCCGATATCAAGGATCACGCTGTTTCCGAATACGTTTTGAATAGTGGTCTTGGCATAGTTGTTCGGGGGGACACCTTCGGGGATTCCGTCCCGGGCTTCAATCACGGTCCCGTTTGCCACGGCGAGCAGGTCGGCCCCGTAACAGTAATAATCGCTGCAACGTGTTCCGTCACCCGTGAAGACCAGGCCGTCCGGGCCTAACGTCAGCCAGTCCGTCGCAAAGCGCTGGGCGAGGTACGATTTAGAAGCGAAATCGATGATCGCGTTCCGGTGATGGCGGTCAAAGTTGGAGGGGCCGTTTGCGGCCCACCAGCGGTCGCCCTTGACCGGTGGCGCAATGAGCGTAGTCGCGCTTGTCACTGCTCCACGACCTCCTTCGGCAACCAGGCCGTCAGAAAAATAGACTCGATGGGAGAACTGCGAGGGGAGGGGAGAGACTCAATGCAACCCAGACGAGTAGAATATCATAATCCCGACCGCTGAAGACGGCTTCCTCTGCCGAAAACGGATCAACTTTTTTGATCAGGCATTCGGTAAGCTCTTTCCCCTCATACGTCTTGACGAGCACTCCGTCCGCCAGGATATCGACTTTCGCTACGGAAAGATTGAGTGAAAGCGCTTTGCCGATGTACAGCTCGTAACCATAGACGACCTGCCCCATCTGCGTTACCGGTACGGGATCGAATGGGACGCGCAACGGAATGCTCTCTGCCGCGGAAGAGTCGCTGCTGCAGCCAAAGAAGGGAGTGGTGAGCGCGGCAAGCCCTGTGCCGGCTGTAATTTTCAGCATGTCTCGACGGGTAAAATTTTTCATCACGTTCTCCTTGATCATGTCAAATAATAACGGCCCCACGGATGTTGATCAGACAAGTTGGCATTATCATCTAAGTTATGATTCCGTTCGCCGCTATCCCTAGCGGGAACATATGAACAAACGTGTCGTTTTCATTGTATTCCTCGCTCTTGTTACGGTGTCGCAAGATTCAGGTTGATCGTTGCGCCTGGTGCGCCGAACAGCGCCAGATAGTTTGCCCCGCTGCCGGAAAACGACGGAGAACCGCTCGTTGTGCCGGAAGCGAGTTGTTTAAAGTCCGCATCATACAGAAACCAGCTGGTTGTACCGTTGATGGAGAGTCTGCCCGATGCAGGAAGCTGCCGCCATTCGGTGAATTCGTCACTAGCGACGGCGATCGTGGCCGGCCCGGCAACAGCTGCTGCAATGCCTGACAGGGGACGATACAGATAGCTGCCCAGGCGCAGCCAGTTCTGACCATTCCAGCTTTCCATGCTGGCGTCTTGCAGGTCTCGCAGGCCGTCGGGCAGCGCCAGGAACATGCCGTCCAGTCTGTCCCCGGTGGGAGGAGTCATGTCACGCAGGAGTTTGTTGCCCATCAGATAGCCGGTCAGGCCGTTGATGGTTCTGAAGCGGAAGCTGCGATCACCGAATGAAAAATAGACCGGGTTGTCATTTACCGGCAGCCATCTTTCGTTCAGCCGCGTCAGCCAGGGCGCGGATATGGTCGGTTTGCCGTCCAGCTGCTGGCCGAACATCAAGGTAATGCTGTAGTGCCCATAGCCGCGTTTCATACGGACGGCAAAATAGTTGTGTCCCCCCCAGGTCAGCAGGCGCACCGCCGTAATCGGGTCATCATCGGCAGCATACCAGCTGTCGCTGCGCAGTTTCAGATTGTGGTACTTTGGCGTCCAATCCGTCCTGAATTCATCAACTGACAGGGTATCATCAGCTGCGAAGCTCAAACGATAGGCCGTGGTTCCGGAACCGTAATATCCCGCAAAGAGGTTTTTTCCCTCAGCAGACACAACCTTCAGCGGTAACGGGGCGTTTGAAAGCTGGTGCGGCATATCAGCCAGCCTGCCGCGTTCCACAAGGGCACGAAGCATGATCCGCTCGGAGATTTTTACGGCTGAGGAAGAATCGAAACCATTGGAAGCGCCAAACACCACGACCCCCAGTTTCTCGTCCGGCGCCACGGCAATGCTGGTGCCGTAATATCCCTGCATGTCACCCCCTTTCTGCCAGGCCGTGATGCCGGCAGCCGCCAATCCGGGCTGGGCCACGGTATCCCACCCCAGGCCGAAACGGTTCTCCGCATACGGTACGGGATTAGACACTTCCGGCCTCTGGTTCTGCGCCATGGCCGCCACCGACGTTTCCGAGAGAATCCGGCGGGAGTTGTAAACCCCCTTGTTAATGATCATCGAGGCCAGACGGGACAACTCCTCCGGGGTGGAGAAGAGACCGCCGGTTGCGTATATATTCAGGGAATACATCGTAAGACGGGTATCTCCGGTATATGCAGCGGCATACGATCCCGTGGCAAGGGGGACGGTCTGATACTGACTGGAGTTCATACCGAGCGGTATCAGTATGTTCTGGCGGACAAAGTCCGGAAACTCCTGTCCGGTGACCGCCTTGACCAGGTTTTCGATCATGGTGAAACCATCATTGTTGTAACTGCTGATGGTTCCCGGTGCGTTTTTCAGGCGCTGATAGCGTAATCCTTCCATAACCTGGGCTGCATAGCCGGTAAACGGAGTTGTCGAGATGTTTCCCCGCGCATCGTTTCCGGGAAGGCCGGAGGAGTGATTCAGCAGCATGCGTACGGTTATGTCCCGGTAGCGCGGATCAAGCGGCATGTTGAAATTATTGATGTAGCTGGTTACCGGTTCATCCAAAGCGACTTGTCCCCGGTCCACCAGTATCATGGTCGCCACCGTGGCCAGCATCTTGCTGACCGAGCAGACGCCATAGAGAGTGGCGCTCGTGGCATTCTGGCCGGCCTCCTTGTCGGCGCTGCCGAAAGCCTCCGACCAGATCACCCGTTCGCCATCCACAAGGGCGACGGAAATCGAGCTGGCGTTGCTTTCGGCCATGATGTCCTTCACGGCAGCGCGCCCTTCGGCGATGGTGGCGGAATACGTGCTGGAAGAGGAGCTCGCCGGTGTTGATGAGCTACTGCAACCGGCAACCGTTACCGCGGCAACCAGCATGAAACAGATTTTCAGCAGGGGATGAGTGCACATGTTGGCAGCCTCCGGGATTCATGCATTGTGCCGTTTTCATAGAATACGGCATCAAGCAACGGCTTGGTAACGGCAGGGGATGCAGGGTGAAATTATTGCCACGTATCCTGCCATGTTTCGAGACAGCGGGTGTGTGGTGTATAATAAAATAAAATTAAAGCTACTGTATGATAGCCGCCCCTGGAGCATTGTAAAGATGGGGCAGCAAAATTTTATATACAACCTGTTCACGAACCATCTTTTTCCGGCTCTCATTCCACCGGTCGGCATACGTAAACGCCGAAATTCCCGCATGCGGGAATTTCGGCGTAAATAATTGATTTATAAGAAATAGTGTCAAAAAAATTGCGGGAATATTTACCGAATATTTACCGCCGCGTAGTAACATCACCGGCCATTGGGTGGGCAGCTTTACCAAGTGCCGATATATCCCGTCCCAACAGCATGGCAAGATCGGTCAATCAAAGCTTGAATTCCAACGAATTACCGTCCACTGATAGTTACGTATGCCGCATGACGCTGAAGCTTTCTTCACTATTTGCAAATCAGCAATATGTCCAACATTGCAGCATCTTGACCGAATACTGGTGAGGTGGGCGATGAGGAAATACAAGAAGCTGAAGAAACACCAGCGGAGAGCATGTCAATGGCTGAAGCGAATACAGTTGAACCAGCCGGGATTGTTTACTCACTGGCAATTTCTTCACGCAGGTGCTGGACGATAGGAGCCGGATGAACCGAGAGGTTCACGTCCGGTTCTGTGAGAGCGTGAGGCTGAGATTCCCCTGCGCTACTCGACGGGGGGCTAGGGGGAGAAAAACCCCGGGCTACCCGATTAGGCGTTTTCAATGGTGCTTAAAAATTCCAATATTTGGTCAATAGCTATTCCAAAACCACGAAAGTCTTCAATGGTTCCGTTTTGGCAAAGCCAATCACATATGTTCCGCTTCTCGTCCTTGTTGACACTTTTTAGCTCTGGAATGTCTCTTGTCACGCCCCTGATTCGCTCTTGTCTGGCGGGACTAATATCAATGTATCGTGGGTTTTCAGCTTCCAGTTTCGCAATTGTTTCAGATGCAAGTAAATTCTCTATTCCAATTCTGATGGGGTTTTCTTCGTTTGATGGAATAACTCGTTTGTGAACTCTTGCATTATCACTATTAACCTTTTTCGTGTCACAGTCATAAAGCAAGAGAGTTTCTGAAGTTAAGACTCCGGCAACACGGCTATTCATTGAAGTCCATATTTTGTCAAGATTGCCGTACCCCTCGCCGTCAGCAAATCTGAATTTCCCGAGAAGCTCCACTCCGTGGATAAATTCGATTGCCTTAGACAAATATTTAATATCGTAATCGCCTTCTACAAAAACAATTGGGAGCTGTGACTCTCGTATTTTTTCATTAACCAAAGCAACATGGCTTTTTGTGGCACTAATTGCAGCGAAAAGATCCACAAACTCTGAAAAGCCTTCGATACTAATTGTAGACCCTGATGGAAACTCAATTATGTCATATCCTTTGTTTCCGAAAGTAATTTCCATACCGAGAAGGAACATTGGTGAATGCGTTGTTATAACGAATTGAATTTTTGGAAATAGCTTCAACAGCCCAGGAAGAACTTCTTTTTGCAGCTTCCCATGCAGATGTGTATCGATTTCATCTATAATCACTATTCCCTCAATTTCAGCTAGAGTTGAAAAGTTGGCCCCGCTTAGATCGTAGTCTTTAATAATTGTGAAAAAGAGCCCCAATAACAGAGATTCACCAGATGAAAGTTGGAAAAGATTTGGGATCCATAGCTGCTCATTCTTCATGATCGAAAGTTGTCGGTTCTTTCTTGTGCCAAGTCCAAACCTTAAGGTATTTGGTTCACTAAACAACACATTGAGTAGTTTCAAAATTTCTTCATAAATATGAGAAGCTTGGCCATTGTATCCACCAAAGGTCGGAATATTAACGAGTTGACCAGATTGAATGGTTAAAGGTATTTTATTGATTGAAATTTCAAGTGTGTTTCGATCTAGAAGAATGTCTAAGAGCCACTTCTGGCAGTCCTTCAATGACGAAACAGCAATTATTGATCGATTCGAAATGCCCTTTACTCTTTTTAGGTCCTGATATTGGACGGGGTTAACAAGATTGTCCATATTTAGCCATCCAGGCTCTTCAAAGCGATTTGAAGGAAAGTATAAACCACATCGTTTCTTATAGAGTTTATTTGCGCTTTCCTCGCTGAATGATGACTGGAAGTGCGAGTTCTCATTAGGTTGAATGTCTTGCCATTCTGGTCGCGGTTGTATGAATTCGGAAGCGGATTCTATTTCAGTTCGTGTGCCGCGAAGCTGCCATTCCTTCACAAAAGACTCGTCTGAGAACTGGACGTTTGAGAAAGAGAATTTCTTTTCTGAGTTGATATAGTTTGCACTTCGAAATTTGTAAACTTTGCCTTGCTCGACCTCACAATCCTCGTAGATCATTTGTTTGGCTGCAATCAATGCGTTTACAATGTGAGAAAGCACAATGGTCTTCCCGCTTCCATTCTTACCAATGATTACAAGAGGCAGAGGATTTTCACTTTGATCAAAGTTAAACGAGATGTCTAGGCTATGAAAGGGGCCGTAATTTTCAACAATAACTTTTTTAAGGTACATATATTCCTCATTTCTCAGAAATTTACTGATGTTCTATGAGTCGGCGACTAACTTCCTGTTGACCTGTACTGCGCGCACGAACCGGTGATCTTCCCAAATGGAACATTTATCCATTGGTCGCCAAAGCGCGCAACACATAGTACGCACTTCTCATCTCAAGTCAACGCGATCCTGTATGAAACTGCGCTTGGGCGAGTCGTGACTCGCCCCTCCACATTCCTGCATGTCACGAAAGAATTCAAGACGTGGTATCGACTTCTGCCGCCACCAGTTCCGCGCCAGCCGGTTACCCGCACCCCGCTGCGGATGTATGCCCCTTCACCGTCGAAAACCAAATGAGGTTCGCTATCGCTTCCCGAAATTGGGAAAGTGTGGGGTGAGCCGGAATACGATGTGTCAGGTTTCAAGGATGCTGAGCCAGGCAAGGCTGAATTCTGCAAATTAAGTATTCAATCGTGAATTTACATGAAAATGATCCTGGTTCGTAACGGCGCGAAGATGCTTCTTCTGCGACAGCAGGGCAAATTCCCGCAGGCCATCCCTGCCGATCCAGCGGGCGCTGCGCGATGCCGTGCCGGCCAGCTCTTCCGCCAGCGCCGTGGCTCCTGCCAGATCCTTGCGCTTGCCGATTTCACGCAGCGCCCAGTTGACGTCCCATTTTCGCCTCTTCATTTCACCCCACCAACACACTGTTACGCCAAAACTTCGGCCGTCCGGAATTTCGGCGTAACAACCTGATTTATAACAATTCACATCGAAAAACAGCCCAAATATTTTTTTGACCCGTTTTTAAGCCAAATAATTTGCAACTTATTGAAACAACATGATTGTTATCATAACTCACCCCTTTGCCTTGATAATGCCTGCAACCGCAAATCTCCCTCACCCGCTCCTTTGGAATTGAATTACTTTCCCCAGGGGGAGCAGGGAAGGGGAGGTCGCACAAAAAAAATCCGATACCTGCAGGCAGGTATCGGATTCCAGGGTGGAACAGGGAATGAGCAGCCCGATCAGAGACTGAACTGGGCCAGTGCCAGTTGTACTTCGGCACTGGTGCGGCAGGCCAGCACCTTGCGGGCCAGGGCGCGGCATTCGGACAGCGTGTGAGCGCGGATGGCCTGCTTGACCAACGGTATGCTGGGGGCGGAAAGACCGAAATCGCGGATTCCCATGCCGATCAGCAGCAGTGCGTTGATCGGCTCGGCAGCCATCTCGCCGCAGACCGAGGCCTTTTTACCCGCTTTGGCGGCGGCATCGGCAACTTTCTTGATCGAGTGCAGCACAGCCGGGTGGTGCGGGTTGTAGTACTGTTTGACGTGGCTGTTGTTACGATCAGCTGCCAAGGTGTACTGGATCAGGTCATTGGTGCCGACACTGACGTAATCAACCTCCTTGATTAAAAAATCGATCAACTGGACCGCTGCCGGTACCTCAACCATGATTCCGAGCGGGATATAGGCGGGTATGTCGTGTCCCTGGCGGATCAGATCACCCCGCACTGCTGCCAGAATCTCCTTGATTTGCCGGATTTCATCCAGGCCGGTGATCAGGGGGAACATGATGGTTGGGGAGCCGGCCGGTGACGCCAGCAGGATACCGGCCAGCTGTTCCCGGAATATATCCAGTTGTTCCAGGGAAATACGGATCGAACGCCAGCCGAGAAACGGGTTCTCTTCCGCCGGATGGGTAAAATAGGAAAGCCCCTTGTCCCCCCCGATGTCGAGCGTACGGATATTGACCTGCTGACCGGGAAATCCTTGCAGTATCTTGCGGTAGATGGTCGCCTGTTCCTGGCGGTCGGGAAAGGTATGGCGCGCCATATAGGGAAACTCGGTGCGGTAGAGTCCGACCCCTTCGGCGCCATTCACGGCTGCTACCTTCACATCTGATATCAGTCCGATATTGGCGCTTAACCTGATGGAAACGCCGTCTTTGGTGATGGCCGGGAGTTCGCGCAATCCTTCCAGCTCTTTCAGGCGGACTGTGCGATCTTTTTCCAGTCGGGTATATTCCTTGACAATGGTGCTGTCCGGGTTGAGATAAATATGACCCGAGGTACCGTCCACGATGACTTCATCCTTGACATTGGCAGCATCCACCAGGCCTGCTACCCCAAGCACTGCCGGGATTCCCAGCGATTTTGCCATGATGGCGGCATGGGAATAGATATTTCCCTTCTCGGTGACTATGCCGAGAATCTTGTCATGATCAAGCATCGCCAGGTCGGACGGGAAAATATCCTCGGCCACCAATACCCTTTTTTCCTTCAGTTGAACCCGGTCAGTATCATTCCCCTCCATGGCGTCAATAATCCTGCGGCCGATATCTTCCATATCCGCGGCGCGTTCGCGCAGGTAGGGATCTTCCATGACCGAAAACGCCTGGACATAGTGTTGCACCACATCATGGACCCCCTTGGTGGCGCCGGTGCCGTTATTGATATGAACTTCTACCTTGCTGGAAAACCCCCGGTCTTCCAGGATCATCAGGTGGGTGTGGAAAATGGAAGCATCGTCGGCGGATAAGGTCTCACTGACCCGTTTTTCCATGTAGATAGTCTGGATTTTGGCTTTTTCCAGGCCAATGCTGAATTTCTTGTGCTCTTCCTCAATCGTGCCGACGGTTGCCAGTTTGATCACCTTGTCACTGAAACGGTTGAGTATATAAATACGCCCATGGCTGAAGCCGGCTGAAACCGGGGTGCCGGTCATCATGGAAATTTTGGGCGCTGATGTCAGAGCCGGTGGGGGTGCTTTTGTTCCCGTGTGGGGGGAAGTTTGCTGTATTTTGGCAAGCTCCTGCTCAAGCCAGGCCCGTTCCTGCTCTTTGTGTTGAATGGAATCAAGCAGCCGGGCATTGTGGATGATGCTGCTGATCTGGAAGGTAATCGTGCGCAAGGCACTGATTTCATCATCGTTAAAGTGCCGTGCCTCGCGAGTCTGGATAATGATGACGCCGATCGGTGTCTTATGTTCAAACAGCGGCAGTCCGAGAAAGGAAAGAAACTTTTCTTCTTTGGTTTCCTTGAAATACTTGTAGCGCGGGTGTTCCGGGGCGTTGTCCGACATGACCATTTCCCGTTGCTCAAATACCAGGCCGGCCAGACCCTCGTGGACTTTCATGGAAATGCGGTTGACCGATGAGCGTGATAACCCCTTGGTCGCTTTCAGCATCAAGGTCTCGCCATCTTTTTCCAGCAGATAGATCGAACAGACATCGGTCCCCATTCGTTTGGCAACGATGGTAACGATATTGTCCAGGGTTTCCTGCAGGTCATGGGAGTGCAGGATGATGGCACTGATATCTTCAAGGGTGCGTAATCCTATGGAATGGTGCGATTCTTTCATGGCGGCATCCTTATGGTTAAATGCATGAAACTATACTGGCATAACCGGGTAAATGCAAACATTCAAGATACAATTGTTGTTTATATCGCTGGAAAATAGCGGCCGGGTCTGTTATTGTGCCTCACCATACTAGTTGTTGTAATCAAAGGAGATATTTGTGAAACAGAGCGAGCGTACGGAAGAACTGGAAAAAGGTATTGAACAACTGGAAGATGGTAATACGGCTGATGCGATTGTTACCCTGAAAGGGTACTGCGATGCCAACCCGGATGATCCGGATAGCTGGTTTTATTATGGCGACGCCTTGTCGGAAGCGGGAGAGCTGGAACAGGCGATCAAAATATATAAGCAGGGTCTTTCCCGTTCTCCGGATGATCTGGATGCCCTGACGACTCTGGGTGATCTCTATTTTGAAGTCGGAAATTCAAAAGAGGCGCTGGTCTGCTATTCGCGTGTCCATGAACTTGACCCCAAGGATTCCGATGCGCTGGTCAGTATCGGACTGGTCTACGCTAACCAGGAACGTGGTGACGATGCCATTCGTGCTTTTAAAGAAGCGCTGGAACTGGAACCGGAAAACGTATTTGCCATCAATGCCCTGGGTGATGCGCTCTACGGCAAAGGGGATGCCCAGGGGGCAATTGACTGTTTTCAGAAATCGATCGATCTTGACCCGGAAGATGCCGCTGCTCATTTCAACCTGGCAGAGCTGTACTACGACATGGATGATCTGGAAGAAGCGGATGAAGAATGCCGCGAAGCGTTACGCCTCGACCCGACCTACAGCATGGCCTATCTGACCCTTGGCGGGATCTGCATGGATATGGAACGGCCACAGGATGCGGTAGAATGTTTTCAGAATTATCTGAAGCATGAACGTTCTCCCCAGGCAAAAGAGATGATTGAAGAAGTTAAGGCAGTACTTGAAGGATTAAAGGCTGAGTTGCAAGGATAACTGATCTTATGTCACAAAAACCGCTCCTGGTTGATTCCCATACCCATATTTATTACTCTGATTTTGAAACTGATTTTGAGGAGATGCTGGCACGTGCCGCCGATTCGGGGGTGTGTGCCATGCTGGTGGTCGGTACCGACCTTGAGTCAAGCCGCCGGGCGGTTGAACTGGCCGAACGTTACCCGCAGCTCTATGCTGCGGTTGGCGTGCACCCCCACGATGCTGCCGGCTGCAGCGAAGCGGATATTCTTGCCATACGTCAACTGGCGCTCGCTTCACCCAAGGTAGTGGCAATCGGTGAAATCGGGCTCGATTACTACCGTGACCGCTCGCCGCGCGATGTGCAGCAACAGCTGTTCAGCCGCTTTCTGCAGCTGGCGGCCGAGCTTGACAAGCCGGTTATTATCCATGACCGGGATTCCCACCACGACGTGATGACCCTGCTGCGCAACTCTGCTGTCCGGCGTGGCGTACTGCACTGCTTTTCCGGCGACGCCGATATGGCAACGGAAGTAGTGGCAATGGGAATGTATATTTCAATTCCCGGCACGGTTACCTACCCCTCCAACGAAGCGCTGCGGCAGGTTGTGCGCGCCACGCCGCTGGAGTCAATCCTGGTGGAGACCGATTGTCCCTATCTGTCGCCGGTGCCCCATCGCGGCAAGCGCAACGAACCGGCTTTTGTGGAACAGGCTGCCCGGAAAATCGCCGAGATCAAGGGGATGACCCTGGAGGATGTGGCCCGTATTACCACGAAAAATGCCGGTGACCTGTTTGGTATCTCCCTGTGGGATCAGTCGGCCAAGATTGCCTACCGGATTCGCAATTCACTCTACCTCAACATCACCAATCACTGTTCCAACCGATGCACCTTTTGCCCGAAATTCGATGATTTCGTGGTCAAGGGGCATAACCTGCTGTTACAGCATGAGCCATCCGCTGAAGAGTTGCTGGCGGCCATCGGTACGCCGGAGGGAATTGAGGAAATCGTTTTCTGTGGTTACGGTGAGCCGCTGACCCGCCTCGATCTGGTGAAGCAGGTGGCGGGAATCTTGAAACAGCGCGGCTACCGGATACGAGTCAATACCGATGGTCAGGCCAATCTGGTGCATGGCCGTAATGTGCTGCCCGAGCTGCTTGGCCTGGTGGATGATTTTTCCGTCAGCCTGAATGCGCCCGATGCTGACAGTTATATCAAATTATGCAACACTCCTTTCGGAGCAGCCGGTTTTGCGGCAGTCTGCGATTTTATCAAAGAAGCAGCACAGCTTTTCCCGCACACGATTGCCAGTGCAGTAACCATTCCCGGTATTGATATGCAGGCGTGTCAGCGCCTGGCAGAATCGTTGGGAGCGCAGTTCCGAGCCAGGAATTATGAGGATGTGGGATAACAAATTTAACCAACAGGAGTTATAGGCATGCACGTCGTTCCAACCACACTACCGGAGGTCTTGATCATTGAACCCAAAGTTTTCGGTGATCAGCGCGGTTTTTTTTTCGAGAGTTTCAACGAGCGGGTCTTCAAGCAGTTGACCGGCTGTGAAGTGAATTTTGTTCAACATAACCATTCCCGTTCTGCCGGCAATGTGTTGAGAGGTCTGCATTACCAGATCCAGCATCCCCAGGGGAAACTGGTGCGGGTCGTCAGCGGCCAGGTGTTCGATGTGGCGGTTGATATCCGCAAGAGTTCACCGACCTTCGGACAATGGTACGGTACCACCCTTTCGGCTGAAAACAAGCGCCAGATGTGGGTACCGGCCGGTTTTGCCCATGGTTTCTGTGTCACATCCGAAAGCGCCGAATTTCTCTATCTGACCACCGATTACTGGATGCCGGAGCATGAGCGTTGTATCGCCTGGAATGATCCCGACTTGGCAATTGTCTGGCCGCTTACGGGTGAACCGCTTGTTTCCGACAAGGATCAGCAGGGAACACGCTTTAAGGATGCGGATGTTTACCCATGAGTGAGGCTGTGCGGTCCGGAGCGACTGCCGGTGGCCATGGCCGCTGGCTGCTGCTCATGTGTCTGTGTCAAGTCTGCATCATGCTGGTCTTTATCAATTATTCTGCCATCCTTCCGATCCTGAAGATCGAGTGGGGGATGAACAATACCCGGGCCGGGATGATTTTCTCGGTCTACCAGCTCGGTTATATCGCTTCCGGGGTGCTGTTAAGTTGTCTGACCGATCGGATCAACACCCGTCGGATCTTTATCATTTCCGCGCTCTGGTCGGCCACGGCCAATCTGTTGTTCGCCCGCTATGCCGATGATTTTACCAGCGCCATGATTCTGCGCGGCTTGACCGGCCTTGGCATGGGGGGAACCTATATGCCGGGATTGAAGCTGGTGGCGGAACGCTTTGAACCCCGCCAGCGCGGCAGGGCGATCGGCATGTATGTTGGCTCGCTGGTGCTGGGTGCTTCCCTTTCCCTGGCCGTAACCGGATGGTTGTCCGGTCTGTACGGTTGGCGGGTGGCATTTTATGTCTGTTCGGCCAGCGTCTTCTGTGGAGTGCTGCTCTCGCTCTATCTGTTTCGTGGCACTCAACCTGTTGTGATGGCGGCTGAAAAAGGTGATGGATTTACCCGCGAGGTGCTGACTAACCGTCCGGCCCTGCTGATGATTGGCGGTTACGCCGCCCATATGTGGGAAATGTACGGCATGCGCAGCTGGCTGGCGCCGTTCATGACCGCTGCCCTGATCGGATGGGGGGTGGAAACGTCGCGCGCCACCGGATATGCCGCCACGATAGCCGCCGTATTGGTCGGAATCGGCGCCTTTTCAACCGCCATTACCGGTACCCTTTCGGATCGTTACGGACGCACCGCCACGGTTTCCCTGGTCATGATCGCCGCTGCGCTCCTTTCCTGTGGCTTTGGATGGCTGATCAATACCAATTTGACGTTATTGCTGGCTGTCGGCCTGCTGTATGGCTACCTGATCGTGGCGGAATCACCGGTGTTTTCCACTGCCCTGACCGAACTGGTGGCCCCCGGTTATCTGGGGGGGGCGATGGGGTTGCAGTCACTGGTCGGTTATTCATTCGGTATGATGGCGCCGACTGTTTTTGGCTGGACACTGGATCGCTGCCGAGGTTGGCAACCGTTTCCCGGCATCAATGGTGAATGGGGAGTAGCCTTTACCTGTCTTGGCCTGGGTGCTTTGGCAGGGCCGCTCTGTATGTGGCTGTTGCGGCAGCACCCTGCAAGTGTCCGCATGGCGGAAGGTAAAAAATAAACCTGAAGGCAGCTGCAGTTGCCGAATTCAGGAGCAACCGGCCATCATGATCATGATGGGGTGAAAAGGGAGTGTGTAGCATGCCAAAGGTACTGATGCTGCTTGCAAATGGATTTGAGGAAATCGAAGCGCTGGCCACGGTGGATATTCTGAGACGTGCCCGGATTGAGGTCGTAATGGCCGGATTACAGCCGGGAGTGGTGACCAGCGCCCGCAATGTGGGGGTTGTCAGCGATGCCACGCTTGATCAGGTTGATCTTGATCAATTTGACATGTTGGTGCTGCCAGGCGGACAACCGGGGACTGACACACTCAATGCCGACCCGATGGTGCATCAGGTCGTGAAGCGGTTTCACGCCGACGGCAAGTTGATAGGCGCCATTTGTGCCGCCCCCAGCGTGCTGGCGGTGGATGGATTGCTGAATGGCAAGCGGGCGACCTGCTATCCCACCTACAGCAACAAGCTTGGCGGTGCGCATTACACCGATCTGGCTGTGGTTCGTGACGGCAATCTGATTACCAGCCAGGGAGCGGGTACGGCCCACCGTTTTGCGTTTGAGCTGATTACGGCGCTGGTGGGAAGCGAGGTTGCCCAATCGGTGGCGTCATCCATGCTGTTCAACGATGGCGAAAATAAGGATGTGTGGGATCAGCGCCTGTTTAACAGTACCATTCAGGCCTTGGTCGGTGCTCTGGAAATGAAGGATACCTATACCCAGGGGCATGCCAAGCGGGTAACGGAATATTCGTTGAGTATCGGCAGCAAGCTCAATCTGAGCGAAGTGGAAATGCGGGATCTGTACCTCGGCGCCGTGCTGCATGATATCGGCAAGATCGGAACGGATGACGATGTGCTCAACAAGCCGGACAGTCTCAATCGGCGTGAAGAAACGCTGGTGCGTGAACATCCGCTGAAAGGGACGCTCTTTATCGTCGGAATTGAAAACCTGAGCCATATCGTCCCGACCATACTCCATCACCATGAACGGTGGGATGGAAGCGGCTATCCGGGACGTCTCAAGGGGGAACAGATTCCTTTGCATGCCCGGATTGTCGCCATCACCGATGCTTTTGATGCCATGCATTCCGCCCGTTCCTACCGTTCGGCACTGGACAAGGAAACCTGTGTTCGTGAATTGCAAAAACAGAGCGGGACACAGTTTGATCCGTTTCTGGTGGATGTGTTCATCGAATGTATCAATGATTCACCCTTTGAAATGAAGGATTTCAGTTATTATTTCTAGGTGTCACGCCGCAGCGCCGCTCAAGCGCGAGTGGTATTCCATATTGACAGGATAGGGCAATGATCAAACGACAAACTACCATTAACCGGATTGTAAAAATTACCGGGATCGGCTTGCATACCGGGGAACCGGTTACCCTGGAATTCCTCCCGCGTCGCGAACCGGGAATTGCCTTTGTGTATAACGGCATAACGATTCCGGCCCGTTATGACCAGGTAGCTGATACGCGCCTTTCAACCCTGATTGCCCGGGATTCTGCCTCGGTTTCCACCATCGAGCATTTGATGGCAGCCTTTTATTTTTCCGGCATTACCAATTGTCTGGTGTATATCGATGGGCCGGAGGTTCCGATTCTGGACGGTTCGGCCTGGGAGTTTTACCAGGGGATGTGGAAGGCAGGGGTTTATGAATTTCCCGAAAGCAACGTCTATCTCCAGGTGCTGAAACCGGTGGAAGTAACCAACAACGATGCCTGGGTGCGCATCAAGCCCCATCATACCCTGGATATTTCCATGACGATCGAATTCCGGCCACCGGTGGGAATCCAGAAAAAACGGGTTTCTGACGTGGAAAATGCCTTTGCCATCATCAACTCCCGCACCTTTACCTTGCAGGAAGAAATTGAAGCAATCAAAAAAGCCGGTCTGGCAAAAGGTGGCTCGCTGGATAATGCGGTGGTGGTGGGACATGATGAAATTGTCAACCCCCAGGGACTGCGCTATCGCAAGGAACTGGTGAATCACAAGATTCTCGATCTGATCGGCGATCTGTACACCAGCGGTTATCGCATCATGGGCAAGGTGGAAGCTCACAAAACCGGACACTACCTGAATAACCAGCTGTTGCGGAAACTGTTTTCCGACCCTGCCAATTATTCGATCCATTGAGCGTGGTTCGTGCTGTTGTCAGGAATTGATCCCGCAGCTTCCCGCAATTCAATATTCATTCTTTGCTGGACATTGTTTAAAACGGTGTGGTAAATTGTCTCAGCAAATTCCCGCTGAGGGAAACAAATTTTAGAAGGAGGATATAACGTGGCTCATACAATTACAGAAGATTGCACAAACTGCGGAGCATGTGAAGATTCATGCCCAGTAAGCGCTATTAGCGAGCAGAGTGCAAAGCGTGTTATCGATGCTGATACTTGCATCGATTGCGGCGCTTGTGTTGACACTTGCCCAGTGTCAGCTATTCATGCCTAATTAACGGCATCCGATTGCAATAAAAAACCCGCCGATTGGCGGGTTTTTTATTGCAATTTTTTTATCACCGTCGGAAAAACCACAAAATGAGCGACAGCAGCGCTGATAACAGTAACGATGTGACGATCGGGAAATGAAAGCTGAAATTTTCGCGTTTGATGGTGATGTCGCCCGGGAGTCTTCCCAGCCAGTTCACGCAACGGGGGGCCAGGGTCAGCAACAGACCGATCAGGATCAACAGGCCACCCAGTATGATCAATTGTTTGCCAAGGTTACCCATGGTTCAGGTCGTGTGGTGATAGCGATCTTTTTCGCTGTAAATACAACCGCAATACTGTTGCCGGTACAGTCCCAGTTCTTTTGAACGTTTGATTCCTTCCTGCCAGCCGGGGCGGAAATCGTGGTACAAGAATGGTACCCCCGTCTCAATTCCGATCTGTTCTCCCAATGTTTTGATCTCGTCATGTTTCTGGTAACGGCTGTACAGCAGCGAGGCGCTGAAAGCGTCAAAGCCCTGTTGCAGTGCCACCTGTGCCGTTGCTTTCAGGCGTGAGGCATAACAGTAGCTGCATCGATTGGCCGGGTCGCCCGCCACGTTCATCAAAAACTCTTCCAGGTTGTAGTCGTCGCGCACGATCATGGGGAGCGCTTCCTGCTCAGCCATCTGACGAGCGGTGTCACGGCGGCGGACATATTCCTGGTATGGGTGAATGTTGTGGTTGTAGAAAAAACCGGTTACCTGGTGCCCTTCCGCACGTAAGGTCTGTAACGGGAAGAGGGCACAGGGACCGCAGCAGGTATGCAACAAGACCCGCATCAGAGGTTCTCCAGCATATGTCCCATCTTATCCCGTTTGGTGGCAAGGTAGTCACGATTGCTGTCGGTTGCTTCCGATTCAATGGCGACCCGTTCGACAATATCAATGCCGTACCCTTGCAGGCCGATCAGTTTCTTGGGATTATTGGTCAACAGATTGATTTTATTGATCCCCAACGCCAGCAGAATCTGGGCTCCGATGCCGTAATCACGCAGGTCTGCTTTAAAGCCGAGCTCCAGATTCGCTTCCACCGTATCACGCCCCTGATCCTGTAGTTCATACGCTTTCAGTTTATTAACCAGGCCGATACC
>Ga0062383_10000093_pt1 | contig 22451 bp, 17 predicted proteins | sample DOMMetBare3Fresh_FD_59508 | JGI IMG/M metagenome (GOLD analysis project Ga0062383, IMG submission 59508) | Wetland sediment microbial communities from St. Louis River estuary, USA, under dissolved organic matter induced mercury methylation -... | ecosystem: Environmental > Aquatic > Freshwater... | reverse complement strand
CATGCCCTTGCAGGCGGCAGATTTTGAGTCTGCTGTGTCTACCATTTCACCACTCCGGCGTGGAAACGTACTTATAACGAAATCAGTCCGGTTCGTCAAGCAGAAATTGCCACACGGGCAATTTTTATTGCCCTTGACCTGGATCGATGGCTACCTTACGAACGTTTATCCTGACGGCTGTATTCTGCCAGGAACGCCTGTTTATAGGCCATAAAACGATTATCCAGGATGGCGGCTCTGATTTCAGCCATCATGGTCAGATAAAAATGGACGTTATGAATGGCCGAAAGCACTGCCGAAACCACTTCATTGGCAGCGAACAGGTGATGCAGATAGGCCCGGGTGAAATTCTGGCAGGTGTAACAATTGCAGCTCGGATCGATCGGGAAGAAATCGCGCTTGAAGTTTTTATTGGTCAAACGGATCCGGCCACGCCGGGTAAAGAGCGTGGCGCTGCGGGCATACCGGGTCGGGATGACGCAGTCGAACATATCAATCCCCCGCTCCACGCTTTCCAGGATATCTTCCGGCAAGCCGACCCCCATCAGGTAACGCGGCTTATGCTCCGGCAGATGGGGCGCTGTCCAGCCGACAACCTTCTTGAGCAGTTCCAACCCTTCGCCGACGCTGACTCCACCAATGGCATAACCGGGGAGATCGAGTTTTTTCATCTCCTGGATGCACATTACCCGCAGATCTTCATAGACGCTCCCCTGCACAATCCCGAACAAGGCCTGGCCGTTGTCGACCATGGCATTCTGACACTCTTTGAGCCAGCGGATGGTTTTGCGGGTCGATTGCTCGGCATACCCCTTGTCACAGGGGTACGGGATACATTCGTCGAACGCCATGATGATGTCTGCGCCCAGATCCTGTTGGATGCGGGTGGCGCTGGCCGGATTGAGATAGATCTCCTCACCGGTGATTTCATGCTTGAAAAAGACACCATCCTCGGTGATCCGTTTATTGGGGAGCGAGAACACCTGGAATCCGCCCGAATCGGTCAGGATCGGCTTGTTCCACCCCATGAACTTGTGCAGTCCTCCCGCTTTTTTTACCAGCCCTTCGCCCGGTTGCAGGTGCAGGTGGTAGGTGTTGGAGAGGATAATCTGGGCGCCGGTTTCATGGATCTGGGCCGGTGTCAGCGGTTTCATGGCGCCATGGGTGGCGACCGGCATGAAAATAGGAGTTTCAATATCACCATGGGGAGTGGAAACCACACCACAGCGGGCGGCACAATCACGGTCTTTGCCAAGCAGGGTAAAATTCATCGAAGGTTCCTTTGTGTATGAATCAGTTTGAAATATGTAGCACGAAACATCCAGCGGTGCAATTTTTTGCTCCATTGATATTGACAGTAGGGCGATTATCTGTACATTGTTTTGATTTTGTTTGCCCGATGTAGATTCAAGGGAATGATCGTTCCGGCAAGCTTGCACGATCAGAATGGAGGAGTAATGAAAGACCCTCGTGTAACTATACAAGCAAAAAGAATCAATAATCGATCCCCGGCACAGATCTTCAAGCAGACAGCGCTGCTTTGTGCAACACTCCTGCTGGTGGGGATTGCTGCAACAGCTGGAGCAGAGCCGCTTTCCCTGGCAGAGTGTATTGCCCAGGCAAAAAGCAACCACCCCGGGCTTAAGACAGCGTCCTGGGATTCACAACGGGCAGCCGAAGCGGTGCGGATGAAAGATTCCGGAAATTTTCCCCGCCTGGATGCCCAACTTGGTTACAACATGCAGCTGGCCCCCCAGGCTGTCATTATCGCCGGCAAGGTTGCCGAAACCCAGGAACCGGATTATCTGTTCGGTGGCCTAGCTGCCACCTATACACTCTATGATTTCGGCAAACGCGAGGCGGCCCTGAACCAGGCCCGTCTCGCCTATCAGGCGAGCAACTACAGCTTTGATGCACGTACCAGCGATGTTGTCCTGCAGGTAACCCAGGTCTATTTCGGCATCCTAGAAGCTGAAAAACTGATTGCTGCCAGCCAGGGAGAAGTGGCCCAACTGGAACAGCATCGTCGCATTGCACAAGCGTTGTATGACGAAGGGGTTGTCACTAAAAATGATCTGCTGCAAGCAGATGTTCGCCTGGCAGCAGTACGCCAGAAAGTGCTATCGCAACAGAATCAGCAGGCCAACCTGTGGCTGAAGCTTAATTACCTGACCGGTAACCCGAAGCAGCATACTGCCACGCTGGACGAAACCACCTTTATTCCGGTGTCGGATGTGAACGGAGTGGCGAGCGACACCATCATGGCCCGCCGTGGTGAAATCCTGGCATTACGACGTTCCGTCGATCAGGCGCAAGCCGCGGTGGATGAGAGTAGCAGCAATTTTTTCCCTGAGCTCTACACAAAGCTGGCCCTCGATTATGTTCAGAATGACAAGGTACGTGAACAGGCAATCATGACCGCCACGCTCGGCATCAAAATCAACCTGTTTGATGGCTTTGCCTCCACTTCGGCACGACAACAGGCGGTTCTGCTCCGTTCACAACAAACAGATGCCCTGCGCCAGGCAGAATCCCAGGTGCAACTGGAAATTGATACTGCCAGTAACGATATTACCGTTGCCCGACAACAGATCGAAGTCAGCCAGGCCAGCATTACCCGCAGCCAGGAGAACCTGCGCATCAATCAGGAACGATATCGGGAGCGGGTCGGCACCGCCACCGAAGTGCTGGATGCCCAGACCATGCTGACCCAGGCACAGACCGATTATTATCGTGCCGTCTACGAACTGCAATTGGCTTCAGCCCGCTACCAGCGGGCGATAGGAAAACTCTAATAATAGTGTCGGTATAAACGCAGGAGGATGAGATGTCGGACGAGCAACAAACTGAAACACCACTGCAGCAACCACTGCCGCCCGTGGCTGCCAAAGGTAAAAAAATCAAGGCGGTGATCCTGCTGACAATCATACTGCTGGTGGGAGGATGGTTCGGAATTTCCTGGTATCTCAAGGGGAAAACCCACATCAGCACCGATAACGCCTTTGTCGAGAGCAGTATCATCCCCATGTCGTTCAAGGTTCCGGGAACCGTAAACCGGGTGATGGTACGCGACAACCAGTTTGTCAAGAAAGGGGAGCTGCTGGCAGAACTGGATCAGCGCGATTTCCAGCTGCAGGTTTCCAAGGCGGAAGCTGGTGTCGGCATGGCAGTCAATGAAACCGGCGGTGAACAACAGCAGGTTGGCGGGTTACAAGCAGGGGTACAATTGGCCCAGGCACGCCACGAACAGGCCCTGGTTGATCTCAATCGCGGGGAAGCGCTGTTTGGACGTGATGTCATCCCGAAGGAACAGCTTGAGCGGCTGAAAACTGCGGAAAAGGTTGCCGCTGCCCAACTGACGGAAGCGCGGGAAAGCCTCAAACGCGCCCGGGCGATCGCCGGTCTTGCTTCGACCATTGGATCAAAGGCACGCATCAAGCAACGTCAGGCGCAACTGGAAGAGGCACGGCAACAACTTTCCTACAGCAGACTGTATGCCCCCCAGGATGGCTATATCACCCGCAAATCAGCCGAACCGGGCGCCAATATCCAGCCGGGACAACCGCTGATGGCACTGGTTCCTTTGCAGGACGCCTGGATCATTGCCAACTACAAGGAGGCCCAGATCGGCTTGATCCGTCCGGGGCAAAAGGTGGAGTTCACGGTGGATGCCTATCCGGGTAAAAAGCTGACCGGCACGGTTGACAGTATCATGGCCGGCACCGGCGCTGCTTTTTCATTACTGCCGCCGGAAAACGCCACCGGCAACTACGTTAAAGTTGTACAGCGGCTGCCGGTTAAAATCGCCATCGACCACAACAGCGACCCCGAACAGCTGCTGCGGGTCGGCATGAGTGTCATCCCCACGGTTCTGGTCGGTAAATAAGCGGTGAAAGCGGAAACCGTTACCCCGGCCATCAACAAGTGGCTGATCACCATCACCGTCATGCTGCCGGCAATCATGGAGATTATCGACACCTCGGTCGCCAACGTCGCCCTCCCCCACATGCAGGGAAGCCTCAACGCCGGCACCGACGAGATCACCTGGGTTCTGACCTCCTATCTGGTCAGTAATGCCGTGGTACTCCCCATGACCGGCTGGTTGTCGCGAGTCTTCGGGCGCAAGCGTTTTCTGATGAGCTGTATCGTGCTGTTCACCCTCGCGTCCCTGCTCTGCGGAGCAGCGCCCAATCTGGCTGCCTTGATATTTTTCCGGGTCGTACAGGGAGCTGCCGGTGGCGCCTTGATTCCGATCAGTCAGGCAATTCTGATGGAAACCTTCCCTCCCCATCAACGGGGAATGGCCATGGCGATCTTTGGTGTGGGAGCCATGTTCGGTCCGATCGTCGGGCCGGCGCTAGGCGGCTGGATCACGGACAACATGAACTGGCGCTGGATTTTTTACATCAACCTGCCGATCGGCCTGATTGCTCTGGTGATGGGGCTGTTCTTCATCTTCGATCCCCCCGACCTGAAACGTAACGACGCTACGGTCAAAATTGATTATTGGGGGCTGTTCCTGTTGACCACCAGCATGGGGGGGCTGCAGGTGGTGCTGGATAAGGGGCAACAGGAAGACTGGTTCAATTCGTCATTCATCATCACCTTCAGCCTGATCACCCTGTTTTCCATGATTGCCCTGGTGTGGGTCGAATTGACTCACCCCCACCCGATCATCAACCTGCGACTGTTCAAGAACCTTTCCTTTTCCGCCGGTAACCTGATCATGTTTGTGGTCGGCTTTTGCCTCTACAGTTCCATCATGCTGATACCGCTTTTCCTGCAGACCCTGATGGGGTATTCGGCCACCGATGCGGGTATGGTGATGGCCCCCGGCGGTGTTGCCACACTGTTGACCATGCCGTTGGTGGGGGCCATGCTGCAAAAAAAGGATGGGCGCAAGATTGTGCTGGCCGGGCTGATCATCGGCGCATACGCCATGTTCATCATGCAGCGCCTGAATCTGGAGTCATCCTACTGGGATTATGTCTGGCCAAGGATTGTGCTCGGGTTTGGATTGGCAATGATTTTCGTGCCGTTGACAACCGTGACGCTGTCGACCATCGAGCGTTCTGAAATGGGAAATGCTACCGGAATGTTCAATCTGCTGCGCAACATCGGCGGAAGTGTGGGGATTGCCATTGCGGCAACCATGTTGGGAAGATTCGGCCAGTTGTACCAGACCAACCTGGTGGCGCACATAACACCCTATGCAACTGCCTGGCAAAGCCGTTCCATGGAGATGAAACAGGCCTTGATCGCCAAGGGGATTATTGCCAGCCAGGCCGATCAGGTGACTCGTGGCATGATCTATGGAGTCGTGCGCAAGCAGGCGGCGCTACTCTCCTTCAACCACATTTTTTTCATCATCGGGCTGGCGTTTCTCTTCATAATTCCATTGCTGTTACTGCTCAAACGCCCGGCGCACCAGAATCTGCCACCGGAAGCACATTAATCTATCATTCGCAGGGGCGCACGCTTTGCGCCGAAACAGGAGCGGGAGAACAGATCAGCCACCACGGTCCCTAAATTACAAATCCAAACGAGCGCAATTCCCGCAACATCTTTTGTTTGCTGACCGGTTTTACCAGGTACGAGGTTGCCCCCCCCTCGTAGAGTGAATTGATTACGGTTTTAGGGTCGCCGAGTGCGGTGGTCATAATGATTTTAGCTTCCAAGCCGGGAGGAATTTCCATACTACGCTCAAGGGTACGAATCTGTTTGAGCGCTTCACGACCATCCAGAACCGGCATCATGATATCGAGACAGATCAGGTCGTAGGGGCTTTTACTCTCATGCCCAAGCTTGAATGCCAGCACCGCTTCCTCACCATTCACCGCAGTGTCGCAATCAAAATACGACTTCAACATTTCCTTCAGGATGCGGCGCGAGATGTAATCATCTTCCACAATCAGGCATTTCATTCGGTTTCTCCCTTGGTTACGATTTCACACGGTATGACACAACAAAAGCTGCTCCCCTCACCTGGTTTGCTCTGAACCACCAGTTCACCGCGTAACAGATGAAGTGCGTTGCGGGCAATACTCAGCCCCAGTCCAATCCCTCCATATCGACGGGTCAAGGCGCCGTCTCCCTTGACAAACGGTTCAAACATGGTCGCCTGTTTTTCCACCGGAATACCGACACCGCTATCGCTGACAGTGATACGCAAACGAGCGGCATCTCCCTGGCGATCAAGGGTGCATTCCAGTCGTGCCCCCCCCTTTTCCGTGAACTTGCAGGCATTATCCAGCAGAACATCCAGTAATTGCGCCACCTGCTGTTCCTGGCAGCGAATAGACCGCGAGAGCCCCTCCCCGCTTACCATTTCCAAGGTCAAACCTTTGTGAATAAAGCGCGGTTGATGGGTAGCGACAATTCGTTCCAGTGTTGCTCCCAGATCAAATACATCCTGGCCGGTCGATTCTCCGGCTGTTGAAGAGTCGGAAAACGCAAGCATCCGTTCCACCAGTGACAGCATGTTTTCAGCCGCCTGACGCACCAGCAGCAGGTATTCCCGCTGAGGACCGATCAGACCGGCATCTTCCAGCAGATCAAGTCCACCAATCACACCATTCATCGGTGTCCGCATCTCATGGCTGATGGTGGCAATAAATTCATTTTTCTGATTGGCGGCCTGAAGCAGGGCGCGGTGAGCATAGTCGAGCTGCTGGAGCACAGTGGTCAACTCTTCGGTACGTGTGGCTACCGTGCGCTCCAACTCTGCTTTGTACTCCCTGTCACGCTGAACCAGCGCGGAATATTTGATAGCTTTCTCAACCACTTTGCGCAAATAAGGAATATCAAACGGCTTGTTGATAAAATCAAAGGCACCGTGTTTGATGGCATTGACGGCGATCTGCATCTGGGCGAAACCGGTCATGATAACTACCGGCAGGTCAGGAAAGCTGTCATGAATCCTGCCAAGAAAGGCTATTCCATCCTCCCCCGGCATCATCACATCGGTAAGAATGGCAGTAAACTGCTCGGTTTTCATCAGCTCAGTCGCCTCTTCGGCGCTCTGTGCCGTTTTGACGAGATACCCCGATTGTTTCAGACAGAGCGCCGTTATGTCGAGAATTTCCCGTTCATCGTCCACAATCAGAATCTGTGGAATAGTGGCAGCTGATGGAGCAGTTTCAGCACTCATGTATCACCGTTTGAAATCCTTGATGGTTGAAATGACAAAATCACGACCGGCAGCATCTTTCTGGTGACAGCCGAAACAGGTGCCGGCCGGATCAAGTCCGCTCGGTTTCCGGTCAGCGCCATAACCGGCAAACAACCAGCCACCGGTTGACTTCTGACGTTTATCTTTCTTCATCATCACAATCATGTTTTTCGAGCCTTCATCAGCGGTCGTTCCCGGCTTGATATTGAAATGCTCCACAATCAGGGTACTTCCTTCATCAAACTTGTTGCTCGCCTGATACCCTTTGATCCCCTTCTTGTCGGCATAGATGTAATGTACGCCATAGAACAGTGAACTCTTCTCCGTCACCAGCTTACGCTCACTCTTCTGCCAGGCAGTGTACCCCTTGGGAAGTGGCGGCGCCGTGGCAGCCGCTGCAACGGAAGTAAAAATCGTTACCATCAAGCATGATACAAGTACTTTCTTCATCCTGTTGTTACTCCTTTTCTCGCTACAATCCATATAGTATTTGAACATCCAACGTGTTAATCGCCACACAGGCGGATCGCTTCCGCAGCAATCCGTTGCAGCGGCAATGACTTGTGAACTCCGCCCAGTTTAACCGCCTCATTCGGCATGCCATAGACAACGCAACTCGCTTCATCCTGGGCGATGGTGATGGCACCGGCATCGTACATTTCCTTCATCCCGCGGGCACCGTCGTCCCCCATTCCGGTCATAATCACTCCGACCGCATTCTTTCCGGCATAGCGGGCTGCGGAACGAAACAGCACATCAACCGACGGGCGGTGTCGTGACACCAGCGGACCATCCTTTATTTCAACGTAATAGCGGGCGCCACTCCGTTTCAGCAGCGCATGGTGATTGCCGGGAGCGATCAGCGCCCTCCCCCGCACCACCGAATCGTTGTTCTCCGCCTCCTTGACCGTAATACGGCAGATCGAATCAAGCCGCCGGGCAAAGGCCGCGGTAAAATGTTCCGGCATATGTTGCACAATCACAATACCGGGTGAATCCTCGGGAAACATTTCCAGAAATACGGATAACGCTTCGGTCCCGCCGGTGGATGCTCCCACAATAATCAGTTTTTCGGTGGTCTGTACCATCGCCTTACTGTTCGGTTTTTCCATCATCACATCGGCAGTCAACTTTGGCGCCACCTCGTGATGTACCATCAGCGGTCGTTGCCGTCCCTTGGTCATAGCAGCCGCCTTTACTGCATCGCAGATCCGGATGCGCGATTCTTCGATAAACTGTTTGGTTCCCATCTTCGGCTTGACAATAATATCCACGGCGCCATATTCCAGCGCTTTCATGGCAGTCTCACTCCCCGCCACTGTCAGGGTGGAACACATTACAACCGGAATCGGATGCTGGGACATGATTTTCTGCAAAAAAGTAATGCCGTCCATGCGCGGCATTTCCACATCCAGCGTAATCACATCGGGAACACAGGTTTTCAATCGTTCCGCAGCCACAAATGGATCAGGAGCGCTGGCAATGACTTCTATCTGCGGGTCTGAAGAGAGGATTTCCGTCAATCCCTGACGCACCACCGCAGAATCATCGATAATCATCACCTTGATTTTGTTGGTTACCATCGCGTTACCTCGTAACAACCGCTTTCCTGACCATGGATTTTACGTACACATGACCATAGAGCGTATCAAAATAGAGTTTTCTTCCAAGCGAGCCGCCAACATCCGAAGCAGCCAGACTAATACCGAGTTCCTGGAGCATCTCAACGGCCAGGGCAACATTCTGTGCACCGATCGAAAGCTTCCCGGCCATTCGTTGTTCCTCGCTGTTCAAAACCTCGGCGCCTCCAAACATCTTGACCTGGCAAGCCTGGTATGAAGCGCCCCGGCGCCAGATTTCATCGAGCATTACCGGAAGAGTGGAGCTCAAATACTTGTGTCCCGCATCCAGAGGACCGGAAGGGAGCAAGATATGACAGATGGCTGATACTTTACGAACCGGTTCAAAAAAAGTAAGCGCCAGACAGGAGCCGAGAATTGTTGAAACCAGTGAAGGTTGCTCTGATATGAACAATTCACCCGGCTTGAGAAATACCGGCTTCAGTTGGTGGTAATGATGCAAAAGTAGTTTCATTGTTTGCGAAACACCGTGGAGGCAACGGGTGTCAGAGGAAGGGCCATGCCACTGATACTTTCGGAATGCCCGAGAAACAGGTACCCCCCCTTGACAAGATGGCTGCAAAACTTGGTCAGCAATTTCTCCTGGGTCTGCTTGTCAAAATAGATAATGACATTGCGGCAAAATATCACATCAAATAAATCTCTCAAGCAAAAATCTTCCATAAAATTTAAGCGCTTAAAACTGATTTGCGAACGAAGTTCCGGTATGATCCGTACCAGCCGGGCTGTTTTATCACGACTTTTCAGCAGATACTTTTTTTTCATTTGCAACGGAATGGTATCAACACTCTCTTCAGGATAAATTCCTTTGTGAGCTTTTCCCAATACCACCGTTGAAATATCGGTTGCCAAAATGGAGTAGTTGAACTCCGGTTGTTTCTCACGAAATTCCGCAAGTACCATGGACATGGTGAATGGCTCTTCACCGGTAGAACAACCGGCGCTCCAGATTTTAAAGGGGGTTTTAATACCGGCTCCCCGGCTGATAATCAGCTCCGGGATTGCGGATTTGGAAAGATATTCAAAATGTACCGGCTCACGGAAAAAATCGGTTTTATTGGTGGTAACCACATCAATCAGGCTGACCATTTCCGCATCTTTACCTTCAGGAGAAAAGACATAGTCAGCATATTCTTCAAAGGTAAAGAAACCGAGCAACTTTAGACGTTTATTGAGACGTGCTTCCAGCATGGTCTTTTTTGCCGGAGGCAACTTGATGCCGACCTGATCATAAATAAAACTGCTGAAGCGGTTAAATAACGCGTTGGAAAGTACCGACGGCACACGTGGTTGCTGATCGCCGGGGGAATGCGTATGGTTCATGAATAAACCTCACATAGCTTGGACACTCTTTACGGTTCCCGACTTTCCGCTATCTGATACAATACACCCATATCCATAATCAGCGCCACCGTGCCATCACCCAGGATTGTGGCGCCTGACACACCCTTGACATCTCGATACATTCTGCCAAGTGTTTTGATGACCGTCTGATGTTCACCAATCACATTATCCACCACAAAGCCGACCCGGTTCCCTCCCAGTGAGGTGATCACGATCTGCTCGATCTCCGGCTGGTTACCGGTGATGGCAAATTGCTCACGTAGCGGAATATACGGCACCAGACTTCCCCGCACATTTGCCAGATTGCGACCATGGGACTGCTGCACATCAGCACGGGTCAGCTCCACGCACTCTTCCACACAGGAAAGCGGCAGTACAAAATAACTGGTATCGATTTTCACCAGCAGACTCTCGATAATTGCCAGTGTCAGCGGAATGCGCAGGGTTATGGTACTCCCCTTCCCCGGCTCACTGGTAATATCTATCGTTCCACGTAATGCTTCGATCCCCTTTTTGACCACATCCATTCCGACCCCACGCCCGGAAACACTGGTTACCTTGGCAGCGGTGGAAAAACCGGGCGCAAAAATCATGTTGTACAATTCCTTGTCCGACAACTCAGTAGCTGCCGTAATCAGCCCCCGTTCAATCGCCTTCTCCCGGATGCGCTCCTTGTTCAGTCCGGCGCCATCATCCCGAATGGTAATCAAAACGCTATCTCCGGAATGCACCGCCCCCAGATGCACGATTCCCCCTTCCGGCTTACCGGCAGCACGCCGCACATCAGGCATTTCAATGCCATGATCGATGCTGTTGCGAATCAAGTGAACCAACGGGTCGTTCAAACGCTCGATCACCGTTTTGTCCAGCTCGGTTTCCGCACCCTCGGTTTCCATCTCGATTTCTTTGCCAAGTTCCTGGGACAGATCCCGCACCAAGCGTTTGAATTTACTGAACGTTGATCCGATCGGGAGCATGCGGATATTGAGCGCCGTATCACGTAACTCCTCCGTCAACCGTTCCACTTCCTCGGCAATCGAGGCAAAATCGGAATTGCCATGCAGTGCCGCTGTCTGGCTCAAGTGAGCCTGAACCGTCACCAGTTCCCCCACCAGATTGACCAGTTGATCCAGTTTTTCTGCCGGTACCCGGATACTGCTGGCAGCATCCTGGCTGGCACGCTCCTGGCGAACCGCCTTGACTTGCTGCTGTTCAACCAGAGCCGATTGAACTTTTTCCGGCGTTATGGCGCCAACTGCCACTGCCAGTTCGCCAAAACGTTTCTGCAAGCTCAGAACTTTATTCATCTCCACCGGAGACATATCGCCCCGTTCGACCAAGATATCCCCCAGTTTTTTATAACTCAAATCCTCGGCGGTCGTTCCGTCGTCAACCAGATCAATTCTGAGATCACAATCATCCTCACAGAATATGAAGACATCTTTAATGGCATCAACGCCACTGCTGGTGGTCAGAATAATATCCCAGTATAAATAACAATGTTCGGGGTTGATTTCCAACAGATGGGGAACTTGGTCCATATGAGCAACCACATGGCAGGTTCCCAGGGTGCGTAGTTCATTAATCAGATTAAGCGGATTCGTTCCGGATAAAAATATTTCAGGAATCGGCTTGAAGCGGATACGCCAGGTTTTCTGATCACCCTCGGCTTGAACCTGCGGCGTTTCCTGTTGAGTGGCAGTACGGACAACCTCCACCGGTTCCAGCGCTGGTACCAGCAGTTTGAGACCGGCAATGATCGCCTCCGACTCCACCGGGTCAACATCCTCATTCTGATTTGATGACGCCAAAAGAGCAGAAATGTGATCACGGGCACGCAACGTCAGGTTCAGCAAGGTCTTGGTCACGGTGATTTTACCGTTGCGCACCAGATCAAAAACCGTCTCCACCTCATGGGTGAATTTTGCAATCGCATCAAAGCCGAACATGGCGCCCGACCCCTTGATGGTATGCATGGCACGGAACACTCGGCCGATCAGATCAATATCATCGGGGGTTTCTTCCAGCTCCAGCAGTGATGTTTCCAGTTCCGCCAGCAGTTCGGTTGCTTCCTCGCGATAGGTGTCTATGGCGTTTTCCATCATACTCTCACCCCAGGACTTTTTTAATAACGCCAATCAACTGTTCGGGTTTGAACGGTTTGACAATCCAACCGGTCGCTCCGGCGGCTTTTCCTTCGGCCTTGCGGGAATCCTGAGATTCGGTCGTCAGCATGACGATCGGAATGAACTTGTTGATCGAACCGGCACGAACCCCTTTGATCAGACCAATACCGTCAAGATTGGGCATATTCAGGTCGGTAATCAGCATATCAACCTTCTGGGTTCCCAGTTTATTCAGTGCATCACGTCCGTCAACCGCTTCCACCACCTCATACCCATTCTGCTTGAGCGTAAAGCCTACCATCTGCCGTACACTTGCCGAATCATCGGCAGTCATGATCAATTTAGCCATCAGTTTACCCCTCCATACCAGATACACGGTTTATTGCTGTTATCTCCACAGGGTAACCCCTGGGGCGCTCCAAGACTCTTACCAAAGCAGGAAACAGCTTCCGGCAGTGTATTTCCCTCGCACTCAAAACCACGTCCCATGGCATTCGCGGTTTTGCAGGCAGAGCAGATCAGCTGAAGACAGGTCAGATCGATACTCTCCAGATTTTTAAGGTTCAAGATAATCTGGGGCGTTTCGTCCATTGCCTCTGACAATATCTGTTTCAATGTTCCGCACGATTCGATGGTAAGATCTCCTGCCAGAGTAATCGTCGTGCTTCCATCACTGTTTGCCCGCCGCGTAATTTGTTGTGCTGCCATGTCACACCCCACTTTCAATCCTCAAAACAAATCAATATTATCGCCAAATTCAGAATCATCGCTGCTTGCTGCCACCTGTTTTGCAAACTGCCCGTGAGCTTTATCAATCGCAGACATACCACCGCTCCGCTTGTGGGCGATAGCTTCATGGATATGACGTTCACTTTCCATGGTGTAACGTTCTTCCATGTATTTGAGATTGTTTTTAAATTCGTTGCTGGCCGGCTCGATCCGGCGTGCCGCCGTCACGATCGAGTCCAGTTTTTGCATGACTTCCGCAGCCATCTGCTTGACCCTGATATGGACGTCCAGGCCGGAAGTAGCCGCATCGATATCCTCGGTCAGACCGGTGACCCGGCCACCAAGCTGGGACAACAACGTCATCATGTCTTGATTTAAAACAGTCAATCCCGACAGGATATCCCTGATTTCAACCTCCATGACGCCGATCCGTTCCATCAGGTTTTCCGTTTCCTGGTTTGCTTCGCTAAAAAGATGCCTAGTGGCACTGTTGATCTCGTTCAACACCCGTGACACCGCATCACTCTGGGTAATCGCATCCACCGACAGGCGTTTGACCGCTTCCGCCAACACCCCCAAAGCCGCCCCTTCATCACCGGTCAAAGCGGCCTTGATCTGGGAATTAAGTGCTATCAGGTCGATTTCAGAGCCGATTTGCTCAATATCGGAGACAAAATTGGTAACTTCCTGCAAGGTTTCAGCTACCTTGAGCAAGGTCTGTGACATTTCCTGATCCGCAACAGCGCAACGAGCCAGTACCTCGGTAACCGCCAGCAACCCGTTTTTAATGCTATCCATAAACGTATGGTCATTGGAATCGGTAGCGCCGGTAACCGCCACGGTTTCATGCGCCATCTGTTCCTGCATACTCCCTACCTGCCGCAGATTATCGATTATGATCGTCACCGCACCACACAATGCCGATGACGCAAAGCGAATCTGAGCTTCCTGCAATTCGCACACATCTCCGATCTCCACCACCAGATGTCGGAACTGTTCAGGGGATTCGCAGGAATTATGCAACTCATCCAGTTTGGCAATCACCTTTTCCAGCGCTTCCACGCTATGTTCCACCTGCTGGCGGGTCATGTCATGCATCTGCATGGAGGCAACTATTTCACTGATATTATTAGCCACCTCGCCCGACACCGATGAAACCAGCTCTCCCAGAGTAGTACAGCGGCTATTGATAGCCAGCAATTGATCAAGACTCCCCGACGTGCTGGTCAAAACGCCTCTCACCTGACTACCCTGATCCCGTTGACTGTTTGACACCAGGCGGAGGTTGGCGCTGATCATGGTGGCCAGACGTTGACGATGCCCGAGGATATTTCCCGATTTTTCACTTACCTCATGGGAAAGCTTCTCCACATCCAGTGCCAGCGTCAGAAACCCGAGTCCTGCTTCACCCATGCGAGCGCTTTCAATTTTGGTTGAAATACCAAGCATGCGCAGTGCCTTGGTCATTTTCTGAAACCCTTGCAACGGTTCAGAAATTGTATCCAGGTGCGCCAACACGGTTTGCAAGGTCGAACAACTTTCATTGCTCTGGGTAGCGGTCTGTGCGAGATACATTTCCATATCGCGGATCATCTGCTGCAAGCGATCGATCAGTTCTCTCCCCTGAGTACCGGACACCAATGTTGCCAACCGGTTGGCCTGCTCTGCCAGTTCAGTGGAACGCTGATAAAAGTCCTGCATCTGTGAGCCGATCGAGAGGAATTCATTCTCTGTTGCACCGGCTAACGACCGCAATATGTCATTGCACGGCATAAGCAGGGAACGCCATTCTGCCAGAACTGAGGTATCGGTTGTTGTAGGGATCATATACATTCCTTATGGTATGGCTTCCTCAATGTAGGTGGGACAGGTTACAACATGGTATGCCGTGATCAGACGGATCCGGCGGTAAATATTAGCCGTATCAACAGTTTAACTTTTTCCGGCCTCATGCTGTATAAACGCTTTCTCAATATCAGCCGCTTTCACATCCAGGCTGGTCATGCCGAGAAATCGGAAACCGCCTTCAAGGCTATTTTCAATTACACTGAACGGTCCATCCCGCTCATCAACTTTTTCCCATGGCGAGAATCCAAGACGCAGATAGCTGTTATCATACAATATTTTTTTGACATTTATTTTCGGATTTGCAAACTCAGCGCTACTGCTTTTAAGTTCCTTCAATTCTTCGGTCAACAGCTTGCGTTGCTGGCGCAACGCTTCCAGATCATCCAACGAATCCGTCTGACCGCTCTGAGCACTGTTTTCCTCCAGGTCAGCCAGTAACTGATCAATCCTGTCGGTATGGCGATAATCGGCGCCGGCGCGCAACGCTGTCCTGACCGATGCAGCCGAGCCGGATTTGAGGGTTTGAATCCCTCCCCGTGCACTACAGCTGCCGCCGGTAATGGCGCCTTTGTTGACAATCAGCTTACCCAGAGTTTTTACCCGGCAATTGTGAATCTCAACGTCAATTTCCACATCACCGTCACACTCCACGTCCACATCATGGATAAAATTGGCTTTCAGATTACCGCCACAGCGAATGACACCCTTGTCGCCACCATCCATGCCACAAAAACTGATATCCCCCTGGCTGGTGATGGTGCAGACACCAATATTGCCACTCACCTTCAGCCCCTTCGTGGCATGCACATTGAAGTCATCGAGAATATCCCCCCGCACCTCAACAAAGCCGTTAAAGTCAATCGAGCCGATACGAAAATTGACATCGCCGGCAATTACGTACTCCTGTGACACATCGATTTCTCCGGATGCCTGACAGACTCGGCCGGCAACCCGTGCAATCAAGCGAATTCCGGATTCATCCTGCACACTTTCGATATGTTCACCAATTTTCAGTTGAAGTGGCTTGCCAGGTTCTGCCGGTATCGGCTTTCCGGTAAGCGCTCTCCCGGCAATGCCATGATCCAGTGGTTTAATTCGGGCAATTTCATCACCTGCCTGAACATTAATGAATGTCTGCACGTTATGCAGATCAATCGACTCCTTGGCATTTTTATCAGTAATATGGGTTACCGATACCGAGGCCTGGGCAGTCATTACCAGCTCTTCATCTTTTCCGTCAACCGGAGCGACTCCGATCGCAACCAACTCGCGCGTTAATGCCTGTCCGGCCGCAGCCTTGACCAGGAATTGATTAATGGCATCGGTGATCAGGAATTCTTCCTTGACGGTATACTGGGCCAGGTACTGTAGTAATTCCGTACGGTTAATCATACTTCCCTGGTCATGGGGAACATAGGTCAGGCGGCACTCCAAACGATTTTCCGACTGCCAGACATACAGACTGTAGCCAAGCTTTTTGCATTCCTGACCGAGTGAACTGCTACCAGAAGGTGCTGTTTGCGGGATTTCGTTGCTCATGCTGGGTAGCTCCTGAAGCAGAAATTGTGTTGTTGTCCGTTTTACCATAAAACAATGAAATCTCAATCATGGTTTTTGTTAGCAACATCGATCAATTCACGGACCGTGCTCCGTAAGAGCGAGAAATCAAGCGGTTTCATCATCAGATTAAGATGTTCCGTAATAATTCCTTTGTTCCCCAATGTTTCCGTGGCATAGCCGGTCATAAGCAGTATCGGCAGATCCGGCAACATCAGCTTGATAATCTCGGCAAACTGTTTGCCATTCATCCCGGGCATCATAATATCGGAAATAACGAGCGCTATTTCATTACCCTTGCTGCGCAGGATTGCTAATGCCTTCTCAGAGTTACTCGCTTCAAGAACCTTGTAGCCACTATTTTTGAGGATAAGTGCACTCATGAATCGAACATCCTCATCATCTTCTATCAGCAGAATGGTTTCATGACCGCCAGCAACTTCATCGACAACTGCAGTATCAAATGCGGCAACACCTTTGGTCACCAGCGGCAGATATACCTTGAAGCATGATCCTGCTCCCGGTAAGCTCTCCACTCGCAGCGCTCCATTGTGTTGGCACATGATGCCATAGGCCACCGATAGCCCTAACCCGGTTCCGCGACCGACCTCCTTGGTGGTAAAAAAAGGCTCAAAAATACGGGAAAGAATCTTTTCGCTCATGCCACACCCGGTATCTTTCACGGCAATCAAGGCGTACCTTCCCGGTTTTAATCCGTCTAAAGCTACTCCGGCCGCATTACTCTCAATGGATCTGGTGAAAATCTGAATTGAACCGCCGTCCGGCATGGCATCCCGTGCATTGATTACCAGATTCATCAATACTTGCTCAATTTTTCCCCGGTCAGCACAAACGGTCAGCGGAGCAGTGGAAACATCAAGTTCTATCAGCAGATTTTCACCGATAATTCGCCCGAGGAAATTATAAATAGTATCAATAATACCATTGACATCGAATTGTTCTACCTGCATGGCCTGTTTGCGGCTGAATGCCAGCAGACTTTGCGTCAGGCCTGCTGCCCGTCCACCGGCAGACAAGATCTGGCTGACAAACGGTTGAATCTCCTCATGATGAGCAAACTCAGTTTGCAGAAAATCTCCCGATGCCAGAATTACGGTCAAAATATTATTAAAATCATGGGCCACACCACCCGCCAACGTTCCGATCGACTCCATTTTCTGGGATTGAAGTAACTGTTCTTCCAACTGCAGACGTTCGGTTATATCGGCTACTAAACCGAAGACCCGCTTGACCGTGCCATCTTCTTTCAACATCGGTTGGTAGGTCACCTGCAGGTGGCGTTCATCCTGTTCTTCGTCGACATAATCAAGTACAAATTGCACCGTTTCACCACGGAATGCCCGTTCCAGGTTCGGTTTGATTGTTGCTTCGTAAACATCAACACCCAACAGGTCTTCAGGCGTTTTGCCAATCACTTCGTCAAGGGTAACACCCCGTTTTTCCAAAAAAGCACGGTTGGCCATCTGATAACGATGCTTCTCATCCAGTGATATAATCATATCGCGCGATGTTTCGATCACATACTGGTACTCACGCAGACATTCGGCAAGCTTGTCCCGTTCAGTCACATCCTGTACCAGCACAACGAACTGTCCCGGCGCCGGGCAATAGGAAGTTACCTCATACCAGCAGTCCAGCTCCCGGCTGTACTGTTCAAAATGATCCGGCATACCCTTCAGAGCCACCCGGCCATAACGTTGAATCCACACATCCTCGGTTCCCGGCAATACCTGCATCACGGTTTTTCCAACCACATTCTCTGCCAGTAAGCCCGTCATAGCTTCATAGGCAGGGTTAACCTCAAGAAAGCGATAATCACACGGTGAACCGGTCTGATCGAGAATTATTTCATGCAGGGCAAAACCCAGATTCATCTGGCTGGACAGGTGTCGATAACGGGCATCACTCGCCTGATATGACTCAAATAACTGCTCAGACTGATCAACCTGTTTTCTAAGATAACAACTGCCGTATTTGAGCAGACAGAATCCAGTGAACCAGAGCAGCAGATAGGCAACTATCGACACGATATTGCCGGGAAACCGAACTAAACCGTTCGGCAGATTCATCGCAGCCTCATCCATCTCATGGATCAGTTGCTGAGCCAGCAAGACCAGCAATAAGGCACCCCACCCCAGTTGTAACAGGTCCGTCTTGGCAATCATGGTATGTTCAAGTTTCTGTGAAGCACTCGGCATGGTTACGTCCGCTGGTATCTGGTTTGTAGAGGGGGATCCCCTCCTGCTCATTTAACCTGCACGGATAATTTATTAAAATTTCTCGAACTCATTGTCCAGATGATCGGAACCACCCGTCATATCGAGTGCCACGCCACCAAATTTACTGGCCGGTGAGCGGGGTGTTGGCGATTTGCGGGCAATGTGCGCCATGGCTGTATGGCGCTGTTTTTTGACAGGTGAATGGGATGAGGTTTGACGACGGTAACTGCTACCGATGTTGAAATAGCTGATTGAGTGCTGCAGCTGTTCTGCCTGGCTGGAGAGTTCCTCCGATGTGGATGCCATTTCTTCCGAGGCGGAAGCATTTTGCTGAATCACCTGATCCAGTTGCTGGATTGCCTGGTTGACCTGCTCGGCGCCGCTGTCCTGCTCTTTGCTGGAAGCGGATATTTCCTGCACCAGCTCGGCGGTTCGCTGAATATCCGGAAGCATTTTCTGTAACATCCCACCGGCCTGCTCGGCAATGGCAACGCTACTGCTGGAGAGCTGACTGATCTCGCCAGCGGCAGTCTGGGAGCGTTCCGCCAGCTTGCGAACTTCGGAAGCAACCACAGCGAAACCTTTGCCATGTTCACCGGCCCTGGCAGCCTCAATGGCGGCATTGAGCGCCAGCAGATTGGTTTGACGGGCGATTTCTTCGATAATTGATATTTTGGTAGCGATTTCTTTCATGGCACTGACCGTCTCATTAACTGCCATCCCTCCTTCTTTGGCGTCAATGGCTGATTTCATGGCAATTTTCTCAGTCTGGCCTGAATTATCGGCATTCTGTTTGATACTGGAAGACATTTCTTCCATGGAGGAGGAAATTTCCTCCGCTGATGCGGCCTGTTCGGCAGCGCCCTGACTCATCTGTTGGGCAGTTGAGGATAATTCCTGACTGCCACTGGCAACATTATCAGCGGCAGACATGACATCTTCTACAATACTACTCAACTTGCCAACCATGTCATTCATGGCTACCGCCAGTTGACCAACTTCGTCCTTCTGATCAAGCTCCATTTTTTGAGTCAGATCACCGGAGGCCACAGCCTGGGCAAAACTAACCCCTTGTTGCAAAGGGTTTGAAATACTGCGAGTTAACAAGAATGCCGTTGTCACGGCAAACAGTATGGCAAAGAAACCAAGTCCGAGCATGGTCGTGCGGGAAGAAGAATATTCATGTCCAGCTTCTTCGAAGCGCATTTTGTTTCGTTCCAGATTATGCTGCAGCAATTGGTCGATCAGTGCTTCAAATTCACGTCCGGCCGGCCCACCCTCTCTAGCCATCAACTGAATTGCTTCCGAATCTCGATTGGCCTGGGCGAGTTCAACTACCTTGGCGTTGAGATCACGAAAACGGACAATGGTTTCCTTGATCTTATTGTTCAATTCAACCGACTTGCTGTCGTTCTTATTGGTCAGCTCTTCTACTTTCTTGAAGTTTTCCGCATACTGTTCCCGGTACTTCGCAATTCGCTGGCTGTATTCCTTTCTCTTCTCAGGATCATTATTGTAGAGAATATTTCTTACATTTATCCCGATGTTGGCAACACTCATGTTCATGGCACTAACCAGATTTATTCGGACAGAATTGACTGAAACAATCCGTTCCAGGTTTTGGTTGATTTTGTTCATCCCGTCAATCCCTTCCCACGTCAAAGCAACCATGGTCAGTACCAGAATGCCGAATCCCAAAGCCAGCCGTTTACCGATCTTCATATTTACGAACCATTGCATTCCCAATTCCCCCTGTAAAATTAATACCGCATTACATGTCAGTTACCGGTAGCATCTATGTTTCGGCCATACGGCAGCTTACCGTTCCATTAGCCGGGGGATAAGAAAGCTATCAAGCCACCTCTACATTCCTTACCCCCCGAGCCTGTTGCGTTTAAAATTTCTCGAATTCGTCATCCAGGCGATCGGACCCACCACTGAGCATCTCAATGTGTACCCCGCCCACCTTGGCATGCTCCGGTGTTGCATGGTGTGCTGCTGGCGCCTTATGTTCGATAGTAGCGGAGCGGGCGGTGGTGTGGGCAATACGAGCCTGTTTCTTATTTCCGCCACTGCTGGATTCAATCGTAAAGAAGGCGATAGTACTCTGCAATTGCTCGGCCTGACCGGAGAGTTCTTCCGAAGTTGATGCCATTTCTTCAGCAGAACTGGCATTTTGTTGAATAACAGAATCGAGCTGCTGGATAGCTTTGTTAACTTGTTCAGCGCCACTGTCCTGTTCCTTGCTGGAGGCGCTTATTTCCTGAACAAGTTCGGCAGTTTTCTGAATATCCGGCAGGATACGGGTCAACATATCGCCGGCTTGTTCTGCTATGGCGACACTTCTGGTGGAGAGGCCACTGATCTCGCCAGCGGCGGATTGGCTCCGTTCAGCAAGTTTGCGAACCTCAGAGGCTACGACGGCAAATCCTTTACCATGCTCCCCTGCCCGGGCTGCTTCAATGGCAGCGTTGAGAGCCAACAGGTTGGTCTGACGGGCAATTTCTTCGATGATGCTGATCTTGGTGGCGATTTCCTTCATGGCGCCAACCGTTTCGTTAACTGCCTTACCACCTTCGCGGGCATCAGATGCGCTCTTGATGGCAATTTTTTCGGTCTGACTGGAGTTATCGGCATTTTGTTTGATGCTGGATGTCATTTCTTCCATGGAACTTGAGATCTCTTCGGCACTGGCAGCCTGCTCCGTGGCTCCCTGGCTCATCTGCTGTGCACTGGCAGAAAGCTGTTGACTGCCAGAGGCAACATTGTCGGCCGCCCCCTGAACTTCCCGGACGATTTCTTTCAGTTTGTCGACCATATTCTGCAACGACGACATCAATTCATCCTGTTCACACCGCTTTTTGAGAGTGATCATCAAATTACCGGCAGCTACCTGTTTGGCATTATCGGTGATACTGTTGGTAGCATCGATCAGGACATTAAGATTATTTTTAATAGCGTTAAAATCACCATTATAGTTGTCCGAAATAATTGCCGGCATATCCCCTTTGGAGATGCGGTCAACATATTCAGCGGCAACATTGAGAGGATTGATTACAGAGTCAAGGCAATCATTGACTCCTTGTACAATGGCACGAAAATCTCCCTGGTGTTTGGATGCGTCGGCCCGGGTGGCAAGCTTGCCGTCAACTGCGGCTTTGGCGAGTAGCTTGGCATCGCCAACCAGAGCATTAACAGCGTCGATGCAGGTATTTAGGTTATTTTTGATCATGTTGAAATCGCCATTATACGAGTCGGTGATTCTGAATGGGATGTCACCCTTGGAAATCCGGTCTACATATTCGGCAGCAACGTTAAGCGGACCGATAACGGCATCAAGAGTCTGATTGACACCGGCGACGATTTTTTGAAAGTCCCCCTGATGTTTGCTGGCATCAGCGCGAGTGGCGAGCTTCCCTTCTATAGCAGCGAGCGAAAGAGTTCCGGCATCGCTTACCAAAGCATTAACAGCATCAATTGCCTGGTTGAGGTTGTTCTTGATTTCATTGAAGTCACCGTTGTATGAGTCAGTGATTTTGGGTGGAATATTCCCTTTGGAGATTCGGTCGACGTATTCTGCAGCAACATTGAGCGGACCGATAACAGCGTCAAGGGTCTGGTTAACGCCAGCGACGATTTTCTGAAAATCACCATGGTGTTTGGAGGTATCAGCACGGGTGGCAAGTTTGCCATCTATTGCAGCTTGCGAAAGCATTACAGCATCAGCAACCAGGGAATTAACCGCATCAATCGCCTGGTTGAGGTTGTTCTTGATTTCGTTGAAGTCACCGTTATA
>Ga0062383_10000090_pt1 | contig 22767 bp, 22 predicted proteins | sample DOMMetBare3Fresh_FD_59508 | JGI IMG/M metagenome (GOLD analysis project Ga0062383, IMG submission 59508) | Wetland sediment microbial communities from St. Louis River estuary, USA, under dissolved organic matter induced mercury methylation -... | ecosystem: Environmental > Aquatic > Freshwater... | reverse complement strand
CTCGCTGATACTCACCCCGACACCGGCATTCAGACGGGTACTAAACGGTTTTTCGTAAAAGGCCAGACCGGCCGGATTCCAGAACAAGGCGTAGGCATCGGTTGTTCTGGCAACACCGGCCCGCCCCATCCCCAAGGCGCCCGGTGTCTGAAACTCGGCGGCGCCGGCAAGCGCCGGCACGGCGAGCCCGATCAAAGCTGCTGCAATAGTTACATTTTTCATTGTCTTCCCTCCTGTGGCAGTAATGTAGATCACTAATTTCTATGGTAGAGAGATGTTTCCAATTCAATCGAGTTATAACCGGAAAATGCAGTTATCCACTAAACACACCTTTTGAATCTTCGTGGATCCGAATGCTGATTTCAGAATCAATGTACCAACTGTGAAACCGAAACCAGGACGATCCCCTGGCTTTTAAGAGCAGGGAGAACTTTGGCAAGGGTGGCGATGGTTGCGGGATGGGGATGACAGATGGCAATCACGCTTCCCTGCTTTCTGGCCAATCGTACGGCCTGATTGATCTGTCCGGTGATATACGCCTCATTCTGTTCATTATCGAGAAATACCGACCGGCGGGCTGTTTTTACCCCCAGTTGCTGTGCTACCCGCATGCCACTGGTCTGTGGCGAGGTAACACTATCCACAAAAAACAGTCCTTCACCTTTTAATGCGGTGATCACCGCCCGCATCTTGTCATCGTGTTCGGTAAATTCAGACCCCATATGGTTATTGGCGCCAACGGCAGTCGGAATATCCGCCATGAACTTTTCCATACGGCTTTGCAGCTCACTCTCCGGCATTGCCACCAGCAGACCGTTTGCTTCCAGACGGCGCTCAGGCCACCCTTTGGATTGCATCGGGATATGGAGCATGGTCTCTAACCCCTTGTTGCTGGCAAAGGCGGCAACCTCGTGATAACTGCGCAAACCGGGAATGATCGAGAAGGTCAACGGCACACCGATCGAGGCGAGCGAGCGGGCTTCCGTCATACTGCTCCCCATATCATCAATCAGGATAGCCAGCCGGGCGGCTTTGCTGCCGCTCGTTCCAAGAGGAGCCAGGGGCGCCGGTAGCTGGGGAGCGGTAACTTCTGGATATTTTTTAGGAGCTACGGTGGGGGGGGGCCGGCTCGTGGCTGCGGATGAGATCCGCGGCTGAACAGGAACCGGTACCGGCTGTGGACGTTTTTTAACTTGTTGTTCCGCAGGAACGGTTTTGGGCGGAGCAGGGGCAACCGGCTGCTGGCCGCCAAATCTGACCAGCAGGTAACCGCCGATGGCCAGCAGTATCAGGACCACAAACGCCAGGGCGGCATAACGACTGCCGCCCTGGTTCTTACGTTTAAAACTATTGGTAGGTTTTTGTGCCAAGAGGATTACTTATCTCCCATTTTTTTGATCAGTTCCCACCCCTTGAGAAGATCAACGGCGCGCTGAACCTGATAATCATTTTTCAGATTTTCTTCCAATTTGCTGGAACCGTTTGACTCTTTGGCCGGTTCTTTCTTCTCTTCTTTTTTAGAATCCTTGCCACCCCCCTTGTCTTCTCCTTCAAAGTGGTTTTCAAGATCCTTTTCCCGCAGATGCATGCTTTCCTTTTTCTCTGACGTCTTGGGGAGCTCCAAGCGTTCCACCACGATATCCGGTGTGATCCCCTTGGCTTGAATGGAACGTCCGCTCGGTGTGAAATAGCGGGCAGTTGTCAGACGGAGTCCCGACTCGTCAGAGAGCGGAATGATGGTCTGCACCGATCCTTTACCAAAACTCTGGGTTCCCATGATGATGGCACGCTTATGATCCTGCAATGCGCCGGCAACAATTTCCGAGGCGCTGGCGCTGCCACTGTTGATCAGCACAACAATCGGATAATTCGGTTCTTTAGCGCCTTTGCGGGCGGTAAACTGCATCTTGGAATCTTTCTCACGCCCTTCGGTGTAGACGATCATTTTTCCATCTGCGGTGAAATGGTCGGCAATCCGCACCGCTTGATCAAGCAACCCGCCGGGATCGTTACGCAAATCAAGCACCAACCCTTTGAGTTCACCCTTGTTTTCTTCTTTCAATGCTTTCAGGCTCTTGATCATGTCATCATCGGTTTTTTCCTGGAACTGGGCAATCCGGATATAACCATAACCGTCACCAAACAGAGAGGAACGAACACTCTTGACCTGCACGATATCGCGAATCAGCGGAAATTCCTTCGGTTTCTCGAACCCTTCCCGCATGATCGTCAAGGTAACCTTGGTTCCTTTCGGGCCACGCATCCGTTTGACAGCGTCATTGATGTTCAGGTCTTTGGTAAATTTATCATCAATCTTAAAAATCTGGTCCCCTGCCTTGATCCCGGCCTTGTAGGCCGGTGTGTCTTCAATGGGAGAGATTACGGTCAGGATGCCATCCTTGATGGTGATTTCAATTCCCAGACCACCAAAGGCACCTTTGGTATCAATCTTCATTTCTTTATACACATCGGGTGGCATAAAGGAACTGTGGGGATCAAGCGACGAAAGCATGCCGTTGATTGCTCCATAAATCAGCTTCTTGGTATCAACCTCTTCCACATAACTTTTCTTGACGATTGACATCACATCGGTAAAAAGTTCGATTGACTCGTAATCGCTCCCCTTCCCTTCGGCAGAACAATGCCGTTGGGTACTGATCCCGATGAAAATAACCAGTGCTGCAACAACTATTGCAAACCCTGCTGCTACCCGTTTCTTGCTACCACCTGTTGAAGCCATTTCGATCCTCCGCTGTAGGTATCTGGTAAAATGTGAAAATATTAGTGAACCCATCCGGCAGGGTCAACCGGTTTTCCCTGATGCCGGATTTCAAAATAGAGCATCGGTCCTTTGGATGAATCGGTATCGCCAACCGTGGCAATCGTATCATGCCGGGAGACCTCTGCGCCAACTTTTTTCAACAAACGGGAAGCATGGGCGTACAGACTGAAATATCCGCCACCATGATCAACAATAATCATATTGCCATACCCCTTGAAGGTATCGGCAAAAATCACACTGCCGTCATAAATCGACTTGATATCTGACCCGGCACTGGCGGCGATTGACAACCCTTTACTGAAGGTGAACGAGTTGAATTCAGGATGCTTGTGCTTGCCATACCCCTCAACAATCTGGCCACGGGCTGGCAACGACATGCGTCCTTTTTGGGAAGCAAAGCCACGATCCGGAACCGGGGGAAGATCCTGCGTCGTTTTCTGCTGCGTACCGGCCGGTTTTTCGTGCCGCACAGCGGCTCTACGACGGCTGGCTGCTTCCAGTTTCTGCAACATGGCCTGCAAGCGATTGGCATTGGCCTGCAATTCTTTCAAGGATTGCTCATAACTGGTGCGATCTTTTTTAACTTTCACCAGATACTCTGATTTTTTATTCTTTTCCTGCTCAATTTCCTGCTTTTTCTGGGAAATGCTGTTTTTTATCCGTTCCTTGCGGGTTACATCACGCTCCAGGTTTCCCTTAAGCTTGCGCAGCTCATCAATTTTTGAGTTGTACTCGGCAAAGATCCTTTTATCATTTTCAAGAATTGAGCGCATATACCGGATATTTTCCGCCAGTTGCGGAAATGATTCGGCTGAAAAGAACATGCGCAACCCGCCGATTTCTCCCGCTTTGTACAAGGAAGTCAGGCGCCGCTCGATCTCTCCCCGCTTCTGGTTTGCCTCGGCAGTTGCCCGTGCGATCTCCCGGCCGGTCTGGTCAAGACTGGTTTCAACCCCTTGCAGATCACGATCCATTTTCCCCAGATCAGCCATTTTCTGTTGCAGGGTACGATTGATCTCCTGTAATTCGGTTGAAACGACCTGTTCTTCCTTGCGTGTCTTGGAAATCAGCTGTTTCTTGGCACGAATTTCCTGTTTAACCCCTTTCAGTTCATCTTTCGGGTTATCGGCGCCGGCAGGAACCAGCGTGCCCAGCAGCATCACTATGCACAACCACCATGACAACATCATCAGATTGTGATGAATCGCTTGAGCGAGGTAAGACTGCCAAGAAAACCGAGCACGATCCCGGAAATAACGATACCGGCCAGATATTCGGGTGGTAAAAACGCCAGTCCCGAGGCGGTTGGATTAAAGGTCAGGAAACTCCCGGCATTGTGCAAAAAGGTTTCGTACAATCCGAACAACAGCAGGATCGCCAGTACCGCTCCCGCTCCCCCCTGAATTACCCCTTCCACCAGAAACGGCGCCTTGATAAAAAAGCGGGTTGCACCAACCAGCGACATGATTTCCAGTTCATCCCGCCGGGCATAGATGGTCAGTTTAATGGTATTGGAAACGATAAACACCACTGCAATCAGCAGGAAACCTCCCAGCAGTGCGCCCAGCATACGCATGAAGGTCAGGAAGGCGTTGAAGCGGCGCACCCATTCTTCACCGTATTGAACCTCGGTTATCCCCGGAATTTGCTTGAGTTGTTTGACATAGCTCTCAACCGCGCTAGATTCACGCTGTCCGGTTTTGAGCGCAATTTCGAAAGAGGTCGGGAGGATATCGGGGCGGACCCCTTCCAGCAACGTTTCCTGTCCCCGCAAACGGGATTTGAAACGCTTGAACGCCTCTTCCCGGGGGACATAGAGCGCTTTTGAGGTGCCACGCAACGCCATGATCTTGCTTTTGAAGGTTGTCTGTTCCTGGGGAGTCAATTCATGATCAAAATAGACTGTCACCTGGATCCGTTCACTCCAGTTTTCGGCTGAGTTTTCAAGGTTGACGAACACCAGCATGAACAGCGAAAGAATCAGCAATGCCAACGTAATGGTACCGATGGTCACCACATTGACAAAGATATTCTGTTGTATATTGATTATGGCACGAGAACAAAAATACCCAAATCTGCCGCCAAAAGCTTCACCTGCCAGCTTCGGTCGTTTTGGGGTATTAGACTGTTTCTGATGCGATTGTTTTTTCCATCTGTTCAACCAGTTCCCCCTTGACCAGCGTAATCAACCGCTTATGACCGTTTTCAATCAGGCGGCGATCGTGGGTTGCCACCACAACCGTGGTGCCACGCACATTTGCTTCCTTGAAGATATTCAGAATCTGATTCTTGTTGGCATCATCCAGATTGCCGGTCGGTTCATCGGCCAGCAGAACCTTGGGATCATTGACCAGGGCCCGCGCCAACGCCACCCGTTGCTGTTCGCCGCCTGAAAGACGTTCGGGGGTCAGATTCAACCTGGACTCGATTCCCATCTGTTTGAGCGTGTGCAGCACCTTTTTACCGATGTCTGCCCTCCCCCATCCCAGCACTTCCAGGGTAATGGCAACATTTTCAAACACGGTACGGTTCGGCAGCAGTTTGAAGTCCTGAAACACCACTCCCACGGTACGACGCAGCAGCGGTATCGTGGCGGCAGTCATGCGTGACACATTCTGGCCATCGATCAGGACCTGACCGCTGGTCGGATGCAGGGCGCCATATAACAGGCGCAGCAGCGTTGTTTTACCGGCGCCGGAAGGGCCGGTCAAAAACACGAACTCCCCTTTGCCGACCTGAAGATTGATGTTGTTGAGTGCCGTGGCATCGTTCTGATATGCCAGAGAAACGTTGTGGAGCTGAATCATGGTGACCTTACCATTCGTTATAGGCCTTGTTGTTGGTTCCAACTAGGTTTGATCCACTGTGAACATCATAGACACTGCCGATACTGACGGTGCCGCCGGTGGGACTGGTCGAACCGGTCGGCCCGGCCTGATCAGGCGGCGGTTCAACGGTCACCCAGGAGGTATTGTTCTTTGTAAAGGGGTCATTGGGAATACCGCGAAGGTACTTTTTTAAAACCAGATCATCCAGCGAATCGGGATATTTCCCCTGGTCGGCATAGAATTGATCAATGGTATTGCGGAAATTATAGAGGGTTTCACTCAGCACCGCTTCGCGAGCCTTGATGACACTCCACTGATAATTGGGAACGGCAATCGCTGCCAGAATTCCGATAATCGTAATCACGATGATCAGCTCAATCAGCGTAAATCCGCGTTGGTTATTTTTTCCCCTGCCGTTTTGGGATGATTTCATATTACCACTCATTATATTTTGTCCCATCTATTGCACTTCCCTCCTGGGGAGCATACACATCGAAGACATCATCTCCACCCCACGACGTGGAATCGGGTGGATCACTGTAGGAGCGCAATCCCCATCCCCAGTTATCATCCTTGTCACTGTTGCTGTCCAGCGGATTGAGAACTTTTCTCCGTAAGAATTTTATCTTGCCACCCTTGGCATCACCAAATTCATGCCCTTCCACCAGTTCCTTGAGATCTTTCGGAAATCCCGAACCGGTTTTCAGTGGACCATCGGGCATTTTATCGTAGCTTTTCTTGTAGTCGTCAATCGCAATCCGGATAATTCGCAGGTTACGGCGCAGTTCGATCTCTTTGGAACGCAAGGTGGTGGTTCGGATCAGCGGCACGACACCGGCAGCCAGAATTCCCAAAATCGTGAGCGTCACAACCAGTTCGATCAGCGAGACACCTATGCGCGATTGTAAATATTTCAAAAATCTCTCTTCCTGCTCTGCGGTATTAGATGCATGCGCTACCAGCTTTCACGATAGGCACGATACAATTTGGTGTGATCGTTTTTGGGATCGGCAACAAATTTGAGATCACTATACTTGGAAATCGTATTTTCCCCGCCAGCTGCGCCTGCAGCTGCTGTTGTACCGGCTGCTGTTGTACCGGTTGCCGGAAGAACTGTGGCGGGTGTCACACTGCCGCTGACCGTTGCAACGTTACCGCCAGGAGCGGAACCGGTGATATTTTCCAGTGCGGTATCCTTGAAACTGACCTTGAACGGCTGTTCCTGACTGGTGCTGGCAACACCGATGATCCCGTTGGGAAACTGTGAACAGAGCGGACTATTTACAGGGGTTGGCTGGTTAGTTGCCAGCGGTGCGGAAGTCGTTCCCGTAGGAGCAACCGGCTTGAGCGGATTATTCACATTCAATTGTGTTCCGCATTTGATTATTTCCCATTTTTTACCGGTTATCGGATCTTCTTCCAGCTTTATTTTTGGGCAGTCCGGCTCACATCTACTGTTTTTTTCATCCAGCTTGGTACCATAGATATGGGGGAGAAAGCGGATCGGTTTCAAGGAATACTGGTTGGTCAGCAGATCCTCCAGATTGAGCAGCGGCTGTACCCGCGGACGTTTTGGGGTTCCTCCCACCGAATAATTGGGGTTGTACCAGTTTTCAATCGCTTCCTTGATCTGTCCGCCACGAAATAAAAGTTCTTTTTCCCGTTCCCGCTGCATGACCGTTTTCCAGGCCTGGCCGGTTAATCCGAGCATGATTCCCATGATAACGATAATGGTCATCGCTGCCAGAAAGGTAAAACCATCCCTGTTCCCAAGTTGCCTCATGGTTCATGCACCATCACAGACTAACGGACATCAACAGCCGTACTGAACGGGAGGACTGTCAGCTGTTTGCCATCGCCGGACAGGAAACTTACGTTACGGAAACCGAAGCTGGCTGCCCCCTGATTCTTGGCACGGAAAATCAGGGACGCCAAGGTCCCCCCACCGTTGGCGGCGGCAGCGCCGGATGTTTTCGCCAGTTTGACAGTTACCATGCCGGTGCCGCTATCAACCGAGCTGGAAAAGGTTGTCTGCCCGCCTCCCTGCTTGAGAAAGGTTCCCTCGCTGGCCGAAACGAACTCCACGAAAACCGGATCGTAGGTCAACACGAAGGGGGCTTGTGACAACTGTTGTAATTCGGCCAGTTTGACGTCCACGGTAAACTGTTCACCCAATTTTACTGCCGAGGGGGCACTGACCCGCATCAAACCGCGCTTGATAGCTGCCGGTTCCGGCGACGGCAACGCTGTGGTTGCGGCTGGCCGAGTAACACTGGCGCCAACCGCCGGTAAGGCAGGTGTAGCCGGATTGTCAACCGAAGCACCGACCGGAATTTCAACCACCGGCTGGTTTTGAGCCGGACGCACATTGGTAAGCGGTGCTTGTTTTACCGCGGGAGGTGGCACCGTCGGCTTGGCGGTTGCCGATTCAAAGATCGGCTCCTCGTCAAACGATGACAAACTGTTAACCAGCACCGGATTATCTTCCTTACCCGACATAAATGACATCAAATTCCCCTGGGGGACCATGACCCCTCGCACCAGCCGGGGAGTTATGGCAAGCACCAGTTCGGTTTTATCCTTGCTGTCATCATGATTGGTAAACAACGCCCCCAGGAGCGGAATATCGCTCAACAGGAAAACCTTCTGTTTGGTGTTGTTCTGGCTGTTCTGAATCAAGCCGCCGATAACACTGGTTTCCCCATCCTTGAGACTTAAAACGGTATCGAGATTGCGGGTACCGATGGTGACAACTGTGGTCGGGCTGTCCTTCCCCCCTACCGTTTCCTTGGCAATAATCGAACTGACTTCCAGACCGAGCTTGATGCTGATTTCATTGTTGAGTTGAATGGTCGGCTCCGCATTGACTTTTACCCCCACATCCACGTACTGCACGTTAACCTGTGAAAGCGTACCGTTGAGGGTAGTGGTGGTGATCGGCACCCGGGTTCCCACGTTGAACTTCGATTTTTCCTTGTTCTTGACCCGGATTTTAGGATTGGAAAGCACTTCACCCTTGGTGAGCGTTTTGCCAAGGTTGTACTGGGCACTCGGCACCGTGATAAATCCGCCATAACCTTTCATGGTAAAGGCGCGGATCAGGTTGGAAATATCGGTCGGTGTTGTTGCTGTACCTGCGGTGGCGGTGGCGGTGGTAGTCGTAGCCGCTGAAAGCGCACTTGCCAGAGGCTTTCCATCCGGTGTGAAGGCGCCCAGCTGTACATTATAGTTACTGAGCAGCAACCCCACATTTTGGGCATTCTTATTACTGACTTCCACCACTTCCACATCCAGCACAACTTCCGCCTCCGGAACATCGTTGGCATCCAGTATTTTTTCAACCACATCAACCACATCCTTGGTATCCCGCACCACGATGGAATTGGATTCTTCGTTCACATATACCTTGCGGATCTGGAGCATGGTACGAATCAGATTGATCGCTTTTTTTGCTTCCATGTAACTCAAATGGAAGGTACGGACGGTCATGTCTTCGTACTGCTTTGTTTTTTCCGGCGAGTGGCTATAGATCAGTACTGTTGTTTCGTTGAGAATCTTCCGTTCCAGCTTATACATGGTAGTCAACAGATCGAGTGCCTGCTGAAAGGTGGCATGTTCGATAAAGATGGAAACCGGCTGATCCTTGACCCCTTCATCAAAGATGAAATTGATCCCGGATAACTGACTGACGATATTGAACACATCCTTCAGCTTGGCTTCCTTGAATTTAAGCGTAATCGGCTTGGCAGATTTTAACGAAAGTTCCACTCCGCTGATTTTATTTTTCCGCTTCTGGTTGAGACGCTCAAAAGCGGTCTGGTACTCTTTGTTAGTTGGCTGCAGCTCAAGGGCAATGGTGTATAACCGGTAGGCATCCTTGAGTTTGTTGGTTTTTTCAAACTCCGCCCCTTCCCGGAAAGCAGCCTGGGCATCTTTCAAACGGGTGGTTTCGGCAATTTTGTGTTTGAAACGGTCCTGGGTTGCGTCAAGTCCATAGGCTGCCTGAAACTCTTCCAAAGCTCCGGCATACTCTTTCTTGTCATACATGGCCACACCGCGGGCAAATCGTTGTTGGGCAGCGGTTTCACGAGCCTTGAAAAAACGAACCCGATAGGTTCCGGCATCCGGTTCAACCCGAAAAGCTTCGGCATAGCTGTACATCGCCTCTTCATAGCGACCGTCAGCTTCCAGTTTTTCACCTTTACTGAAAGCGCGACTACCGGCAGAACAACCGGAAAGTACAACAGTTCCTACAAGTAACATACAAAGAACACTATGGTTCAGGTAGCGCATCCGTGCGTCTCCTCAGAAAGTAGGTAGTTTATTAATGTGCCGCTGCAACCAGCGGCTTGTTTTCCAGTAGCGGCACGACAATTTCCTCGCCCGTATCCACTACCAGAATCGTCAACGCCTGGTCGGTTAACGAGCTTGCTTCATATTTGCCATTGCCAAATCGATCACCATGTTTGACCAGCACAATTTCCTTATCCTTGGTGAGAAAAATCGTCTGCTTATTATCTTTCTTCAGGAAGCCGAGAAAAGTAAAACGTGCCAGGGCACTGCGGGGAGCTTCCGGCTGGGCAATCTGCGGCTGCAATGGCGCGGGCTTGATCGCTGCGACCGGGCGCGGCGGCGTGATCACCGGCTTGGGAGCTGCCAGTTTCTGCTTCATCAGCGCCACTTCATCCACAAATACCGGTTTAAAAATATTACGATGATATCCTTTAAAACTGCTGCCGCCCTGATTCAAAAGTTCCAGCTGAAGTATGCGTGCATCGGTTGTTGCTGCCGGTGGGGTGCCCGGCGCTTTTTTCACCACGGCAGGACGGATCACCCGTGCCTTCTGACCAGGAACATTGGCAAGGGTTGCTACTTTTTTTTGCCGCGGAAATGAAATCACACTCCAGACCAGAGCGCATACCAGCAAGATCAGAAGAATAAAGAGGGTCAGTTTTTGCTTGTTCATACACCCTCCTGATTCTTCAGATAGACGATCAAACGCAAATCCATCGTTACCGCTTCTTCATAAAGATCCTGATTGGCAAACGATACCTGCTCAATGATGATCAGTTCCGGTTTTGACTGAATATCTGCCAGATAACTCTTGACAGCAGCGTAACTCCCCTGCAGCGACAGGGAGAGTGAATAGGTCATCAGATTTTCTTCTTTGAGAATCTGCGGTTTATAACTTGCCCGGCCAACTTTCAGGGAGTTGGATGAGGCGAGATCGAGAATATCCCCCAACTGCTGGGGAAAGTGCCGCTTCATCGGGATACGGGTGGCAAGTGTCTGAAGGTCCGTTCGCCCCTTGCGATACAAAGCAGGTATGTCCAGCGCTCCTTCAGCTGCCCGTTGACGCTGCAACTCGTCATAACGCTTGCTGGCGGTCTGAACAGCAGGCTCCAGATAACTGTTTTCCACCACATTCAGTGCGATCGTCAGCACCAGCAGCAACAGTATCACTACCAGGATGTTCCGTTTTTGCTGTAGCAGTTCCAGAATCATCTCTTTCATGGTAAACCTGCCTTACATGAAATGGAAAATTGCACCCCGTTCGACCGTTCACCACTCTTGATATCAGCATGGGAGAGCAAAGCAACCGCAGTAAAGTACTTGGAATCTTCCAGTTTTTCAAGATAGGACTGTACCAGTTTAAAGTTTTTGGCTCGTCCCTCAATTCTCAACACTTTTTCCTTCGCATCCGGTTGCACCACAGAAAGCGCAATTCCTTCCGGCGTCACCTGTTCCAATTGATCCAGCAATCCGACCCAGTTGATGCTCTTCTTGCGAATAATGGCATTATAGTAGCCGATGGTGGTGGTCAACTGTTTGAAATCTTTTTCCGAAACATCCCCGGCTTTTTGCGAGAATTTTCCTTCCAGTACAGAGATTTCCGTCAGCAAACGCCGACGTTCACCGGCACTCCATGCAGTCCGGTAGACATTCCACGAAAGCGCAATCAGCAACAGTACGATAATGAGCGCACACCAGCGATTGACAATCCGGCTGTCGAGATAGGTCTTGCTGACAAGATTGATGGTAAATTGCATTACAGGCTCCTCATGGCAGCACCGATTGCAGCAGTGTACGGAAAAAGTGCCTGCTGGTCAGCAGGCGCATCATTTCCGGCTACTACCGCTGATTTTACTTCCATCAGCACCGGTTCTCCACCAACCGCCTCCTCCACCATGCCGCAGAACTGGGGGGCAATCTCGGGAGGCGCAACGCAGGTAATCATATTGATAGCACGTTCAGGGAATCGATCCCGATAGACGATCAGCGAGCTGTTGATCTCCGTAAAAACCCGGCTGTCGACACCGGTTGAACCAGACAGATCCTTGATCCGCTGAAATTCCAGCGTACCGTTGGAAAAAATCATGATACTCAACAGCCCGCCATAAAATGAAATCATGGTCAGGTCATCGGTCTGGTCAAGGCGGGGGGCAAAAGCACGGTAAAGATTGAAACTGTTACAGTCAATCTGTGCCGGCGTAAATCCGGCTGTCAGTAGTAATTCTTCGTACTGGGTAATGACTGACCGTGACACCAGTGCCACCAGCAATGCCATATCACCATTTTCCCGAATGGTAAGTTCCTGGTAATCAAGATGCGTATCGGCCAGATCAAACGGAAGGTTTTTCTTCAACTTCCAACGGATCATATCAAGCGCTTCCGAACGGCTCTTGAAACGTCCTTCCATATCGAGCAGCATCACCCTGCCAACCGTGTCAGGCAGCGTAACAGAGATCCGCTTGCGATCGCTTATCAACAGATTATGGGCAGCACGAATCGTCTCCACAAACCGTTCCGGCTCAAGAATATTGAGCTCCCGCAACGACATCTTGAGTGTACCGGCCGGGAACGGCGCAGTGGCAACCCGTTCCAACCGGGGAGAACGGGGGTTTCCCGAAAGTGCCGCAAAGGTGACACCGCCAGGATTGATTTCAACACCGATCGATTGTTTTCCGAACAGCATAGTGGGGGTACTCCGTTATTCCACAAAGGTGACGCGATTGATTTCTTTCAGGGTGGTATCACCTGCCAGTAATTTTTCAACCGCAGATTCACGCAAAAATACTACGCCCATATCGTGGGCAGCCTGTTTCAACTGGGTGGCGCTGACTTTGGCAATAATCATGTCACGCAACTTGTCATTCAACTCCAGCAGCTCCACGATAGCGGCCCGTCCGCGATAGCCGGTGCCGTTACATTCCTCACACCCTCTGGATTCGTACAGCGTAACACCACGGGTTATTTCAGGATCAATGCCGGCTTCACGCAAGACTTCATCACTATGGACAACCGGTTTACGACATTTGCGGCATACCCGCCGTACCAACCGTTGCGCCAGAACGCAGTTCAGGCTGGATACGAAGTTGTAGGGATCGATCCCCATGTGAATAAAGCGGCCGATAACATCAAAAACATTGTTGGCATGCACCGTGGTGAAAACCAGATGACCGGTCAAAGCCGATTGAACAGCTATTTGAGCGGTCTCGGAATCACGAATCTCACCGATCATGATTTTGTCCGGGTCATGCCGCAGTATGGAACGTAATCCCTTGGCAAAGGTCAGCCCTTTTTTCTCATTGACCGGAATCTGCAGAATGCCGCGCAGCATGTATTCCACCGGGTCTTCGATGGTGATGATCTTGTCTTCACCGGTCTGTATTTCGGTCAAGGCAGCATACAGGGTAGTTGTCTTGCCGGAGCCGGTGGGGCCGGTCACCAGAACCATGCCGTATGGTTCACGGATTTTCTTACGAAAGCGTTTGATTTCCCGCTCACTGACTCCCAGGATTTCCAGTGAAAGCCCTTGCATATCATTGGCAATACTTTCCTTGTCCAGAATACGGATAACGGCATCCTCACCAAACGAACTCGGCATAATGGAAACACGAAAGTCGATCGATTTGGCGCCAAAACGAATCTTGAAGCGACCATCCTGGGGAATGCGCCGCTCGGAAATATCGAGTTCACTCATGACCTTGAGACGTGAAATGATCGGCGCCTGAAAATGAATATCAATCGGATCGTTGGCAGTGTAGAGGACACCGTCAATGCGGTATTTGATCAGCAAACCGTCGTGGCCGCTTTCAATGTGAATATCACTGGTACGCCGGTTGAGAGCATCCATCAAGGTAGTATTGACCAGTTTGATAATCGGACTGGTATCATCGTTGATCGCTTCCACCGACAGGACTTCTTCGCCGCGATCAGTTTCCTTGACCAGTTGCATCATGAAATCTTCGGAGACATCGCGCAACACCCGCCGGGCGCCTTCTCCACCCTTGATGACCCCTTCTATGCCAGCCTCGGATGCAATCTTGATTTGCAACGAAACACCGAGCAGCAGCTCCAGTTCATCAAGTTTGACAACATCGGTCGGGTCAGCAACCGCTACGGTCATTGAATCGGTCGTTTTTTCCAGTGGCACAAAATGAAAACGATAGATGGCGTCCGGCGGCAAGGAGTTAAGCACCTCATCATTCATTCTGAATTCTGCCAGATCGACATACTCCAGATTGAACTGTTCTGCCAATGCCATGGCCAGCTGTTCACCATCCACAAACCCTTCATGAACACAGATATCGCCAAAACGTTGTCGTGTTGAGGAGAGCTTTTCAACAATAACCGGAAGTTTCTCAGGGTCGAGACTCCCCCGCTCAATCAGAATATTTCCTATATTTTTTCGTCTGTATGATTGCATGTTTTCCCTACCCGACTGTACCGGCAATTTTAAATACCGGCAGATACATGGCAATAATAATCGCACCGATGACAACACCCATAATCAGCATAATGGCAGGCTCTATGGCAGTTGTCAGCACATGCATTCGTTCTTCCAGCTCATCTTCAAGATAATCGGCGATATCAACCAGCATATCTTCCAAGGCGCCGGTTGACTCCCCCACACCCAGCATCCGCAGCGCTAGTGGCGGCATGATATTGATCCGTTCCAGACCGGCGGAAAGCTTGCCACCCTCTTCAATAAAGCGCACAACTTCAAAAAAACGTTTTTCCATGTAGCGATTATTGAGGGTGCCGATACACATGCGCAATGATTCCACCAGCGGAATCCCGCTCCCAAGAACCGTTGCCAGCGTCCTGGTAAAACCGGCCACCGAATACTTGGTAAACACATCACCGGCAACAGGAATCGTCAATTTGAAACGATCGAGCGAATAGCGCCCCGCTTCCGTTGCTTTCCACGAGCGGAAAGCCCATATCCCCACCGCACCAAGTACGAGGGTGTAGGGTAACATGCGCTTCATAAAGGAAGTACATTCGATCAGTATTCTGGTCGGAAGCGGCAGGAGCGACCCGGAATCGGCATACACCTGCGCAAAGGTAGGTACGACATATAACAACAGCAGAGTAATTGCCAGCATCGCAAAGACGACAAGGATAATCGGGTAAAACAGCGCTGAAACAACTTTTTTACGGATTGAATCAACACGCTTGAGGTACTGGATATAACGCTTGAGTGTATGGGGCAGATCGCCGGTACGTTCTCCGGCTTTGATTGAAGCGATGTATAAATGGGGAAAGGTTGTCCCGTGCCGTTCCATGGCAGCTGAAAGTGCAGTGCCACCTTTTACATCTTCACGAATTTGACGCAATACATCGGAAAACCGGCCACTATCATGGCGCTGCAGGATTGCATCGAGTACGTGCATGATTGGCATACCCGATTTGACCAGCACCAGCATTTCCTGGTTAAAGGTCAACAGAGCACGGTTGTCAATGGTGCGCCGCTTGAATCCCGTATCAAAAAGAAACTGGAATGGCTTACGTTTAACGGTAAAAACGTAAAATCCCTGGTCTTCAAGATTACTCCTGAGCGACAGAGGATCTTCGGCTTCAAATTCACGGTGGAGAATTGTTCCGTCTGACGAGCCAAGTTTGCAGGTGTAAAGTGACATAGGGATAGATTAGTATCACAAAGCAGAGCAAAACAAAACACAAAAGCCACCCGCAATGGCGGGTGGCTGCAGTTTTTACAGTACCTGATCAGTGTATTTTGGACTGAAACCAGCTGCTATTTATCGTGACACGACGTACAAAGTTTCACATTGTCAAAGCGGAGATGAAACTTCCCCTGATCCTTCTCCTTGAAATCGGTAATGTGCATATTATGGCAAGTCAAGGCACAGGTAATCGTGCCATCTGCGGCAAGCGGAATGTCATTTCTCACAATCGAAGGCTTTTTACCGGTGCCATGCCCAAACCCCTTGCCATGGCAACGGGCACATAACTCGACCGGGTCGGCAATCATCTTGCGCTTGGTTGAAGCAAAACTGAACCAGCTGGTCAGATCTTCCTTTGGGGCAACGTGACAGACCGAGCAATCACCATCATTGCCATGCGGGTTCTTTACCGATTTATCACGAGATTTGAGTTCACCATGCTGGATTACCTCGGGAGTAAAAAAAGCGGAACCATCGGTAACACCACATGCGAGCAACAGTGCGATCACAATGGAGACTTGTATAGTTTGTTTCATCGCAACCCCCATCATCAATAACTTTTCGGATTATGGTCCACACCGTGGCACGAAAGCCAGCACTCTCCATGAAAGGTTGAAACCCCTTTTTCAACAAACAGCAGTTTCCCCGAAGAACTTTCCCGCACATAATCACGATTAAATCGAATCAGGTAACGGTTTTCAACACTGCCATGGGATGAATGACAGGTGTAGCACGAGGTCCCGCCACCTTTGAAATTACGCTCTCCCGTGATATGTCGTGAATGGGAGGAGAAACTTTCGTTACCAAGGATACTGGAACGTTTATGGCATTTATAGCAGAGTCCGTAAGCAAAATCGCTTTCCTGAATACCGTCACCAGTGGAGTAATTATCCGACAACAACCCCTCGTATTTTGAACCATGCGGACCTCGCGGCCCATTAGGATCCTCGCTGCTATGACAATCACCGCATTTTATGATTGATATGTCGTTGGAAGCTGCCTTCTTTTCGCGATAGGGACGCAGTAAACTGACAACCGCCAGATTTCTTCCTTCTCCCTCAACCGGATGAAACGATTTGTTACTGGTGGCAAATTCCATTTTTTTATTGGTCGATTTAAGTGGCAGGTTGGCACTATCGCCGTGACAAAGATAGCACAGCTCATACTCTTTCGTGATTGGCGCCGTAAAGTTACCAACTTTTTTCCCACTCAAACCGGCAAAGGGATTGTCCGGTGTAACAAAATGAGGGCTGTGGCAATCGGCACAATCCACATGACGAGGAGCTGCCGGATCAGTCTCAGGGAGGGTTTCACGAGCTGAATGTGAGCCACGTTTGGTGCTGAAAACAGGATGCTTGAAGTTTTTATTGAATTCCAGACTCATGTCCCTGAGTTGCGTAGCCTGGGAGACCAAGCCGAAACGATTGGCAGTCGCTGGTCCATGACAGGAGAGACATCGGCTGGCCCCGCCTCCGTTGGAAAAATCAAAACCAAGATGGCAGGAACCACATCCGTAGGTCAAATTTTTATTGTCCAGATGGGATGGTTGCGAAGCGGCGTACAGCAGCGTGAAACTGAACAATAACAGCACAATCAAGCTTGCCAGAATTGAGCGAATAAAACGTACCATGGGTATTGGTGCCTTTCTAACGTGACTTAAGGCCACGGTGCCTTGTTTTCGGGTAAACCGGTCGTTATCGGATGGCAGTTGGTGCAAACAGAGTCATGGTCGCCTGTCGCCGTTGAATTTCCGGCATTATGGTAAACCCAAAAAGGGGCAATTTTCCGGGTCGTAGAGGGATACACATCCTCGAAAGACTGGTTTTGATGGGCATTATGACAGGTCGTACACTGCATTTTACCATTACGATCAAGCTTGATCTGAGGATAGCTTGGTAATTGATAACCGGCTTTGATGCCACCACCTGCCTTGATGCCGCTAAGCACCGCATCATTATAGATAAATGATACCGGATGGTGCCCGGATTTCATCTTGCTGGTTGAAGGTGCAAAAGATGCCAGTCCTGTTATGACGTTATTGCCACCCTTCATGGCGATCGGACCACCACGCAACACATTCCCCAGACTGGCGACGCCGTCATGGCAGCTCAAGCACAATTTGGAAGCTCCATCCGGTTGCCAGGATGCTTCATACCCGGCAGCTGCACGGGTCGTCGCATCACGGTAAATACGCACCGTTGTTGACGTATAACGCTGAAAAATCTGGGTGGAAAAATCACGGTTCCAGAGCGGAGCGCCACCAGCCACATTGGCATTGTGCGGAGTATGGCAAAAGATGCAGACCTGTTGACCGCCGGGGTTGGTATTCGGTTCATTAACTGCCTGATAGGTATTTGAAGCTTCATTTAAACCGAGCGTTCCACCCGACCATGCCAAGGCAGACAGATTATGTTTATTCCCCTTTTCAGACACCTTGGGCCCGGCAGCGTCGGCCTGATTTTGTGCCAACAGGAGACATAGCGTCAGGGCAAGCGTGCTCAGGGTAGTGAATGTGGTTAATTGCTTCATTTTTGCACCTTTTCTTTCAGGTACTGAAATATCTGGAGTCTGTGATTAAATGTATCGGACACATAAATCCGGTCTTCCCGATCAATAAAAATTCCGCTTGGCAGCATCATTTCTCCGGGGCGCGTCCCTTCCTGACTTACGTACAGGAGTAATTGTCCCTTTTGGTTGAATATTTGAAAATTGCCAAAAATAGCATCCAGCACATACAGGTTCTGGTCGCTGTCAAGCGCCACCCCTTTGGGACGTGCAAAGGAACCGGGGGTATCACCAATCTGCCCCTGACTGCGCAGATATTTGCCGGTTGAATCAAACACCCGGACCTTGAAATTCATGGTATCGGATACGTAGATGTTGTCATGGGCATCAACCGCAACATACGTCGGCATATTGAACGACTCGTTAAAACCGCTGATGGGGAGCTGGCCCTTAAAAACATCATCCTTGCCATAGACAAAGATGGTATTGGCACGGATATCGGCAACGACTTTATCACCCTTGGAGGTGATGGCGATCCCGGCGGGGCGCTGCAACTTACCGCCTGAATCAAGCTCTTTGACAAACTCACCTTCCGGGTTGAACTTGAAGACTGTCGCCATTTGACTGTCGGTTACGTACAGAAAACCTTCCGCATCAAGTACAACGCCGACCGGACTGACCAGGGTACGGTTGTTACTGAGTTGAAACAGGGCTCCCACTTCGCGGGTTACCAGATCATAGCGGTGAACAATCCCGATGGAAGGATCGGCAATATAGATCACGCCATTACCATCGGCGGCAATACACTGGGGAGTGAAAAAACCGGCGTATTCCGTGTTGCCTCCCACCATGGCATCAAAAAACCTGGCAACTGTCCCCTTTTCCCCATCAATAACATCGCCCGGACCGTCAATAACCCTGAGCAATTTGATCCGCCCCTGTTGCGGCGGTTGTGGCCAGACGATCTCAACCCGTGGATCCTGCCAACGAGAGGGATCAAGACGGGGAGCGCTGCATCCGCTCAAGAGCAGTGTCACCGATAGCATGGCAGCTATGGAGAAAAAACGGATATTACGCATTTAGCAACCCTGCAATCCAGATACCGAAAAAGACTAACACCGCTCCACCCCACAGCCGGGCCGCTTTTAGATTACATTGGCCGATTCCCGTAAACACCCTGAAAATGAAGAGTATGACCGAAAACACCCAGCCAAATAACGCAGCCACCACCACAATTGACCATACTGTATCCGACACAGAGACTATCCTTTACCAAACAAACGTGTGAGAAGCGTACCAACCTTCAATCTCCACACAAGAAAAACCGCCTCCCAGACAATCTTACGCGACATTTTGGAACTTCCAGCGTGCCGATCAATAAAAATGATCGGTACTTCGACCAACTTCATCCCTTTGACCATACAGCGATAATTCATTTCGATCTGAAAAGCATAGCCATCGGAGGTAACCGCATCAAGATCAACCCTTTGGATGGTCGATCGCTTGAAACATTTAAAACCACTGGTACAATCCTTAACCGGCAAACCGGTAATCATACGGGTATAGAAACTGGCAAAAACACTTAACATCAAACGACGAATCGGCCAGTTAACCACGCTGACGCCATTCATGTAGCGGGAACCGATAACCAGGTCACAGGTTTCGATAGTCTGGAGAAACTGGGGTAACACGGTCGGGTCGTGTGAAAAATCTGCATCCATTTCGATCAGATAATCAGCTCCCATGGCCAGTGCCTGCTTGAAGCCATCCCGGTAGGCAGAGCCCAGACCAAGTTTTCCCGGACGATGGATAACAGAGATGCGCTGATTGTCTGCTGCCAAACTATCAGCCAGTTCACCGGTTCCATCCGGTGAATGGTCGTCAACAAACAGAATATTGATCGAAGGGTGTTGCGATAAAACCAGATCCGCCAGTCGGCAGATATTTTCACGCTCGTTATAAGTCGGTATAATTACGAATGTTTTCAAAATATTACTTCACTGCCGGATAGGTAATAACCGCTTTTTTAGTGATCGAGCTGATCCACTGTTCTTTGAGACGTTTCTTTTCCGATTCAATCAAATCTTTTTTGATTTTTTCCTTGATTTCTTCAAACGGTAATTGGCGCGCTGGACGCAAATCCGTAAGTTTTACCAGGTGCCAACCATACAGAGACTCAATCAAGCCGCTCATTTCGCCAACCTTCATGGTATCCAGTATTTTCTCTATTTCCGGCAACATCTGACCGGCATGAAAATACCCCAAATCCCCCCCCTTGATCCAGGAAAGATCATCGGAGTTTTTTGAGGCTACCTCGCCAAAATCAGCGCCATCCTTGATTTTTTTAAGTATATCCTCACCACGTGCATGAACTTTTGCTTTTTCTTCACTCGTTAAGGACGGGTCGATTTTAAACAAGATGTGACTGGCTCTGAACTCTTTCGGCTTAACGTAGCGGTTCATGTTTTTATCGTAATATGCTTTCACCATGGCATCGGTGGTGGTTACCTTGTCATCAATTTCCGCCTTGCTGATTTTGGCGCTCACCAACGGACGCTCGATAAAATGCTCATACAAATCACGGGTAAATCCGGCTTCCTTGATAGCAGCTTCCAACTCTGCCTTGTTTCTGAACTGACTGGTGTGTTTTTTGATGGCTGCCGAACGTTCATCATCGCTCAACTCTATCTTCTTGGCACGGGCATCCTGATATTTAAGCTCCGCATCAACCAGGCGCTGTAGAGCTTCCTTACGCAAGGCAACCAGTTTTTCTTCCGGCATGGCACCATGAAACCCCTGGTTCATCGGTATAATTGAGCGTAATTCCTGATCCACCTCAACCGCCAGAATCGCCGTACCATTCACGACAGCTGCAACTCCTGCAGGCTCCTCAGCGCCAGCAGACACGGCAAACGTAACAACCAGCCCAACGATAACCAATCCGTTTTTCAGCCATCTTTTCATTGAAAACTCCTGAAGTTCCGAATATGCATAATGGATTACAATATGATAAAAGCTGTTGTGAAGTCAAGACAGACGTACTGGCATCCAATGATCTTATTTTTTGACCGCTTATACAATTGAGAGCGGCATTGTCAACCACACCGCTGCCATTACGTTGACAAGCGGGATAATGGCGTGATACTAGGTTGATTCAATTATAAGGAGGAATCGTGAGAAACCATATCAGAACCATGGCCGACGCGGTCCTGGCAGGGGAACAGCTTTCCACTGAGGACGCACTGACATTATCGGAATCCACAGGAGCCGATCTTTATCTCCTGATGGCTGAAGCAGGCTATATCAAGGAGAAGTTTGTCGGTAATGATGTTACGCTCTGCTCAATCATCAATGCCAAGTCGGGACGCTGTCCCGAAAATTGCGCATTTTGCGCCCAATCGGCACATCATGTGACCAATGCCCAAACCTACCCTTTGGTGAAAGAAGAGCAACTGGTAAACTGCGCCAAAGAGGCCGAAGCCAACGGAGCATCATGTTACGGCATCATCACCAGCGGAACCGGCATCAGGAACCAGGAAGAACTGGATCAGATTTGCTCGGCCGTGCGACGGATCAAACGGGAAACGGGAATCAACCCTTCCTGTTCGCTCGGCATCATCAGTTACGAGACCGCCACGATTCTGCGAGAAGCTGGAGTGGTAACCTATCATCACAACCTGGAAACCAGCCGCAGCTTTTTCCCCAACATCTGCACCACCCACGATTACGATGACGATGTAACAACCGTGCAGGAAGTTACGCGGGCCGGGCTCAAGGTCTGTTCGGGAGGTATTTTTGGCCTGGGAGAGAGTATGGCCCAACGGATTGAGCTGTTGATTACCCTGCGGGAACTAGGGGTTGGTTCAATTCCGGTCAATTTCCTTGATCCGGTGGAGGGAACCCGCCTGGCAGATGCCGATTTCCTGACTCCCCTTGAATGTCTGAAAACCCTGGCGATCAGCAGATTCCTCCTCCCGGACCGCCAGATCAAAGTCTGTGGCGGCCGGGAACGAAACCTGCGGGAACTGCAATCGCTGATTTTCATGGCTGGGGCCAGCGGCATGATGACCGGCAATTACCTTACCAAATTGGGACGCAACCCTGACACCGACCACACCATGATCCACGATCTTGGCTTGCCAATTGCGGCATGCGGGTGTGAATCATGACAACACCGGGCATCTTCATCACCGGTACCGACACGGGGGTTGGTAAAACGATTGTTGCCGCAACCCTGGCTCGCTTGTTAAAGATTCGCGGCTGTAATGTTGGTGTCATGAAACCGGTTACCAGCGGCTGTCGTGAAGAAGAGGGTGTATTGGTATCCGATGATGCGCTGCTGCTCTGTCAGGCGGCCTTGCAGCCGTACACCCCCAACCACGCCCCCTATTGTCTGCGTGAACCGTTGGCACCGGCTGAAGCTGCCCGCCGGGATGGTGTCAGCATTGATTTTTCCCACATCCGGGCATGTTATCAGCAGCTTAGCACACAGCACGATTTTATGATTGTGGAAGGCGCCGGCGGTTTGATGGTTCCACTGGCAGGCGGTTTGATGGTGGCTGACCTGGCCCTGCAACTGGAACTGCCACTCCTGGTTATCGCCCGGCCAGGACTCGGCACCATCAATCATACGGTGCTGACCTGCTTTGCGGCACAACAGATGGGACTGGCCGTCCGGGGG
>Ga0062383_10000088_pt1 | contig 23112 bp, 19 predicted proteins | sample DOMMetBare3Fresh_FD_59508 | JGI IMG/M metagenome (GOLD analysis project Ga0062383, IMG submission 59508) | Wetland sediment microbial communities from St. Louis River estuary, USA, under dissolved organic matter induced mercury methylation -... | ecosystem: Environmental > Aquatic > Freshwater... | reverse complement strand
ACTTATAAGAGGTGTTCCTGTAGTGGCGCACGTCGCTGCGATCCTTGCTTTCAGGGCGGCTGTCGCTCGGCCCAGTGCGGGTGACTACAACCATACGTGTGCCGTCGGGCGACCAGCGAAAAGTGCTGACGCCGTTCCTCAGGCTCGTAAGGCGTCTGGCCTCTCCACCGTCCATCGAGAGCAGATAAATCTGGTTTCTCGGTGGGTCTGAAGACGCGTTCGCAGGTGTTGCTCCCGATGGCGCTGGCGCTGCGGTGTCGGCAGCAGGTCTCGACGACAAGAAAGCGAGCCACTTGCCATCAGGGCTCCAACGTGGCGCGGTCGTCGACTGGGGACTGGTTGTAAATTGCCAGGGTGGTTGGTTCCCAGCGGTTGCTGCTATCCAAATGGAGCTGTGGCGGCGATTTTGCCCGCGATCGACTTTCGTTACTACGTAGGCCACCAATTTTCCGTCAGGCGAAAGGTTTGGATCGCTGACGAATTCAAAAGCATAGTAGTCTTCGGGGGTGATGCCGCGCGGCTGTTGCGCCAACGCAGCGCACGAGGCGAGACTGAAAATAAGTGCACACAGCACTGAACTGCGGACGAGACAGACCATTAATCGTTCCTTGAAGAATGTGGATCAGGCCTGAGGCCTGTAATGCGTCGGAAGCGGGCTGATTGTAAACCACCCGGTAACCCTCCGCAACGCTCTTTAAGTCTGGGCAAACGTCGCCTTGGCGGCCGCGAGCAGTCTCCGCTCCGCGAGTGTCATAACACCTGATGGAGTGCTGGCGTACTCAAACAGTGTCAATCTGAGGGGTTCCGCGGAGGTTTCTGGGGTGAACCCGTTTACTTCTGAGCCAGGTTATGTCGGAACCAATCATCAATGGACCAGGCCGGCAGGTCGCGCGGCACCTGGCTTTCAATCTTTTCCTGGGCCCGGCCAATCGCGGTATTGATCAATGGGTTCGACAGCGCGGTTGCTTCGTCGATTCCCAGGCGGCGATACATGTCCTGAATCGAACGAACGCAGCGCTGAGTCGAACTCTGAGAGTCTCTTGTTGTCAATCCGCCTGACTCTGAGTGCCTCTTCCAGGTTGGCCAGCGTTCCCTCGAAATGCGCGAGTAACAGCACCGTGCTGCCATTCCCCCTGGCTGCAGCGATCTCCCTGCAGATGCCTTCAAGTTTGCGTTCGGCGTTCCACCAACCTTGGTCGTCATTTTCTATGACTGGCATCGCGAGGCAAGGCCCTTTGCATTTGTTTAAGCGCTCAGCTTCGCTGCTCCCCGGACTATTTCGGCACGGTGATGAACATAATCTTCCACGGCTTCCCTGTTTTCGTATCGCGGCGCAGGAAGGTCACGGCGTTAAAGAGACCTGCGGCCCTGCCAGGGTTGCGGGCGACCAGGTCTGATGGCAGCCGGTACTGGTAAGAAACTGAAACCAAATCAGCGCCCAGGTGCCGCACCTCAAACCCCGACAGCTTCGTACCAAAAAACTCGCTCTTACCCTTGGCAAGCGTTTCCGCCGGTGTGCGCTTGAATTCCTCGTCGAATTCCGACGGGTTGCGGAATACAAGCGCTTCTCTGCTTCCTGTTGCAGAAGCTTCGACGATCGTCACCGGCCAGTCCAGACTCTGCTTTATCTTGTCCGCATCGAAACGCCCGAGACCATCCCAGAACTGCCTGACTACCTGCTCAATCTCCTCTGGTGCCTGATCAGGTCGAGTCCTCTTCGCATGTTGATCAAAAGTGGCCGGTGCCGGGTCTCGCGGCGCCGCCATCTCGTCGGTGGGCCGGTGGAACTTGCCGCCTGGATTTGGGATTACCGGGCGGCCCGCCGGATGGATGCATAAGCTGTCAGGAACCGCCTGGGCATCAAATCGATCCTGGGTGATGAGCATAAAAGTGATTCCGCGTTGCACGTCGTCATAGTAATAACCGACGTAGCCGCTGCCTTCACCGTCATCGTAACCATAGGCACGCACACGCGGACGCTTGTATTGTGCGCGGAACTTTGCCAACGAACTGTCGCTGGAGATTCCTTCGCGGGTGATGAATTTCGGATCATTGAATTCGATCTGCACAACGCGATCTTTCTTATAGAGCACGTGAAAAAATGTTTGTGGCTGTTCTGGATCCGATTGCTCCGGACCTATCCACGAATCTTTTATCAGGCCGGCGGGCCAGCGGGTTGTCCTGGCCGGCTTGCCCAGTGTTTTTCTGACTTGCGCGCGCGTTGCGCTCAGCGGCACGGAGGCCACCCTCCCACCCGGTACGACAGAGTTGTCCTGCGCAGCCAGGGAAAGCGACGACAAAAGAAAAACACTGCTGAGCAAAACCAGTGCGGGTCGTTTAGAGATATTCATGAGTCTTAAGCTGCTTAGCCAAATGGCTGGTCAATCGACTTGCTCTGGGCCGTGAAAAACTTCGGCCCGTTCTCAGTAATGTAGAGACAATCTTCGAGGCGAATGCCGAACTCACCATAGATGACAATCGTTGGTTCATCGCTGAAACACATGCCAGGCTGGATCGGGGTTTTGTTGCCACGCACAAAGTTGGTCCACTCATGACCATCGATGCCGATGCCGTGGCCGGTGCGGTGCGGCAGTCCCGGCACTTTGTAGTCGGGTCCGAAACCTGCGTCGGTCAGTACTTTGCGTGCCGCGGCATCGACCACTTCGCAGGGGGCGCCCACCCTGGCTGCGGCAAAGCCCGCATCCTGCGAGCGGCGTTCGAGATTCCAGATATCGCGCTGGCGTTTAGTTGGTTTGCCGAAAATGAAGGTGCGCGTGATGTCGGATTGATAGCCTTCAACGCTGCAGCCGCCATCCATCAATACCACGTCGCCTTCCTGCAATTTCTGCGGCGTGCTGCTGCCATGGGGAAAGGCGGTAAATTTGCCAAAACTGCAGAAAACGCCACCCTGCACTCCAAGGGCGCGAAAGGCAGCCGAGCAGTTCCCGGCAAACTCGTCCTGGGTCATACCATCACGCATGCTGTCATGAGTGGCCTTGTAGGCAATGATCGTGAGGTCGTTCGCCTTCTGCATCAGCGCCAGCTCTGCCGGTGATTTGAACATGCGACACCCCGCCGTGATCGGAGTGGCGCTGACAAATTGAAAGCCTGGTCCTTCCCGGCGAATGCCGTCAAAGAGAAAGAACCTGACTCGCTCTTCGATGCCGATGCGCCCCGTGCGCAGACCACGATCGCGGAAAATCTCGACCACGCGACGATAGGGACTTTCGTCCTCTTCCCAGGTGCGTACATCGGTACCGAACTTGATTAATTCGCGCGCCCGTTCTTCCTCAAACTTCGGACACACCCAGGCGATCTCGCCGTGCGCGGGGATAACCAGGGCAAACATGCGCTCGCTGGTTCCCCAACGCATCCCGGTAAAGTAGGACATGCTGGATCCAGGCTCGAGATAGATTGCGCCTATCTTTTGCTCAGCCATCAGGTGTTGGGCTTTGGCAATGCGCGCTTTCCGCTCGTCGGCCGAAATAGGCACGACGTCGTCAATCATTTTCTGGAGCTTCCGAATCGGACCCGGCGTTTCGCGTTGTGGCAAGGACTCGGCGCCGGCAGGAATTAGTTCGCCGCTCAGTAAGGACACAGCGGCCACGCCCAGGGACCAGCGCAGGAAATCTCTTCTATCTGTGCACATGATGTTTAGCTTGACGACGGTCAGGGATGACTGCGGCGTCATGCTACACGAGAGGCTTTGATGTAACAAGGAAAACCACTGTTGGGTGGGGCTCGCACAACCGGAAATAGGCGTAAAACGGCGAAGTGGCAAACAGCTCGCTGCCTGAATAGCAGAACCGTGGAGCCGCCTTCGGCTAGGACTTCCATAGCCAGGTTGCGCCCGCCAGTTCGGCCGACGTCAAGTCCTGAGGCCGCCAAACACCTCGGGAAAGGCCGGGGCAGTGCTTGTTTATTGGCCCCGCTTTGCCCTACTCTCGGCAGGTTCTGATCCAATAGTTCACGAGGGGAATTTATGAACCAGCGTTCATTTGGCCGCACCGGTTGGCAAGTCAGTGAGATAGGCTATGGCATGTGGGGTATAGGCAGTTGGGCCAACTCCGAGGATGAAGCGTCCCTGCGTTCTTTGCAAACGGCGGTGGATAGTGGCTGCAACTTCTTCGACACGGCCTACGCTTACGGTGAGGGGCGGAGTGAGAATCTGCTTGGCCAAATAGTACGAGCCAATTCCGATCAGAAGCTTTATACGGCGACCAAGATTCCACCTAAGAACCAGCAGTGGCCGGCGCGGGCAGAGTTCACGCTCGATGACTGTTATCCGCCGGAACATATTGAAGAATACACGCAGCGCAGTCTGGCTAATGCCGGCTTGGAGAGTTTCGACCTGATTCAATTTCATACCTGGTCAGATGCCTGGGTCGACGACGATTTGTGGGCTATGACTATGGAGTCGCTGGTTAGCCAGGGCCTGGTGAGCGCGGTCGGCATCAGTATCAACCGTTGGGAACCATGGAATGGTATCAAGGCCGTGCAGAGCGGGCTGATCGATGCCGTGCAGGTGATCTACAACATCTTCGATCAGAATCCCGAAGATGACCTGTTTCCGACGTGTCGCGAAAACAACGTGGCCGTTATTGCGCGCGTTCCGTTTGATGAAGGAAGCCTGACCGGCACGCTCACCAAGGACAGCAAATGGCCAGAAGGAGACTGGCGCAACAACTACTTTGTTCCTGAGAACTTGATTCCGACTCTTGAGCGCGTCGAAGCCTTAAAAACATTGTTGCGCGACTGGAATAGCTCTCATGCCGGCGAGCCGGAGGTTACCCTGCCAGCGCTGGCGCTGCGTTTTATTCTCAGCAATCCGGATGTCAGCACTATCATTCCGGGCATGCGCAAGCTCGCGCACGTCCACTCGAATATCGCCGCAAGCGCTGCCGGGCCCTTACCGGCAGAGTTGCTGGAGCAACTGCGCAAACACCGCTGGGTAAGAAAGCCGGCACCCTGGTCCGATTAGAACCAGCGTATTCATTCGTTTCGGTCTTTATCCAATCGTTGTCGGAAGAACTCTCGCCAACTTTCAGGCAAGGCTGCGACCGCAAGAGCCCGCTGCATTGTCTCGACATCGCTCCGGTCATGCGCATAAAGGCGAGTGATATCGGCAACAGTCACCTCGTTATGATCACGTTCAACTAACTCGACCTTATCTCCAGCGCCGACTTCCCCCTCACGCTGCACCGAAAAATAAAAGCCGGTCCGCCCGCTGGCCAGAAACCTCTTGATGATGTCCGTCCGACCGAACTTGATGCCAAGTTTATAACAAGGCATTCGCGGTTCGGTGACCATTACCTCAGCGGCTCCTATGCGGAAGCGATCGCCGATGTTGACGCTGGTTTCATGCAGGCCTTCAGTACTGAGGTTTTCACCAAACATGCCCCAGGGAAGGTCCATACTGGGCAACTGCTCACGCCAATAGCTGTAATGCTCCCCCGGATATGCATAGGCGGCCTTGGTTGGCCCACCATGAACGGTCAAATCCGCTTGCCGGTCGCCGTCAAAGTTCAGGGTCCGCAGCATTACTCGGCCCGCGACCGGCGTTTTGTAAATTGCAGTCGAGACCGGTTGCTCATCCCGCATTACGAGGCGAGGGCGGCCGACGTTTACTGAGATAATTTTCATGTGTCTTTACCCTAATGAGACGGTTTGTCGTCGCGCACTGCGTTCCTTTTTACACGCTGGGGGCGTTACGGGCCCACCACAGTGCTGGAGAATGCCTGCACAAAGAATCAAAGAACTTTCTGGCCCACGCGAAAGTAGTGCCGGCATAAATCCTTGACAAGATACTCCCTCATCGCTAGATTTCGCTCGCAACTCGGAACTAAGTGGAGTCATTGCTAATTTTCCCAGGGAATTGAAAATGAAAAAACTGGCTATTGTCGGGCTGTTCCTTTCACTCTTCCTGGCTGTCGGATGTCAGGGTCCTGCGGGCCCACCGGGCCCACCTGGACCAGCGGGAACTGGTGGTGGACCGCCGTACGTCTGGATTTGCACGCCAGCAAATTATCCCCTGACGGCAAGCACTACCAGGGCCGACTTGTATATATTCAATGGCGGCCCGACCACGGCCAACGTCGCGGTTAATATTTTGGACAAGAACGGGACCAACCTCGCCGGCGCCACTATTCCAGGATCAAGTCCGGCCGCCACCTATCCCGGTCAAACTGGAAACACTACTGTACCTGTCGCCGCCGCGCACACGTTGCTCGTCAATTGGCTTACGCCCCAGACCAGTCCCGAGGGCGGCGCTAACGTGTCGACCACTATCAGAGTAGTTTCCGACCAGCCTATAGCTGTCGGTTCTGACTTCCAATTCAGCGGTTTCCATGCGGCGCCGTGCAGCCTGCTGCCCAAGTGATTTTCAGGGGTATTCAAGAAGGGCTGAGGTCTCCCCTGGAGGTCAGATGAGCTGGCCCACTCTCAATCTCTGGCAAAAATTTTCAGTTAATCGGCCGCTCCAGGCAAACCTCACATTTGCATAACGCGCACCAAAAAGCCCCAGCGATCGGTAAGCTCTTCGATGATCTTGGTGGTGGGTTTACCGGCGCCGTGGCCGGCTTTGGTTTCGATCCGAATCAAGATCGGCGCGGAACCCGTCTGGGCGGCTTGCAGCGTGGCGGCAAACTTAAAACTATGTCCGGGCCAGACGCGGTCGTCGTGATCCGCGGTGGTGACCATGGTCGCCGGATAGGCATGGGGTTTGACGTTATGCAAAGGCGAATACGCGTACTGAATCTTGAAGTCCTCCGCGTTTTCCGATGAGCCGTAATCCGATACCCACGCCCAACCGATGGTGAACTTTTGAAAGCGAAGCATATCCATCACGCCCACTCCCGGTAATGCCGCTCCAAACAAATCCGGCCGTTGTGTCAGAACCGCACCGACCAACAGTCCGCCGTTACTGTCGCCGCCAATGGCCAGCTTGGGTGTTGAGGTGTACTTGTTCGCAATCAACCACTCTGCGGCGGCAATGAAATCGTCGAAGACATTCTGCTTCTTCGCTTTCATGCCGGCCTGGTGCCAGTCTTCGCCGTATTCGCCTCCACCGCGCAATCCGGCCTGCGCATAAACGCCGCCCAGCTCCATCCAAACCAGGTTACCGACGGAGAAAGCCGGTGTCAGGGAGATATCAAAACCTCCGTAGCCGTACAAATAGGTCGGGTTCCGGCCATCAAGCTTCAGACCCTTTTTGTACGTCAGGAACATCGGCACTCGTGTGCCGTCTTTGCTGTTATAGAAAATCTGCTTCGTTTCGTAGTCGGCCGGATTGAAATCAACCTTTGGCTGGCGAAAGATCGTGCTCTTGCCGGCGACCATGTCATAGCGGTAGACAGTAGTCGGCATCGTGAAACTGGTGAAGGAATAGAAGGTCTCTTTGTCCTTCGCCTTTCCGGCAAAGCCACTGGCCGTGCCCAGTGTCGGGAATTCAATCTCGCGCAAAAACTTGCCGGTCTTATCGAATAGCTTGACCTGCGTATGTGCGTCTTTCAAATAGTTGGCAACGAACATGTCGTTGATAAAGCTAACTCCCTGCAAAGTCTCGGCTGCTTCGGGCACCAGCTCTTTCCAGTTGGCGCGTTCAGGCTGGCGAATATCGATGGCAATGATCCGGCCCCGCGCCGCGGCCAAATCGGTCTGAAACCAGAAGATTGGTCCATCGTTGTCTATCAGGTTGTAAGCCGCGTCAAAGTCATCAAGCAACTTGACCACCGGCGCGTCCTTCTGTTTCAGGTCCTTGTAATAGACACGCGTCTTAACGTCCGTGCCCTCATTGACGTTGATGATCAGGTAGCGGCCATCGTCGGTTTCCGTGGCGCCGAGGAGCCACTCTTTCTGATCAGGACGCTCGTAAACCAGCAGGTCCGCAGACTGTGGAGTGCCCAGCCGGTGGTAAAAGACTTTCTGAAAGTAATTGGTGCCTTTCAGCGTGTCGTCTTTGGGTTCGTCATAGCGGCTGTAGTAAAAGCCTTGATTATCAGCCGACCAGGAGGCGCCTGAGAATTTGACCCACTTCAGGTCGTCGCTTAAATCCTTTCCGGTCTCGACATCGCGTACTTTCCACTCCTGCCAGTCAGAGCCGGAGGCTGACAGGCTATATGCCAGCAGCTTGCCGTCGTCACTGGGCGCCAGGCCTGATAACGCGACCGTGCCGTCAGCGGACAGGGTGTTGGGATCAAGCAGCAGTTTGGGCTCGTCGGTCAGTGAAGCGACGCTGTAATAGACGCTTTGGTTTTGCAGGCCGCTGTTCCGTGCATAAAAATAGCGGCTGCCCTCTTTAAATGGTGTCCCGTAGCGTTCGTAATTCCAAAGCCTGGTCAACCGCTCCCGGATCTTAGCGCGCGCCGGAATTTGGTTAAGGTAATCGAAGGTCAGCTTGTTCTCTGCCTCGACCCAGGCTTTGGTTTCCGCCGCATCGAGATCTTCCAGCCAGCGATACGGATCAGCAACTTTCACCCCGTGGTAATCGTCAACCTGCTCACTTTTGCGGGCTGCCGGATAAGTCATTGGTTTATTCATTTTTTGCTTCGGGGATTGATCCTGCGCGTGCGCAGGCAAGAATCCCGGCGCGCTCATGAAAATAAAGGCGAACAAATACACAGCCAAACGGAAGTTTCGAACATTTTTCGAGACGGGCATAGGACGCTCCTTACAAGAATTCTTCTGATAGAGGAAATTCGCACGAAGGTTGAGCAACACAGAGCAAGCAGTATACAAATTGTGCCGGACGTTCAGCAAACTAACCACGTGTTTGGTACCGTGCCGGCGAATTCTCAGCCCTACCACCGCTCAGCAGCGCCGCTCTGGGATGACTCGGTAATGCCAAAAAGAGGTTGAGTAGTTACACGCGGCGGTTAGCTGGGCAAACGTTTTGCCCTGCCCACTCAAAGACTATTTGCTTAAAGATCATTATCAAAGTTATTATTCGGGTTCGATTCTAGAGCGATTTACCAGACCCTTCCGGGGGTCGCAGCCGCGCTCACACGAGCCGGCTTAACGAGTTCCAAATCCGTTCGACAATTCAAACACGCCTGTGAGGATCAAATGAAACGCATCCTGCTAAGCTTACTAATCATCTCCTGCCTGCTGGCGTCATTGGCCTGCAAAAACACCGGCGGCAGCGACAAAGTTCGCATCGGCGTCTTCATGTCGCTGACCGGCTCCACGGCAAACTTCGGCATCTCTTCAACAAACGGTATCAAAATGGCCGCCGATGAAGTTAATGCGGCGGGCGGCATCAACGGTAAGCAAATTGAGATTCTGGTGCAGGACGACCGCTCGGATGCGTCTGAAGCGGCCACCATTGTCACTAAGTTCGTGACCCAGGATCAGGTACACGCAATCCTGGGGGAAGTGGCCAGCTCAAGGTCGATCGCGGCCGCGCCCATCGCGCAGAACGCCAAAATTCCGATGCTAACGCCGTCTTCGACCAACCCGGAGGTCACTCGTAAAGGCAACTTCATCTTTCGTAGCTGTTTTATCGATCCCGTGCAGGGCGCCGCCATCGCTCAATTCGCAGCGCGCACCCTGGGGGCGAAACGCGCCGCCATCATGGTCGATCGAAAGAACGATTACTCAACGGGACTGGAAAAAGTCATTAACGCCACCTTCACCAAGCTGGGGGGACAAATGGTGGGGACGCAGTCCTATCAGGAAGGTGATCAGGATTTCAATGCCCAACTGACTGATCTCAAGGGCAAGAACCCGGAAGTGATTTTTGTGCCTGGCTACTACAACGACGTCGGTCTGATTGCCAAGCAGGCTCGGGATAAGGGAATAACCGTTCCGCTCATCGGCGGCGACGGTTGGGATTCGGCCCAGCTCTATGCCATCGGGGGCGCGGCCTTGAATGGTTCTTACTTCACGAATCACTATTCGCCCTTTGATACCGATCCCAAGGTGCAAAAGTTCGTCAACGACTACAAAACGCGCTTTGGCGCCATTCCGGATGCCCTGGCCGCGACGGCTTATGACGCAGCCAAGATCATGTTTGACGCCATCAGGCGAGCGAACTCGCTGGACGGCACCGCCATTCGCGATGCGCTGGCGGCCACCAAAGAATTTCCCGGCGTCACGGGCAACGTCACTTTCAACGAGAATCGGGACGCTGTTAAGCCGATCATTATGATCGAAATTAAAGACGGCGGAACCTATGCTGTGCGCGAGCGCGTTAATGTGGAAGGCGCGGCCCTGGCCTCGGCGGCACCGGCAGCACCCACCGCGTCCGCTTCACCAACGGCGAAATAGAAGCCATTGACGTCTTTTAGATCTGCGGGCTCGGGTAATTTAATCTACCAGGGCCCGCAAGTGTGTCCGTAAGCGCTTTTAATCATTCGAACTCAGCGATCAAAGCAAGACAGGTTAAAGAGTTTTCAGGATCACTGACCAACATGAGTACTTTCCTGCAACAGCTCATCAACGGCGTGACGTTGGGCGCGATCTACTCTCTGATCGCTCTCGGTTACACAATGGTGTACGGCATCTTACGGCTGATCAATTTCGCGCACGGCGACGTTTACATGGTTGGGGCCTTCATGGGTTACTACGTGGCCAACGGCATCGGAGCCCGAGGTGCGCAAACACTGGGCCTGGGAGCAGAGAGCCTGGTGGCGCGTGGTCTCCTGGGAAGCGGCACGTTGCAGCCCTCGCTGGTCACGGCGCTCCTCGTCATGCTGCTGGCCATGGCGATCTGCGCCGTCATCGGCGTGATTATCGAGCGATTTGCCTATCGTCCGGTGCGTAAGTATTCGCGGCTGACCGCCTTGATTACGGCCATCGGCGTTTCGCTGTTGCTCGAAAATGGCGGTCAGGTAGTTTTTGGCGCCGACCCCAAGTTTTTTCCGGAGTTATTCAAGAAGCGGAACATCGAATTGTTTGGCGGGGCGAGCATTAACACTGCCGACATCGCAGTACTCCTCATCTCATTACTGTTAATGATTGCGTTGCAGATTATCGTGTATCGCACGAAGACGGGTCGAGCAATGCGTGCGGTGTCGTTCAATTTGAACTCTGCTAAGTTGATGGGCATCAACACCGATCGCATCATCGCGTTCACCTTTGCGCTCGGCTCGGCCCTGGCTGCGGCCGCCGGCGTGCTGGTGGCCATGCGCATCCCTCGCATCGATCCGTTAATGGGGATACTCGTCGGGTTGAAAGCATTTGTGGCCGCGGTGCTCGGTGGCATCGGCAACATACCAGGCGCTATGCTCGGGGGCCTGCTCATCGGCATCACTGAAACCATGGTGGTCGGTTACCTGTCTCCGACATATAAGGACGCGGTCGCCTTCGCTATTCTTATCCTGATACTGCTTTTCCGGCCGTCCGGACTGCTTGGCACGGTAGCCCAGGAAAAGGTCTAGGAAGCAGGGACGAAATACAGAGAGCGTGGAGCGAGGGAGTATGGGCGACGCTGTATTGAGCAAGATGAATCTCATGCTCCTGAATGCCGGGGCAGTTCTCGGCACCGGCGTCGAGCACCATCTCGTGTCGCTGTATCCGTCATCCGTTGTCCTTAATCCCCGGATTTAAGATTCTATGTCTCGCTATCTGCGAAATCTGCTGATCGCCCTGGCCGTCCTGGTCGTGCTTTACGGGTTGGATCTGGTTTTCCGTACCGGGCTGATAAGCCCGTACTTCGCGCGTATTGCCATGCTTTGCGGGATAGCCATCACTCTCGCTGTCTCGCTGAATCTGATTAACGGCTTTACTGGTCAATTCTCAATTGGTCACGCTGGTTTCATGGCCGTCGGGGCTTACTCCTCTGCTTATTTCTCGGTCAACTATGGCGCCCGTCTGGCTGAATCCATGGGTGGCGCAAGTCTCGGCTGGCTGGTTGGGTTACTGCTGGCAACTATCGTGGGGGCCGCCTGTGCCGGCTTTGCGGGACTGGTTGTGGGCGTACCCTCTCTGCGTTTGAAGGGTGACTATCTGGCCATCGTGACTCTGGGCTTCGGCCAGATCATCGTGGTTTTTCTTAACAATATTGAAGCCATTGGTGGCGCGCGCGGTTATTCCGGAATTCCGATCGTAAAAAGTTTCTTCTGGATTTTTCTGGTGGCGATTCTGACCATCGTGATTGTTTATAACATTGTGAATTCGGCGTTTGGTCGCGCGCTCATCTCAATTCGCGAAGATGAGCTGGCCGCTGAAGCCATGGGCGTGAATACGACTCGTTACAAGGTCATGGCCTTCGTGATCTCATCCGCAATGGCTGGAGCCGGCGGGGTCCTGCTGGCGCACTTTGACGGTTATCTAAATCCCAAGTCCTTCGAGTTCATCAAGTCATTTGAAATCCTGATCATGATTATCCTCGGCGGGCTCGGCTCGATTGTCGGGTCGATAATCGGGGCAATCGTGCTGACTATTCTCCCTGAAGCGCTGCGCGGATTTGCCGAATACCGCATGGTGATCTATTCCCTGTTGTTGATCATCCTGATGATCACGCGTCCCCAGGGCCTGCTGGGTGGAAACAACGCGCTCAAGGTTTGGCAGGCGCGCCGTCGCGCACGCGCCGCCGCCGCCAAAGCTCAGGCGCTTAAGGCCGCCGCCGGAAATGGTCCCGAAGAGCCGCTTGAACGTCCGGCGGGAAAGGAGGCCGCCCGATGATTACGACTCGCACCGAAACAGGCGGCAATGGCAACACCGCAATCCTGCAGACGGATAAATGCACCATCCGCTTCGGGGGTTTGTGTGCGGTCAATGAACTGGATGTAGTCGTGCGTGAGGGCGAGATTTTCGGACTGATTGGCCCCAACGGCGCCGGCAAGACCACCATCTTTAATTTGCTTACCGGGGTCTATGAGCCGACGTCCGGCGAGATCCACTTCAAGGGCGAGCGCATTGATGGACTGCGACCGTACGAGATCGCCGCTCGCGGTGTGTCCCGTACTTTTCAAAACATACGGCTCTTCCCCTCTATGAGCGTGCTCGATAATGTCATGACGGCCTGTCACATCCACGCCCGGCAAAACCTGCTTGACGCCGTGCTGCGTACTCCCCGTTTCACCAGCGATGAACGAGCACAGCGTGAGCACTGTCTGGAGCTGCTGGAAATTTTTGACCTGGTAAGCGTCAAGGACGAAGGCGGCACCAGTTTGCCCTACGGCAAACAGCGTCGCCTGGAAATAGTCCGAGCGCTGGCCACACGCCCCACGCTGTTGCTGCTGGATGAGCCGGCGGCGGGCATGAATCCCTCAGAACAGGAAGATCTGATGGGGCTGATTAAGCAGATCAGAGATCGTTTTGGCCTGACCATTCTGCTCGTCGAACACAATATGAAGGTCGTCATGGGTGTCTGCGAACGAATTCAGGTGGTGGATTACGGCAAATCGATCGCCCTGGGACTTCCCGAAGAAATTAAGAACGATCCGAAGGTTATTGAGGCGTATCTCGGGGATTAGGTCTTTGCCCTTGGTCCTATTGGTTAGTGCATAGCATGCTTATCTTAGAAAACGTTTCCGTGAATTATGGGGCCATCGAAGCGCTTTGCTCCATCTCGATGCATGTCGATCAGGGCGAAGTGGTGACGCTCATCGGCGCAAACGGCGCCGGCAAAACGACAACCCTGCGGACAATCACGGGACTACTCGAGCCGAGTCAGGGGCGCGTGCTGTTTGAAGGCGATGACATCAGCGGCAAGCCAACCCACAAGCTGGTGGCCCGCGGCATTTCGATGTCTCCTGAAGGGCGCGGCGTCTTTGCGAACCTTACCGTGCGCGAGAATTTGCAGATGGGAGCATATCTAAACAAGAACAAGCGTGAAGTCTCGGCAGATATGGAACGCGCTTTCCACCTGTTTCCGCGGTTAAAAGAACGAGAAGCACAGAAGGCGGGAACCCTTTCGGGCGGCGAGCAACAAATGCTGGCCATGGGCCGGGCCCTCATGTCGCGGCCGCGCTTACTGCTGCTGGATGAGCCATCGCTCGGTCTCGCGCCGCTGGTGGTGCACACAATTTTCCAGGCAATCGACGAGATTCGGAGCAAAGGCACGACGATCCTTCTGGTTGAGCAGAACGCCCATGCGGCGCTGGGCCATTCCGACCGCGCTTATGTTCTGGAGACCGGCAGAATCGTCATGGAAGGGCCTTCCAAACAACTCGCAAACGATCCCAGAATAAAGGAAGCCTATCTTGGCGAGTGATATGAACCGGCGAACAGTCCCGTGTTAAGCCCGAAAGCAACATCCCCGGACCGACCACTGACGCGCATTCTTCAAGCGGGCCTGATCCTGGGGCTCATTATTGTCCTGCTCGCAGCCTGCGCACCCAAACCATCCGGCACGGTAACGTCAGATCACAGCTTGATAAGAATCGGCTACTACGGAGACTTGTCCGGGCCGACTTTCAACTTTGGCGAGTCGGCCAAGAACGGCGTGCTGATGGCCGCCGAAGACATCAATCAGGCCGGTGGCATCGACGGCCGTCGCATTGACCTCATCATTGAAGATGACCAGGGCAGCGCGGAAAGGGCTGCCAATCGCGCCGGTAAGTTGATCGATCAGGATAAAGTAGTGGCCGTTATTGCCGGGGGAACTTCGGGCAACGCCCGCGCGGGCGCCCCCAAAGGGCAGGTCGCCAAAATTCCTTTGCTTGCGCCTTCGGCCACTGATCCGGCAGTCACAGCGATCGGTGACTATATATTTCGTGCCTGTTTCATTGATACCTTTCAGGGAGAAGTGATGGCGAAATTCGCTGTCCATACACTCAAGGCGAGGACGGCGGCAATCCTGCTTGACTTCAACTCCCCTTACAGCCGCGGCCTTAGTGATTTCTTTGAGTTAAGCTTTACGCGATTAGGCGGTCAGATTGTGAGCAAGCAGCTCTACACGGTCGGCGACGGGGACTACCGCGGCCAGTTGAGCTCGATTCGACTGGCAAACCCTGATGTCATCTATATTCCCGGCTACTATGGAAATGTGGCGCTGATTGCCAGGCAGGCGAGGCAGATTGGTATCACACAACCGCTGTTGGGTGGCGACGGGTGGGATGCCCCGGAGCTTTGGGATCTGGGTGGGGACGCATTGAACGGATCTTATATTTCCAATCATTATTCCGCCGAAGATCCCTCCCCGGCGATTCAGACTTTTGTGCGTGATTTCAAGCTGCGCCATGGAAATCTTTCTCCTGACGCACACGCGGCGCTCGCTTACGATGCCATGCGAGTGCTCGCTGATGCTATCCGACGGGCCGGCACCACCGATGGTCCAAAACTCCGCGAAGCTCTCGCGCAAACAAAAGACTTTCCGGGTGTCACCGGTATCATCACTATCAATGAAGAACGGAATGCGATAAAGCCTGCAGTCATTTTGAAACTCGAGGACCGCAAATACATCTACCAGGAAACAATCCAACCTGAGACCCCGGTTGCGCCGCGAGCGTCTCCTTCACCTTCGCGTCCATAAGACGGACGATTGAAATTAATCCGGCAATTCATCGCTGAGTGGATAAGGCTCCCTTAAGGTTCGAGTGAGTTTCGAGTCCATGAAAACGAAGTAGTCCGTCAAACGGACGACTGATAATAGCCCGGCAATTTATTGCTGGGATCACCGAGGGGCTGTTACCCAAGTCCGTGCAACGGACGGCTGAAGACAACTCACCGATTAATCAGCCGGGTATTATCAGTCGTCCGTTTCACGGACTTGCATCGGCCCATCGGTGACCCCAGCAATAAATTGCTGGACTATTGCCAATAGTCCGTTTCCCGGACTGGACCATTGCGGTCTACCACACCAAGCAATAAATTGCTGGGCTATTTTCAGTCGTCCGTTTCCCGGACTGGACCATTGCGGCACTACCACACTCAGCAATGAATTGCTGGGCTATTTCCATTCGTCCGTTTCCCGGACTGACCATTGCGGCACTACCACACCCAGCAATGAATTGCTGGGCCATTTCCATTCGTCCGTTTCCTGGACTCCTAAAGGCCTGCACCGCCAGCCCAACCTCTTGAGCCCGTCAGCAAACCCAAACGGCCAGCAGGCCACCAGCAAAGGGGCCGCTCTGGTTGCGTACGGATAACCCTTTCCGTATAATTCTCCGCTTGCTCGAAGCACGGAGGTAGTGTCCGGTGGGTTCGCGCCCACTTTTTCTTTTGGACGACAGTTATTTGCGGGATTTGCTCCCACGCCACGTGCCGCTTTGAAGCAACCGAGGTGGGCTATGGCTTCCAAGCCGATTCAAGAGCGAGTCCGGGCAATCGCCGAGCAAGCGGCCGGGGACAACGGACTGGAACTGGTTCACTGCGAAGTGGCCGGACCAGAAAACAAGCCGATTGTTCGCGTTTTCATTGATAAGCCAGGCGGTGTGACCCACGCAGATTGCGCCGCGGTCAGCCTGCATCTGGGTACGGTTCTCGACGTCGAGGATTTCATCCATTCGGCCTACACCCTGGAAGTTTCATCTCCGGGGCTGGAGCGAGGACTGTACAAGCGAGCCGATTTCGAACGCTTTGCGGGAAACATGGCCAGGCTGCGTACCAACGGCCCGGTCAATGGACAGCGAAATTTTCGTGGGCGGTTGCTGGGAGTTGACGGCCCACATCTACTGTTTGAAGACCGGACCAGCGGACACGTGAGTATTCCATTGGAAGCAGTAGTGAAGGCCAATTTGGAATATGACTACGACGCTGAGTTGCGCGATAAGAAGGTCAGCCAGTGAGCTGGCCTTGTTTGACAACCTGGACTTCTCTTCCGTACCTGGCCTGCCGGGACGGATACACGCAGGTTAACAGCCTGCTTTACAACTGAATAGGCTCATGACGACGCGCAGCATTGCAGCGTCGAGCCAACGAACGGAAATCTAATGAGTTCATCCATTGCACAGAACATTGAAGCCCTTTGCCAGGAACAGGGCATTGAGCGCGACCTCGTCATTGAAGCGATGAAAGAGGCCGTGCGCGCCGCTGCCAAAAAACAGTTCAAATCCGGCGAGGACATCCAGGTTGACTGGAACCCTGAAACCGGCATCGAGCTTTCGTCCTCCAAAGTGGTCGTCGAAGAAGTAACTAACGAGGCCACCGAGCTTTCAATCGAAGAAGCAAGAGAGCTGGCCGGCGACGAAGTCGAGCTTGGGGACGCCTTGCTGCTGCCCCTGCCAATGGAAGAACTGGGACGCATTGCCGCGCAAACCGCGAAACAGATCCTGTTTCAAAAGGTACGGGATGCCGTCCGCAACAATGTCTACGAGCAATACATCGATAAGACGGGCGACCTTGTCAATGGCTATGTGAAGCGTTTTGAACGCGGCAACATCATCGTCGATCTCGGCAACCTTGAAGCCATCCTGCCGCGCTCTCAGCAGTCGCGCGGCGAACAATGGAACCAGGGCGAGCGCATTCGCGTCGTCATCCACAATGTTTCCAAAGAATCCAAGGGGCCACAAATCGAAGTCTCCCGGACCTCGCCCGAATTGCTGTTGCGCCTGTTTGAGATGGAAGTCCCGGAGATTTATGACGGCACAGTCGTCATCAAGTCCTGTGTTCGCGAGCCGGGAGAGCGCGCCAAGATCGCCGTCACTTCAAACGAGCGTGACGTGGATCCGGTCGGCGCCTGCGTGGGTATGAAAGGTTCGCGTGTGCAGGCCATTATTCGCGAACTGCGTGGGGAAAAGATAGACATCATCGAATGGTCGGACGAGCCTTCGGTATTTGCCGCCAACGCGCTTTCGCCTGCCAAGGTCAATCAGGTTCGTATTACCGATATCGAGAACCGCCAGATGGAAGTAATCGTCAATGAGGACCAGCTTTCGCTGGCCATTGGCAAGCGTGGTCAGAACGTGCGACTGGCCACCAAGCTGGTGGGCTGGAATATTGATATTCGCAGCGAAGAAGAGATCAAGCGCGAAGTCACGGAGCAGATGGGCGCTCTGATCGCCTCGGGCGAGGCCGTGCCGCTTTCCGCCATTGAAGGGGTCACCGCACAGCAGGCCGATGCTTTGGCAGAACACAATATCAATGACATCGATACCCTCGCGAATACCTCAGTGGATGATCTGGTTGAGATTCTGGATCTGAGCCTGGATGAGGCCGAGGTAATTCTGGCGCAGGCAAAGGCTGTGATCGCCATTCGTGAAAAGAGCCAGCAGGCTGAAGAGGAAACAGCCGTCGAGCAAGGCTCGGAAGTTTTGACAGCTGAGACTGAACACATCCATGCCGTCTCGGTCGAAGCAGATGAAACCGCCGACGCAGGTGAGGTGCAGCCTTCGAATGAAATGACGGCGGCCGGATATGACGAAGCAGTCGAAAACGGTGTCCCTTTCGCAAACGACCACGAAGTGCTCGCCCAACACGCAGCCGAGCCGGTCACGTTGACGGAGATTGAGCCCATGGGTGAGGACGAGCTGGTGCTGGAGGGTGCGGGCAGAGATCTGCGGCCCGATACAATCACGCTGTCTCCCGATATCAGCTCAACCGAGGCCGCTGTTGCCGAAAATCTGGCTGAACTCGGCGCAGAACCGACCGACAGCAGCGCCGACGCAAGTGCTTCAGGAGCCGCGAGTGCTGAAGCAGAACCAGCTCCCGAGAGTGTTGCAGATGCCGCACGGGACGGGGGCGATGTCCAAGACGAGAAGCAAGATGCTTCCCCTGACGCGGCAAATTAGTTTGGGCGGACGTGCTGGATCGCTCAGCACGTATCGCTGCTCGCGCTCAACCCCTTCTATCGGGATGCACTTCTGATTGCACTCGAAAAAGTGGTTGAGAGCGAGATTGTTCTTAACCACTTTTCGCAAGAGTCAGGACGCCGGAAAGCGTCCCAGAAGGAGTGCATGACCGCTTCCAAAGTTCGCATTTACGACCTCGCTAAGGAACTCAAGCTCGACACCAAACGACTGATTGAAGAAATTCGTCGTGAGGGCGTGGATGTCAGTGTGCCTTCCAACTCTGTTTCCAAGGAACTGGCGGAGAAAATCCGCATTAAGTACTTCCCGAAGAAGGAAGCCGTCGCCAAGCGCACCATCAAGGTGGTTAAGCGAGCTGCCCTGCCCGTCGCTGAGGAAGAGGCTCCTGCTGCAGTGGCAGAGCCCGTCGAACCGCAGGCGGCCGAAGCCCAGCCGGTAAGCCACGAAGAAATTGCTCCGCCGGAAATCGAACCACCCGCTCCCGCAGCCAGGCCCGCCGCGCCGGCCGCCCGTATCAAGAAGTTGACACCGGCGGTCAGAGCCGAACAGCCGGTCGCACCGCCGAGTGAGATCGCTGAAGAGCCAGAGCCGCTCGTACACACCCCTACGGAGACAAATCACGTCCAGGAACCAGCGGCCACCGCGACTGCTCGCCAGGCGGAAGCAGCGCCCGCGCCGTTCGTGCCATCGCGCCAGGTACGCGTGATGCGCCCGACAGCTGCCGCACTTGATGCTGGCATACGCCCCGGTGAGCGAGTGCCGCCGCCACCCCCGACACCCGCGGCTACTCCAACTCCGCGCGAACGCGATGAACGGCGTCGCGAACGGACCGCGCAGGGTCGAACTGAATATCGCGGCACCCCGGGAGAGACTGCGACACCGCAGACGACCTACATTCCACCACCAGACAGTGGCCGGCGCCGTTCGCGTCGCGCAGTGCCACGTGGCGGTCGCAAGGGCAATGAGAAGGGCGGCCGTTTTGACAAAGGCGATTTCATTCCACCGCCGAAGGCGCTTTCCCTGGAAGATCGCATAGCCGGCCGGCTCGAAAGCCCCGGCGTCGCGGGCGAATTGAAACCAGTTCGGGTCATCGAAGGATCGACCGTGAAAGAGTTCGCCGAAAAGCTTGGTATCAAACCCAAGGACATCGTGACCCTGCTCCTGCAGCGCGGCGTCTTTGCGACCATCAATCAGCCCCTCAATGACGACGTCGCCATCGATCTGGCCAAACGCTTCGGCTATGAATTGACTTTCGTTAACTTCGAAGAAATGGTTGCCGAAGAGGAGTTCGAGGAACTGGTAGCTTCCGACGCTGACGACGTGGAACTGCCGCGAGCCCCTGTGGTAACAGTCATGGGCCACGTCGATCACGGCAAGACGTCTTTACTCGATGCGATCCGCGCCACCGATGTCGCCGGCGGCGAAGCGGGCGGCATTACACAGCACATCGGAGCTTACAGTGTCCAGGTCCCCAGTCCGGATAATGCCGGCGAGACTCGGCGCGTCGTTTTTCTGGACACGCCGGGCCACGAAGCCTTCACCCTGATGCGCGCCCGCGGGGCAAAAGCGACAGACGTAGTCGTGCTGGTAGTCGCCGCCGACGACGGGGTCATGCCGCAAACAATCGAAGCAATCGAACACTCGCGCGCTGCTAACGTTCCCATCGTGGTGGCCATCAATAAGATTGATAAACCTGACGCCAATCCGGAACGCGTAAAGCAGGAACTGGCCCGCCACGGGTTAAACCCGGTCGATTGGGGCGGTGAAACGGAAATGGTGCAGGTATCAGCCAAGAAGCGCGAGAACCTCGAGACGCTGCTGGAGACGATCCTGCTGACTTCCGACATCCTTGATCTCAAAGCCAGTCCTACACGCCTGGCTTCAGGGGTGGTGCTCGAAGCAAAACTCGATCGGGGCCGTGGTCCGGTAGCCACTGCGCTGGTCCAGCAGGGCACCTTGCGCGTTGGCGATCCTTTTATCGTTGGCCAGATCTTCGGCAAAGTGCGAGCAATGTTTGATGACCGCGGGGCTCCGGTAACAGCCGCGTTGCCGGCCACGCCCGTCGAAATCCTCGGACTGCAGGGGGTTCCACTTGCCGGTGATACTTTCCAGGTGGTCGCCGACATCGTCCGCGCCCAGCAAATTTCTCATCACCGGCAGGTAATCAACCGGCAGAGCACGCTGCTGCAAACCACGAAACGAGGTATCGAGGCCCTGGGCGAAAGCGAAGTCAAGGAGCTGCTGGTGGTCATCAAGGCCGACGTGCAGGGGTCGGTCGAGGTTTTGAAATCGACACTGCAAAAACTTTCCACTGATGCGGTGAAAGTTAAGGTGATTCGTTCCGGAGTGGGGGCAATTACCGAATCCGATGTCTTGCTGGCTTCGGCCACCCAGGCCGGCACCGCGTCCACCGCGGTTGTGATCATCGGCTTTAATGTGCGCCCTGAATCACGCGCCGGAGATCTGGCCAAGCAGGAAAGTGTTGACATTCGCCTGCACTCAATTATCTACAAGGTTGAGGAAGAGATTCGGGCCGCCATGATCGGCATGCTCGATAAGATTGAGAAGGAAAAGATTCTCGGCAAAGCCGACGTGCGCGAAGTCTTTCGCGTGCCCCGGGTCGGAGCCGTGGCCGGCTGCATGGTTGTCAACGGCCTCATCAGGCGTACCGCGCGTGCGCGCCTGATTCGTGACGGGGTAGTCACCTGGGAAGGCAACATTGCTTCTTTGCGACGGTTTAAGGAAGACGTTTCCGAAGTTCGCGATGGCTATGAGTGCGGTATCGGTCTCGAGAACTACAACGACATGAAGGTGGGCGATCAAATTGAAGCGTACATCGTCGAAAAGGTCGCGGCCACGGAACTGTAGAAAGGATGAAGGATGAGGGATGAGCCATGACAGGGAGACACGGTGAACACGGAGACGCGGAGCTGAGGAGTCCCCGCGTCAGCGTGTCTCCCTGTCTCCCCATCAGCTCCTAATCCTTCATCCTTAGTTTGGATGCGGCGGACGGAAAGAGTTGCGGACCTCCTGCGTGAGGAGATTATCCAGATTGTTGGTTATGAGCTGGAAGATCCACGCTTGACACCAGTAACGGTCACGGATGTGCGGCTGGCTGACAATCTGAAGAGTCTGCGGGTCTTTTTCACCATCGCCGGAACAGAAGAGGAATATAAGGCAGCACTCGCCGCGCTGGGCCATGCTACTCCCTACATTCGGAAACAATTGGGTCTCTCCCTCAACCTGCACCGCACTCCCGAAATCCACTTTGTACGCGACCGCGTCGAAGAAGAGGGTGAGCGTGTGGACCAGTTGCTGGCAAAGATTGAAGAGGAATGGAAAGACAGAAAGGATGAAGGATGAAGGATAAAGGATAAAGGTGTGCAGGCGCGAGTCGCTTTTCATCCTTCATCCTTCATCCTTTACCCTTGCTTTAAATGCTTAGTCAAGTTGTGGAATTAATCGAATCGAAGCGCAGCTTCGCCATCACCTCCCACATTCGCCCCGACGGCGATAGTTTGGGATCCAGTCTGGGCCTGTATTGGTTGTTGCTGGCATTGGACAAGGATGTCGAAGTCATCATGCGCGACCCGGTGCCGCATGCCTACCAGCAACTGCCGGCTGCGAACAAAGTGCGTGTCACTCCCGCCGTCGATCGCCATTACGATGCGATCTTCGTCATTGAATGTTCGGACATTACTCGCCCCGGGCTGATCGATCTGGAAAAACAGTACGTGGTCAATATCGATCATCATTCCACCACGGCGCTGTTTGGCAGCATCAACTGGATTGACTCGACCGCCTCAGCGGTTGGGGAAATGGTTTACAACCTGTGTAAGGCCACGGGTGTGCGGATCACCAAAGAAATTGCCGAGTGCGTCTACACGGCGCTGATCACCGATACCGGATCGTTTCATTATTCAAACACCACGGAGCGAACCTTCAAGGTGGCCTCGGAGCTGGTGCGCACCGGGGTGAAGCCCGCCAAGACGGCGGAGTCGGTGTTTGCCAGCTATCCCTGGAGCCGGATTCAACTGTTGGGTGACGTCCTTTCCACAGCCCGGCGCGACACTTCGGGAAAAGTCGCGTGCATGCGCCAGACACTGGATATGCAGAAGCGGTCTGCAGCTTCTGAAGAAGACACTGACGGATTTGTTAACTATCCGCTGACCGTGGCCGAAGTGGAGGCAGTGGCGCTCTTGAAAGAGTGCGCGCCGGAAGTTTACCGCACCAGTTTGCGGTCGAAGGGCGACGTAAACGTAGCCCGGGTGGCAGAGATGTTTGGCGGCGGGGGGCATCGCAACGCAGCGGGCTGCACGCTTACCGGCCCCTGGGAAGACGCCGAGCAGCGCATCGTTGACCTGCTGCGCGACGCAGTAGACCGCGCCAACGGCGCGCAGGATATTACGGAAGATTCGTTGAAGTAAGGGGCTTTGGTTTTTGGTCTTTGGTCTTTGGTCTTTGGTCTTTGGTCTTTGGT
>Ga0062383_10000079_pt1 | contig 23597 bp, 11 predicted proteins | sample DOMMetBare3Fresh_FD_59508 | JGI IMG/M metagenome (GOLD analysis project Ga0062383, IMG submission 59508) | Wetland sediment microbial communities from St. Louis River estuary, USA, under dissolved organic matter induced mercury methylation -... | ecosystem: Environmental > Aquatic > Freshwater... | reverse complement strand
TCACTTTGCTCGTCAAGCATATGCGGCGGTTCAGAAAGCCGGCAGGAAAAAAAGGCTCCCCGTGAAAATTCATCCATGTGATCGAGGGATAGCAGCAGCCTCAGGAATTAGCCCACACGTCGCGTGGAATCCGGAGGCTCAAAGGCTACAGACCGGACACTCAGGTCCGTCCCGGCGATTGCTCTTGCTTACTTCTCTGTTGATCGGCATCTGTCTGGTGCCGGCGCATTCTCAATCGGGTCCGGTCATTACTAAAGTTGAGCCGCCTTCATGGTGGGCACACCAGCTGATAAATCCGGTGCGCCTGCTGGTGCGCGGCAGCAATCTGAAAGGCGCTCGCGTCAAATCACTGAGTCCGCAGTTGTCAGTTTCCAACCTGCGCATTAACGATCGCGGAACTTATCTGTTTGTTGACGTCCGGATTGGACCGACAACTAAAACGGGAAACTATCAGCTCCGGGTAGAGACACCACAGGGCACTGCGGCTATTCCATTCCAAATTGAAGTGCCGCTGGATTCGGCCGCAAACTTCCAGGGGATAAACTCTGATGATGTGATTTACCTGATCATGCCGGACCGGTTTGCCGATGGCGATCCCGGAAACAATTCTCCTGCGGGTTCTCCGGCCGCCGCTAACGATCGACGGAATGCCCGCGCCTATCACGGCGGAGACCTGCGGGGCATTATCGATCACCTGGCTTATTTCAAAGAGCTCGGCGTGACCGCCATCTGGCTGACACCCTGGACTGATAATTGGAATGGCATCAATACCTGTGACAAGCCGTGGTGTCCGAACACCTACTATCATGGTTATCACGCCATCGACTACTACGCAGTTGAGGATCACTTCGGCGATCTCGCTACCCTGCGCGAATTGGTTCAGAAAGCGCACGCGCTGGGGCTGAAAGTGATACAGGACCAGGTTGCTAATCATGTCGGCTCTCATCACCCCTGGGTGACTGATCCGCCTCTCGCAAATTGGTTCCATGGCACTCCGGAAAATCACCTGATTGAAAAATTTCAAAACAGCGTCTTGCTGTCACCGCATGGCAACGTGAGCGAAGTGCGTAACACTCTGGATGGGTGGTTCAGTGAGGACCTGCCCGATATGAATCAGGATGAACCCGAGGTGGCGCGCTACGAAATTCAAAATTCGTTGTGGTGGATTGGAGCCACCGGCATCGATGGCGTGCGCCAGGACACAATCCAGTACATGCCTCGAAGTTTTATTCGCGATCTTTCGAATGCGCAGCACCGGCAGTACCCACGGATGTGGATGGTGGGAGAAGTGTTCGAGCGCGATCCCGCCCACACCGCGTTCTTCATTGGCGGGCATCAGGGCTGGGACGGCATTGATACAGAGCTTGATTCCGATTTCGATTTTGCTCTCTGGGACACTTCACTGGCCGTTTTTACCGGAGCGAAACCGGTGCGGGCCTTACGCGACGTCCTGAAATACGATGCGCTCTATCCCGATCCCTTGAAAATAACTAACCTGACCAACAACCATGACACGCGGCGGTTTATGTCTTTGCCTGGGGCTACGCTTTCCGGGGCAATGCTGCATACGGCTTTCCTGCTGTCGGTGCGCGGCATCCCCCAGCTTTACTATGGCGAAGAAATTGCGATGAAAGGGGGCGAAGATCCCGACAACCGGCGCGATTTTCCCGGCGGCTTTCCTCAGGATCCGCGCAATGCCTTTCAAGCCCGCGGTCGCTCCAGCGAGGAGCAGAAAATGTGGGAGTGGACCCGGGATTGGATTAGGTTGCGGCACGAACATTCCGCTATCCGCCGGGGCCGCTTGATCGATCTGTTCTATGATGACGAAGCTTATGCCTTCGCGCGCCAGAATGAAAAGGAAACTCTAATCTTTGTTATCAATGGTGGAGCGACGGGCAAGAAGATCACGATACCCGCCGTCGCTTTCGGCTCGCACGAGGGGGCGTACCTGGTACCGATATACGGGGCGAAGAACAAGACGCTGGTCGGCAAAGTTGATGTGGTGTTGACGGCGCCACCAAAAACGGTCGTAGCGTATGGCGTGGAATGAAGTAGGCACGTCCGTTTCTTGCTAGCTAAGCAGAAAAAGCCGTTTGAAGGCGGTACTCTCGGCGCCTCTAAGGGGCGAATAAACAGGATTCAATCATGCGCTTTCCACGAGCCAGCGGCATTCTGCTTCATCCGACTTCGCTGCCGGGACCTTACGGCATCGGCGATCTCGGCGCCGAGGCCTATCGCTTCGCCGACTTTCTGGCGGCCAGCGGCCAGAGTCTTTGGCAGGTTCTGCCGCTTGGGCCGACAGGTTATGGAGATTCTCCCTACGCCTGCTATTCAGCCTTTGCTGGAAACACTCTGCTTATCAGTCCGGAGCAGCTCGTCAGCATGGGGTTACTCACCAGTGCTGATCTCAGCGAGACTCCGTCTTTCGCTGCGGCAAAGGTTGAGTTCGACCGTGTGCATAAGTTTAAAGATCAGGTGCTGCTGAAAGCCTACCAGCGTTTTGTTGCCGGGAAAGATCCGGCGCTGCGTCAAGAGTTCAATAAGTTCCGTGTCCATCAGGCGTCCTGGCTCGAGGACTACGCGCTTTTTCGCGCTCTGAAGGATGTCCATAGCGGCAAGGCATGGCCTGAGTGGGACGCGTCTTTCGTACGCAGAGATGAGCGGGTGATGGCCAGAGCGCGGGAAGCATTGCGCGGCGAAATTGAAGCCCAGCAGTTCTATCAATTTCTATTTTTCCAGCAATGGTCCGCGCTCAAGTCCTATTGCAATGAGCGAGGCATCAAGCTGATTGGCGACATTCCGATCTTCGTAGCGCATGACTCTTCGGATGTTTGGACGAATCCGGATCAGTTCAAGCTTGACCAGAATGGCCGGCCGGTCGTGGTCGCCGGTGTGCCGCCGGACTACTTCAGCAAGACAGGCCAGTTCTGGGGGAATCCTCTCTACAACTGGGAGCGGATGATCGGGGATGGGTTCAAATGGTGGATTGAGCGCGTCCATGCAACTCTGCAGACTGTAGATATCATGCGCATTGATCACTTTCGCGGCTTTATTGCCTGTTGGGAAATTCCCGGTGGGGACCAGACAGCCGAGCGAGGTCAATGGGTGGATGCCCCAGGCCGAGAGTTGTTCATTGCGATTCACAACGCCCTGGGCCAACTTCCTATCATCGCTGAAGATCTTGGGGTGATTACGCCCGAAGTTGAAAAGCTCAGGGACGACTTCGGCTTTCCGGGTATGCGCATTCTGCAATTTGCCTTCAGTAGTGATTCAACCAATCAGGACCTGCCGCACAATTACCATCCCAACGTAGTGGTTTACACCGGCACGCACGATAACGACACCACCGTGGGCTGGTTTCAAAGTGTGGCCGGCGAAGGCTCGACGCGCGATGCTGCTCAGATCGAGCGTGAGCGAACGTTCGGCCTCAAATACTTGAATACAAAAGGAGAGGAGATTCACTGGGACTTTATCAGAGCGGTGCTTGCTTCGTGCGCAGACATGGCCGTGGTTCCGTTGCAGGATCTGCTGGGGTTGGGTACGGAAGCCCGCATGAATCTGCCGAACAGCACCTCGGGTAACTGGTCCTGGAGATTCGACGCTGCAGCTCTCACTGGCGAGATCCAGGATCGTTTGCGAGACTTGAGCGAGCTATTTGCCCGTTAGCACGAGTTACCCGGTCTCTAAAGAAGTAGGTTGTCGGCCGGCGTTTGGTGTACCAGTCTCAATACAAAACTAGTGGAATCATCAATGCAACCCGGAAACATAATGCGAGTTATCACGCTGCTGGCGTTTGTTATTGCTGCCGCCCTTTCGGGTCGTGCGCAGGTGGCGGCCCCACAAGTGATTAAAGTGGACCCACCCAGTTGGTGGGTGGCCCATTCACATAATCCTGTGCGCGTGATGATTAAGGGGAGAAATTTTGCGGGCGCGCGCCTGACGGCCCCAGCCGGTTTGCGTTTGGGGGTTCCCAGAATCAATGAGACCGGCACCTATATCTTCGTGGACGTCCAGATCACCCCGCAGGCAAAGCCGGGACGACGCGAGCTGAAAATCACCACTGCCGGAGGCACCGCGGCGGCACCGTTCGAGGTATTGACTCCTTTGTCGCGCGCGGGACGGTTCCAGGGATTTTCACCCGCTGACGTGATGTACCTGATCATGATCGACCGCTTCAGTGATGGCGATCGCTCGAACAACGAACCGGTGCAGTCGCGCGGCCTCTACGACCGCGATAATAAGTTCTACTACCACGGGGGCGACTTGCAGGGCGTAATCGATCGGTTGCCCTACCTGAAAGAATTGGGAGTCACGACACTCTGGCTCACTCCCTGGTATGACAACTACGATCGGTTAAACGAAATTGAACTCAAGGAGGGCAAGCCCTGCACAGGTTTTCACGGGTACAATCCGCAGGACTTCTACGACGTCGAGGAACACTTTGGCACGCTCGCCAAGCTCCGCGAGCTGGTTGAGAGCGCGCACAAAATGGGTTTCAAGATTGTTCAGGACGAAGTAATGAACCATACCGGCCCCTACCATCCGTGGGTAGATGATCTGCCGACGCCCACCTGGTTTAATGGCACGCGGCAAAAGCATCTCAAGAACGTGTTTCAAACGTGGGAGCTTCACGACCCTCGACCAGTGGCAAATCTCAGGAAAGAAACGATGGATGGGTGGTTTCTGGATTTCCTGCCCGATCTGAATCAGGACGATCCGGAAACGGCAAGTTATCTCATTCAAAACACGCTCTGGTGGATCGGTATCACCGGTCTGGACGGGATCCGCATGGACACCTGGCAATACGTCCCCAACAGTTTTTGGAACAAATGGAACACAGCCATCAAGCGCGAGTATCCAAAGTTCACCGTTGTTGGTGAAGTGAAAGACGGCGATGTGGTCCACACCTCGTTCTTCCAGGGTGGCGTGGCTCGGCAGGGAATCGATTCGCGCCTGGACTCTCTGCTTGATTTTCCCCTCTTTTATTCCCTCCGTAATGCTTTCGCTGAAGGCAAACATCTTGATGAAGTGCCAAAGACGCTCGCCAGGGATTACCTCTACACCAATCCCAATATTCTGGTGACTTTGCTGGGAGGCCATGATGACGGCCGCTTCATGAGCGAGAGAGGCGCAACCATCGCCGGCCTCAAACTGGCAAATGCGTTTATCCTGACCACCCGCGGCGTACCGCAACTTTACTATGGCGACGAGATCGCCATGACCGGAAATGATGAGCCAACCACGCGTGCGGATTTTCCGGGCGGATTTCCCGGAGACAGGAAAAATGCGTTCGGAAAGGAAGGGCGCACCCGCGAAGAGGAGGATTTGTTCGCTTACATTCGCAGGCTGACGCGGCTGCATACTGAGCTGGAACCACTCAAAAGCGGCGACCTCGTCAACCTTTACGTCTCGGAGCAGCAGTATGCTTATGCGCGGAGAAATCAGACCGGGGTAGTGTTGATAGCAATCAACAACGATCCCAGACTGGCTACGATCGAGTTTGCCGCCAACCCGATTGGGCTCAGCGAGGGGAAGAGTCTGGTTGATCGCTTAGGTGCCGCAGCCTCAACAAGCGTTAGCGGTGGGAGCGTGAAGGTGACCCTGCCGGCGCGTTCGGCTTCGGTCTTTGTGCCACGTTAAGAGTCGTGCCGGCCTGCCGGAATATAAGCAGTCCGCCTTCCAGGCAACGGCCTGGCAGTCCTTTGTTGCTCCCGATCACCCGGTTAGAGTCGCATGGGTGTGAGATTAGAGAGTAAGGCCGATGAATCAAAAACCCTTCAACAATCAAGTCGCGCTGGTCACTGGCGGCGGAACCGGGATTGGCCGCGCCCTTGCGGAGGCACTCGCTTCAGCGGGCGTGGCCGTGGTCATCGCCTCGCGACGCGAGGAAGTTCTTAGTCACAGCGCTCTTGAACTAAACCTTAAGCTTGGGGCCGAGCGGGTCTTTCCCTATGCGTTCGACATTCGTGAGCGTCGTGAGATCGAAAGCCTGGTCAGCCACGTGATCGAGAGACATGGAGCGCTGGATATCCTGGTCAACAATTCCGGCCTGGCTGTCCCGGAGACGGTGGACCAGATTACGGAAGCCGGATGGGAGAGAGTGATGGATACCAATCTGCGCGGGGTGATGCAACTGGTCCGCGCAGCCTTGCCGCACATGCTAGCCAACGAATTCGGGGACGTCGTGAATATTTCGTCGCAGGCGGGCAAGCACGGCTATGCTGATGTTCCCTCATACTGCGCTTCAAAGTTCGGATTGCTTGGCTATGCGGAGGCGTTGCGCGATCATGTGCGAAAAGCCGGCGCCAATATTCGCGTGTTCAACTTTTGTCCGGGGCTGGTGGACGTAGAAAGAACCGATGCGGCGCCGCGAACGGGTTTCATCCACGTCGGAAACCTCGCGCGGACGTTGATGTACGCCTTGTCGCTTGACCGCAACGTGGTGCTGGAAGATATCAGTTTGTATGCATCGTGAGGAAGTACTTAACAATTTGTACCCGGTTTTTACCCCTTGGGCGAGGGAGATGGATCGCTCGTAGAGTTACAAGGTGCAAAGGTCAAAGTGCAAGAGCTCAAAGACCGGAATAGGAGAAGGTGACGACAATGAATAAGCCACGACTGAGTTTCGGGCAGATATGGAATATGAGTTTTGGTTTTCTGGGAATTCAGTTTGGTTGGGGTCTGCAACTCGCCAACATGAGCGGAATCTACACTTATTTGGGGGCGAGCCCGGATGCTGTACCACTCCTCTGGTTGGCTGGACCAATGACTGGCCTGCTGGTGCAACCAATTGTCGGCGCGATGAGCGACCGCACCTGGAACAAGCTGGGGCGCCGGCGGCCGTACTTCCTGGTGGGTGCCATCCTTGCCAGCATTGCCCTGTTTTTCATGCCGGATTCTTCCGCCTTGTGGATGGCAGCTGGCCTGCTTTGGATCCTGGACGCCAGCATCAATGTCAGCATGGAACCTTTTCGCGCCTTTGTCGCTGACAAATTGAACGTCGAACAGCGCACCGCCGGCTTCGTAATGCAGAGTTTCTTTATTGGCATTGGGGCGACCCTGGCGAACACCCTGCCATGGCTGTTTCGCCAGGCGGGCGTGAGCGGAACCACCTCGAGCGGTATTCCCCTAACGGTGCAATACTCATTCAAGATTGGAGCTGTGGCATTCTTACTCGCCGTGCTGTGGACCGTAATTACAACCAAAGAGTATCCGCCGGATGACATTGAAGAGTTTCAACGTAAACGACGCGATACTTATGGCGACGCTACTGGCTTAGCGAAAATTGCCCGCATTGTTGCCGAATTGCTGCGCGAGATTTCCGCCGCCGTACGTGAAATGCCGCGCACCATGAAACAGCTGGCAGTCGTCCAGATGTTCACGTGGCTGGGACTGTTCTGCATGTGGATGTTCTTCGGTCTGACGACTTCTTACCGTGTCTTCGGCGCTGACAATAGCGCCGATCCGCGTTTTGCCCTGGGACAGGAATGGGGCGGCAATGCGTTTGCGGTTTATTCCGTTGTTTGCTTCGCGGTGGCTTTTCTTCTTCCCAGGTTAGCATCGGCGACCAGCCGCAAGGCGGTTCATGCGATCTCGCTGGTGTGTGGAGGCCTGGGCCTCGTCTCTGTGTATTTTATTCAGGACAAGTGGATGCTCTTGTTCACCATGGTCGGCGTTGGCATAGCCTGGGCATCGATTCTTTCAATGCCTTACGCGATTCTGTCTGGAGCTTTGCCTCCCGCGCGCATGGGCGTTTATATGGGTATCTTCAATTTTTTCATTGTGATTCCTGAGATCATCGCATCCCTGTTCTTTGGCCGCATTATCCGGGCCATATTCGGCGAAAATAGCACGATCGCCCCGCTCTACATGGTGATGGCAGGTGGCGTATTCATGTTGCTTGCCGCGTTGCTGGTAGCACGAGTGGACGATGTCGCGCAACGAGTCCCGGTCGGAGCGGTACTGGAAGCCGATGAACATGAACCGCTCACCGTCGCGGGCCAGCCTGTTCCCAGCACGGGAATGATGGACGCGGATTAGCGTTCCTTTCAGGCTTTGATTCTTCGCGGCAGTTGGTTTTGCGCACAGGCGCTAAACTAGAAACAAAACGATACAGGTGGACTAAAGCAATGTTCAACTCGGAAAAGAAACGCAAAATATGCGTCGGGCTTGCGTTGTTAGTTCTCATTTCGTTCACGATTTCTTTCGTTGACACTATCGCGGCGCAGCAGCGTGACGTTTCCAGGCTGCCCGCGCGCGCGACCCGCGACTGGGTGCGCGATGGGATTATTTATGAAATCTACCCGCGCGCGTTTTCGGCTCAGGGAAACTTTAACGGTGTTACGGCGCAACTCGATCGGTTGCGGGACCTCGGAGTGTCAATTATCTGGCTGATGCCGATTCATCCAATCGGCCAGGAGAAGAAGAAGGGAAGTATTGGTAGTCCCTATGCGGTGCGCGATTACTATGGCGTCAATCCAGACTACGGAACCCCAGCCGATCTCAGGCGGCTGATTGCCGAAGCGCATCGCCGCGGTGTGAAGGTAGTGATCGACATCGTCGCCAATCATACCTCCTGGGACAGCGTGCTGATGAAGCATCCGGAATATTACAAGAAGGACGCAAAGGGCAATATCACCTACCCCTACGATTGGTTCGATATCGCGGCCCTTGATTATCAGAATCAGGACCTCCGCAAATACATGACCGACATGCTGGTGCATTGGCTGCGCGAGTTTGATCTCGATGGCTTTCGCTGCGATGTCGCGGGCGAAGTGCCGACCGATTTTTGGGAGAACGCGCGCACGGAGCTGGAAAAGATCAAGCCGGATATGTTCATGCTCGCAGAGGCTCACAAAGCTGATTTGCTGGTCAGGGCTTTCGATCTTGATTACTCGTGGCCTTTCCACAGCGCATTAACCGACGTCCTGCAGGGGCGTGCCGGCGCCACAGACTTGCGTCTCGCCTGGGAGGCTGAAGTAAAAGATGGTCCGCGCGGCGCCTTGCACATGCGCTTCTCTGACAACCACGACGAACGGCGCGCCATCGCGCGCTTCGGTGAACCAGCCGCTCTTGCTGCCTCTGCCCTGGTCCTGACGCTCGATGGCGTGCCGATGCTCTATAACGGCATGGAAGTCGGAGACACGACCGAGTCAGGAGCGCCCGCGCTGTTTGAAAAGCTGCCGGTATTCTGGCCTATCGCCGAGCGTCGACCGGAATTTTCCCGCTTCTATAGGCAAATGATCGCCTTACGCCAGGCAAGCGCGGCTTTGCGCAGGGGTTCCCTGGAATGGCTTCATTCCTCGGACGATGCGCGGGTGGTGAGTTTCCTGCGCCGGGCAAAAGACCAAGAAGTTCTGGTAGCGATCAACTTCTCGAATCGCCCGTTCAGAGGAACCATTGAGGTGGGCGCCGGCAATTCTTTTGTTGAAGTTACTCCGGACGTTGGTCCACCCCAACCGCCCGACGACCCGGGATTTCAGGGCCAGGCGATGCGACCAAGGCCGGCAGTTGGCTTGCCGGCGATCACACTCGATTCCTGGGGCTACCGGATCTTTAGACGGAATGAATTGACCCGCTGAAAGGGATACGAACGTCACGGGGACCTGTATCCGCACATCCGAGTCTAGGGTGAAGCTGGTTGTTCATGCGAAAGTTCGCGGCGCATCACCGGATCTCGGCCCCTGTTCCGAACCAGTCCCACCTGTTTCATGGCTTGGGAGATCTCTGCATTTCTCATAAACCAGCGCCAGACATTTCCGCTGCGCGAGTTCTCGGCGCTGAGAAGTATGATTCCCACGTTGATGCCAATCACATCGCTGTCGACCCAGCCGGTATTGGGATTGAAGGCATCCACAAAGCCGTATCTACCGTAGACTTGCTCACCGAATTTTTCGTGCATCGCGCGCAGCGCCGAGACTGACACCTCCGGTGTAAACATCAACGAACCACCCGCAGCTGAGGGCACGACGGTTCCGTCGATGGCCGGATCGCGTGGCGGCCCTCCCCAGGCAAGGTATCCCTTTGCACTGTCTGAAGCGGTGATGCCCCAGATGTTAGGTCCATAGCCGGGAAATTCATGCGCCAGGTCAAGGCAAAAAGCCCGGTGCGCGAGAGTCGCATTAATCGAGTTCTGAAAGTAATCAATGCGGTCGCCGCCCGTCTCGCGCCGCCCGCGAAAATCAATCCAGGCATGAGCGTACTGGTGCATGAACAGCGGCACCCCAATAGTCGTGAAGTACGAATAACCTTCGTAGCGATAGCGATCGCGCCAGAGGGCGTACCAGGAGCGTGGGGGAATGGAGTGCGCAGGCGAACCAATCGCCAGGAGGTAGAGAATCGTGTCTTCACTGTAGGTGTCCCAGCGTGGTTTCAAGAAGCCCGTTTCCGGTTTCCATCCGTGGGCGAGCAGCAACGGATCGCCGTTGAGCATCCAGCGAAAATCCACGCGCGTGTAAATCTTTGTTGCCAACTGGACAATTTCACGGTCTCGATGAAAACACTGGCGGGAGGCGAGCACCCCTCCGAGCAGGAGCGCCGTATCGATGGAAGAGACCTCGCTTTGCCACCTGCGTTGACCTGTTTTCGTGTCCAGCCAATGATAGAACCAGCCGTGCTTTGCGAACGCGCTGTCGGCAAAGAAGCGCAGCGTGCTGCGAGTGCGCTCGCGGGCCGCCGGCTCTGTGATCCATTTACGTTCCGCGGCCAGGCACAGCGCCGTCAGGCCAAAGCCCGTTGCCGCAATGCTACCCACATTGCGATGGTTTTCATCGAGCGGTTTACCATCCACGCGGGCGCGATCCGCGACGAGGCCGGTGCCTGGATCGGCCTGCTCCCAAAAATATGCAAAGGAACGGTGTTCCAGGTCCTCAAGAAATTGTTCGTCTGAGGTACTTAATCGATCGGAATTGAAGGCTACGGGAGTAGGATTGCCTGCGGCTGACGTCCGCAGTGATGAACCAAAAAGGGGGCAGCAGGCAAATACCAGTAGCCAGAATGCGAGGAGAATCTCTCGGCTGCAGGACTTCCTGTCCTCTAGTGATTTCATTTCGTCAGACCTGATGCCGCAGTAGAGTGCGGAGCTGCCCGTTTGGAACGAGCGGACTGCTCCTTTTTCAGAAGGATTGCCGTCAGTGCCCTGTTACTGCAAACTTTTGCTCAATGACGTCTTCCGAATTAGGTCCCACCATCACGCTGAACTCACCCGGCTCTACCACAAAACGGCCCTGACCATTCCAAAATCCCAAATGCTCGCTGTTGAGCGTAAACACAATTCGCCGCTTCTCACCGGGCTTGAGAGTGATGCGCTGAAATCCTTTTAACTCTTTTACCGGCCGGCTCATGCTCGCAGCCAGGTCACGGATATAAAGTTGGGCCACCTCATCTCCGGTGCGGCGGCCAGTATTTTCAACCTCAACACTGGCGGTTAAGCCCCCGTTGTTTCGAATGCTGCGCGCGCTCAACTGCAGGTTGGAAAACTTAAATTGGGTGTAGCTTAGTCCGTATCCGAAAGGAAAAAGCGGTGTCCAGGGAGTGTCAAGATATTTGGAACTGTAGCGATTCTTGGCTTCTGGAGGGCGTCCCGTGTTCAGGTGGTTGTAGTAGATTGGCACCTGGCCTACCGAGCGTGGAAAGGTGACTGGCAACTTCCCGCCGGGATTTACGTCGCCGAATAAGACGTCAGCGATCGCGTTTCCAGATTCGGTTCCAGCCATCCAGGCTTCCAGGATCGAGGGGACTGTGTCGACAATCCAGGGAACCGTCAACGGGCGTCCATTGATCAATACCACGACAGTAGGTTTGCCGGTTGCCTGAATGGCCTTTACCAGATCCAATTGCCGTCCGGTCAAATCAAGTGAACTCTTGGATGCGGCTTCACCCACAACCTCGGCTTCTTCACCCACGAACACAACAGCTACCTCGCTGGCCTCCGCAAGGGCCACGGCCTCGGCAAAGCCTGCGGTCGAATCTCCGAGGGTGTCGCAACCCTTTGCATAGCCTACTTTGGTTTGGGCCGAGACCTTTGCTCGAATGCCTGCGAGGGGAGTGATTGTGTCCTCCGGTTTGCCATCGCCAGCCCACCAGCCCAGCGGGGCTCGTCGATCATCGGCAAGTGGTCCGATGACGGCGATTGCTCCCAGGTTCTTTTTTAAAGGCAGAGTTTCGTTGCTATTTTTCAGGAGCACCATCGATCGTCCGGCAATTTCTCGGGCGGCGGCGCGATTAGCGGCAGTTAACAAGGCGCCGCTCTCAGCTGCTTCATCGACGTATGGATGTTCGAACAATCCCAGGCGAAATTTTATCCGCAAAATTCGTCTGACTGCTTCGTCGATGGTGGCCTGGGTGACTTTTCCTTCTTTGAGCAATGCCGGGCTGTGCTGGTTGAAGAGCCGGCTGACCATCTCCATATCCACACCGGCATTAATAGCTGCCTGTGCCGCCTCTTTGTCATTCGTGGCCAGGCCATGGTTGATCAACTCCTTGACCGCGGTGTAATCACTGACCACAAAACCGTCAAATTTCCATTCACCGCGCAAAACACTGGTTAGGATAAAATGATTGGCCGATGTCGGCACGCCATTGAGATCGTTAAAAGCACTCATGAACGTACCAACGCCGGCATCGACGGTTGCCTTAAACGGAGGAAAATAGACGTTGCGCAAAGTGTATTCAGAGACTTCCGTGGTGTTGTAATCGCGCCCTCCTTCAGCTGCTCCGTAGGCTACCCAGTGTTTCGCGCAAGCCAGAATGTTCCCTGGCGCTCCATAATCCGATCCCTGAAAGCCCCGCACGCGCGCGCGAGCAAAGGCCGCACCCAGGAATGGATCCTCACCGGCTCCCTCAGTGATGCGCCCCCAGCGCGGATCGCGTGCAATATCGACCATGGGCGCAAACGTCCAGCGTAAACCCACGGCGTAGGCCTCCCGTGCGGCAATGCTGGTCGAAAGTTCCGCGCTGACTGGATCCCAACTGCTGGCTTCGCCGAGAGGAATGGGAAAGATTGTGCGATAGCCGTGAATCACATCGAAACCGAAGAGGTTCGGAATTTTCAAACGAGACCCTTCGACCGCCACGTGCTGTAGTTGGTTCACGCGCTGAGCGCCCCGGACATTCAGGGTCGAGCCCAGCAGCCCCTGGCGAATCAGTTCCAGGTGTTCGGGGCGAAAATTTCCATTACTTTCCCCGTCCAGTTGTTGCAGTTGACCAAGCTTCTCTGCGAGTGTCATTCTGCGCAGCAGGTTCTCGACGCGTTGTTCGACATCTTTTGGTCGCTGCGCTCGCGAATGAGAGAGGGCGCCGAAGATAAGAAGGGAAGCGACGCTGAGAATTAAGAGTAGTCGAGTCAGTTTGCCTGGGTTCATCTTTTATCCTATGTTCAAAGGCGCTCAGTGTTGGCGCGTCATTCGAGAAAACCACTTGCTCATAATAGAGTTGTGTCTGTGCTTGAGTTGCGCTGACTATAATATACTTTTTCCGGCCCCGTGCATTCTCTTAAAAACTTAATAATGCCTTTTGCTTCGATCCTACGATATTCGCTCGCCCCGCTCTTTTGTTTGACTGTGCTCAGCGCCGGGTCCTTGAACCCGAGCGCTGCGGCGCTTCTGCAACAGACGATCCGGGTTCCGCAATCAAGTGCCGATCTCGCGGCGGATTTGCGTCAGATTGTCGAACTCCTCAGGGCCGGCCACTTTGAACAAGCTGAAACGTGGCTGCGCCGGCTACTGCCTGCTAATGTCAATAATGCCGATGTTCACAATATGCTGGGCATTGCCCTGGAGGGTCGCGGAGACAACACCGGGGCCGAAGGCGAGTATCGCACCGCTATGCGGCTTAACCCGCGCGGTGTTTCCGCAATGGCCAATCTCGGTGTTTTGTTGGCGCGCACTAACCGCAGTGACGAATCGATCAAGATTTTGACAGCGGTGCTGCGGCTGGTGCCCGCCCATCCAGAAGCGACGCTGAACCTTGGCCTGCAATATTCCATTCGCGGCGACGATGCCCGGGCGCTGCCGCTTCTGAAGCAGGCCATCGCCCTGGGACTCGATACTTATGACGCGAGGCTTCGGTCAGGCATTAGCCTGCTTAATCTTAAGCGACCTGCCGAAGCGACGCGGGAACTGGAGCAGGCCCTGTTACGTTCAGCCAAGCCTGCCGATGCTTATTACTTTTTGGGATTAATTGCCTGGACCGAGGGCCATGACGAGCAGGCGGCGGATCACTGGGACCGGGCAGTTAGTCTGCGTCCGGTTTTTCCCGACGCGTATTTCATGCTTGGCGAAGCTCTGAGAAAGAACCAGAGAACACAGGCGGCCATCGAGTTTTACAAACGCGCACTGGAGCAGGACGAGACGAAATTCGCCCACTATGCAAGATTAGGCGGGTCCTACATTGTCCTGGGCCAACTTGATCAGGCCCTGGAGATTTTTCGACGTGCCGAGCAGCGTTTTCCCAACTCGCCCCAGGCCCATTATTTCATGGGGTTGGCTGCACGCGCCCAGGGAAGCTATGAGCTGGCAGAGGGCGAATTACGAAAATCGCTCGAGCTGGAACCTGGGAATGTCAACACACTGGCTCAACTTGGTTTCGTGCTGATTGAACGTGACCGGGCCAGCGAAGCAGAGCGGACGCTACGTCGGGCCTTGGCTATTAACAACAAGCACTTTTACGCGAACTACGATCTGGGAAGGCTATTGGTTAAGTCACGTCGCTACGCGGAAGCGCTGCCCATCCTGCAGCGCGCGGTGGGGCTGAAGCCACGGAACCCCGGAGCCCATTATCAACTTTTCCTGGCGCTGACGCGGTTGCAGCGCCGGACGGAGGCTGAGTCAGAGCTGTCCACTTTCAAGCGACTCGAGGAAGAACGCAAAGCACATCCTGCCCAGGACGAAGATGAACTAGAAAACTCAGCCCCGCCTGGGACCGCACGCATCCTGCGTGCTGCCTCGCTCATAAGTTCTTGAACGGTAGCTTGCCTCAATCGGAGCGCGGAATTATCGCCCGCGCCCCGGGTTGAAGTATCGCCAACGCTACAGCAGGCAGGATGCCTGCGCTCCCAGGGCACTTAGAAATTAAACCGCGCCTGGAACTCGATCACCCGTCCGGCCAAGGCTCCCGATGCTCTACCGAAATCCGGGTTATCAACAGTTGGCGTAAAGAAACCAAAAGGCACCAGGTTCAGATTGTTGAAAGCATTGAAGAAGTTTGCCTTAACCTCGAGGAAGGCAGCTTCTCCCAGGAACTTTGGCAAACCAGTTCGCTTTGCCACGCTCAGATCGACGGCGAAATATTTCGGCCCGCGAAAACTGTTGCGCCCAATACCGGGAAGCAGCGTCCCGTTGGGATTATTGGGATCAAAATACTTCAGACCACCGCCGGGAAAATTGCCGCCCAGCCGGGTGAACGCATCATTACTGCTATCGTTGAGCGCCCCGCCAAAGTAACGGGTCGGACGCGATGGGCAGATAAAGTCCTGCGAACCCGGGGCGCGCACACATTGGCCTGTATGCGGCGTCCACGGGAACCCTGTATGCTTGGTCAGAATTCCATTAATCTGCCAACCTCCGAGCGCTTTACCCAGAGTATCTTTCCTGTTTCTCAGAATAGGAAGGTCCCACAATCCGGAGAGGGTAAAGTTGTGCCTTACGTCAAAATCTGAAGGCCCTCGCTCCTGTTTCAAGTCCTGGGGAAAGGTCTGGTTAGTGACAGCTCCGGGACCCTCATTGGACAGCGTATCGATGCTTTTGGACCAGCGATAAAGAAAATCGAATTGATAGCCCTTCGAGAATCGGCGCGTCAGGCGCGCATTCAAGGCGTTGTAGTTCGCGTCTACATCGGGCGTCGGGATGTACACGGCGAAAGCGAAATAGTTGGCGGGAATGACCGGTTGGACCAGCCGTTGATTCACAAGGCGAATCAGCTTGTGACTGGAACTTCCCTGATAGCCGACAGTCGCTGTCAGCTTCTGCGGCAGCGCGTACTGCCCTTCGAATGAATATGTATAGACATAAGCGGTCGGTGTATCAGCGAGAGCGCCATAAATCTCCACGCTGGTATTCCGGGGGGCGCCAGTGGCCGGATCGATGCCCGTTGCCAGGGCGGGATTGGACGGGTAACTAAAAGGAGAATTGGTGGCGCCCAGGGCGTAAAGAATCTGGCCACCATTGAACGGAGTACTAAAGTCCGATGCTGAAGTACCGCAGCAAATCGAGTAGCGGGCGAAGAACGGCGGGTTACCACGCGTGTTCGAGAAGACTACCTCGGGAATACGGTTGTAACTGACACCGAAACCACCGCGCAACACAAGTTTATCTTCCAGGCCAAACTTCTTTGGGCTGTAAGCAAAACCCAAACGCGGCGCGAAGTTGTTGCGGTCGGGATTATAAAGTGAGCCGGTAGGCTGAACTTTCGAGCCAACCAGTCCACCGCCGGGACCAAAGACAAAGTTAGAGACCTTGTTGTCCTTCTCCTTCAGCACATCGAAAAACTCATAACGCAGGCCCAGGTTCAGGGTGAAGTTGGGACGAACTTTCCAATCATCCTGAAAGAACAGGCCGTAACCGCCGGAACGAAAATGACGTTGTGCATCAGCGGGGCCGCCCGTGCGTGGATCGGCGTTGATTTGATAGAAGAGCGGCGTGTCGTTCGCGTAATTAAAGAGTCCCGCGAACGTGAACAGCGGACGGGATGCTCCGTTCAGGTTGTCGTCGTTGAACTCCTTGCGGAACTCGCCCCCAAACTTGAATCCGTGATTGCCTGCAACCTTGCTGAGAACATCGCGAAACTCCATCGTCTTCTCGGAGAAAATGCCAGGAGTCGTTTCTGACTGATTGGCACCAAAACGAATGCGGCTGCCATTGGAGAGCAGGGTCTCGATTTCAACACGTGGAATGCCGAAGTTTGTCTGACTCGAGGACTGCGTTTCGTCGTAAGCAAACTTGGTCAGGTTAAAGCGCGCTTCATTGAGCAGCGACGAAGAAAGGGTGCGGTTGTAAAGTATGGTGAAGGCGGAATTCTTTGGCGTGCTCGTGATGTCCGCCTGCGGCCGAGACGCGGCGCCCGCGTCGCTGCCGACGAAGAAATTACGCGTCAGGTAGGTGCTCACCGCGATCTGGTCTTTGCTGGTCGGATAGAAATCAAAACGTACATTATATTGATTCGGTTTGTTGATGGTCGGCACCGCAATTATGACTTTCTGGACATCAGGGATACCGTCAAGTCCACCACCTCCCAGATTGCCGAAACTGATGTACTGGCCCAGAGCGCCTGAGGGAGAACCGACATCCAATCCTCCACCTACTACCTGACAGGGATAACTTCCGGATATGTCACCGCAGCGCGGTGTCAGCACACCGGCAATTCGCGGTTGCACGCCTGTATCAGCCAGGATGCGAGCGGTCTTGCCACCCGGTCGCAAGCTGATCACGCTCTGGCGGTACTGAGCAGTCTCGACATACTGCACTGAAGAGTTGGTCGAGTTCTCACGCAGACCCTCGTAAGAAAAAAAGAAGAACGCTTTGTTCTTGCCGTTGTAGATCGATCGGCCGCCTTCGCCAAAACGCGGGAGATAAAGTGGCCCGCCGACACTGCCGCCGAACTGCCGGAAAAATCGTTCAACCCTCTCTTTCGCTCCTCGTCCAAAATCGTTCGCATACTTGTTGAACGAATTGAGTTTGGGACTGTCGTACTTGAGAAAGGCGCTGCCGTGAAATTCATTTGTGCCGTTTTGCGAAACGACCTTTACCTGGGCCCCGGAATTTCTGCCGTCCTCAGCCGAATAGCTGCTCGATGAGATCTGAATCTCTTTCACGGATTCCTGATTGGGTGTTACTACGGCAGCGCCACCGTGCGAAAGACTGTTGACACTGACGCCGTCAATCTGAAAGTTATTGGCCGAAAGTCGCTGGCCGTTGGCCGTGATTTGGACCTGATTTTCAGTTTGAAAGATTGAATTACCGGAGCCGCCCGGACCCGGAGAGTTTGGCAGGCCCGAAGCTCCCCCACTGCCGGTCCGTGAAGCATCACCAAAGATGCCTGGCGTCAATCGCGCCAATTCATAAGGGTCACGCCCAACCTGGGGCAGGCGCTTGATCTCGGCTGCCGTGATGCCCTTTGCGACATTGCCGTTCTCAGTTTCGAGGACTGCGGATGTTTCCTGGGTTACGGTCACAGTTGCCGAGACCTCGCCAATTTCGAGTGTCAGATCCAGGCCCTGTACGTTTTCTGCACCGATAACGACATTTTCCAATACCTGTTTCTTGTAGCCGGCTTTTTCCGTTGTCAGAATGTACTTACCCGGCGCCAGACCAGAAATGCGGTAAAACCCTTCATCACTGGTGGTGACTTCCTGACTCTTTGCGGTCTCTGTGTTAGTGAGTGTGATCTTCGCTTGCGGCACAAGACCGCCATTAGCGTCCCTCACGGTACCCTGTATGCCCGCTTTGAATTGCGCATTGATCGTTACGACGGTAAGCAATAGGAAGACACCGCCCAGTAAGGCGCGGCTGAAAACAGACTTGGATCGATTCATTACAGGACTCCTTGAATTTGCCTCGACACATCGATCCGCAGGGCTTTTCTCACCTGCGGTACTCTCGAACGACCTCTTATCGGTGCCTATTCAGGCACAGTTGAAGGCCGACTGGGACTTGATCCGACTTCAGCCAAAGGCTGAGTCAGAGTTCTTTCTTAAACAGGGGTTACACCGGGCGACTGCTGACGAATCTTGAATAGACTCGAACGAGCGCCTTATGTACGGTGGCGCACACACTAAAACTCGGGGGGATAAGCTGACGCCGCCATGATACTACTAAAGTGCAAAACTTGATATGTATTTCTACGCGGAGTCTGGTAAGCTTATGTCCTCGATTTGGCAACGTCTTCGCCGGCCGGGTAGTTTCGCACCAGCGCCGGTCCTTTCGAAAAAATGTGGGGTCACGCGACCCAGCCAGAAGTCTAACCCCAAAGACTGCCGGCTTGTCGCGATCGCTCCAGCCATTGAGCAGGAGCAGCAGTCGATCATTAACTGCGATTATTCCGGTTTAGCCTGGGGATTCTCTCAGAGCACATACAGACAGATAGATGCGGTATTTACTTCTCATTATCATGCTGTTGGGAACTGACAGTTCGACTTTGTTGGCACAGGCAACGAACAATTCAGCCACGGGTTTGCGAGGTGCGGAGGCGCACTGGCTGGGAGCGGCCAAAAACGGTTTTGGTACCAGTAACACCCTCAATTCAAAGGTGTGGTTTACACTGACCGAGGGCGTCCTCTCTGAGGTCTTCTATCCAACTCTCGATGTGCCCAATGTAGAAAGCCTGCAGCTCGTCGTCGTTACACCAGAAGGCAAAATTGAGACTGAGAGGGAGGACACAGTTCATTCCCTGACCGTGGCTGACGAGGTTCGTTCGCTCAGCTTTCAACAGGAGAACCGAGCTCGTAGCGGCGAGTATTTGATCCATAAGCACTATGTAACCGATCCCCGGCGCGATGTACTGCTGGTGGCAGTTTCCTTCAAGTCGTTGCGGCAACCGTCGTCCGCCTTCAGGATCTACGTTTACTTCGATCCATCGCTTAATAACAGCGGGCTGCACGATTCTGCCTGGACGAAAGATGACGCGCTGTTGGCGGCCGAGGGTGACAAAGCCAGCGCTTTGATCTCCGAGCCGGCATTCATTGAAACCAACAGTAGCGCGCTGGGTCGCAGCAATGGTCTGGCGCAACTGCAAGCGGGGGAATCGCTGCGTCCAACCGCAGCGAGCATTTCCGGTAATGTTGTGCAGTTGGGACGGCCCTGGGCCCCGAGCAAAAACAGTTCACGAGAGATTACGTTTACTATCGCACTGGGCTTTGGAAAAAACACGGAGCTGGCACTGGCAAGCGCACGGGCTTCTCTGGGTCGAAAACTTGCCACTGTGAGGTCAGATTACGAGGCGGGCTGGCATGCCTACTTGCGAAGAATACCAACTGTCGAAGCCAGGTACCAACGTCAACTCAGGATGGCGGTAATGGTCCTGAAAGGGCTCGAAGACAAGACTTACAGGGGTGCGATGATCGCTTCGCCATCAATTCCCTGGGGCGGTGGAGCTAACGCGAACGAGGCGACCACGAGCGGGTATCACGCGGTTTGGTCTCGCGATCTCTATGAAGTTGCTACCGCATTCGAAGCCATTGGGGACCGCGCGACGGCACTGCGGGCCCTTGATTATCTTTTCCGAGTCCAGCAAAAACCCGATGGCAGCTTCCCGCAAAACTCCTGGGTTGACGGCAGGCCGATAGGTAATGCCGTGCAGATGGATGAGGTTGCCTTTCCTCTTATCCTGGCCCAGCAACTCGGGCGCACAGACCGAATCACATGGCGCAAGCACATTAAACCTGCCGCCGACTTCATTGTCCGGAAAGGTCCAGCCACCGAGCAGGAGCGCTGGGAAGAAAAATCCGGCTATTCACCTTCCACCATTGCGGCTGAGATAGCTGGCCTGGTCTGCGCAGCGCGTATTGCCGAAATGAACAATGATCTGCAAGCCGAACGTGTTTATCTCGACCACGCTGATGAGTGGGCCCGCCAAGTCGAGCATTGGACGGCCACAACCAACGGTCCCCAGGGAGCGGGTCAGTATTACCTGCGGATTACAGAAAACAACAATCCCAATGATGGAGCGAAGATCGAGATCAACAGTGGCGGCGGTACTTATGACGAGCGAGAAATTGTGGACGCGGGGTTTCTGGAACTGGTCCGCCTGGGAATCAAGCAGGCCAGTGACCCGTTGGTACGCAGATCTCTGGCCGTCACCGACCGGTTGCTGAAAGTAGAAACGCCGTTTGGCCCCGCCTGGTATCGCTACAATCACGATGCTTACGGGGAACGCGCCGACGGTGGTCCGTACGATGGGCAAAATGGAATCGGTCGCTTATGGGTCCTGCTCACCGGCGAACGGGGCGAGTATGAGTTGGCCCTGAACAAAAAGGATGAAGCGCGCAGCCATCTTGATACGATGATGCGCTTTGCCAACGAAGGTTTGATGCTTCCGGAACAAGTGTGGGACCGGAGTCTACAGCCTCGACCGTCCCTGAAATTCGGTTCCGGAACTGGTTCGGCGACCCCGCTCGCGTGGTCCATGGCACAATTTATTCGCCTGGTAGTCGCTATTAAAAACGGGCGCAACCCGGCAACGCCGGAGTTGGTTGCAGCACGTTATCTCAATGCTTCGGGGATGGGAAAATGATCGAATCAAAAAGTAGCCTGGTTGCCGGCCAGTCAAACCCGGGGCTGGTGTTTGCAGCGGATCTTGGCGGCACGCATTTGCGGGCCGCAACTGTCGATGCGAACGGGAAGATACACTTTCGCCTGAAGCAAAACACGCCACAGGCTGAAAAAGCCGATGAGATTGTGCGAGCGTTGATCCAGGCACTGCGCGCCTCCGAGGAACAGGCCGCCGGTGGCACTGGAAGCATCAGCGCGCTCTCGGTGGTGGTCCCCGGTACGGTAAACGTGGAAGAGGGCGTGATTGTGAAAGCGCCCAATGTGCCATGCCTGGACGGCTTTCGCCTGGCCGCCGCGTTGGAAGGCGAACTCAGGCGACCTGCGATTCTCGAGAATGATGCCAATGCCGCAGCCGTCGGCGAGATGTGGCAGGGAGCGGGCAGGGGACTGAGTTCTATCGTCTGTGTGACGCTGGGAACTGGAGTTGGCGGAGGAATTATACTCGACGGCAAGCTATGGCGCGGAGTAGACGGCTCGGCCGGGGAGATTGGCCATATGGGAGTCGATCCCTTCGGTGGTGTTGCCTGTACCTGCGGCAGTCGTGGCTGTCTCGAAGTTTATGCGTCGGCCACGGCCATCGTGCGCATGACTCGCGAGGCGAGACCTCGCTACCCCGATTCAGCGCTCCATACCAGCGAACAACTGACCTCAGAACAGATCTATAATGCCGGCCTGGAAGGTGATGAATTAGCCCTTGAGGTCTTTCGCCGCATGGGCGTTTACCTCGGAATCGGCCTGGCGAACCTGATTAACATTATTAACCCCCGCATGATTGTCATTGGCGGCGGAGTCGTTAACGGTTGGTCCCTGTTCGAGAAGCATATGCTGCAGCAGGTGGCGGAACGCGCTTTTCCACTTCCGGCACGAAGCGTGAAGATTCTCAAAGCGGAATGCGGTGACGACGCGGGCTTGTTGGGTGCCGCCTGGCTGGGATTTGCCCTGCAAGGTCGCTCGCTTTAGGAGGAACCGGCATTTCTGCGTCCAGCAAGTTGAGCTGGGCTGCCGGGGCGTCAATTGGTACCTATCTGAATTCTTATAAAGCAACATACAAACGAGTTTTGTAAATGAGGAACTATCTCATGCACATAAGAAAGTTTTTGTCTGCGATTTTTTGCTTGCTCAGCCTGACTGCCTCTCTGTCAGGTCAGGATGTGACGGCCCTCGAAAAAATTGGCCCGGTGACCGGTTTTGTCCGCAATGAAAGTGGGTTGACCTTGACCTGTCAGGATAATTCGCAAGTGCGATTAACGATCCTGGCGCCCGACCTTATTCGCGTTCGCGCCTCCTTTACCAAATCGCTGCCCGACAAAGATCACTCCTGGGCCATTGCTAAGACCGACTGGCCGGCGGTGCGCTGGAGTGTCAGAGAGGACGCAGCCGCCATCACGATAGTGACCGATGAAATCGAGGTCGTCATCCACCGCTCGCCACTCCTGCTGGAATTTCGAGACGCGCGCACACACGAAACCATCAACGTGGACGAGCAACCAATGGCCTATGACGCAAGGGGCGTCATGACTGAGAGGCTGTTCGATCCGAAAGCAGGCAGGATGGTGGTGGCCAGCAAGAAGCTTGGTTTTGATGAACACTTCTATGGCCTGGGCGAGAAAGCCTCGCGCCTGGACAAGCGGCGCGACTCTTTTGTGAATTGGAATTCTGATACGCCCGGTTACACCGAAGGCAAAGACCCGATCTATCAAACTATTCCGTTCTACCTGGGGCTGAACAGGGGAGTAGCGTACGGGATTTTTTTCGACAACAGCTATCGCAGTTACTTTGACTTTGGCCATTCATCACAGCAGCGCGCCTGGTTTGGCGCTGAGGGTGGCGAGCTCAATTACTATTTCTTCTATGGACCTGCGCTGAAAAAAGTCGTCAGTCGCTACGCCGATTTGACTGGACATATGCCTCTGCCGCCGCTCTGGGCACTTGGCAATCAGCAGAGCCGCTGGAGTTACTATCCGGACACGATGGTTGAGAGAGTTGTGCGCGAGTATCGGGAGCGCGATTTGCCCCTCGATGTAGTTCATTTGGATATTGATTACATGAGCGGCTATCGCGTCTTCACTTTCGATGCTAAACGATTTCCAGACCCCAGAGCTCTGACGGAAAGACTCGGCAGACAGGGAGTCAAACTAGTCACGATTGTCGATCCGGGCGTCAAGCACCAGCCCGCCGCCGCCGGCGCGCCGCCGCCATCGCCCAGCAGACCGGAATTGGGACCACACGACCAGCGCTATTACGTCTATGATCAGGGAATCGAGAAGAACTACTTCCAGCACCGACAAAACGGCGAACTGTTCGTGCCCAAAGTGTGGCCGGGGGAGAGTGCGTTTG
>Ga0062383_10000077_pt1 | contig 23988 bp, 25 predicted proteins | sample DOMMetBare3Fresh_FD_59508 | JGI IMG/M metagenome (GOLD analysis project Ga0062383, IMG submission 59508) | Wetland sediment microbial communities from St. Louis River estuary, USA, under dissolved organic matter induced mercury methylation -... | ecosystem: Environmental > Aquatic > Freshwater... | reverse complement strand
GTTCTGAAAGTTATCCGGCGGGGTATCCGACGATTGGGTAACACCAGCTTGAAACTGGATGGTTGGATCATTGCCCTTCCTAATGCGCCTGCGAGGTTAGCTGACGGGCTCGAACTGGAAGTGTTCTACGGGGGTTGCGGCCCCCGATGCGCCCCTGTCTCGATTGCTCCGAGACGGTTGGTTTCCCCGCGTAATAGCTACCGGCGGCTCCCGGATCGCTTACTTCGGCAGACAGCTACTGTCAGGTCAAATGGTACAGTCAGCAGGCGGCGGAGGCAAGGGAGCTATTCACGCAGGTCCGTCAGCAAACCAGTCCGTCACCCGCGCAACGACTGCCGCTACTTAGCCGCCAACGTGAACTGTTGGACGCTGTTCGGGATTTTTCTCAGCCTGGCGAAGAACTTCGTGCGTGATGGGGGCAGTATCGCCTTCACCGAAGGCCACATATTTGAAGAGGTAGGAGAGCGGATTACCCTCGCTCCAGCCGAAGTAGACATGCGGTATTTTCCTGGTTTCGTCGCGCAGGTAGAGCAGGAAGGCCGCAATCGCATTAGGCACGGCCGGGGCCGCGGTACGCAGGATCCGGTAGCCATCAACTCGTTCACCTCTGATGCGCAAAACTCCGGAAAATTCCGATGCGTCGGCAGGCGTCACTTCCAGGAACAATATTGGATCCCCAGCTGGAATGTGATTGTCAATGCGCTTCTCTTTTTCTTTGGCCTCGTACTCCGAGGGGTCGCCCTGATCTCGCCGATTGGCGATTATCCGAATAGTCCCCTTGGCGGCGCTGCGTATGAACGCGTGCGCTTCCTCATCCAATTCAACACGATCAACCCGAAGTTCCGTCGTGCGCCAGACTCTGGAAAACAACGATGCCGCGACTATGGCTCCGATAAAGAAGGACGCGATTTTAAGCCCCTCAGGTCGTTCATGTATGTTTTGTAGGGTCGTATAAACAAAAACCAGAGAAATCACGAGGAACACTTGCCAGTGTCCCCGTTTGCGACGCATGGAAAGAGTTACCGCAATCGCCGCTGAGGTCATCAGCACGAGTACTCCGGTAGCGTACGCGCCGGCCTGCGCGTCGACATCCGCGCGGAAAATCAAAGTTACGGCCACTGCAATTGCCAGGTATACCATCACCAATGGCCGCGTAGCGCGAGCCCATTCAGGGGCCATGCCATAGCGTGGCAGATAGCGGGGCACGATGTTCAGGAGTCCCGCCATTGCCGAAGCCCCCGCAAACCAGAGTATGAGGATCGTGCTCAAGTCATAAGCTGACCCGAAAAAATCGCCGAAGAAGTCATGCGCCAGGTAAGCGATTGCTCTTCCGTTGGCTGCTCCTCCCTCGGCAAACTCGGCTGCCGGGATCAGCATGGTGGTCACGAAACTGCTGCTGATCAGCATTACGCTCATTATCAGGGCAGCTGTCCGTAGTAGTTTGCGCGTGTTGCGGACCCGGCTCATTAGCAATGCCTGTGTATCAGGCATGATTCGCCGGCCGTCTCGGGTGGAGTGAATATCCTCAATCTCATCCGGACTTAATTCCTTATCACCTTTGACGAGTGGCATGACTGCCACCCCGGTTTCAAATCCGGACAGTCCCAAAGCAAGCCGCGGAAAAATTATTAGAGAGACGGCGATGACCAGCCAGGCATTCCCGTGTACGCGAGGATCGGCCAACAAAGCGGCTCTCCATTCGGGAAGGTGATGCGGATGAGTAAGAATTTGAAAAATTCCATAGGAAATAACCACAACATTAAGAGTGAGATAGATTGCCACCAGGAAGACAGCGATTCCGATGGCTTCTTTGAAACCTTTGAAGAATATGGCTCCCAAAAGTACCAGCAGCACCAGGGTGAAGGCGACCTGATGTTTGAGTATTTCGGGCGTGAAGGGGTTTTCAATGATGTGAGCGGTGGCGTCGGCGGCAGAAAGTGTGATGGTAATGATAAAGTCCGTCGCCACGAATCCCAGGAGCACGAGGACAAAGAGCTTTCCTTTCCAGCGCGACAGCAGGTGCTCAAGCATGGCGATTGAGCCTTCGCCGTGAGGGCTCTCTTCCGCAACGTGATTGTAAATCGGTAGTGCGCCAAACAGCGTGAGCAACACCAGCACGATGGTTGCAAGTGGGGACAAGGCTCCCGCTGCCAGGAAGGCAATGCCGGGTTGGTAACCCAGGGTGGAAAAATAGTCGACGCCCGTGAGGCACATTACCTGCCACCAGGAGTGTTGCTTGTGTGGTGATTCGGCGCCGCTGGCCGAGTGCCTTCCACCGCGGATTAAGAACAGCCTGAGACGTCTACGAGATATTCCGAAAAGAGACATTTTGATGGCCAGTTACCGATTCTGATCAGCGACTGGCCTCTCCATAAGGACTTTATTTGTGGATCATTCTACGTCTATTGATTACAACGTGAAACTAGTTTGTGCCAAAGATAAATATTGAGAAAATCAAGTTCGACCGATAACCGAAAACAAAATGGGCAGGAGCCTCCCACAGCCCCCGCCCTAAGGCCACGTGTCCTCACCCCACGCGACCACTTCGTCCACCGGGGAGGTGAACGCGGGGCGATTATGCAACAGCTCATGGTAACTTTCAACCAATTTACAGAACGTCATTATGAGCATCAGGAGCCGACACTCAAGCACAAAATCAAGGCTGAAAAAAGTGAGGGCAGGTAGTTGTGGCGATGACCTTAACCAGGTCCGTTTCGATTCGCCGTCCATGAAACTAATCCGCGAAGAAAAATTCTATCTTCGTCGATTTGCCGTTTCTCTCGAAGCGGTTCGATCTCCGCCACTATCAGTAACCATCATCTCGGAATGCTTGAGGTCGGACATAGCAACCACCGCCAGCAAGACCGTCACGCCGAGAGTGGCCAGGATATAGAGTAACGCCGTCAATTCCCAATAGATTAGGGAGATAGTCAGGACTGCCAGTCCAAATATCCAAAGATAGGTAAACAAGCGCCGGCGACGCTGTGCTGCTCGAATAACCGAAGTGGAACTCATCAGGTTCTCCTAAAATGAGAAAGTAATTATTACTCTTTCACAAACGAAGGGGCCGGCCAAAACCGACCCCACTTGGAATACACCAACGACCCGGTCAATACATGACCCGCGTGGGCAGTGCAGTGAACATTGATTGGAAACCGCCCGATACGCCACTCAGGAGGGTTGACGGCAGACGTTTGGCTGAAAACATTCCCGCCTCGGCCACTTCGATGACGTCGTATGCCTGCAACAGAATATCGGGAGCTTGATTCTTCTTAATGGCTGAGAGGTCGACTTTGATGGTCTCCTGCTCTTTGGAGCCGGGCTTCTGACGATAGATGCGCACATCACTGGTTTTAGCTTCTTTTCGCACCCCGCCGACCATCGCGATCGCCAGGCTGAGCGTGAGCTGATCACGCATGTAAACCCCCTGCGGCGACACCACGCTACCGGTGATGTAAACCGGTTCGGCTTCAGTCACTACAATGTAATCGCCTGGGCGGATGATCGGATTGGCTTCCGCTTTTCCTGACTTCAAATCCTGGATCTTAACAATTTCCAAAGGCACTTTGGTCCCATCGATGGGTGCTGCGGCTGCTTCTTCACCAGGTTCGGGACACATCACTGGTTCAGTATGCAGGATTTGAATTGTTCCGGAGGCCCGTTCGGTAAGTCCTCCCGAGGCCGCCATGATTTCATTGAGGCGCACCTTGCGCACCATCACGAGCCGTGTCGGCTGGCGTACGGCGCCAAACACCGTAGCGGGCTGACGACTTTTGCGCTCAGTGATTCTGACGCTGACCTGAGGCCCTTTCAGGTATTTCCCGTAAGCTGCGGCTATGTCCTTTTGCACGTCTTTTTCCGTGCGGCACTTGGCAGGAATCGGTTTCTCAAGAAAAGGCAATGAACTAATGTTACCGTCGCTGTCGACCTCGGCAGTGGCATTCAAATCCGGTTGCCCGAAAACGCGCACGTCAATTACATCGCCCGGGCCGAGCAAATAATTTTTCACCCCCTGATTATCGACCGAGCCAGATGGTGAACTCGCTGGCGGTGCTGACGGATCCTGCGGCCGTGCGATAGAGCTGACAGAAATCAACAAGGCAAGCAGTAGAGAAATCTTTATCTTCATATTATTACCTCAATAATCACCGTTGCACGCCATAGCCAAAATGACAGGTCCAAGCAGGTTCGTCCTTATCTCAAAGTTGTTCCGGTTATGGGGAGCATTCGGGAATCTGCATGATCGCATAAAAGGTGATGGATGCCAAACAGGCAATACAAGTTGCGCCGGGGATAACCCATTCTCAAAAAGGCGCTGAAGCTTCTTTGGGAACTGAGCCGGGATCCGGACCGAAACCTTAGGTCACTAAGACTGGCGCTTCCTTGGTTCCTGGCTCTCGCTTTTTCCCAGGCAGTTCAGGCGCGCTCTTAATAGTTCAATTTCGCGGGAGATTTTCTCGGCTCCGGCCATCCGCACGTCTTCCTTGAGCGTTTCGCGACTCAGGTAAAATAAAGCATCCTTGTACCGTTCGATGGCCCGACGGTAATGGCCTTTGAAAGCCGAGCGTTCTGCCAGTTCAACCCAATGCGCCACCTTTGATGAAGCGATGAATTCGCGAATCGCCATTTTGGACGCCTCAAGTTCGGGTTCATCGGGATAGAGTTTGAGCGAGCTATCCAGACAATCCAGTGCCCTGTTCGCCGTCTCTATCTTGTCAGACAAACGACCCCGCTGTTGCGCTTCGTGCGTCAGGGCGAGCGATGCGTCTTTGGCCCAGGTAAGTAAATGATGCTTTTTCAGGCCTCGCACCTTTTCCTGCCCGGCGCGAATCGCCATGCGGCTTTCCGCAGATAGCCCATTGGAACGCAAGGCCTCATCCGTGTTTCCCAAATAGTCCTGGCAAGCATGAAAAATTTCCAGATGAATTTCAGCGGCTGAATTCATCGCATCTGCTTCGGCAGACTGTTTTTGAATAGCTCTGAGGGCCGCGGAGTGCAACGCAGCCGAATGCATCTTCTTGGCTGCTGAATGCTTCTGAGGGCTGCCTTCGCGAACCGTGTGTTCATGCTGGTCCTGTTCCAGCAAATAACGCGTCCAGGCCCGCCGCATGACAACTTCTCTGGCGGAAAAGGCAACCAACAAGAACACGCTGGCTGCCAACCCGGCCGGCACCCAGGGTGCTTCATCCCCGCCGCTGAACAGCACCCACCACAAGCCAAAAAAGATGACGATAGCAATGGTCAGCGCAACAACCATGTAACCAGCGCTGGAAGGCATCCGGGCGCGCTGCGCCTTGCGCCGGGCAGACTCTCTCGACGCACTGTGAACCTGCGAGCTTGCGGATCTTGGGAAAGCCTGGTCGGCCGAATTATTAGCCAATAGATTTTTCCTTTGCCTCTTGCCGGCCCCGATCCGGCCCTCTGGAATCCGGCGCTGTGGGCTTCAATCGCGCCTCAGAGTCCTCATAATGCCACGATGAAGCGAATTGTGCATAATAGTCAACTTTTTGGACTTCTTCTGTCAATCTTTGTCGCCAGGCGGGTCGTGATGCGCAGGTTCATCATCTTAGGCAACTGCACCAGTAAATCGGCCATTATCATCATCGAGGAAAAAGGACCATGGACAGCGAATTTTCAGGAAAAGTAGTAATAATAACCGGCGCGACCTCCGGCATCGGGCGGGCAACGGCATTCCGTTTTGCCGAGTCCGGCGCCACTATCGTTGCCGTCGGGCGCCGGGAAGAAGCACTCGAAGAGGTTTCAACAAGCATCCGCGAGCGAGGCGGCGTCTGTCTCACTCTTCAATTGGACCTGAGCAGTGAAACGGCGCCGTCCCATCTGGTGTCAAAGACTATCGACCAGTGCGGCGGCCTCGACGTCCTGGTGAATGCTGCCGGCCATATCTCTTCCGGGACCATCGAAACCACTTCACTCGACGCCTGGGACAAGATGCTCGAGATCAACCTGGGTACCGTCTTTCGACTTATGCAAGCGGCCATTCCTGCGCTGCTTAAGCGTCGCGGCAACATCGTCAACGTCTCCAGCGTCACCGGCTTGCGTTCGTTTCCCGGCGTGCTTGCATATTGCGTGTCAAAGGCCGGTCTGGACCAATTGACGCGCTGTGCCGCGCTCGAACTGGCAGCCAGGGGAGTTCGGATCAATGCAGTGAATCCGGGCGTGGTCATAACCGAGATTCATAAACGAGGCGGCATGAATGACGAGCAGTATGCTGCCTTTCTCGAGCACTCAAAGGAAACTCATCCCCTTGGGCGAGTGGGCCAGGCACCCGAAATTGCCGAGCTCATCTTTTTCCTCGCCTCTGAGCGGGCCAGCTGGATTACCGGAGCGACCTATTCAATCGATGGGGGGCGCGCGCTAACCTGTGCACGGTGAGAGCCTGGCTCAGCCACCGGCCGCATTTGTCTTCCTGGATGCCGAAACACAGGGCTGGCTCAGCGGTGGCAGCGAACCCAGGTTCAAGTCCCGAGGCTAAACCGCGGAGCCGGGGTGGGCGAACCGGCAGTCGAGTTAAAGATCTTTAGTGGCTTTCGGCATACGAATTCGGTATATACTGGCCACCGTCTCTTGGACTCAGCGATGATCAATAATCCCCAGTACCCCTACCAGGCGCGGCCGGATCTTGCGCCGCCAATCGCCCTACCTAATTCCGGTCACACGAGCGCCATCAAAATCGCACTGGCCATTGCGGCCACTCTGATTGCGGTCTTACTGGGACTACTCGTGCTCCTGTTGATTGGAGTTGAAACAGGGCCGGTCGCACTTTTGATAGGGATGATATTTGCAACCATCCCGGTGCCAATTTATGTCACGCTGGTTCTTTGGATCGATCGCTACGAATCCGAGCCGCTCTGGCTTCTGGCCACGGTATTCGGCTGGGGCGCCCTGGTCGCTGTGTTCATTGCTTTTATTTTCAACACCGCCGGCTTTGTTGCGGTAGCCGTCATGACTAACAGCCAGAGTGCTGGCCAGACTGCCAGTGCAGTACTCTTTGCTCCCGTCGTGGAAGAAAGCGCCAAGGCCCTGATTCTCTTCGTCATATTCTTCTGGAAGAAAGATGAATTCGACGGTGTAATTGATGGAATTGTTTACGGTGCGTTAGTTGCACTGGGCTTTGCGATGACTGAGAACATCCAGTATTACGGCAAAGCTGCTTTGCAGGGTGGCGGCGCCGGCCTGACAATGACCTTCATATTGCGCGGCACTCTGGCGCCTTTCTCGCATCCGCTGTTTACCAGCATGACCGGTATCGGGCTGGGACTGGCGCGCCAGACTACCAATCAGGCGATAAAGTTCATCACGCCGCTGGTCGGACTGATGATGGCCATGGCCATGCACAGTATTTGGAACGGTTCGGCCGTGATGGGTGGCGGAGTGGGATTCCTGCTCACCTATCTTGTCATTATGGTGCCGGCGTTTCTGATTTTGTTGGTGGTCATTGTCTTTTCGCTGCGCCGGGAAGGGCGAGTGGTGCGGGAGTTCCTGTATGCTGACTTGCAGGGCGGCCTCATCAATCAATTGGAGTACGAACAACTTTGCAGTGTTACCAGACGAGCTGGGGCAGCTTTCACTGCTTTCTCACGCGGCGGAATAACTCGCTGGCGTGACTGCAGACAATTCAACCAGATGGGTAGTGAACTGGCTTTTCATCGCAGCCGTGTCGCTCGAGGAATTTACAATAGTGAGAATGAAGCACGGGGCCGTGAGGCTGCCTACCTGCAGCGGCTGCAGGATATTCTCAAACGCCTGCGTGCCGGCTGAGACTAAACACGCAGGGAACTTGTGCCGCGCGTATCGCTGGCCGGAATAGCTTCTAGCAGAGCTTCGACGTGAATATTCAACTATTACCCAGCAGCTTCGACAGTGAGGGCCAGGCGACCAGTGATCAGCGCCTCACCTGTTACCTGATCGACGAGTGCGTAGCCGTGGACGCCGGCAGCGTGGCCATTGCCCTCAGTGACGAGCAGCGCGAGCGCGTGCGCGATATTATCGTCACGCATCCGCACATGGATCATATTGCCAGCCTCCCGATTTTCATCGACGACCTTTTTGCCAGCCTGAAGGAGCCGGTGCGGATCTACGGCACCCAGCCGGTGATCGACTCTCTGGAGCGAGACGTATTTAACTGGAACGTCTACCCGCGCTTTTCGGAGCTGTCTAACGATTTTGGCCCGGTGATGAAGTACATCCCGATAAGGCTCAACGAGGAATTTCAGGTGGCCCACCTGCGCGTCACTGCAATTGCGGTCAACCACATCGTACCCACCGTCGGCCTGCTGATGTCTGATGGACGCACGACTGTAGCCTTCAGTTCAGACACTGCTGAAACACAGGAATTCTGGGACCTCTTGAATCGGACACCGCATATTGATGCCCTGCTGATTGAGGCTTCATTTCCGAACGCGATGGCCCAACTCGCCGAAACGACGCGGCATTTCACTCCTGGTTCACTGCACGAAGAGTTGAAGAAGCTGAAGCACAACGGGCTCGATATTCTCACCGTGCACCTGAAGCCAACTTATCGTGAAAAATTAATTGAAGAACTGAAGGCGCTGGGAATCCCCAGGCTGGAAGTGATGGAGCCCGGTCGCACCTATAGTTGGTAAGTATCTTCCCTGAAGAAACTCACGATAGCCCGCGTCGTTGAAATCCTCGCTTGCTCTACCGCAGAACGAAAGTTAGAAACAAACTACAAAGCTAACGGATGTGTTCGAATTCATTTTCGGCGTGTTCGCCGCCGGTACCGTCCAATAACACACGCCCGCTCGGCAATAACTCTTTGACGCGAAACGAACGCCCGGCACGATCGCGACCAGGCATTAGTTCGGCGCGAAAAGTCACGGACATTCCCGGCCGCGCCCAGACACTTGCCGGGCTGTCTCGGTCGGCCTTTCGATTACGACGCTCGCCATTTTTCTTCACCACCAGCGCTCCCAGAGCCCCGAGGGATCCGGCGGCAATCATCAACCCGCCGACCAGACGCTTTGTGCTCTTTTTCATCAGTTTCCGGTTTGAGGTCCGACCAATTCCCGGGATCAGGCCCGCCCGATTCTCGCTCCCGGAGGGTTACTGCTCACACAGTGGGTCGAGTCGAACATTAATCGTCGGCAAGCCGCTCAAAGCTCTTTCCGCGTTCAGCGCTGTGTACTTGCTCCACTCCGCAGGCAACTTATCTTCAGCGAAGACCGCTTCGACGGGACATTCCGGCACACAGGCATCACAGTCGATACAGGTTTCGGGATTTATTACCAGCATGTCGTCATCAAGATGAAATGCTTCTACCGGGCAGGGTAAGGCGCAATCCGTGTAGCGACAATTAACGCAGGGTTCCGCAACGACGTAGGTCATTCAGTTCTCTCCTTCGCAAAATGGCTGAATAAATAAGAGTAAACACCGAGCACCTGCGAACGGCAAGCAACGACGTCTATATTAAGCATGAAAGGCGGAGATTTTAAAGGTGAAAAAAGCCACGCCGTGAAAATTGGGATCTCGCGGGCTCTTTCTACTCGCAACTCCGTACAGCATTTTGGTGAACAGAATTATCTGTCCCCCATGCCTAGACACTTCAGGGAGGACTATAACCCTTTTCTTCGCTCAACTTGAAGCTTGAAGATAAACTTCCTTGACGGGTTCGTGGCGGCTTAGATTGCTGAACATTCAAGTACAGAGTTAGTTTTTTGCTAGACTGACAATCCAAGCGTCAGTGCCAGTGCTGCCGTTTGGATTAGGAGTAAACGTGAACGCTTGCTGACCAAGCACGAGCGCACCGAGCGCATTTCTTGCGCGGTAGGAAACCGTAGCCTTGAACGAACCAGGCACTTTCTTAATTGGTGCGGCGGAAATCAATTCCAAATCTTGAAGGCTGTCTGGATCATGCAGCATTTGCTTGAGTGCTGGCTTCACAAAGAAGCCGAGCATGAGATTGCGGCCAAGCTCAGTCTTGAATGGGTTGACCTCTTCCTTCGCAGTTTGTGGTGATGGTTTGTTCTGAGGTAAGAGTGAAGGTGTTGACGGCGGTCGGACAGCACTTTGCTCGTTCGATGGTTTCGTAGCGCAGCCGCTCAAATTGACGATGACGAAAAGGGCCACAAGAAACGCAGTAGATTTCAATTCGATTCGTTCCCTTTCTTGGCTACACCCCACTGCTGCAAAGGCGTATCCCCCTGAAAATCATAGAAGTGCAGATCAGATGCGGTTATTAGCTTAGTCAGCAGGATTATCTGACCGGTGTGCATTGAGAAGTGCTCGACGACATGAAAGATGGCTTCGAGTGCGGTAACGTCGCATTCCTGAATGCGATAAGCTGTGGTCAAACGCGGGAGGTCGAATTCGGCCAAAACCGCATCGGCGTCCGCCACTGCCTTGCGTAATTCTCTCAACAAATATTCACGCGTGAGCGGTTCACGTTGATCGAACTCGGTCTGCCGCTGGCGCTGATCCGCCGCCCCACCCAACCCGCATACAAGCCACTGTCTAACGTTGCCGGAGAGGTGCAACAACAGATTGCCAACGCTGTTTGACTCCTCGTTAGGCCGCCACCAGAGTTGCCGGTCATCCAGTTCCCCAAGACATCTTTCAATTTTCCTACAGTAGTCGCTCGACAGTAAGCGCCGCGCTTGCTCGACAAAAGCACGGTCGACTGCTGGTGAATTGTCTGCGGGACTCAGCATTTCGCGCTTCCCATCCTTTCGGCCACTGTCAGGTATCAAACGGGGCAATCCAAAGCCGGAACCGCCTGGATGACGGCACACTTCCGTACCCTCCAGGGAAAAGTACCATTAGACTATTTTTGTGAGTCTACACGGGAGCATAACCCACATTCAAATTGAAATGCAGAGCGACCGGTTTATGAGTTAGCTTTGTTAAAGTGGAGGGGTTTGGCGCTTAGGCCTCGCTGGGCCGCCGAGTTTCGGTCAACAACATCTTCAGAGCTTCGGCAGTTTCCTGTCGTTTAGTCTGTTGCAGCTCACTAACCCAATTGGTTACGGTCTGGACCATTTCACGCGCGGTTTCGCGGGCACCCACGGGTTTGGGAGCAGCCGGTTGGGCCTTGTCGCGTTCGTTCTTTTTGATGATTCTAATTGGCTTCTTGCCAGGCATAATGACCTATCCTTGTTGAATTTCTCCGGGATTCTTGTTCCTATTTAACGCTTTTTCGAAGAAAGAGTTCCCGCTATTCTCTGTACTGGAGCAGCAGTCAGCCACTTCTTTGCAAGTTGGAGACCACAGCGATTCAACTTTAATCAAGCTAACTTTGTATCTAATTTACGAAGAATTGCACGCCCTTGGATGCGTCGAAAAGGGATTTTGTTAGCCTGCTTGTCTAAAAAAATTGATTAATGCGAACCCAATTCGTACAGAGTTCTGATGTTCTGTACGGGAATGTGGCCATCCTGGGGCTCTCGGGCAGGCGTCACTGCTATCCCCTCTCTCGCACTCTGTTTGCGCTCTATGTCGAGGCGCCAGATTTTTTTCTGTGTGTTATAGACCAGCAAACATAGCCCGATTAGAGCCCCGAGATTTACGAATTTCAGACCGCTGATCATATGCCGAGTGCCGTACTGAGCCAGCAGTCCATTGATAACCACCAGCGCAATCCTAAACTCTGTCGGTCCAAACTTGAGATAACTTATCTGCAGCCGATCCGTCGCGGAAAACGCCAGAAAAGTGCTCATATCATAGGCGCCAAACAGCACCAGCATGATGAGTAGTTGGTAGCGGGAACGTTCCGGCAGGATGAAGGCGTAGCCAATGATCACCGAGGCGAGGAAGAAATAGTCCAGCAGGTGGTCCATGTAATAGCCCCAACGTTCCAGTCCCGTGTCGCGGTACTTGCCCAGTTTGCCATCAAAATGATCCGTGAAATATTGGCAGACAATCATCAGGGAGACCGCCCACAACCAGCGGAGACTTTGCGCTGCGAGGTAGCTGAATCCGATAATACCCAGGCACCATACGATGGTCAGCAGGGTCAGGTGCTGCGATTCGACCCAACCCGGAATCCTGGGCAGGACGATTGGTTCCAGCCGCCGTTCGAGAGGTTTGAGAAATGAAGTATTGACCTTGCTTGCGCCCGCGAACTGCTCATTCATAGTTGTTCCCTCGCCTGGACAGGCTCCCTGCCGCTGACGTGCAAACGCCAAGCCAGTTGGTAAACGTGGTTTTCCTGAGATTTTACAGGGACGACACCGCCCCTGATCGAGGTGGAGCTTTCACTTGCAGGATTTTTGCGACTATGGGCCAGTAGTAGCAGTCTAGATAAAGACCACTGATTGAGAACTGGGAATATCGAACCGGCGCCGGCAACGCGTATTCTTACACATCAGCATATCGTCGACCCGCACCATATAGTCGCGCGACTTTTGAAAACGCATCCGGTCCTGCTCGCCTGCGCCTCGCGGCAGTTCTCGTTTTTTCGTGCGTTTCAACCAGCGCACTTCATAATCGCCTCGCTCGCGGCAATGCGGGCAACTGAACGTTGCGCGTTTAGTTTCCTGGACTTCGTTAAAAAAATCGCGTTCGTTCATCGTTCCCCTTCCGGCTTACAGCCAAAACTGAAGTTGTCGCTGTTAACTTTCAAGAAGACTCCCGTGCGACCAGTTGTGCCTGCGGCCCCAACTCTGGCTCCCCAAAGCTTCTGTCGGTCCCTCACTCCTGCTCGCACAACTCGCGCAAATACTTAAAACTATAGATGCCCGTCTCGTGACCGTCACTCCAGCGAAAATTTAAGGCGTATCGACCTACGATACTGAGGTCAGCAATTGTCAACTCGTTGGAAATTGTTTCCGGCGCCAGCATTCGCTGACCTGTCCATTCATTCACGCATTGCGCGCAGGGACATGCCCGGCGCAGCGCCGCCGCCTCGTACCGGCAGATGCGCTCATCCGCCCAGGTGATTTGCAGACCGGATTCGCCTTCTTGCTTTATTTCACGCGGCTCAATTGCTGCTCCACGTAACTCGGTAGCTGTCATGTTAGTTCAGGGGCCTCAGTAGCGACAGCCTCAAGCGTGATCGCGCATCGCCTGTTGGACGGCCTGCGCAGTAATATTCCAGTGTGAAGCGTGCCAGACGGCGCGGCCGTGCCGTAGGATGATTACCTGCGGTGATTCATGTTTGACACCGGTTCGTTCGCCGATTTCATGAGATAGATCGCGGGCCCGTTGCACCTCAACCAGGGCAACCTCGCCGGGAAAGTCTTCCATTTCCCGATAGGCACTGGCACTGATTGGGCAGGTCGTACTGTGCTTAAAAAGAGCTACCGGCTCGCTGTCAGAACGCGCCAGTAGCTCACCCAGAATTTCTTTGTCGTTAATGCTCTTGAAATGATTTTCCATGATTCCTTTTTCAATTCAGGAGTACATCGCCCTGGTGCGGCCTCACCCCTGAGGTAGTCTGATATTAGCCTACCAGTCTACAGGTCACAAATGGCGGTCCCGTTTGGCAGGAATCTGTTGTGCGATCCGGGACGCTGATGCATCAGGTGGCTGAATCTCAATGGGAACGGTGAAGCCCCCATCGAATCAGTTTCGCACGATCCAAAGTCCCTCTGATTGAATTTGAAACGTCCTTCCCTTCTGATTCTGCCTCCGTTCTGATATCTGCGCTGCTGCGCCCTGCGATGAATAGGTAATGGACCCAGTTAACTGGCTACAGTGAAAGAAGTCGCTGGCATGGGCATTGCTGATAGCAGACGAAGTTTTGTTTTAGTTCCAGTTTCCAAAAAATCCACACGCGCTGACCTGGCGCGTTGTGAACAAGGAGAAAACATGGCGGCGAAAAAAGCCAGCAAGAAATCACGAGGCAAAGCAACATCAGCAGGCGAAAGCAAACGGGGCGCAACCAGGAGCGTTGCCAGGACCGCTAAGAAAGTCGCCAGCGCAAATTCGCGCGTGCGAAAACAGAGTAACAGTAGAGCGAGCGCTGCCAGGAAGAGTCCCGTCGGGCCTGGCAGCAAAAAGGCAGCTCAAGCCAAGGCCCGAAAGGCGGCCGTTAAGCGAGGGTCGACCAGAAATGTTGCCGGCAAAAAGACGGTAGTAAAAAAGTCTTCAACCTCGCCCATGAGTGGCTCTCCGAGAACAAAGCAGAGCAGACCAGGAGGGGATATTCTCAGTAAGGCGAGGGATGTTTTGAATGCCGTGATCGCGGGGGTCGGCGCTGGCGCCGCGACGGTGGTCGACAGGTCAAATGAAGTCGTAACCCCTGCGCGTGAAAAGACTAGCGAGGGTGAAACCCATCCGGAAGAATAGACGGATCAGGTTGAAAGAAGAGCAGATGCCGCAGAAAGTGTGGCGGCATCTGCCCTTATCGCACGAATGCTTTTTGTTGGTAGGGGCTGTAACGAAGGCCCCAGGAGCCGGTCTCAGCCTCAATCACTTCCAATCGCCAACCAGTACAAAGGGCGCCCAATAGAATGGCGCGCTGTATTTCTTTCCGTCAATCATCGCCAGTTGTGCCTCGCGCAGCGAAGCTGGCGCCGAGGCCGTCTCGGACGCGAACAGTCGCTTGTAGAATTCCTTCATTAGTTCGGCGGTTGATTTGTCAGCCACCGACCAAAGGCTGACCCCCACGGCGGGTGCGCCCGCATATATGAAGGCCCGCGTCAAGCCCATCACTCCTTCGCCTCGCTTCTCTTTCCCCAATCCGGTTTCGCACGCGGACAACATGACAAGTGGAGATCCGAGCCGGAGGTTGAAGACTTCATCTGTTCGCAAAAAGCCGTCCTGGTTCTTGTTCCCAATCAACGAAAGGACCAAACCCGTAAACTGTGGGCGTTCCGCATCCAGCAATCCGTGCGTGGCAAAGTGGATTACGCGATAATTTTTGGTCTCTCGTGTTTCGACATTCGCCTCGCTGGCATTTAGATCGAGCCAAACATCCGCCTGGCCGCCCGACCCTTTGGCGAGTTTAGAGATTTCATCTGCCTCGATTCGTGTTCCTGCAAGACGCGCCAATGGTAGTCCCTGCATGTTAGCTGGCACGACACTGTTGGCCTGCCCTGTCACATCACCAACCGCGCTGACCAGGCCGAGGCCTCTCGTTCCGTCGCCCGGGCCGTTACCGGCACTCCCTTTAGCACGCTCATCCATGGAATTAAACACTGGGTCAGCGATAATCAGCATCGCGCGGCTTGTGGGTTTTGCTGATTGCTGTCTAATCGCCGCAATGACCGATGCCGATGGCGCGTAGACCAGCTCGTTGGTCTTAACCAGGTAGGGCGCAGTGGCAAAATCGCTGCCAGCAGCAGAAGTTACGAGGGCTTCAAACGGCACATAATTCAGTGCGCCATCGCCGACTACCAGTATCCGCTTATCGCCGATGGCAGCGACGGCAGGTTCGAGGACCACTTTGTAAAGCGCATTCGAAGCCGCCAGCAGCGCGGCAGCGTCGGCCGGATTCGGCCCGCTTGCCACTCCCAGCCCCCGCTGTTGGTCGGCAGCAACGTCAATGCCGACAATGCGTCGTTGCAGCCTGGAAGGGATTAGCTGGGCTCGAAAATCCGTGGCCAGCTTGTCGATCTCGGGACGGGGCGGCAGCTTGTAAAGAGCGGTTGCCGACTTTGTTACCACCCAGAGAAACGATTGTTCGGCGCCCAGGCTGTATTCAAGCAACGCCGTGCGGTCATCAAGTACCTGCTGTTGCACCTGGGCCAGTGATAACGATTGAGCGGCAGCCAGGGCCGCATATCTGGGACTTGCAGTTCTGATCTGGTTCTCAATATCGTCGAACTCGGTTTGCAGCTTGTCCAGTTCTGCTTCCAGATCCGCCGGCTTCTTCTTTTCCTGTTCGCTTCCTACGACAATCCCAGTCAGCTGCCCTGCCAGTTCCTGTTGCCGATCGAGGTTCGCCTGCTTGCGAGCCATCAAGTCAGCGGGCACCCCTTCAGTGATCTGCGAATTCGTCTCGGCGAGCAGATCCAGGAGTGAGCGTGCCCGTGTCTGTTCCGTGACCTTGAAGGCTTCTCCGGCATAGTCGAGGGCTTTTCCGTCCAGCGGGGCGCCCATCGTTGGCGAGAGAGAGAGGGCCATGGTGGCCAACGCCGTAGCGGTCTCATCGAAAACATCTGTGGTGGTAGCGAGGAAAGTAGTGCGCGCTTCGTCGGCGCGAATGCCACCCTGGCGCAGAGTTTCAATGGTCGCGATCGCATCCCGATAATTCTCCAAAGCCTTTTCTCGCAGGGCGACGGCCTTCTTGTCCTTTTCCTCTGCCGCCTGCAACCAGAGACTTCTGCCCATGCCCCGTTGCGCGGGCCACATCAAATCCAGACGCTTGTCTTCCCGGGCGCCCTTGGCTGCTTCTTCGTAGAGCTTACCAGCATCCTTGCTGCGCCCCTGACGCAGCGCGACATCAGCCAGCCCGGTGCGTGCAGCGGTGCGGAAGCGGCGTGTCTGGCCCAATTTGCCGACCGCGGCGAGACTGGCGCCGCTGGCCTCGAAGGCATTTTGGAAATGTTTTTTCGCGCCTTCCAGATCGTTATTGAAATAGTTGATGCGTCCCATCCCCAATTCATAGGTGGAATAGACGATTGAATCGCGATAGAGGTCGAATTCCTTCTTTGCCTCAAGCACGCCAATGACCGTATTGGTCGGCACCGCAACATCCACCCGGCCGCTGGAGATTCCTCCCAGCATGCCACCCAGACCGCCAAAGCGGCGAGTGGTGCGGGAAGCAACACTCTCCGGCTTCTTGATGCGCATCTGACCGTAGGCGGCCGCGGCGTCTGCCATCCGGCCCAGGCGCGAGTTAGTATCGCCAATTTTGGCGAGGATCAGATTTGCGTTAAAGCCCGTGTCGCTGGCGTCAGCCGCGACTTCAGCGGCCGCACTGGCATTCGATCCCACCATGCGGGCTGCGCTGCCGGCGGCGGCATCGTTCGACTGCTCCTGGGCGCGAACGCCCATCAGGGCTTCGTAGGCATTCCGGTAATGTTCCAGCGCGATCTTGTCCTGGCCCTGGCGCAAATATAAATCGCCCAACTCGTTGTGAGCTGAAGCGACTCCCTTGTTATTTTTCGCAGCGGTATAAAGCTGAAGCGCAGTCTGCAGAAAACCCAGTGCCTGGTCCGCCTGGCCACGCTTTAGCAGCTGTTTTCCCTCCTTGAGGGCGCTGTCGGCCTGGCCGGCTTGCGGTGACAGAGCGGTTTTCACCAGCAGTTGGGCCGTCAATATCTGGGGACTCGCGACCGGAGTGGAAAACAGTAGGGCGCACAGTAAACTGGGAACGAGCGAAACTTTGGCTATCATCTTGCTACTCCTTGAAAACCTGGCGCGGCTGGTGAGGGAAACCTCTGACCTGCTTACTTATGGAAAAGCTCAAGCGCCGTAACGAGCATTCCCGGACCGGAGGAGGCTGTCATTATTACCATCGAAGGCTGAGCGTCTTCCTGGGCCAACCCCAGGCCGCGAGTTGCTGCTTCCTGCTCGGTCATCGTCTGGGCCTTACCGTATTTTTTCGAGTTGTCGGCCACAAAAGGACTCTCCATCTCCTTTTGTAAGCCGGCCCAGAGATCGGAAGTCGGGTGCCAGGCGCACTGTGCTTTGTTAGCGCCGCAGTATTTCGTCAAGTCGTCTTCAATGGGAACGCCCTTCAATGGTTCGCGTGAAAAGACAAAGTACAATCGCTCCATGCCGGCATGTTCGTCGAACGTCAGCCAGCGCAGCCGATCTTCAGCAGCCAGGCTCGAAGGAATTTCAAAAGGCACATGGGCTTGAATGAAGTTTCCCGCCTCGTCCAACTGTGGATCCGGATAGATCATCACCGGAGGGCCACCGTCGGTTGTATTAAAGATATAGAGATGCCCGTCGGCATTTGTTTCAAGTAGCACGCGCACGCGGTCACCCTTCTGAAACTCATGATTGGGATCTACTCGAACTGCCAGGCCATTTGAATCGCGCATGAAGAGGGTGAGTCCCAGGCCCAGCCTCTGGGCCGACACCCGAGTTTCATTTACTGGAGTTGGAACCTTGTTGCCGGCGTTATTGGCGTTATTGGCGTTGTTTGCGCCACCCGGATCTTTAGCGGGCGGTTTTGTCGCCACCGGTTTAGGACGCCTTCTTGAGATCTTCACAGGTGCGTTGCCGGCCGGCTTTTCAACAGTCTTTGGTCGCGAAGTAATGAAAGAGCCACGCACGTCATCCTGCTCTTGACCCTGAGCACTTGCCAAAGGCACCAGCGACAGAATAGCGGCGAGTACGATCAGAAATCTCAGCGATATCTTCCTAAGTCTCATAAGCTTCAGTCTCCTCAAGCTGGCGGTGTCCGCCACGTTACTTATGCTCAATACGGATCTCGAAAATTAATGGGCTGCCGGGGAGAGCCTGGGCCGGAGCCTTCAACGTCACAAAGGGCGCGGCTGAATTTGAGCTATTGTACTCGGTCTCCGGAGTTTTGTATTTGGCCAGGAAGCTTGTCAACTCCTGTTGTTGGGTGACAGTCAACGCCTGTCCGGGCGGGACATCGTTGAGAAACTGGGGCGATTGGAGCCGAGTAGTGGAAAAAATCAGCGTATATCTCTCCGTGCCAGGGTTTTTGTCCAAGCCGAGCCAGCGTTCCTGACCATCGGGCAGGCTCCCTGAGGGAAAACTCAACTCGGCGCCTTGTTTGACTTCGTTGCTCGTCAATCCGGTTGCCTCGGCGTCGGCTTTTGCTGTCAGAAAAGCCGTTGGCCGGTTCTGATCGCCGGGTCCGATGATGTATAGAAACCCGCCTTCGACCGGCGAGAAGTGAAACTTGACCTGCTGACTGGACGCAATCGGGACTACCGGCACAACGCGCACAGGTTTCGCGTTTCTGTCGGGCGCGATCACTTCCAGCCAATACCGTGCTACTTCCTTGCTCGTGGGCGCCTCTGTTGCCGAAGTATTATCGTTACTGCTTCGGGTGCCTGTTGGACGGGATCTCAGGGAATTAACCAGCAGAAAGCCACCCACTCCCAGAACCAGCAGGATAACCATTATTACGCCGCCGATAACCAACAGCGCCGATCCGCCTCGCTTTTCAGTCCTGATTGTCGCCGGGACGTCCGCGCTTCGCTGCGCGGGCGCGGGAGCGACGCGTTCTGCCGGCTCGGCTGGCAGGCTGGGTGATGTAACAATGGAAGCGGGGCCGGCTGACTCAACCACTGTCGCTGCGGTTTCCAGGCTTGCTTCAGGCTCAGCTTCCGGTCTTCGAGCACTCGTCGTCTCAGGGGCAGAGACTTCACTCGTGATAATGGTTGGCGCATCGACATCAGACTTGGTATTGGAAGCCTGGTTGATTAGTTTGGTATCAGCAGCTGAATTGCTACTGCCCAGGTTCGCGAGGCGCGCTCGAGCATAAGATCCATTCCCGACACTACCCAGCGCGGATTTCAATTCCCTCGCGAAATCGCCTGCGGTGGCCGGGCGGTCGCTGCGATCCTTAGCCATGCCGCGCGCGATGGCCCGGCCAAATTCAAGCGAAACTCCCGGCACAACTTCGTTGAGCGGTCGGGGCATTACCGAAACGTGTTCCTTACGCAACTCAAGCAAGGTCTGGGCCCGATAGGGCCTGAGACCGGCAATCATCTCGTAGAACACCAGGGCGAGACTGTAAATGTCGGCGCGGCCATCAATTTCTGAGTTTCCATCGCGCGGCAACTCGCCCCACTGTTCCGGCGACATATAGTAGGGCGTGCCCAGCATCTGCCCAGCCATTGTCAAAGCCGTGTTCTTTCCGGTTTCCGCTCCGGCCACCTCGCTGAGTTTGGCGATGCCCAGGTCCAGCAGCTTGACGTTGAGTTCGCTGCCGGGAGTGGGTTTCCCGATCATGATGTTTTCGGGCTTCAAATCGCGATGGACCACACCCATCGCGTGAGCGGCGTTGAGCACGCTCAAGATGGGTTCCAGGACTGTGAGAGCTTCGCCCGGCGAGAAAGTGCCACGAACTTTGAGTTCTGCATCGAGAGTATGGCCCTCGACATACTCCATCACCATATAGATCATGCCGTCGCTGGCGGTCCGCAGGTCATAGACAGTTACGGCGTTAGGGTGTCGAAAGCGGCGCGCTGCCTGACCTTCGCGACGAAAGCGTCGCAGCCATTCAGCATTGTTTCGCATTTCCGGAGGCAGGATTTTGATGGCGACGCGGTCGCCCAGCAGGATGTGACGCGCGCGGAAGACCGCGCCCATGCCGCCCTTCCCGAGGAGGGACTCGATGTGGTATTGGCCATCAAGGACGGTGTCGACGATAGACGAAGGGTCGTCTTCCAAAACCTCGCCATCGACAGGGCAGAAGCTCACACTGTCGTCATATTTGGTTTTACAGACGGTGCAGTACTTCATGGGGTGACCAGTTTACAACGAACCACGAAGTGAATCGACCACGGCTGATTACAACAGGCTGCCGGCCGGTGGCCGGCTATCTGGTAGGCTGCCGCGAAAACCTGCGGGCCTACTGCCTGCGACAGGAGTATTAGGAATAGATTCTCCGAGCGTACTCGGCCACCATCCTGTCGCTATTGAATTCCGGCGCGAGAGTCTGGATAGATCGTTTCATCATCGCAATCCAACGGCGCGGAATACCTTCTGCATCTCGTTCGTAATAGCAAGGTACGACCGACTGTTCCAGCACCTGGTAAAGAGATTCGGCGTCCGCGGCGTCAACATCAACTGGCTGTACCAAATCTGCTTCTTCGCTTATGGCAAAGCCATTGGTTCCATCATAGCCTTCGAGCCACCAACCATCCAGAATTGAAAGATTGAGTCCGCCATTCATGGCCACCTTCTCGCCGCTGGTGCCTGAAGCTTCCAGCGGCCGGCGGGGCACGTTGAGCCACACATCAACTGAATGAACCAGCTGGCGCGCGATTTCCTGATCGTAGTCCTCCAGAAATACTGCGCGGTTGCGCACCAGTGGATCGTAGCGCCAGCGCGCCAGCTGCTGCAGAATATGCTTTGACTGCTGGTCCTGCGGGTGGGCTTTGCCGGCAAAAACAAATTGCACGGGGCAAGCCTCGTTATTCATGAGCCGCAGCAAGCGATTAGGATCCGTCAGCAGTAAATTCCAGCGCTTATATTCGGCGGCGCGGCGCGCAAAACCAATCGTCAATGCTGCTGGGTCAAACATCCTGCGCGCTGATTCCGTGTATTCCATGGTTTCGCCACGACCCAGGCGAGCCTGAAACGCGCGGTGTCTAACGAAAGCCACGAGCCGTTCTTTGAGCGACAGGTGCGCTTGCCAGAGCTCTTCGTCACGGATCTTGCCAATTCCCGCTTCCCAACGAGGCCGGTCACAAATTAATTCATCCCAGTTGGGTCCAACGTACTTTTCATAGAGCGAACGAATGAGCGGCGCGACCCAGGTCGGCGCATGAACTCCGTTCGTCACGTGCGTGATTGGAACTTCGTCGACGTTCCTGTCGGGCCAAAGCTTATGCCAAAGGGCGCGAGAAACCTCGCCGTGTTTGCGGCTGACACCATTGGTTGAACGGCACAAGCGAATCGCGAGCGGCGTCAGGCCAAAGGTCTCGGTAGTATCGTCTCCATTGGTCCGTCCCAAAGCGATAAACTCCTCAGAGGTCAGTCCCAGCGCCTGTGAGTAGGATTCACCGAACGAGCGTCGCACCAACTGTGCGTCAAATTCATCGTTACCGGCCGCGACCGGAGTATGCGTGGTAAAGACGCAGCACTGGCGCACAACCTTTGCCGCCTCGGAAAACGTCACGCTTCCCTGTTCAACGAGTTCGCGCGTTAGCTCCAGCGTCAGGAAAGCAGAGTGTCCCTCGTTGAGGTGGAAAACGTGTGGCTCAATGTTCAGTCGTCGCAGCAAGCGGACGCCGCCAATGCCCAACAGCATTTCCTGAACGATGCGGGTCTCGCGATCGCCGCCGTACAGGTGGCCGGTCACCCAGCGATCGGTTTCGTCGTTCGCTTCGATGTTGGTGTCCAAAAGGTAGAGTGGAATACGCCCCACCTGCGCTCGCCACACCTGGGCCTTCACCGGCCGTTCCCTGATGTTTACCTCAATCAGCAACGGCAACTCGTCGGCGCCCTTGATGATGGTGATGGGCAATTCCGACGGATGCGTTTCGCCGTAGTACTCCTCTTGCCAGCCATCGCGCCGCAATCGCTGGCGAAAATATCCGTAGTGATACAAGAGTCCAACTGCGACCAGCGGCAGGCCCAGATCGCTGGCGGACTTAAGGTGGTCACCAGCCAGGATTCCCAGCCCGCCCGAATAAAGCGTCAGCGAGTTATGGACACCGTACTCTGCACAAAAGTAGGCCACCGGATGTTCCGGCGTGACCGCACTCGCTCCCCCAACCGGGCGGCGAGTTGTCACTTTCATATATTGATCCAGTTCTTCCGCCAACGCGCGGACTCGCTCAACGTACACCGGGTCGGTGGCCATCTGGGCCATGCGGTATTCAGATGTCTTTGCCAGCAACAGGCGCGGGTTGTGTTCGTACTCTTCCCAGAGTTCGGGATCCAGATCGCGAAAAACGCCGGGCCCATTGGCGGACCAACTCCACCAGTAATTCCAGGCCAGGCGCTCAAGGGCGCGCAGTGATAATGGCAGTGGTTGATTCTCTTCCAAGTTCTTCCTCGTTGTTTGTTGATGCCGGCAATTGTTTAGTCAACCGGTTCTTTGTGATTCGAATTCCTGATTTGTCAGGAAGACTCGCAGGTCGCGCTGTTGAAAGAAAACCAGGCGGAGATCCGTCAAAGAATTATTAGTGCTGAGAAACTCCTGGATGGCCCGCGAAACCACGACTGCGGCTTCGTCTCGGGGATAGCCGTAGACTCCCGTTGAAATAGCCGGGAATGCTATGGATTGTAGCGAATGCTCAAGCGCCAGGTTCAGAGCATTGACATAACAGGCAGACAGCAAAGTAGATTCCTCGCCTCTATGCCGGCCATAGATCGGCCCAACAGTATGGATCACACCTTTGGATTTCAGTCACCCCTCGACAGCCTCGTAATGTTTCTCAACGCCAGTCCGGCGGTTGAGGTGGCGGCACGTAAGCGGCTTCGCGAGCTGAGGTGGACGGTTGCCTTACCCAGGAAGATTGCGAAGTTGCGGCAAGAATCTGAGGTGGGGTTCCGAGGAAACTGTTCTCACGTCTATCCCGCCAGATATAGAGATACCAAAAAATGGGCTGCGCGATCATGCCCAGAAAAAACAACAACAACATCCACATGATCTTCATGTTCTGATCAAGTTGGTCTGTCTTGAATACTCTGATGATATAAAAGACCGTCAGCGCCAGGCTCCCAAACATCGTCAGGATATGAACGACAAACAAGCCCATGAAACCCAGCGGAAACAATATCGAGCCGGGGCCGCCTCCCGGGGGATTGCCTTCCTGCAGGCCACTGAAGATCATGAGCGAAAAGATAGAGGCCATGAAAAGAAACATGTAGACCAGCGGCCAGATGGTGGCAATCCCCAGCCAGACCTTCGCGGATTTCTTCATTCTGGCGTGTCCTCCGGAAAACCTGTCCTGGCCTCCACGTTATCACGTGGTTCAACATCGATCTCGTCAAACATATCCTGACGGCGCAGAGCTTCGGCGACACCTTTGGCTTTGTGTTCGGTCAAAGGGTGCTCAGCATCGGTGCTGGCAATCTCAAATACGCGGTCATCCAGCATAACCACTCCTAACGATCCCAGCGTCACTCCCGGAGTGATCTGTATTTCATCCATATTGTGAATCTTAAAGGATCCTGTCTGTTCAACCCAGTCTTCAAGAAATGGGTCGCGCAGAGCATGTTCGGCTTCGGACTCCGAGAGGTAAGCTCCTTCAACAATTAGACAATATTCGCGCACGTTGCCACTCTAAACCGCGACAGGGATCGGTATGGCTGCTGCTGGTCTCGCGGCGCCCATCACTTTATCATCCGCTAATTTAACGGCCAAGCCCGCTGGTGAAGCTGGGCAGATAATTTTAAGCTATCCGTCAAGGGGAAACGCCGCCGCAGAGCAATAACCCTGCGACGGCGCCTGACTTTGCC